>ERZ1292633.1276-Hain-H41-02um-R1-1276-length-27509-cov-5_pt2 | contig 12338 bp, 11 predicted proteins | sample MGYA00564406_ERZ1292633 | MGnify/ENA primary metagenome ERZ1292633 (study PRJEB36523, sample SAMEA6512639) | groundwater metagenome | collected 2019-01-08 | study: AquaDiva: Metagenomics assemblies of 32 groundwater samples
GGGCACACATAACAGGGGTGGCTAATACATCGCTTTGTGCAGCAAGGCGCGGTAACGGTGCACGCGTTCGTCGTCTTCGCCCAGCAGGGCGAAAATGGCGAGCAGACCGTCGCGGCCTGCCTGATGATGGAGTGCGTTGTCACGGCGGGTGATTTCCAGTAAATGCATCATGGCTAATTCGTATTCATCCTGGTTGAGCATGACGGCACTCAGGCGATATCTCGCTTCGAGATCGTCAGGGTCGGCGGCAATGGCTTTCATCAGTGTTTCGGGCGGTGGGGCGTCCTCGGCGCTACGGATGAGATTCACGTGCGCGGACAAATGGCGGACTTCCGGGAGTTCGCGGGTTTCAGCCGGCAGCGATTTCAGAAGACCATCGGCCTGCGCGTAACGCCGCTGCAACACCAGCAACTTCACCAGATCGAGCGCCAGACGCGGATTGTCCGGTTCGGCCAACGCGGCCTCCGCCGCCTGGGTCACCGCCCGGTCGAGGTCGCCGCGCTGGTAAGCCAGGATCGCGGCGGTGTACTTGGCTTCGGCCTCGCGCGCGACGTGTCGGGCGATGAATTCCCGCAACACCGTCTCCGACTCGGCGCCGTGCAAGGCGTCCACCGCCTGACCGCGACGGAATACTTTTAACGTGGGGATGCTGGCCACGCCGTGTTCGCGCGCCAGTTGTCCGAGTTCATCGATATTGAGCATGACCAGCAGAAACCGTCCGCTGAATTCGGTAGCGAGCCGGACCAGTCGCGGCATCAGCATCAGGCAGGGCCCCGCGCGCGGTGACCAGTAGTTCACCAGCACCGGCCCTTTGTCGGAATTTTCCAGAACCAGCGTGCGGAAATTTTCCGCGCTGGCGTCGAAAACATAAGGGGACACACCCATGTTCAAGGCACGACCTGTTTATCGGGATCTGAATTTCAAACCATGGATTTATCCCGCCGTAATAACAAGACCGGGTTTGTAATACAAGGGGAAACATTTACCGCCACGAGGGTCTATATTTGGATATAGGTCAACCGATGCGAGGCGAACATGCGCCACCGCTATCCAACTCCGCGCCATGCCGGTCTGAAGATCCCCCGCGACATACGGACGGGCCGCTTTGAGGAGGGTTTCAAGCACGCCCTCAAGGGCGGTCATCTGACTGAAATTGAATACTTCCGGCGCTCGTTCCGGCTGGGGTTCCGGGCCGCCAAACTTTACCTGCGCGAGGTACGCCGCCATCGCGGCATATTGGATTTTCCGATGCGCGGGCGCATCCGGCTGCGAACCCTCTGGCCCGGCGACTGAAGGCCCGCTTGCCCGGCTGGCTCGGGAGGCCCCTATCTCTGGTATTCCGGCCCGCTATCGGCTATAGTAATTTTGTTGCAGCACATGTCAGACATTTCGGTAGTTCCTCTACAGGTATCTTCCGCAAATTCCTTTCACGCACTGCATCGCAAACTTTCTTAGTCAATTTTCGAGGTTATTTTAATGCGTACTGGTACAGTAAAGTGGTTCAACGATTCCAAGGGTTTTGGCTTTATCAAACCTCAGGACGGCGGTGAAGATGTCTTCGTGCATCATTCCGTCATCCAGGGTAGCGGCTTCAAGTCCTTGGCTGAAGGGCAGAGCGTGAGCTTCGAGTCCCAGAAGGGACCGAAAGGCATGCAAGCGACCAAGGTCGTCGTCGAAGGCTGAAGCTGCTTTCAAGCCGTCCTTAAGGAACCCCGCCCCAAGCGGGGTTTCTTTTTTGCGGCGCAGATCGTACTGCTATGCGGTTTTTAGTTTTTGTATAATCGCGCTTTTTATTTTTTCACTTTTCCACATCCGACATGTCTGAGCTGAATCAGGAGATCGCGCGGCGGCGCACCTTCGGGATTATTTCCCACCCCGACGCGGGGAAGACCACGCTCACCGAAAAGCTGCTGTTGTTCGGCGGCGCCATCCAGCTCGCGGGCTCGGTCAAGGGCCGCAAGGCGGCCCGGCACGCCACCTCCGACTGGATGGAACTCGAGAAGCAACGCGGTATTTCCGTGACTTCGTCGGTCATGCAATTCCCGTACAGGAATTGCATCGTCAATCTGCTCGACACGCCCGGCCACGAGGATTTTTCCGAGGATACCTATCGTACGCTGACCGCTGTCGACTCGGCGCTGATGGTGATTGACGGCGCCAAGGGAGTGGAGGAGCGCACCATCAAACTCATGGAAGTCTGCCGTCTGCGGCATACGCCGATAATAACGTTCATCAACAAGCTCGACCGCGAGTCCCGTGAGCCCATCGAACTCATGGACGAAGTGGAAACCGTGCTCAAGATACGCTGCGCGCCGGTGACCTGGCCCATCGGCAGCGGCAAGCGCTTCAAGGGCGTCTATCATCTGGCCGACGACAGCGTGCATTTCTTCAGTCCGCAGCACGGCGGTAAGATCCAGGAGGGTGTGGTGATCCGCGGCCTGCACAATCCGGAGCTGGATGCCGTGCTCGGAGAACAGGCCGCCGAATTGCGCGCGGAGATCGAACTCGTCAAGGGCGCCAGTCACGAATTCGATCCCGGGCAGTACCGGCGCGGTGAGCAGACCCCGGTGTTTTTCGGTTCAGCCATCAACAATTTCGGAGTGCGTGAACTGCTCGACAACTTCATCCAGTATGCGCCGCCGCCATGTCCGCACGAAACCACGACGCGCGTCGTCGGTCCGGATGAGGCACCGTTCACCGGGTTTGTTTTCAAGATTCAGGCCAACATGGACCCCAAGCACCGCGACCGCATCGCTTTTTTCCGCATCACCTCCGGCAAATACTCCAAGGGCATGAAGATGCACCAGGTGCGGCTGGATCGTGACGTGCAGATCGCCAATGCCATTACCTTCATGGCGCGCGAACGCGAGCAGGTGGATTCCGCTTACTCCGGCGACATCATCGGTCTTTACAACCATGGGACGATCCAGATCGGCGACACGTTCACCGAGGGCGAAGACCTCAAATTCACCGGTATTCCGTATTTCGCCCCGGAACTCTTCCGGCGCGTGGTGTTGCGCGACCCGTTGCGCATGAAGGCTCTGCAGAAAGGGCTGGACCAGCTGAGCGAGGAGGGCGCGACCCAGATTTTCCGGCCGCTCGTCAGCAATGACCTCATCCTCGGGGCGGTCGGTGCGCTGCAATTCGACGTAGTGGCCTATCGCTTGAAGCATGAGTATGGCGTGGAGTGCACCTACGATTCGATCGACGTCGCGACCGCGCGCTGGGTGGAATGCGACGATTCGAAGAAGCTCGAGGAGTTCCGCAAAAACAGCGAGCTGCGGCTGGCTCTCGACCGCGCCGGCAATCTCACCTACCTGGCGCCGACCCTGGTCAACCTCCAGCTCACGACGGAGCGCTGGCCGCAGATTCGCTTTCTCGCGACGCGCGAGCATTGACCGGCGGTCTTGTCAGGCGGATATCATTACGAATCACGTGCGTTTACAGCGGTAACTGGCCCGTTTTACCATAATTGATTGAACGACGGCAGTTACACTTTTCCGCTGTTCCGCATCCTGTGACGGGGAGATTTTGGTGGAAAAAATGAATCTCGAAGACCGAGTCACGGTCACGCGCGCGATCATTAGCATGCTCGACAGCTGGGGCGTCAGCGCCGCCAATCAGGTGGCCTTGCTGGCGCTGCCGAAAGGCACGCGCCCGGGGGCGATCCGGCAGTTTCGCCAGAGCACGCCGTTTCCGGAGGATGCCGGCGTGATGGAACGCATCGAGCATCTGGTCGGCATTGCCGACGCGCTGCGCACGTCCTATCCGCGCAACGCCTACATGAGTTCGATCTGGATGAACAGGATCAATCACCGTTTCGACAACCGCACGCCACTTGCCGCCATGCTCGAAGACGGTCTGAACGGCATCATGGCGGTGCGCACGCACCTCGATTGTGCCTACGATTGGCACATCAGCGGTTCCGCCGGCCAGACGAAATAGAAAACAGGCAAGGCGGGAAATACACATGGAAGAGCACAAGTGCGCCTTCAGCAACACGCTGGTGACCGGCCAATTCGGTTGCGAGAAAGGAAAGCAGGTGACCCGCCGCGGCGGGCCGGATGTCGTCTGCGCCTCGGACAAAACTCATCAACAGTGCGAAAAGCTGTTCCAGCGGATGAAACAAGCCGCGTTGCCGGCATTCGGCGTGGAGGACGATCTCCTCAGCATGCCTCACAGCGTGCAGGTGAAAATTCAGTTCGGCGGCCTGCTCGGTTTGCAGCGCCTGCAGGGCAAAGGCACGGACGAATCAGCCGTGGTAAAGAATATCCATGGCCTCGTTGGCCAGGCCATCGGGAAACACGGCGGTCTCGACGCCATTCCCTGCCAGGCGTTTGTGGAGGATATGACCTCCTACCAGCTCAAACGCCGGCGATGATGGAAATGACGACGCCCTTATTTACTTTCCTTGCCTTCCGCTTCACTTTTTACTGAAACCAGTTCGATATCGAAGATCAGCACTTCGTTCGGTCCGATGGCGGCGCCGGCACCGCGGGGCCCGTAGCCGAGTTCCGCCGGAATATACACCTGCCATTTGGCGCCTTCTTTCATCAGCGGCAGTGCCTCCTGCCAACCCTTGATCACGCCGGCGACCGGAAAGGTGGCCGGCTCATTGCGCTTGTAGGAACTGTCGAACTCGGTGCCGTTGGTCAATGTGCCGCGGTAATGGGCGACCACCGTGTCGATGGGTTTAGGTTGCTTGCCTTTGCCTTCGGTAATGACCTTGTATTGCAATCCGCTCGGCAGCGCTATCACACCCTCCTTTTTCTTGTTGGCCTCAAGAAAGGCCTGGCCGGCTTCCAGGTTCTTTTTCATCAGTACCTCCTGTTTTTCCATTTCCTTTTTTTGCTGGGATTGAACCGCCGCCTGCATTTCTTCGGTGGTGAGACGGGGTTTGGCGTTGGATATCGCGTCCTGTGCACCCTGGGTAAAGGCCTTGGTATCCAGATCGAGGTTTTGACGCTTGAGGTTCTGGCCGATCTGAAAGCCCACGGTGTAGCTGAATTTCTGCTTGTCGGATTTCAATCCCGTCGGCTCCTTTCCAAAAGCGCTCAAGGACAGAGAAAGGGTGATAAAGCCAATCAATAAACCGGTTTTCATCGTGACTCCTAATGGTAAATGGCGGGGGAAACGATACATGGCCGGCTTCATCCCGGCAATGCCTCAACCTTGGAGCGCTGGCTGCTCAGGTTGGCCAGCGCGGTCTCGAATTGCTGCACGCGCTGGTTTTCCTGTTCGACCACGTTTTTCGGGGCGCGCGCGACGAAATCCGGATTGGCCAGTTTGGTTTTCGCCTTGGACAGGTCCTTCTCGATTTTTTCCATTTCCTTGCCGAGCCGATCCAGCTCCGCCTGCTTGTTGATCAACGAGCCGAGCGGGATAAGCACCTTCATGTGGCCGATGAGCGCCGTGGCCGATTCGGGCGCCTCTTGGCCCTTCTCGATCCAACCGATGGATTCGGCCCTGGCAAGTGCCGTGAGATAATGGCGCTGGGCATCCAGGTATTTTTTATCGGTGGCCGATCCGTCCTGCACCAGCAGCGGTAGAGGTTTGCCGGGCGAGATGTCCATTTCACCGCGGATGTTGCGCACGCCGGTGATCACGGCCATGACCCAGCGCATTTCCTCGGTGGCGGCGGAATCCATCATGTCTTTCTGCGGCAGGGGATAGGGCTCGCGCATGATGCTGGCGCCGGTCTTGCCCGCGAGTTTCGCCACGCGCTGCCAGATTTCCTCGGTGATGAAGGGCATGATGGGGTGCAGCATCCGCAGCAGGGTTTCGAGCACCCGCACCAGGGTGTGGCGCGTGCCGCGCAGCTGTTCCGGCCGGCTCCGGGCATCGGTCAGCACGACCTTGGAAAGCTCCAGATACCAGTCGCAGTACTCATGCCATACGAAGCTGTAGATTGCCTGCACCGCGAGGTCGAAGCGGTAATCCCCGAAGGCGGTTTCCACCTCGGCCGCGACCTCCTGCAGGCGCGAAATAATCCAGCGGTCGGCGACATTCAGTTCCAGCGCACCGTCATTTTGTCCGCAGTCATGCCCCTCGGTATTCATCAGCACGTAACGTGCCGCGTTCCACAGCTTGTTGCAGAAATTGCGATAGCCGTCGATGCGCCCGAGATCGAACTTGATGTCGCGCCCCTGGGTGGCGAGCGAGGCGAAGGTAAAGCGCAGGGCGTCGGTGCCATAGGCGGGGATGCCGTTGGCGAATTCCTTGCGCGTGGCCTGTTCGATTTTCTTCGCCATCTGCGGCTGCATCAGGCCACGCGTGCGCTTGGCGACCAGCGATTCGAGATCGATGCCGTCGATGAGGTCGATGGGGTCGAGGATGTTGCCCTTGGATTTCGACATCTTCTGGCCATGAGCGTCGCGCACCAGGCCGTGAATGTATATCTCGCGGAACGGCGCCTCGCCGGTGAATTTCAGGCCCATCATGATCATGCGCGCGACCCAGAAGAAGATGATGTCGAAGCCGGTGACCAGCACGCTCGTGGGGTAGAAGGTTTTCAGCGCTTGTGTCGGCTCCGGCCAGCCGAGCGTGGAGAACGGCCACAGTGCTGAGGAGAACCAGGTGTCGAGAACGTCGTCGTCCTGCTTGAGCGCGACGGTCGGCGCCAGCTTGAATCTGGCGCGTGCCTCGTTTTCGGTGCGCGCGACATAAACCTTGCCCGCCTCGTCGTACCACGCCGGAATCCGATGACCCCACCAGATCTGGCGCGAGATGCACCAGTCCTGGATGTTGCGCATCCATTCGTAATAGGTCTTGGTCCAGTTCTCCGGAACGAATTTAATACGCCCTTCTTCGACGGCCTTGATCGCCTCGGCGGCCAGCGGAGCTACCTTTACGTACCACTGATCGGTCATAAAAGGTTCGACCACGGCACCGGTGCGGTCGCCGCGCGGCACCATGAGTTTGTGGTCCTGGACCTTTTCGAGCAGATTCCGGGCTTCGAGGTCAGAGACGATCTGCTTGCGCGCCTTGAATCGGTCGAGCCCCTGATAGGGTGAGCCCGGTAGTTCGATGCGTGCGTCAATGGTAAAGATGTTGATCTGCGGCAGGTTGTGACGTTTACCGACCTCGTAGTCGTTGAAGTCGTGCGCCGGAGTAATCTTTACGCAACCGGAACCGAATTCTTTGTCCACGTATTCGTCGGCAATGACCGGAATCATTCTGCCCGTGAGCGGCAGTTCCATCATTTTCCCGATCAGATGCTGGTAGCGCTCGTCTTCCGGATGCACCGCCACGGCGGTATCGCCGAGCATGGTTTCCGGGCGCGTGGTTGCGACGACGAGATGTTCTTTCGTACCCGCGATGGGGTAGCGGATATGCCACAGATGGCCGGCTTCCTCTTCGGAAACGACTTCGAGGTCGGACACGGCGGTGTGCAGCACCGGGTCCCAGTTCACCAATCGCTTGCCGCGATAGATCAGGCCTTCGTCGTGGAGCCGCACGAAGACTTCGGTGACGGCGTGTGACAGGCCGTCGTCCATGGTGAAGCGCTCGCGCGACCAGTCGAGCGAGGCGCCCATGCGCCGCAGCTGGCGCGTGATGGTGCCGCCGGATTCGGCTTTCCACTTCCACACGCGCTTTACGAATTCCTCGCGCCCGAGATCGTGCCGCGTTTTGCCTTCGGCCTCGAGCTGGCGCTCGACCACCATCTGGGTGGCGATGCCGGCGTGGTCGGTGCCTGCCTGCCACAGGGTGTTGTCGCCCTGCATGCGGTGGTAGCGAATGAGCGTGTCCATGAGTGTGTCCTGGAACGCATGGCCCATGTGCAGGCTGCCCGTGACGTTGGGCGGCGGGATCATGATGCAATAGGGCTTGCCCTGGCCGCTGGGTGCAAAATCGCTGGCGCGTTCCCAAGTGTCGTAAATCCGCTGCTCGATGGCGTGCGGATCGTAGGATTTGCTCAGGGTGCTATCGGTCGACGGCGATCCGTCTGCCGGGTTTTGGGGTTTCTGGCTCATTGCCACAGTGAGTGTTAAAACGGGCGAGATTCTAATGGCTTACGCGCCATATTTCACTTTTAACTTTTTTCTCCGTCTTTCTCTAGCTCCCGGCGTATCAACTGCTGCAACCGGAGGATGGTCTTGGTGTCGAGACCGGCTCCGCCCGATTTGCGCATCTCGACATTGAGCTTGGCCACGGCACGGACCACGATATCGCGGGCGCGGTCCGGCGCGGGTAACGGCGGTTCCGTTGCCGGTGACATCGGTCCGCCGGCCAGCGCGCTGCCGGCGGGTGGCGCGACCACTTCGTGCAGCACCGGAATGTCGTCGAGATTGAAGGATTCAGGCGCCTCCGGCGTGGCGGGCTCCGTGGCCGGTGCCGATGCGTGCATTTCACCTGTGGCGGGAGGAGTTGCAGCAGTGTCCGGGACTTTCTCTGTTTCGGGTATCGCACCAGGCTTGGTTTCCGCGGAGGGCGGTGGCACTGCCGCGGGCTCGGATTCCAGTGTCAATTCCTGCGCAAGGTTGGTATTGGTCGCGACCGGCGATGATTCATCGGCCGGCGCAGGCGTCTCGATCGTCCGCGAAGGCGGCGGTTCTTCACGTGGCAACTCAAATTCGACGACATCGAAGTCCACCGAAGGAATATTCTGTAAACTTTCCGCGATCGGTTCGTCAGCGATTTCCAGTTTTATTTCAGTTTTGCCGGAAGCCGATTCCGATGCAGGAGCGATATTTTCCGCGGGCACTTGTGCTTCGCCATTTGCGGGCGGTGCAGTTTCCGGTTCCAGAGAGGCGTCGAGCGCAGATAAGATGATCTCCTGAGTTTCCTGTGTATCGGTCGAGGAAGTTTCTGTCTGCTTTGCCTCGGCCTCAAAGTAGGCGTTCTCGTCGAAGGTTTCTTCCACGTCGATGGTGGGCAGCACATCGCCGGATACTTCCAGAAAGTCTTGTGCTGCGTTTTCCTGCGTCATTTCCGGCGCGATGCCATCCGTCCCCGTCTCCGGCTCGAGTTCCAGGTTTTTCGCGAGATCCGATATCGAAGGCTCAGGTTCGATCACCGATGGAGGCGCTTCCTCGAGCAGAAGTTGATGTTGCGTGCCCGGCGCGATGGTTGCGTCGATTTCCGGTACCGGCGCCGGAGACGATGGCTCGGCTTCAACTTCAACTTCAACTTCAACTTCAGGTTCGCTGAGCATCTCGGCGGATATTTCTCCGGGGATCTCCGGCATGGATGGTGCGGTGAGCGGAGGCGGAACGATTTCCATCGATTCCTCGAAAGTCAGTTCTTCGTCCAACGGCACAAATTCATCCGCGAGGTTCTCAGGCGCATCATGATCTTCGGCTTGTGAAGGCGACGATTCTTCAGCCGTCGCAGGTTCGCCGCCGACATTGAGTTCGTTGCTGACGAGGTCTTTCAGCGAACGCATGACCGCATCGAGATTGACCGGACCCGCGGCGGGGTTCACCGGCGCAAAATCCTCGCGCACGGGGGCGGTATATTCACGCGGCGGTTTCGCTTCGCCGGGGATCGGAGCCGAGCCGGGTTTTTCCGCTGCCGCCCGGTCGTTATCCAGCAGGTCGTTGCGGATCAGGTCCTGAAGCGATTTCAGGACTTCTTCGAGCGTATGTTTTTCGGAGGGCTTGTGTTTGTATTTCGGATCGGTCGTTTCCATGGCTCAGGCCTCGACAAAATCGCCGGCGCCGATTTTGTGCGTTTGCAGCGCATAGCCGCGGTCGCGGTAGAAGCGGAAGCGCTCGCGGGCGAGCGTCTTTTCGCCGTCGCTGCCGTGCACCACTTCCGCCACGCGCTGGAAGCGGCTGAAAAATTCCGGCACCTGCGGCGTGAGCTGGATCAGCACGTCTTCGTGCGCGGGCGGCGGTTCATCCCGGCCGATGAGTACCGGCATGTCGGCGTCAGCCCGACGCGCGCCGAGGCCATGTGGAATGAAGCTCCCGGCGCTGAAGATCCAGAGCAGCCGGTCGAACTGCTGCGCGCTCTCGTCGTCGTGAGTCAGGATATAGATGCGATGGCCGAGGTGGAAGGCCTTGTGCGCCAGTTTACAGACAGTGAGATTTCTGCCGCCTTCGGTGGCGTCGTCGAGCAGATAAAAATCGACGCGCGTCATGCCGCCGCTTCCGCCCCGTCGTGACGGGCGCGGTTGATGAGAAACTGCACCAGCAGCGGCACCGGCCGGCCGGTCGCGCCTTTTTCCTTGCCGGTTTTCCAGGCGGTGCCGGCGATGTCGAGGTGCGCCCATTTGAAGTTTTTTGCGTAGCGTGCGAGAAAGCACGCGCCGGTGATGGTGCCGGCCTCGCGACCGCCGATGTTGGCCATGTCGGCGAAATTGCTGTCGAGCTGTTTCTGGTATTCGTCCCACAGCGGCAGTTGCCAGGCGCGGTCGTGGGTGTACTTGCCGGCGCCGAGAATCTCGCGCGCCAGCTGGTCGTTGTTGGCGAGCAGCCCGCTGGCATGGGCGCCCAGCGCGATCACGCACGCGCCGGTGAGGGTGGCGATGTCGATCACCACGGCCGGCTTGTAGCGTTCGGCGTAGGTGAGCGCGTCGGACAGGATCAGCCGGCCCTCGGCGTCGGTGTTCAGTACTTCCACCGTCTGGCCGGACATGCTGGTGACGATGTCGCCGGGCTTGTTGGCGTCGCCGTCCGGGAGATTCTCCGAACTCGGAATGATGCCGACGATATTGAGCGGCAGCTTCAGTTCAGCCGCGGCTTTCAGCGCCCCGAGTACCGAGGCGCCACCGCACATGTCGTATTTCATTTCATCCATGTTGGCCGCGGGCTTGATCGAAATGCCGCCGGCGTCGAAGGTCAGTCCCTTGCCGACCAGCGCCACGGGCGGTTCGCCTTCCTTGCCGCCGTGGTATTCAAGCACGATCAACTTCGGCGGCTGACGGCTGCCGCGCGCGACCGACAGCAGCGCGCCCATGCCGAGTTTTTCCATATCGTCCTTTTCCAACACGGTGATCTTGAGTCCGTATTGTTTCCCGATCTCGACCGCCTGTTCGGCGAGGTAGGCGGGCGTGCAGAGGTTGCCGGGGAGATTGCCGAGATCGCGCGCGAGCTTCATGCCTTCCGCGATCGCCCGACCTTCGCGGATCGCCTGTTCGCCGGGACCGAGATCGCTGCGCTTCGGCACCGCCAGCACCACGCGGCGCAAGGCGCGGCGGCTGTTGTCCGGTTTGCTTTTGAGTTGATCGAATCGGTACAAAGCCGCTTCCGTGACTTCAACCGCTTGGCGGACTTTCCAGGAAATGTCGCGGCCTTTGACATCGAGTTCGGTGAGATACGAAGTCGCCTCGGTGGCGCCGGTGTCCTTGAGAACCGACACGGCCTTGGCGGCGGTGTCGCGATAACGATTTTCGTTGAATTCCTTTTCCTTGCCGCAGCCCACGAGCAGCACGCGCTCGCTGGGGAGGTTCGGGATATTGTGCAGCAGCAGGGTTTGCCCCGGTTTGCCTTCGAGATCTCCGCGGCGCAGGATGCCGCTGATGGCGCCGCCGGAGACTTCGTCGATCTGGCGAGCCACGGTGGAGAGCTTGCGCGATTCGAACACGCCGGCCACGATGCAACCGCTGCGCTGTTTTTCGGGGGTGCCGCTTTTGACGATGAATTCCATGCCGATTCCCTGAATTTATTTCCCGCTCCAGCGGCGGAAGATGTGGTATATTTTTGTCGACTTCGGGTTACGGTTCCGTTTTGCAATCAAGTCCTTAGGGATGACTGTACGGAAAAAAATGGCGTTTTCGATTGCTTGCCCTCCAGTCCGGTCGCTGAGCGGCATTTTCCAATGTTTGCGCGTCCCTTGTCAAAACATCCCGTGGCGGTCCCGCCTTGATCATTAATCGCGCCTTCTACCGCGAAGCCGCCATGACCACCCTGGCGATTGGCCTGGTGCTGCTGGTGGTCATGGTGCTGATGAGCATGACCCTGCTGCTCGGGCGCGCGGTGCGCGGCGAGCAGTCCGAGACGGTGGTGTACCTCTTGCTCGGATTTCAGACGCTCGCGAAGCTCGATGTGTTGCTGCCGCTCGCTTTTTACCTGGGCATACTCCTGACGCTCTCGCGCTGGTACCGTGACAGCGAAATGACGGTGCTGGCCGCCTGCGGGGTGGGGCTGATGCATTTCATGCGCCCGGTGATGGTGCTGGGATCGGTCTTCGGCGCCTTGGTGCTGGCGGGAGCGTTTTATTTCACGCCGCTCGCGACCCGGCAGATCGAGCACGTCAAGCTCGAAAGCATGCAACGCTCCGAGCCGGGGGCGATTTCCCCCGGCGTGTTTACCGAGGCGCAGGGGACGGGGCTGATCGTTTACGCCGAAAAGATCGAAGAGAACGGAAACCTGCAGGGTATTTTCGTCAGTAGC
>ERZ1292633.3606-Hain-H41-02um-R1-3606-length-14932-cov-17_pt2 | contig 12338 bp, 11 predicted proteins | sample MGYA00564406_ERZ1292633 | MGnify/ENA primary metagenome ERZ1292633 (study PRJEB36523, sample SAMEA6512639) | groundwater metagenome | collected 2019-01-08 | study: AquaDiva: Metagenomics assemblies of 32 groundwater samples
CCACCAGATCGGCCGTCCGAAGAACAGCCGGCATATCGTAGAGAAACGGGACAACCTTGGCATGAATACCCAATGTCCGGTACGCGTCACTGACTCGCTCGCAATCTCCCTCGCCCGTCTGATGCGTGATGGTCAGGCCTGGAAGCCGTTGGCTCAGTAAGGGTAAGGCTTCCAACACCGCGCTATTGATCGCCCGAGCCCCCTGGCTTCCACCGAAAATCAGCAGATGCTGTCCATCCTGCTTAGTTGACGCATTGTTGTCCGGTTGCACCAAGAACGCTTGTCGGATCGGTGTCCCGACGACGCGCACCTTTCGTCGGTCAAAGGAAGTCCCGGCCGATTCAAAGGCCAAAAAAATCCGTTGCGCAAATGGAGCAACAACTTTGTTGGCCAATCCGGGATAGGCATTTGGCTCCAGAATCACTCGGGCGATTCCTTTCAAGGCTGCAGCCACTAACATGGTCGGACTCGTGTAGCCTCCCACTCCGATCACAAGATCAGCCTGCCGCCGCTTCAGAAGTTCCAGTGATTGCCAAATCCCAATGGGCACAGAAAGCACCCCCCGTATGACGTCCAGCAGTCCCTTTCCCATAACCGGCTTAGCCGTGATGAACGCCAACTCGAATCCTTCGTGAGCCAGCACCTTAGACTCGACCCCGCGCACGGTCCCGACAAAGAGAATGTTCGAGGATGGATCGCGGCGCAGAAACTCTCGAGCCAGCGCGACAGCCGGATAGAGATGCCCACCGGTGCCTCCCGCAGCGATCACAATCGTCATGATCGACTCGTCCAGCCACGTCCGTCCTGCTCTCTGCTCTCTTCTCGTCCAGCCTGTCGGTCCCGTGAGATGTTCAGCAAAATCCCGACGCCAGTCAGGCTGATCACCAAGGAAGATCCGCCATAACTGACGAACGGCAATGTGAGTCCCTTGGTCGGCAACAAGCCCGTCACGACACAGGCATTGATGAGCGCCTGAATACCGATCAGTGTCGTGATGCCGATTCCCAGGTAGCGGCCAAACGGAATTCGCGCTCGGGAGGAGATCTGAAATCCTCTGATCACAAAGAGGACGAAGAGCAGCACGACCATCCCCGTTCCAACAAACCCAAGCTCTTCGCCGACGAGTGCCAGCACGAAGTCGGTATGCGCTTCTGGAAGAAAAAATAGTTTCTGCTTGCCTTCTCCCAACCCAACGCCAAAGAGCCCTCCGCTGCCGAACGCCAAGAACGATTGAGTAATCTGAAATCCCGTATCCGACGCATCCCTCCACGGTTCCAGGAACGCCATGAACCGCTGGCGCCTGTAGCCGGATGTCAGAACCAGGACAAGCCCGATTGGCACAGCAGCTAGCGCCAGCGTTGAGAGGTGAGACAATCGCGCGCCTCCGACAAACAAGAGCCCTCCCGTCACCAACCCCAGCATCACCACGGTCCCCAAATCTGGCTCCAAAAGAACTAACCCGCTGAGGATCCCAATGACGAGCAGCGCGGGTAGCAGTCCGGTGGAGAACTGCTGTAGCCGGTCCTCTTTTTTCGCGAGGTACGCCGCGAGATAGATCACACCGATCAACTTCGCCATCTCGGCCGGTTGAACTGAAATCACCCTCAGGTCCAGCCATCGTCTGGCCCCGTTCCGCATCGCACCAATCGACGGGATCAAGACGGCCACCAACAGCACCATGATGAGGCCAAGAAGTGGAAGCCCTAGTCTCCTCCACCACACGTAGTCGATACGGGACACGACATGTAAAATCGCCAAACCGAATGCCAGCCACGCCAATTGCCGCTTCAGGTAGTACCATGAGTCGTGGAATCGATTGCCCGCCACCACAGCACTCGCGCTGAAGACCATCACAAGGCCAATCAACGTCAGGGTGATAGTCACAAACAGCAGGACATGATCCATCCCTGGCCGCTTCGGACCCTGTGGGCTGCCGGTGGGCCATGGCAAAGCCAAGGTCCCTGCAGATCTCTGTGACATCTTCCAGCGTCAATGCTCCTCTGCCCTGCCGTCTGTTATACCGGCAACGATTGCACGAGAGCTTTAAACTGCCGCCCTCGGTCTTGATAATCGGCAAACATGTCGAAACTCGCGCAGGCCGGCGACAGCAGCACCACCTCGCCTCCACCGGCTCCCGATGCCGCCAACTCAACGGCCTGCTTCAAGGTGTCCGCCCGTTCGACCGCCTGATAGCCTTCCATCGCGTTCGCCATCAGCGGCGCCGCTTCCCCGATCAAAATAAGGCGTTTCACTCGCCGACGAATCGCGGGAGCCAACCGAGAAAAATCTCCTCCCTTGTCGCGTCCACCAGCGATCAGCCAAATCGGTTGATCGATGCTTTCCAACGCTTTCAGCGTCGCGTCCACGTTGGTGCCCTTGGAGTCATTGATGAACCATACGCCTCGCCGCTCACGAACGACCTCCAACGCATGTTCCAAGCCCGGAAAGTCCTTGAGAACTTGACGAACAATATTGAGAGGGCACCCGCTCAACAATGCGAAGGTGGCAGCCACCATGGCGTTTTCGACGTTGTGATTGCCGATGATTTTGATCTCGCTCCGCGCACAGATTTCCTGAATCTGACCTCCAACGGTTGTCATGATGCGATCGCCATCGAGATAGGTCCCCCCGGTCAGATCGGACGGTAACGTCTGAGTCATCGTGAAACCCAGCGCGCGAGCCCTCACACTCCGCCGCAGAGGAGCCACCTTCGAATCGTCGAGATTGAAGAGGGCGTAATCAGACGGAGTTTGGTTTTCGAAAATCCGATTTTTGGCAGCGACATATTCGTCGATCGACTCGTAGCGATCCTGATGGTCCACCGTCACGTTGAGAATCGCGGCAATCCAGGGATGAAACTGCTCGACAGTTTCCAGCTGGAAGCTGGACACTTCCACGACCAACGTGTCGTACGGACATGGACGCCCTGCCTTCATGGCTTGCAGTGATTGTACGGCGGCCTCACTGATCGCCGTCCCCAAATTTCCTCCGACAAATACCCGTTTCCCGCTCTCTTGCAACATCTTCCCGATCAACGTGACCGTTGTGCTCTTCCCATTGGTGCCGGTCAATGCCAGGATTGGACCGGAAAGAAAGCGCGATGCAAGATCGAGTTCACTGATGACCTTCACACCTCGACGACGAACACGCTCAAGTGCTTCCAACCGATAGGGAACTCCCGGACTAATGACGACGAGTTCGGCTGTATCGAGAGCCCCTTCATAGTCTTTGCCTAGAACGACGCGGGTCGTGGCCTGATTCAGCGAATCAAGCACACCGAGTAACTCTCTTCGATCCTTTCGGTCGGTCACCGTCACCACCGCACCGACTTCCTCTAGTAGGCGAGCGGCAGCTACGCCGCTCCGTGCCAACCCGACGACGGTGACGCGCGTTCCGGCCAACTGCGTGGTGTCCACCCCCACCATCCCCATTACCTCAACTTGAGCGTACTCAAACTCAATAGCGCCAGCAAAATGGCGATGATCCACAGACGCACGACAACTTTGGGCTCTTCCCACCCTTTCATCTCAAAATGATGGTGAATAGGGGCCATGAGGAAGATCCGCTTCCCTCGTGATTTGAATGAGGCGACTTGAAAAATGACCGAGACCGCCTCGATCACAAAGACACCACCAACCAGCAGTAACAACAACTCATGCTTACTGATGACCGCTACCGTCCCAAGGGCTGCCCCAAGCGGGAGCGACCCGACATCGCCCATAAAGACCGAGGCCGGATAAGTGTTAAACCACAGAAACCCAAGACTCGAACCCAGGATGGCCGCCGTAAAAACCGCCAACTCTCCGGCTCCGTCGATATGCGGGATCAGGAGATATTCCGACATCAATCGGTGACCGGTTACATAGGCGACCACGGTGTATGCCAATGCAGCAATCATCACCGGACCAATGGCCAACCCATCGAGACCATCAGTGAGGTTGACGGCATTGGAACAACCGACAATCACCAGGACGGCAAAGACAACATAAAACCATCCCAAATCAGGCGTGAAATTCTTAAAAAACGGCACACTCAGCTTCGTGTTGTAGCCCGGCAACGAGTACAAAACCAGTGCGACGATGAGCGCGATGATTATTTGAGCCGTGAACTTTTGCGACGCCGAAAGCCCTTTTGATCGAGCCTTGATGAATTTGAGGTAGTCGTCCACAAACCCAATAGCACAAAACCCCAACGTCGAGGCAAGAACCAGCCAGATATGGGGGCGTGAGATGTCGGCCCAGAGGAGAGTGGACAGCGTGACAGCAAAGATAATGAGGATGCCGCCCATCGTGGGTGTTCCACTTTTGGCGAGATGCCGCTTAGGCCCGTCGTCACGTATCTGTTGCCCTAACTTGATTTCTTGAAGCTTGCGAATCACCCACGGCGCGAGCACGAACGCAATCAGAAACGCCGTGACGGCGGCGTAAATGACACGAAAGCTCTGATACCGAAAAACATTCAGAAACGAGAATTCTTTATGGAACGGATAGAGCCAGATGTACAGCATAGCCTGGACGACCGTTACGAAGCCTTCTTCGTCGTACGTTTCGCTCCTTGGAGTGCATCAGCGACAAGTTCTAATTTCATGCCGCGCGACGCTTTGATCAGCACGGCATCACCAGGTTTGACGACCGTTTTCACTGCGGCGGCAGCCGCACGCGCATCCGGCACTTCGAGTATATGGGATGGATCCAGCCCTGCCTGTTTGGCCCCTTTGGCAAGGTTTCGCCCTAATGGTCCACAGGCCACGAGCCGATCAATGCCGTGGCGTGCCACGAATCCGCCGACTTCCTCGTGCATCTGAGCGGCATTCGGACCAAGTTCCAGCATGTCGCCAAGCACGGCAATTTTCTTTCGTTTCGCCCCCGTTTGTGCGAGCAGCCGCACCGCTGCAGTCATGGAGGCCGGATTGGCATTGTAGCAATCAATGATCAACTTCACGCCCTGACTCACTCGTACCTGCGACCTCATGGCAGCAGGCCGAAAACGGGACAGTCCCTGAGCGATCACCCCTCCAGGCAAGCCCAGAATCGAACCGACCGCTCCTGCCGCTAACGCGTTGGTGACGTTGTGGTCGCCCTGGACTCGAATATGAACCATGGTACGGCGTACCGTGCCTGGGAGCAGAAGACGAAAGGTCGTCCCATTGCGCCCGTCGGGCTTCAGATCCGTGGCACGGACGTCGGCCTTTGATGAAAAGCCAAATGACACCACACGACAGCGAGCTCGCGCGGCAAGATAGTCGTAATACGAATCGTCTGCATTCAGGATTGCAACTCCATCAGGAGGAAGCAGATCGAGCATCTCCGCCTTTGCCTGAGCTGATACCTCCATCGTTCCGAAAAACTCCAAGTGGTCGGGGCCGATGTTCGTAATGATTCCGATCGTCGGTCGCGCTATTTCACACAGCCTGGCGGTCTGACTGAGATTATCGACTCCCATCTCGATGACCGCGCCCTTGTGTCGATCGTTGAGGCGGAGTAGTGTCTGCGGAACTCCAACTCGGTTATTCAAATTGCCTTCGGTCTTGAGGATCTTCCAGCGATGGGCCATGACACTGGCAACCATTTCTTTCGTCGTCGTCTTACCGTTGCTCCCCGTGACGGCAACGACAGGAATGTGAAATCGGCTTCGGTGGTAGGCGGCCAGTTGCTGATACGCCTGGAGCGGATCGCTGACGCCGAGGACAAACGGCTGCGTCCGCTTCGAGCCACGCTTCACGGGAAGCCCTGATACATCGTAGGAATCGAGCACGACCGCTCCAACCGCTCCGCGCGACAGCGCCGTAGCCACAAAGTCGTGGCCGTCGAATCGATCTCCCTGCAGCGCAAGAAAGAGATCACCAGGTTGCAGAGATCGAGTATCGAGGCTGATTCGCCGGATACGTTGCTTCGCCCAACCCGCTCCATCGCTGGCCAAGACTTTAGGACCGATCACTTCCCGCAATTCTTCGACGGTAAACAGAGTCATCTGGATGCTTCCGTGCGCCGACCGGCCCCTACACCTGTGGACTACACGCGGGTTCCGAGTCGTTCGATGGCGTCGCGCGCCACCTCGCGGTCGTCGAAATGAATTTTCTTCGTGCCGATGATCTGGTAGTCTTCGTGCCCTTTCCCAGCAATTAACACCGTATCGGTATTCTGGGCCTCCCGCACCGCTTCCTCGATGGCTTCTCGCCGATCAGGCACTTTTCGGTACTGGACGTGTGGCCGTTGCCTCAGGGCTTCAATCACCCCAACTTCGACTTGTTCCAGGATTGAACAGGGGTCCTCGGTTCTGGGATTGTCCGAAGTCAATATCACGACGTCGCTGTAGCGCACGGCCGCTTCTCCCATCTTCGGCCTCTTTCCTCGATCGCGGTCTCCACCGCACCCAAAGACCGTGATGATGCGTCCGGTTTTCACCGCTTGCGCCGCCGTCAGCAATCGGACTAACGCGTCTTCGGTGTGGGCGTAATCCACAGCCACCGTAAACGGCTGGCCCGCGATCACACGTTCGAACCGTCCCGGCACGTTGATGACCTTTGCCACAGCTTCCCGAATTTGCGCCGGTGTGGCGCCTTCGTGAATCGCGACCCCGATGGCGGCAAGTAGGTTGTAGACATTGTGTTCACCCACAAGATGACTCTCAATGAGGAAACTCCCAGCCGGAGTTGCAGCAGTAAAGGTTGTCCCCTGAAGAGACAATCGCACCGCTTCCGCACGCAGATCGGCCTTAGCCTTTACGGCGTAGGTCCACACCGGGGCGGGGCAACACTCGACGATACGATGTCCAGAAGGGTCATCGATATTGACGATCGCCCGTTTCTTCGCCTTGCGCCCGCTTTTCAACCCCGAAAAAAGCCTCAATTTCGCCTGAAAATACTCTTCCATGGTTTTGTGAAAATCGAGATGATCCTGAGTCAGATTCGAAAAGACTGCCACGTCATATTCGCATCCGCTCGTGCGGTCCTGTGCCAAGGCATGAGAAGACACTTCCATCACGGCAGTGGTGCACCCGTTGGCGACCATCTCGACAAGCAGCTGTTGCAGCTCAAGAGAACCTGGTGTCGTGTGCGTGGCCGGCATCGAGCGCTCACCGATTTGATAGGCGACGGTCCCAATCAACCCTACTGGGCGACCCAGGGCTTCCAGCAGAGCCTTGCAGATATATGTTGTAGTGGTTTTCCCGTTCGTTCCAGTCACGCCGATCATCCGAATATGCAACGACGGATCTCCATAAAAGCGGCTCCCCAATAGACCAAGTGCCTTTCTGGAGTCGTCTACACGGACGAATGGCAGAGCCACCTCACTCAGTGGCTGCTGCGACACCAATGCGACCATTCCGCCGTTCATTGCCGCCGGAATAAATTCATGTCCATCGACCCGCTCGCCTTTCACAGCAACAAAGAGACTGTGAGGCGAGACAGCTCGAGAATCATCAGTGATCGCGTTGACGGACACGTCCAAATTCCCACGGCGGTCAAGAATCCTCACCTGCCCTTCTAGCGATTGAAGCAGGGTTGCCAAAGTCATCGACACTCCCCAGTACGATTATGATTACCGCGAGGCCATCGCCAACGTGACAGGTGCATCCGATGGCACGCCCAAGTAGCTTAACACCTGCTCCCCAACACGACTAAACACGGGGGCAGCAACGGAGCCTCCCGAGGTATCGCCCTGCGGTTCATCAATCACCACAAGCATGGCCAGCTGAGGCATGTCCGCCGGGACGTACCCGGCGAAAGACGCAACAACTCGAGTGGCTGAATAGGCACCGGTTCGGGGATCGATCTTTTGGGCTGTGCCGGTTTTCCCAGCCACCCGAAACCCCAGGATAGCCGCCTTCGTCCCGGTACCGTCCGTGATGACACCTTCAAGAATCTTCGTCACACTACGAGCCGTTTCCGGGGAAATAACCCGTCGCTTGATCTGAGGAGGAACCTGCCTGAGGATGTGGCCATCAGCATCTCGAATTTCTGACACCACGTAGGGTTTCATCAACACACCGTCATTCGCGATAGCCGCAACCGCAGATACCATTTGAAGCGGTGTGACACCGATCTCTTGCCCCATGGAAATAGACGCAACCGAACGACGCCCCCAGTCTTTTGGGTTTCTAAATAATCCGGCCCCCTCACCAGGTAGGTCGATCTCCGTTCGCTGTCCGAAACCAAACGCCTGGAGATACCGATAGAGCCGCTGCTCCCCCAGTGCCATACCGGTCTTTGCCGCTCCGATGTTGCTGGACTTCTGAATCACCTGAGCAAAGGAGACCCATCCCAATCGCTCATGATCATGAATCACGGTGTTCGCGACCGTCATTCGACCATGCTCCCCGAATACCATCGAGTTCGGCTTTATCACTCGTTCTTCAATGGCAGCCGCAGCCATCATCGTCTTCATGGTTGACCCTGGCTCATACGCATCCGTCAGTGCCCTGTTTCGCCAGCGATCAGAGCTGAGAGCCGACACGGCATTGGGATCAAATCGTGGGCTAACCGCCATAGCCAACACCGCTCCGGTCTTTGGATCAAGCACAATCATCGTTCCTGACTTTGCCCGCGCACGGCCGACCGCGTTTTCAAGCTCTCTCTCAACGATGTACTGAATCACCTCATCGATCGTAAGCGCGAGGCTGTGGCCGGGCGTCGGACTCCGTTCCGTCATGCCCTTGGGAAAAACCGTCCGCCCTAAGGCATCGCGCTGCAACACCATCATCCGCTTCTCACCATGCAAGTACGACTCATAGCGATGCTCAACACCTTCCAAACCCTCGCCGTCCATTCCTGAAAAACCCAACACATGAGCCAGGAGCGGCCCTTTGGGGTAGAACCGCCGCCCCTCCATCACAACCCCGATTCCATCAAGCGACAAACGATCAAGTCGACGCCCCTGCTCAGGGTCCAACTTTCGAGCCAACCATACGAAACTCCGGTCCTGTCGAAGTCTTCGTTCCAACTCATCGGTCCTCACATGTAGAATCTGTGACAGCTGTCGCGCAGTCTTGAGAGGACTATCTACTGTGTTTGGAACTCCGAATACGGACGGCACCTCCACATTCATGGCCAGAACCTTGCCATGTCGGTCGACAATCGAGCCGCGCGCCCCTTCCAGCGATACCGTCTTTTGATGCTGTCGATCCGCTTTGACCGAGAGTTCAGCTGCTTGCAACACTTGCAACGTGACCAGCCGGAACAGAACGACTCCAAACCCACACAGCAACAGCAGCAGCAGGACATACCGACGACCGCGAGAACGGGAACCGGCCACTAGAACCTCCCGGTGGGAAGATCATTCCTAGCGACTTTCAGCTCAACCAGCGCAATATCTGAGGGACGGACACCACTTGGTCTGGACTGAACCACAATGATCTGTCCTTGTTGAGGCACACTCATGCCGAGTTTCTGGGTCGCCAATTTTGCGATCCGGTCGGAGGCACTCAATGTGGAAAATTTCACGCGGAGCTCATCCCGTTGACGTTCCAGCACCGTCTTGTCACGCTTCAACCGTTCAATTTGATAACCGACCCGAACCACGTCTACGCGCTCCCACACAAACACAAACACGAGACAGAGTCCTAGGAAAACGGTGAAGACCTTCATAAAAGTCCCATCCTCGGTTGACGTTCAGCGACTCGTAATTTAGCGCTTCGTGATCGGGGATTTGCTTCACACTCGGCTCTAGAAGGGAGGACCGGTTTCTTGGTAAGTATTGACAGGGTGGCTTCCGGGCCTTGCGCAAGGGACCGGAACGTATGCTTCACGATGCGGTCTTCGAGGGAATGAAAGGCGATCGCGCAGACCCTCCCCCCCACAGCCAACACTTCGGTTGCATCTCGCAGCGAGGACTCCAAGAAGTCCAATTCCTGATTCACCGCAATGCGAAGCGCCTGAAAGGTTCGCGTGGCACAATGAATCCGTCCGTGGCGATAAGACACCGGCACAGACCGAGCGATGATAGAGGCAAGTACTCCTGTGGTCTCAACCGGATGTCGTTGCCTTTCCTGCACAATGGCCCGAGCAATTCGCCTGGCGTACCGCTCCTCTCCATACTGAAAGATAATGTCCGCAAGCTCATCTTCAGGGCTGCGGTTCACCAGATCGGCGGCAGTCTTCCCAACCTTTTGATCCATACGCATATCCAGCGGACCTTCTCGCTGAAAGCTGAACCCTCGCGAGGGATCATCCAACTGTGGAGATGAAACCCCGAAATCGAAAAGCACACCATCGACCTTCGCGATACCCGCTTCAGCAAGGTGCGACTTCAAGTCACGATAATTTCCTTGTCGCAACACAATGCGGTCTCCAAATCGACTCAACCGCCGCTGACTGAACTCAATAGCCTGAGAATCTTGATCCAGCCCCATAACCCTTGTTCCAACAGGACTAGATGTTAAGAGCATTTCAGCATGCCCACCATATCCCACCGTACAATCCACAATAGTGGTGGATCGCTCAGAAATAAGCCAAGAGCATACCTCTTGACCAAGCACTGAGATGTGCAAATCTTCGTCCACAATACTTCCACCCAGATTCCTCCACTTCTCCCCACTGGACGAAGTATACTCTGGCATTTTTGCTTGTCAACAGTCTTTCAGTAACTTAGCGAGGGCTAAATTCAGGTGGAGAAGTGTGGCCCATCACGTCATGTGGCAGCTGATATCCGATCGATTTATTCTTTAATTGCAACAGGCTACGCAACTTAGCCAGCTGATGAGTGTCAACACTTTTCTAGCCCGTCAAACTGGTGAAGTTTGGTTGACTTCAAGGGATTTCGATTAGAGAATGCTGTCATGCCTCTAAACTATTCGGCTTCCTCATACATAAGACCGTTTCTGCTCTTCATCCTTCCGCTCCTCTGCCTGGAGCAGGCCGATGCGAAGGACTTCAATCCCGACAACCCACTCAATCAACCGGCACCAATCTATTGGTGTTCGAACAAGACGCCGGGCCAACAGATTTCAGCCAAAAAGAGCGCTGGCTGTGAGCCACTCTACGACCAGCAGGCGGCAGAATCTTTTCGAGAGAAAGCACGCCAACAAGGGTTTGATCTCCCCGACCGTGATCCGATAAAAACTGCAGAATTGCGGAGTGTAGCCTCCAAATTTTCAGATCGCTACCGGACCTTCCTGTCCTGCTGCTTGACTACCAGCGATGCACCGAGCGAAATCGTCGAGATGATTGATGAGGCCAATCATATCCTCCAAGCCGTTCGGCAGAAAGGCGTCTATAACTCAACGGAGCTGGGGAAGCGCCAAGGAACCAGCATTATCGGAATGGTTGCACGTGCTCGGGAAGACCTATTGCGTCTTCAGAACCGCCTGGATAAATTGAACGAGGCACAACAGGGTCTCAAAGAAGTTGACTACGAAACCAGCGGCAGGGCCAAAGCACAGATCCAAGAGGATGAAGAGGCGATCAAGAAGGAGTTCAAGGCCAAGCAGCCGCCGTCATCAGCTCCGACGGGAATGGAAATTCAGGACACCACCTTGCGCTCACGAATCGGAGGAGATATCGAAGACACGAAGTTGAATTCCCACTTCGGGGCAGACATCGGAACCTCGGTCTCCCCCTATAGCAAGGCGGGGGGAGAATCACTTCGCCCGAGGAGAGGGGAAGATGTTCACGATAGCCAACTCCCCCTTCGGCCTGGAACGGATATCCAAGACACCTCCATATCCAGCAGCACAGGGTTCGAGGTCGACAGTGCGCAGAATCGTGAAGGAACCTCGACGCTTCCACGACGCGGAGTCGGTGCCTCTATCGGAGACTCCGACTTGAACAGCAAGAGGCGATAGCCCACCCTCACGGCTTCCCTCCCACTGCCGGCATCGGCTCCCAGGTCTCCCCCGCATCCTTGCTGCGATAGAGACCACTCCCATTTGTACCGGCATAGAGCACCGTCGGATCCGCCTGGCTCTGTGCAATAGCTCTAATGTTGGTGGTCGACAACCCTCTGTTAATCATCACCCACGTGGCCCCGCCGTCGTCACTCCGATGCACGCCATCCCGTCCCGTGATGTAGAGCACGCCCCGTCGCGTTCGGTCGAGCACCATGGCAATAATCATTTGATCAGGAAGCGACGCTCCTATTCGATTCCAGGACGTGGCTCCATCGGTCGTTTTGTATATTCCTGCCAATGTAGCGGCGTAAATGGTATCGGGCTCGTATGGATCGACCAGTATCGAGGTGACATTCAGCGCCCGTGACGTTTTCACCATATCCGGTGGCACCAGCCCGTTGTTCACTTTTTCCCAATGGCCGGCCTGATCTATCGACTTGTAGACGCCGCCGCTGGTTCCGGCGTACAGAATGGAAGGCCTGGTCGGATCCATGCCCAACGTCACGACCATCAAC
>ERZ1292633.4843-Hain-H41-02um-R1-4843-length-12334-cov-13_pt1 | contig 12334 bp, 14 predicted proteins | sample MGYA00564406_ERZ1292633 | MGnify/ENA primary metagenome ERZ1292633 (study PRJEB36523, sample SAMEA6512639) | groundwater metagenome | collected 2019-01-08 | study: AquaDiva: Metagenomics assemblies of 32 groundwater samples
GACCCTCGACGACGTCGTCCTCAAGGTCGACAAGGACCTGCCGCTGGCCGAGGACATCCACCCGGCCATCCACAAGGTCGGCGAGTACGCGGCCGACATGGTCCGCCTGCCCGCCGCGGTCGCCATGCTCGAGGCCCAGAAGGCCTCGGTCGAGGCGAGCGTGCCCGCCCGCGACAAGGCCGTCCGCCAGGCGAGGCACGCGGTCGCCATGCTCGCAGCCAAGCTGAAGAAGCTGGGCGAGAGCATCGACCGCAACCGTCTCGCCGCCTCGAACGAAGACACGAAGACCGTCAGCAGGACGGCGGCGTACCTCGTTCCGAACCTGCCCGCATCGCGGCAGGACATCGTCGATAGTCTCCGCAAGGAGATGCTCGCCGCGGAGGACGACCTCGCCAAGGCGAAGGCTGCGGCCAAGAAGGCCGAGTCGAACCGCAAGGGCGTCGCCACCCGCGCCGCCAACTTGACGAAGAAGATCGGCGAGGCCCGCAAGGCCGTCACCGATCATGAGAAGCGTCTGGAGGAGACCATCAAGCTCCTCCGAAAGACGGTCAACCACCTGCGCAACCGGCAGGAGAAGCGCGACAACAAGCGCAAGGCCTGCGCGCACAAGGCGCCGCCCGCCGTCGAGGAGTCCTCCAAGGGACCCACCGACGATGACATCCGTTGGATGGCCGAGGTCCACGGACTCACCATCGAGTGCCCGGCCGACCTCGAGGCCGCACGCCAGCTCTTCGCCTGAACGCCAATCGAACGAGTGAAAGGATGTGATCCATGCGCGACGCACGCACCTTGTCCCCGCCCCAGAACGGACCATTGGTCTTCCGACCTGACACCGAGAATCCCGGCGTCCTCCATGCCCGCAGGCTGTATCGCGACCTCATCGCGAAACGGCTCAGGGAGATGGCGGGGCTCGAGTTCGCCTTCAACCGCGACGGCGACCTCGTCTGCCTCAACCCGCCCGACTGATCCCGCCTCTCGACGGCCCAACGCATCTCGCGTTGGGCCCTCTCCTCGAGAGCATCGCTTCGTCTCCCTCGGCGAAGCGGCGCTTTCAAGGAGGGACACCGCCTCACCCAACCAAACAAGGAGTCCTCCGATGGACGAGACCGAAAAGCCTTCGTTCTTTCATACGATGGAATTCAACACCTGGATCATCACTACATTCTTCAGCGTCCTCATCAGCGTCTTCTGCGTCATGCTGCCGGTCGCCGGCATCCATGCTCTCGGCGTCGCCGCGGGCCAGGAGCTGAGCCGCTACGATGGCCCTGCCGAGAGGGAGGTCTGGGTCCCGAAGCCCGTCCAACGGGCTGACGTTCCGATCGTGTTCCGATCAAGGACAGCGCTGTGACGCGCTCCGGCGCATCATCGGAGGAGCATGAGTCTATCCTCAAAAGACTCAAAGACGCCGATGCCGGACGTGAACGGATCGGCGAAGCGGCGTGGGACTTCCTGGCGCACCTGCTCGATATCGAGCAGTTCAGCCTCGCGGTCTTGCACGCTTACTCGTACGAGTCTTTCTGGGATGAAGAGCGCAAGCTCGATATCCTCGAACGCATGCACGCGGCCATTGTGGACGCGCAAGCGATCATGCTGTGCCACCGATGGAAACTGTCGGAGAAGTGCCACGAGACCCGGCCTACGCTCTACTGGGAACTCTTCCCGAAACTTCCACCCCGCACCGAAAAGAAGGAGAGACCATGACCGACCCGGACACGATCGCTTCCGCCGTCATCAACCACATCGCGCAGCGAGACCTCGAGCTCCCCCCGACCGACGCCGAAGTCTTCGACGGCGTCCCCGCCGCCCTGCCCGAGGAGATCACCGAGAAGATCGTCGCCCAGAACGTCAACGACGACGACTGGGAGGACGCGGAGACCGAGGTCCGCAAGGTCCCCGAGTTCCGCAGTCGCCCGCACGGCCGGATCGGCTGAACGATGTAGCCGATTCGCTCAGAAAAAGCCCCGCATGCCTGTATGGATGCGGGGCTTTTCACGTCCCTATTTCTTGATCACCTTGTCGATGAGGCCGTACTTCTGCGCTTCAGCGGCGCTCATGAAGTTGTCGCGGTCGGTGTCCTTCTCGACCTTCGCGAACGATTGGCCGGTGAACTGCGCGAGCATTCGGTTCAAGTCGTCCTTCATCTTCAGGATGCGCTCGGCGCGGATCTTGATGTCGGAGGCCTGCCCTTCGGCGCCGCCGAGCACCTGGTGGATCATGATCTCGGAGTTCGGCAAGGCGAAGCGCTTGCCCTTGGCGCCGGCGGCCAGGAGGAACGCGCCCATCGAGGCGGCCATGCCGACGCAGATCGTCGAGACGTCCGGCTTGATGAGGTTCATGGTGTCCATGATGGCCATGCCCGCCGTGACGGAGCCGCCGGGCGAGTTGATGTAGAGCTTGATGTCGCGATCCTTGTCCTGGCTTTCCAAAAAGAGGAGCTGCGCGATGATGACGTTGGCGATGCCGTCGTCGATGCCGTCGCCCAGGAAGATGATGCGGTCCTTGAGCAGGCGCGAATAGATGTCGTAGGCGCGCTCGCCCTGCGGCGTCTTCTCGATGACGGTCGGGACGAGATAGTTATTCTCGAGCTTGGACGTGATGGCGTAGGGGTTCGTCATATATCGCAAGAATACCGCATTTGTCCCCCGGCCGGAAGTCGGCTAGGGTGGTGACGGATCCTTATAGGAGGTGCGCGATGAAGCTCGGCATCCTGATCGTCTCCTGCTTCGTATCCCTGCTGACCGCCTGCGCGGACGAAAGTCCCGACGCCGCCGACGATGATCCGCCGATCGAGTACGGCTGCCTGGAACCGAAACACGCTTATGTCTTCAATGAAGCGGAAATCGATTCGGCTTGCCGCGACGCCGAAGACGCCTCGTGCGACCGTCCCGGCCTGGCCATCCCCAAGTACAGGGAAACGCGCCTCGAAGTCCGCGTATTCGACGACGACGGAAGACTGTGCGACCCCGCGCAGACGCGCGTGACGTTCGGGAGCGAGGACTTCGCCTCCGCGGCCGACGGGAACGACTTCCTGGTCATCGCGACGCGCGACGCGTTCGACAACGGGCTCATCGAGCCTTCGGCGACGATGCTGGTCTCGAACGGAGCGCTGACGAAACGATGGCAGGCGATGGCCGTCGTCGATCTCGTCGGCACGTGGGAAATCACGGTCGACGACCTGACCGTCGGGGACTTCCCGGTCTCGCAGAGCGGCCGCTACATCCGCTGGTCGGAATGCGCGCCGGACGATCCGCGGTCGGAATGCTCCGCCGGCGAGATTCACGCGGACCAAGCGCGGCTCAAGAGCCCCGTCGGCACGCTCTCCCTCGAAGGCGCCATCCTCCCGGAACGCGACGCCATCGAAGGCATCTGGACGAACGGTGAAACCATGAGCGGCCTCTGGAGCGCGAGGAAGCTTCCGTAAGGCCCATCCAACCTCCCCTTTCAGGGGAGGATTTTTTCAAGATTCCACTCTCTGCAAGAGATGGGCCGGGGTGAGTCTTACGAAGCGATCTTCCAACCGCCGGCGTCTTCCCCGATCGCGCCGGCGACGGTGAAGCCCGCGGCTTTCTTGTGGCCTCCCCCGCCGTACGCCTTGGCGAGTTCGGCGACGTCGACGTCGGCCGCGCTACGGTAGCTGCCTTTCACCTTGCCGTCATTCGTCTCCTTGAGGACGAGCACGACGTCTGCTCTGAGGATGCGGTTCAGGAAATTCGAGAGGCCTTCGAGATGCTCGTCATCGACTGGATGCTCCGCGAGGTCCTTGCGGAAGAGCGCGGTCGTCGCCGTCTTCTTGCCTTCATCCCAGCGCAGGCGTTCGAGCGCCAGGCCCCAGAGCTTCAGCGCCGCGACCGGCTTGTTGCGCATCAGGCGGCGAGTGATGTCGCGGATGGAGACGCCCTTGAGCAGGAGTTCGGAAGCGATCTCGAGGCTCTTCACCGTGGTGGCGGGGTTCGAGAAGTTCGACGTGTCGGTCAGGAGCCCGGTCATGAGGCAAGTCGCCATCGCGCGGCTGATCTCGACGCCATTGGCGACGAAGAACGCGTGCACGACTTCGGCGGTGGAAGAGGCGTCCGTCACGACCAGGTTCGCGTCGCCGAAGGAAGCGTTGGTGACGTGGTGGTCGAAGTTGGCGATGAACGGCCGCTTCGGCATGACGGCGACGCAGGCGTCGATGCCGGCGTACTGGAGGTCGCCCGCGTCGAAGACGCAGACCATATCGACGGCCTCGTCGTTGAAGATCTCGGGATTCGTCTGCACGTCGCGGATGCGCGGGAAATACGAATACGCCGACGATGGCGCGTCGACGCAGAAGGCATAGGCCTCGCGGCCATGGTCGCGCAGCCAGTTGTAGACGGCCATCATCCCGCCGAGCGTATCGCCATCAGGCTTGCGGTGCGAGACCAAAAGCGGCCGCCGCGCGGCAAGCAGCTTCTCGAAGATGAGTTTCGTCGGCGCAGCGTGATTCATACGGACAGCCGGGTACCTTATGAGAAAAGAAAAGACCCGTCAAGGTCAGCACCCGCGAAAATATCCCGGGAAGGCCGCCGAGTACCGCAGGCAAAAAGCATCCGACCGTGCATTATTGCTTGCATCAGATTTCTTCTGCCAGGAAGAGGCGCACCCAGCCCGAGGACCGCGTCGGCAGACGCTTGAACCAGGCTGAGAGCGGCGCGTCGATTTCGCGGTCTGAGACCCAAACGCTGTCCTGCAACCGAACGCATCCGCAGCTCCGCAAGAAATTCCTCAACGTCTGCCGAAGCGCGCGCTGCCGTTCCGGGATGTCGAAAGCGACGACGAGGCGTTTCCCATCAGGCCGTCGCGGCGCAGAACGGGTTAGAAGGCGCAGTTTAGCGACCTTCCCCTTATCGGTCAGGACCAGCATCGACCGGTGCCCGATTTTCCTCGCCTTGGCCTGGCCTCGACGACGAAGATCGCGCAGGCGTTGCGCAGCGACTCGCGCCTCTTCCTCCCTAAAGACGCGCCGCAAACCCTCCATCCCCTGACCGATGGCCACGTGCGGATACCGTCGCGTCCCTTCCATGAAGATTAGCCCGTCATCGACGGCCTCCAGGACGCGCAGTCCCAAATCGGCCGCTTTCTTCAAAGCGGTCAATTTTAATCGGTCGCGTCTTTTTGCTTGCTTGGACATTTCTGGTCCGTGCCTGAACCCAAGCCCATCTGTCAACGGGACGTATAAAAAATCCCCATCAAGGTTCGATGGGGATGGTGAGCAGCCGGATGCGCAAGGTTCCGAAGCCTGCTCCGAACGTATGATGCGGGAAGCGCAGGGTCGGGACGAAGGCGAAGTCGGGTTTCGTGCCCGTAGGCGCACGCTGGAGAATGAGCTGCTTCACGAGGTTGAGGGCCGTCGGACGGAAGATCGGCATGCCGGCATCGGGCGTGAAACAGATGACCGGGGTCGGGTCGAGATTGCGCCAGGTCTCCTTGGGGATGATCGTCGGCTCGCAATCGCCGATGCGTTGGATGTCGTCCAGCCCGAGCGGATACAGCCTGAGCTGGAAGGTGCCGATGTCCGCGCGCCCGACGTAGCCTAGGACGTCCCAGTGGCGGGCGTATGCGATCGTCTCACGTCGGAGGCGGGCGTACCCGTCTTCGTCCAACGGCGCGGTACGGTCGCCGTCACCCACGAAGCGGATGATCGGCCGGACATGCGGAGCGGCCGCGACGATGTCGGCGGCGAATGTCCTGAGGAACGCGATCATCGCCTCAAGCACTCGCGGAACGTCGAACTTCTGACCGAACGCCAGCGCCGTCTCGTCGTCCAAGATCTCAAGGTTCGTGATCATCTTTCATCCTCCGGAAGGGGCGTGACCGGATCTTCCATCTTGAGGCTTGATACGTCAAGCCGTAACGGGTACTTTAAAGAGGCAATAACCGGACCCCACATGCACCTCCAGCGCATCGAAATGCAGGGCTTCAAGACGTTCGCCAACCGGACGCTCCTTGAGTTCCTCCCCCCGAAGGAAGGCGACCGCGGCATCACCGGCATCGTCGGCCCGAACGGCTCCGGCAAGTCCAACATCGCTGACGCCGTCCGCTGGGTGCTCGGCGAACAGTCGCTCAAGCTCCTCCGCAGCAAGAAGTCAGAGGACGTCATCTTCAGCGGCTCCGACAAGCGCTCCCGCTCCGGATTCGCGGAAGTCTCGCTGGTGCTCGACAACCAGGCGGGAGGCAACGAGATCGAATTTACGGAAGTCGTCATCACCCGCCGCATCTACCGCGACGGCGAATCGGAATATTTGGTCAACAAGAACAAGGTCCGCCTTCAGGACGTGCTCCTGCTCCTCGCGCGCGCCAACTTCGGCCAGCGCACCTACTCCGTCATCGGCCAGGGCATGATCGACGCCATCCTCGTCGCCTCCCCCAAGGAGCGCAAGGAATTCTTCGACGAGGCCGCCGGCGTGAAGCAGTACCAGTTGAAGCGCGAATCCGCCGTCCGCAAGCTCGACGCTTCCGGCGAGAACCTCAAGCAGGCCGAGATCATCCTCGCCGAGATCGAACCGCGCATGCGCTCGCTCTCGCGCCAGGTCCGCCGCCTCGAGGAACGCGCCACGCTTGAGAAGGAGCTTCGCGAGCTCGAGTTCACCTACTTCGGTTCGCACTGGGCCAAGATCAAGGCGGAGTTCGCCGCCATCGACGCCAAGACAAAGACCGTCGAGGAGAGCCGCAAGGAAAAGGAGAAGGAGATCGAAGCCGTCCGTGCCAGCCTCGACGGCATGGAGACGGAAGAGACGAAGTCCGACGGCCTAATGATGCTTCAGAAGGAATACGAGCGCGAGCTCGAGAAACGCAACGCGCTCCGCGAGAAGGAGATCCAGCTCAAGAGCCAGATCCGGATGGAACAGATGAAGGCGCAGGCCGCTTCGGCCCCTGCGCTGCCGATGCCGCTCCCCCGCATCGTCGAGGAGATCGAGACCATCTCCGAGCGCCATGACGAGCTCGTCGCCTCCATCCTTTCCGCCGAGACGCTCGAAGAAGCGCAGGAGGCCGCCGAGAAGCTGAAGACGCTCGGCAAGCAGATCGAGGAACTCCTCTCCGAACTGAAGGAACCCGGCGGTAAGCAGAAAGCCGATAAGAAAGAACCGGTCGTGCCCGCCGCGCTCCAGAAGGAGCTCGAAGCGGCCCTCGCCGGCATCGGACAGATGGCCACGACCCTCGCCGAGCTCCAGGGCCGCATGCAGAAGTGGGGCGAGACGGAGGCCAAGAAGCGCGGCGCCTTCTTCGAGATCCAGCGCAAGATGCAGGGATTGCAGTCCGAACTCTTCGAGCTCGACCGACATCTCTCCGATCACCGCGTCGAACGCGCCCGTATCGAGACGCGCCGCGACGCCATCCAGCGCGAAGCGGCGGAGATCATGGGCGACGAGGCCAAGACCGCGCTCGAGACCGCCCCCGAAAAGGAGGTCGACGCCCAGGCGCTCTCCCCCCGCCTCCACCAGCTCCGCACGCAGGTCGCCGCCATCGGGGCCATCGACCAGGCCGTCGTCGCCGAGTACAAGGAGATCAAGGAGCGCTATGACTTCCTCACCGCCCAGGTCGAGGACCTCCACAAGACCAAGGAATCGCTGGTCGAGATGATCGAAGAGCTCGACGTGATGATCAAGAAGCAGTCCGACGCGTCCTTCCGCAGCATCAACAAGCACTTCGACGAGTTCTTCAAGCGCCTGTTCGACGGCGGCACCGCCTCGCTCCTGAAGATCGAGCGCGAGGAAGAGGACGACGAGGTCGCCGAGGCCGAGGCGGCCGCCGCCAAGGAAGCCGCGGGCATCGAGGAAGACGCGGAGAAGAAAGTCTCCGCCGCGCCGAAAGAGACATGGCTCGGACTCGAGATCTTCGCCAACCCGCCGGGCAAGCGCGTGAAGTCGATCCACATGCTCTCGGGCGGCGAGCGCGCGCTCACCTCCATCGCGCTCATCTGCGCCATCATGACGACGAACCCATCGCCCTTCGTGGTGCTCGACGAGGTCGACGCCGCGCTCGACGAGTCGAACGCCGCGCGCTTCGCCGCCATCGTCTCCGAGCTCTCGCACCGCACGCAGTTCCTGGTCATCACCCACAACCGCTACACGATGCAGAAGGCCCAGGTGCTCTACGGCGTCACCATGGCCGAGGACTCCACCTCCAGCGTCCTCTCGCTCCAGCTCGAGGAAGCCGAGAACATCCGGAACTCGAAGAAGACCGCCGTCGCGGTCTAGAAGAAAAGACGGCCCGGACGGGCCGTCTTTTCGTATCGCTCACGCCGCGTCCGCGATGTCGCGGAAGACGATGACGGCGCCGCGCACGTAGTCGAGGACGACCGGCGAGACGGTGAAGGCGACAGGGAACCGCGTGCCGTCCTTGCGCACCACGTACACCGGCGCCGAGACGGATGATCGCGCGGTCTCCGCCGATTTCAGGGCGACGGAAGTCGGGCGCTTTTCCTTCGGCACGGGCTTCCCATCGGCGTCGACGAGCTTCACGCTTTCGACGAGGATCTTGCCCGCCAGTTCGGAGTATGGGTAGCCCAGCAGGTCCTCCGCGGCGCCGTTCATCGACATGACGCGGCCCTTCTGGTCGACGGAGATGACACCCTCCCCGATGGACTCGAGCGTCGCCTGCGTCCGCCGATGTTCCTCGATGACCAGCTGCGTCTGCTTCTTCAACTCCTCGTTCAGCCGCCGCGCTTCCTTTTCCGCGCGGCGCCGCTCCGCGATGGATGCGGCCAGGAACAGTGCCGAAGCGGCGATGGTGCCCATGAACACCTGGAGATACATGAGACTCTCGCTCAGGTCCTTGCCGACGAAGGGGCCGCGCCCGAGGACGGTGCCGATGATGGCCAGGCAGGCGAGCGCGAGCGTCGACGCGACCGTCCCACGGACGCCGAAGCGGATGGCGGCCCAAATGAGCGGAAGGAAGACGATATACATGACCGGAGCTGAGTCTCCCGCGCCGCCCAGCAAGTGACCGAAGACGATTTGGCTGACGGCCAGGAGCGAGGCGGCGAGCACGAAGGCCTCGAGGGATTTCAAGGGACGGAAGCGCAGGAGCACGCTCTCGTGCAGACATACGAACATCACCGGCGCGATGATGAGGACGCCGAGCATGTCGCCGATCCACCAAGCCTGCCAGGTCGCCGCGAACGCGCCGGGAGCGAGCTGTCCGCCGGTCCAAAGGCTCGCGACGCCCACAGTGGCGCTGATAAACGTGCTCATGAAGCCTGCCAGCGAGAGCAGAACCAGCACGTCGACCATCCGTTCCATCTTGGGTCGGAAGCCCACGCGGCGCAGGAGCTCCGCGGCCACGTACGCTTCGAGCGTGTTGCCGAGCGCGATGCCTGCGGCCACGAGCGGCGAAGCGCCGGTGTACAGGTTGACGGCGAACGCGCCGATCGCCACAGCGGGCCAGAGGCGGCGGCCGTACAGGAACAGCGCCGCCAAGGCGATGCCCGTCGGCGCCCAGACGAGCGTGGCGAATCCGCTGACTGCATCAAGCCGTAGGCCAAGCAGAGCCGTCACCATGTACGCCGCGAGCAGGCCCAGGTTTTGCAGGAGAAACTTCATATCGACCTCAGTATAACAGCTGGAGACCGACGGTTCAAAGAAAAGACGGCTCGTGCGGGCCGTCTTTTCTTTCCCTCTATTATTCCTGCCCCTTCTTGAAGCCGGTGATCGACTTGAGGATCTCGAGCGGGACGGTGAAGACGATGGTGTTCGAGGCGTCGGACGAGATGTCATTGATGGAGTTCAGCGTGCGCAGGTGCAGCGCGCCGGGCGTCTCGGCGAGGAGCCGGGCGGCCTGCGACAGGTTCTGGGCCGCGGCGACTTCGCCTTCGGAGTTGATGATGACGGCACGGCGCTCGCGCTCGGCTTCGGCCTGCTTGGCGATGGTGCGGATCATCTCCTGGGGCAGGTTGATGTCCTTCAGCTCGACCGTGGCGACCTCGACGCCCCAGCTGAGCGTCGCCTCGTCGACGATCTGCTCGATGCGCTCCGAGATGGCGGTGCGCTGGGAAAGCAGCTCGTCGAGCGTGACTTCGCCGACGATATTGCGCATGGTCGTCTGGGCCAGCTGAAGGACGGCGTAATCGACCTGCTGGACTTCGATGATCGCCTTGGCCGGATCGACCACCTTGTAGTAGATGACGGCGTTGACCTTGGCGGAGACGTTGTCCTTGGTGATGGCGTCTTGAGGAGGGACGTCGACGGCTTTGACGCGCATGTCGACCTTCTTCATGAACTGGAAGACCGGGACCACGAGCCGCCAGCCCGGTTCGGCGATCGAGGCGTAGCGCCCCATGGTGAAGCGGACGCCGCGCTCGTACTGGTTGATCTGCTTGAGGCTGGCGAGCAGCAGGAACGGGAGTCCGAAGGTGAGGAAGACGCCGATGATGAATTCCATGATGCGTGATGAATATTTCCGCCTTGAGGATACCACGCCCCCCAAAAGAAAACGACGACTCAGAGAGAGTCGTCTATCGGCCGTCGGTCAACGCAAGGCATCGCCTTGACGCCTTCGTCAATCCCCTCTATAGTACCCCCGTTCGCGCCCCGTCCTGCGGGGCGAGCTGCAGAACCTCTCGGCCGCTCTCAACCGCGAGTTTCTACCAAAAGATAATCACCACATGCTCTCCATCCGTCTCTCCCGCGTCGGCAAGAAGAAGTCCCCTTCGTACCGCCTGATCGTCACCGAAAAGACCCGTGATCCGTGGGGCAAGTTCCTCGAGAACCTCGGCACGCTCGATCCGCTGGCCAAGCCGAAGAAGATCGCCTTCGACGTCGAACGCATCAAATACTGGATGTCGAAAGGCGCCCAACCCACCCCGACCGTCCGCAACCTCCTCATCGACATGAAGGAGATCGAGGGCGAAAAGGTGAAGGCCCATCCGACCCACAAAGCCAAGGCCGAAGAGAAGTGACGAGCGGGGCGATCAAACGCCCTGAACCACTCCCGCGAAGTCATCCCGGCGAAGGCCGGGATCACGGACCCCGACGCATGTCGGGGTTTTCGTTTGACGGCACTCGGGTCGCGGGATATGTTGGATTCGTCCTTTGAAAGGAGGCGAGCATGCATGATCGCGATCTCATCGAGATCTTAGACGCGACCTTGCCGCGTCTCGAATTATATCCCGGCTGCGTCCCGGCCGCCGGCCGCAGGGAGTTACGGGAGTATCAAGATCGCTACGAGGAACGCGTCGCTGAGCTCGCGATATTCGGATCATCGACGGTCCTCCTGGCCTTCATGACCTGGTTCGCCTGGATGCCGTGGACTCCGCTCTGGATCATCGCCAGCTTCTCGGCATTGACCGGCGTCACCGCCATGCGCAGCGTCGAACTATTCCTCAAGCTCGCCTTCGAGCCGCGCGTCGAGCAGGCGCTGCCGTCCGGAACCGACATGAAGACGGCCCAGCTCGAGGACGGTTCGTTGAGACTGATCCGCGGCTGGAACCCCGACGCGTCCAGATGGAACGAGTGCGTCGAGACGCTCCGCCTCGAGATATCGGACTGGCAGCTGCTCAAGAACGTCCCCGAGGCGCGCGGCGTCGAATGGACCGAGCTCGGATCGCTGATGCGGTTCGAGGGACTCGTCGCCGCCATGCGCAGCCTCTTCTACGAACGCGAAGCGCTCGTCGCTCGCAAGGAAGAGATCGACCATCGCCTGCTCCATCTCGAAACCAGGATGCGCCGACTCAGGGCTGCGGAGGAAGCTCCGATGCTCGCCCTGCCCGCCCCGACCGACGATTCCGACGACGACTGACCTCTGCCCCGATGCTTCGCGCGCGGGGCATTTTTTGTCGGGTGATGTCACGAGAATGCCGTCACGCGAATGCTTGACAAGCATCTGCCGATGGCATAGTCTGTGCGTCAGCCCTTTCGGCAGGAGATTCCGATGAAGAACACGGACGCCGCGCTGGCCCCTCTCGATATATTCCCGTCCTCTGCCTTCCCGAAACGGAAGCGCGCACAGCTGGACCGCGTGCTCCAGGAGAGACGCGTCCCGCTCATGCGGGCCGCCTCGTGCGGAGCGATGCTCGCCCTCTGCGCGATCTTCACCGTCTTCTACGGAGGCGTTTCGGCGCTCGCCTGGAAGAACGGGATGGCCATCGTCATCGACGCGCTGTTCTCCGTCCTCTCCGGCATCACGCTGATCAGCAGCCTCGTGCTGGCCCATCGCCTCAATGAGGAGATGCGCGGAGTTCCGCAGGTACCGCGAAGGCTCCGCCTCGAAGCGGACGCGGAATCGTCGCTCGAACACGCGATGTTGGACATCAACCTCGCTTCACACCGATGGAACGACGCGTATCGCATCGCGCGCGAAAACTCCGTCGACGAATCCA
>ERZ1292633.4844-Hain-H41-02um-R1-4844-length-12334-cov-4_pt1 | contig 12334 bp, 13 predicted proteins | sample MGYA00564406_ERZ1292633 | MGnify/ENA primary metagenome ERZ1292633 (study PRJEB36523, sample SAMEA6512639) | groundwater metagenome | collected 2019-01-08 | study: AquaDiva: Metagenomics assemblies of 32 groundwater samples
ACCGCCGATATGACTCACGGCCGCATAAAACCGAAAACCTCGCCCGGAATCTCCCTCATGGAAACCATGACCGTCATCGGCGTCATGGCCATCGTTCTGGTGATGATTTCGCAGATCTTCGTGGCCAGCTATAACACCTTCGTGCAACAGACGGCCCGGACCGACAACGAAACCGGCGCCATCATCGCCGGACGGACCATGGCCGATTACTCGCGCGGGGCTTCGAGCATCATGGCGTCACAGACGATCGGCGGAACCGTCTACGCCACCGGCGATGAGGTCCTGGTTCTCAAAATGCCGTCCATCGACAGCGCCGGCAACGTCATCGCCTTATCCTACGACTACGCCGCCTTCGCCAAGGATCCGTCCGATGCGACCAGGATCATGGTCCACATGCTGGGAGCTTCCGGCAGCAGACGCCTGACCGGTGATCGCCTGGTCAGCGCCTATAACGACGTGCTAAAATTCCGCTACAACAACGCCGATCCGACGCTCGCTAACCGGATCCAGATCTACCTGGTCAACAAACAGACCAAACGGACGACGACCGTCGTCACCAAATCATGGACCGCGATCTTCTTAAGAAACCAATGATTATGAAGACTCTCCCAGCGCGCCGCGGTTTCGCCCTGGTATCGACGACCGTGCTCTTGGCCCTGCTGTTCGCGTTCGCCATGGTCTTCGTTGACTCGGCGCTCTCAAGCCGCCGGGCCGCGCAGACCTACCAAAGCGGCCTGTCGGCGCTTCAAGTGAGTGAAGCCGGCGTCAATCAGGCGCTGATGTGCCTCAACGCCGCGTCGGGCGCCAATTGCGGCGGCACCTACGGCTCAAACTACGCCGGCCAGTCGAATGTGGCCTTCGGCGGCGGAAAGTTTACGATAACCTTGAGCCCGTCAGGATCCGACAAGGAGGTGACCTCGGTCGGCACGGCCGCCAATTCGGCCGTTGCGACCATAAAAGTTCTGGCGACGATCGTCCCGCCCATGGACAACCCGGCTTTCAACTATGCGCTGCAAGCCGGGAACAGCGGCGCCCATCTCGAAAACAACTCCGAGATCGAAGGCACCCTGTATTCCGGCGGAAATGTCGACTGTACCTCGACGCAGGCTAAAATCCAGGGCGACGTCTACGTCTCGCTGGCCGGCGGTATGATCGATTCATGCCGGGTAACATACAACGGCCACGCCGATAAGATCATCAACGCCGGAATCGACGGGGACGCTTATTACAAGAACGATCCCGCCGACATCGCGGGAACGACCGTAACCGGCGCCAAATATCCCAACAGCACCACTCCGGATCAGCAGAATTTGCCAGCCGTCAATCTCGACTTTTGGCGCCAAGCGGCCGAAGACGGCGGCACGGTAACCGGCGATTACTCGCCGGCCGACAACAGCACCCTCGGCCCCAAAAAAATCATCGGCAACCTGCTGATCGACCAGAACATCGACGTCACCATCACCGGCGCCGTCTGGGTCGTAGGCGATGTCACGACCAGCAACAACTCTTCGTTGACTCTGGCATCATCTTTCGGCGCCTACAGCACCGCCATCCTGGCCGACGATCCCGACCACACCGCCACCAAAGGCAAAGTCAGCATCGCCAACAATACCGCCATCAATGGCAGCGGCAATTCCAAAAGCCATATCATGATCGTCGCCACGAACACCTCGTTAAGCGACACCGAGCCGGCGCTCTCGGTCTCCAATAACGCCGTCGGAGCGATTTTCTACGCGATCGATGGCACCCTCCGCCTCCAAAATAACGGCGGCGCCAAATCAATGGCGGCAAAACGGCTGTTCGTCGACCAGAATGCCGAGGTTGAATACCAGTCAAGCGCCCTCTCCGACCTCAAGTTCTCGGCCGGGCCGCCAGGGCGATGGCGACTCAAATCGGAAACCTGGCGCGAAGTGAAATAACGGCTATTCGACATGGCTTTTCTCAACCCACTGTTAAATACCTTCGGCCTCGATATCGGAGACCGCTCCTTCAAATTAGTGCAGCTTGTGAAACTGCGCCGGGGAGCAAAACAATATCGTCTGGTCGCATGGCATGAAATCGCCGTGCCCGAAGGCGTGCTCGTGCGCGGCGAAATCGCCGACATCGAGGCCGCCGCCGAACATATCCGAAAGCTCGTCGGCAGCGCCAAGGGGAAACTTTCCGGCAAGGCCGTCGTGGCTTCCCTGCCCGAACCGCGGACATTCATCAAGATCATCAATGTCACGGGCGGCACGGACGAAGCCTCTCTCAAAAAAGCGGTCCTGGCCGAGATCGAACAGAACATTCCCTTGCCGACCGATGATATATATTTCGATTGGCAGGTCGTCGACGAACCGGCGCCGGCCGAAGCCGCCCCGAAAGCCGAAACGGAAGCGGCCAAAGCGCCGCCGAGCCGAGTCCTGGTCGGAGCGGCCCCGAAGAGCCTGGTCGATTCTTACACCGCCATGCTCGAACAAGCCGGCTTGGCGCCGATCGCATTCGAAATCGAGGCCATGGCGCTGACCAGGGCGCTCGTTCCCGGCGATGAACTCGACTCCGAAGCCGTCGGCATCCTCGACATCGGGGCCACCCGCTCTTCTTTGGCTATTTTCGACCAGGGCGTGCTCCAAATGACCATCAGCATCCCGATCTCGGGCAATGAAATCACCGTCGCAATCGCATCCGCCCTGAACTTGAGCTTCAATGACGCCGAGCTCCTCAAAATAGAATGCGGCCTCGACGCCGACCGTTGCGAAGACAAGATGTGGAAGATCCTGCTGCCCCTGGTCGACGATATCACCGAAAAAATCCATAACGCGCTGCGCTATTACAAAGTCGGTTTCCCGTCGGGGAAAAAAATCGAAAAGCTCTATCTGTGCGGCGGCGGCGCCGGCTTCCGCGAGATCGACAACGTCCTTTCGAGGAAGCTGACCATCAAAGTCCGCCGCGGCGACGCCCTGGTCAATCTCGACAGCCGCCTGCCATCGGGGTTCCATCAAGACGACAATCTCACCTACACGACCGCCATCGGCCTGGCGATGCGCGCCGCCGACGAGGGCGAGAAGAGAAAGAGCTCCTTCAAGTTGGAATGATATGCTCAAGATCAGCCTTAACCTCCTGCCGCCGCAAAAAAAAGACGCCCTGCGCCAGGGATTCTTGCTTGCCTACGTCCAGACGATGGTGTTCCTGTTCTTCCTGGTGGCAGTCATGGTGGCTGCCGTCCTGATTCCGGTCCGCATCATGCTCAAGGCGGACTACGACGACATCGTCCGCCAGACGTCGCCCGAGAAAGATGAATTCGCAGCCGCGCTGGCGGAAATCCGCGACATCAACGCCTTCCTGAAGCGGATCGACGGACTCCAGACGAGTTCCGTTCCCTGGTCGGCGACGCTCCGCAGCCTCACCGATCTGGCGCCGGCCGGAGTCCATCTCGAAACCCTGGCGGTGGGCGCGCACTCGGCCATCACCTTGAGCGGTACGGCCGAAACGCGCGACGATCTTCTGACTTTCGAGGAACGTCTGAAATCCGCGCCCTTTCTTTCCAAGGTGGAATCTCCGCTTTCGAACATCCTTCAAAAAAAGAACGTCAAGTTCGAAATTCAAGTGACCTACCGGGTCCCGGCCGAGCCGGCGGCAAAATAATCTATGCAGCTCCGCCAAAAAATCACCGCCACCATCGGCATCCTCGGCGTCGCGGCGCTCGCGGTCTTCGGCGCGATCGTCTATCCTTCGGTCCGGGCGATCGACGATCTCGGGAACGGCATCAGCCAAGAGAAGCTCCATATCGAGGAGAGCTACCTTCGGCGCCAGCTGATACGAAAGTCGCTCGAAGCGCTCGGCGATGCCAGGAAAAAAATTGGGCCGCTGGCGGCCATGGCCGTGCGCGAAGGCCGTGAACTCGATTTCGTGAACGCGCTCGAAGCGGTCGAGACCGGGACGGGCGTGTCGCAGGACATCAATCTCGTGACGGCCAACCAGAAGGACCTGTCGAAATGGGAACGGGAGATTCCCCTGCTGCTAAAGGTGAGCGGACCGTTCCCGTCCATTCTAAAATACCTCTCGAACGTCGAACGTCTGCCTTACTCCATTGTCGTACAATCGATGCAGTTGACGGAGTCAAACCAAAAAATCGACAATCCTCTGGGCGCGGTCGATCTCAATATCCAAGCGGTCGTCTACTGGCAATCGAAGAACGCGCCGGCTTTCCTGAACTCCGCTCCGGCCGCCCGATAAAAAAATCTTATGGCCAAAAAACCGCTCAACCTCAAATTGATTACAATGTCGGTCATGGCCGCCGTGCTGATTCTGTCGGCGGCAACGCTGTCGCTGACAAGCTTCTTCATTTGGGGCGCCCTGTCGCGCGCCGCCGCCTCCCCGACCGGAGCTACAGCCGGACGGACCGAGACCGTCGACAACGCCATTCTCGACAAGACTATTTCAGCATTCAAAAAAAAAACTTCCGCGCCCGCGATCAGCGGCGATATCAGGAATCCTTTCGCCGCCAAAACCGTTCCTCCGCCGCCTCCTACGCCTCCCGCAGCGCCGTAATGACGGCGCTTATCTCTTCATGTCGGGTGAACCTTCCGAAAGAAAGCCTGACTCCGCCGCGGTCGGCGAACCGATGATCGGGCAGAGCCGCCAGCGCCGATGATTTTTTTCTGTTGCCGGCATCGCAGGCCGAACCGGCGGATGCGGCAATCCCTTTGACGTCGAGTTTGAGGGCCAAAACGTCGCCGTTTTCCCGGCCCGAAAGGAACGCCGTGCCCGGGAGCGAGTCGGCGTCTTTTCCGAAAACTTCGACGCCCCGGATGGCGCGCAATCCATCGACCAGGGCGCGGCGTAGCCGGGCCGTCCGTTCGTTTTCGGCGGCGCGATCGACGATGAGGATTTCCGCCGCCCGGCCCAGGCCGGTTATACCGGCGACGTTCTCGGTGCCGGAACGGCGGCCGGCTTCCTGGCCGCCGCCGGTGATGAGCGGCGCGAACGGCGTTCCCCTCTTCAGATACAGGGCGCCGACGCCCTTGGGGCCGTACATTTTATGGGCCGACAGCGACAAGGCGTCGATGCCGAGGCGGCGCGGCAAGACTGATTGGGTCGACATCGCCTGGACGGCATCGCAGACGAAAAAAAGCGGCGGGTCTTTCGGCCCGCGTTTCATTTTGGCTTCGGCGACGGCACCGCTGATCTCGGCGATCGGCTGGATGGCGCCGAGGACGTTGTTGGCCCACATGATGCAGACGATGACCGTATCGGCGGTGATGGCCCTTGCGACATCGTCAGGCCGGACCCGGCCGTCGGCGGCGACCGGGACGATATCGACGGCCGCGCCGTATTCCTGAAGGCGCGCCAAGGTCGCCGAAACCGACGAGTGCTCGATGGCGCTGGCAACGATGCGGAGTCGTCTGGCGGGATGCGACGCGCGAACGGCGCGAACGATTCCGTCGAGCGCCGCGACGTTGCTCTCGGTAGCACCGGACGTGAAAATGATTTCGGTTTCATCGACGTCCAAAAGCCCGGCCAGGCTCCGGCGCGCCCGGTCTATTTTTTCGCGCAGCATCCGGCCCGAGGCATGGAGCGACGACGGATTGCCGGCGATCAGCGCGACTTCATCCATGGATTCCTTGACGCGCGGATCCAAAGGCGTCGAGGCTGCGTAGTCAAAATAGAGGTGCGACATATCATTCGACGGACTCGACTCTTAAGACGCCGGGAACTTTTTCCTTCAGGACTTTCTCGATCCCGAACTTCAGGGTCACGACGGCGAAGCCGCAGCGGCCGCAAGCGCCCTTGAGTTTGACCTTGGCCACGCCCTCCTCGAACCCGACGACTTCAACATCGCCGCCATCGCGCTGAAGCGCCGGTCGGATCTCATCGAGCGCGGTTTCGAGGGTTCGGATCGTCGGTTCCATAGAGTTAGAAACCATACGGCTTCAGCGGTCTCAAGTCAACCCTTGACAGCAATCACGGCTTGCCTTATACTCGCTTTATCAAAGTTTCTCATTATTTTCGCATATGGCACATAAAAAGGCCGGTGGTTCCACTGCATTAGGGCGCGATTCTCAAGCCAAACGCCTGGGCGTCAAGCTCTACGAGGGCCAGTTCGCCAAGGCGGGCGCTATTCTGATGCGCCAGCGCGGCACCAAGATCCATCCCGGCAAAAACGTCGGCCGGGGCAGCGACGACACGCTCTTCGCCATGGTTCCGGGCGTGGTCAAGTTCGCCGCCAAGAAGGTCACCGCCTTCAACGGCAACATGGTCCGAAGGATGTTCGTGTCGGTCGTTCCGGAGACGAAATAACGCTCAAAAACATCACCGCTCGCTTGAGCGGTGATGTTTTGTTTTTCCGGATTCCGGATCGTCCTGAGCTCGTCGAAGGGCGATCCGGAATGACAAATCGGGAGAAAGCGGGTTCATTTCAAACAGGCCCGGACGAATTCCCTGAAGAGCGGATGCGGCCGCAGAGGGCGCGATTTGAACTCGGGATGAAACTGGGTGCCGACGAAGAAGGGATGATCCTTGATTTCGATGATCTCGACCAGCAGGCCGTCGGGCGAAGTGCCGGCGATGACCAGGCCGGCTTCGCGCAGGCGCTCGCGAAAAGCGTTGTTGACCTCGTAGCGGTGGCGGTGGCGCTCGCTGATCTCCGGCGCGCCGTACGCCCGCCGAGCCGCGGTCGCCTTGGCCAGGACGCAGGGATAGGCGCCCAAGCGCATCGAACCGCCGAACTTCTTGGCCCGGACGATGGCCTCCTGCTCGGGCATGATGTGGATCACCGGATATGGCGAGGCGGGATCGACCTCGGTGGTGTTGGCGCGCTTCATGCCGGAAACGTTCCGGGCGAATTCGATGACCGCCAGCTGCATGCCGTAGCACAGGCCGAAGTACGGGATTTTCTTCTCGCGGCAGTAGCGGATGGCGTTGACCTTGCCTTCGACGCCGCGGCTGCCGAAGCCGCCCGGAATCAGGATGCCGTCGTAGGCGCCGAGTTTTTTTACCGCGGCCGGATTTTTTTCGAACTCTTCGGCGCTGATCCATTCCAGGACCGGCTTGGCCTTGTGGAACCAGGCGGCGTGCTTGACGGCCTCGATGACCGAAATATAGGCGTCGGACAAAGTGAAGTCGCCGCTTGCGAAATATTTTCCGACGATGCCGATTTTGACCTTGCGCGTCGGCTTCTGGATGATCGCGACCAGACGCCGCCAGTCATGGAGATCCTTGGCCCTGGGGCGCATGCCGAACTTCTTGAGAATTTTGTTGCCGATCCCCTCTTTCTCGAAATTGATCGGGATCTCATAGATCGAAGCCACGTCCGGCGCCGAGATGACGTCGTCTTCGCTGACGTTGCAGAATATCGAAAGCTTGCGGCGGCGCGGCTCGTCGAGCGGTTTCTCGCCCCGGCATAGGATGAAATCGGGCTGGATCCCGGCCGAGTTCAAAGTCCGGGCCGCGTACTGGGTCGGCTTGGTTTTCATTTCGCCCAGGCCCATGGGGATTGGCAGATAGCTGACCAAAATCACCAGCACGTCCTTGGGCTGCTGCAGGCGCAGCATGCGGGCGGCTTCCAGGAACAGGACGTTCTGGTATTCGCCGACCGTGCCGCCGACTTCGACCATGACGAAATCGGCCTTGGCCTGTCGCTGGGCCGCCTTGATTCCACGGATCACCTCCTCCGGAACATGCGGCACGACCTCGACGCACTTGCCGCCGTACTCGAGATTGCGTTCCTTGTTGATGACCGTCTGGTAGACCCGGCCGGTGGTCATGTAATTGACCGAGGTGATGTCGACTTCGAGGAAGCGCTCGTAGTTGCCGATGTCCTGGTCGGTCTCGTCGCCGTCGTCGGTCACGAAAACTTCGCCGTGCTCGACCGGGTTCATGGTGCCGGCGTCGACGTTGATGTAGGGATCGATCTTGATGGCGGTCACGGCGAATCCCTTGCTCTTGAGGATCCGGCCGATCGAGGCCGTGGCCGCGCCCTTGCCGACGCCCGACATGACGCCGCCGACGATGAAGATGTATTTTGGCATAATCAATTCTTTTTCTTGTCAGCGGCGCGAATAATGCAACGCACCCTGGCATCTATCTCGCGGCTCAACATCACGGTGACATCATAACTCCCCGCTTCCTTGATGGCTGCGGGGAGTTTCACGGCAGAGGGATCGACGACGATGCCGATTACCGCCAGGGCCTCGGCGATCCTGGACGGGCCGACGGAGGCATAGAGCTTGCCCGAGGCCGCGGCTTTCTCTTCGAATGACAGGATGGTCTCTTTGAGCTTCATGGCATGGCGCCGGGCCGTCGCCTGCCGGTCCTCGGCCGACGCCGCCTCCCGATCGCCGGCGACCCTGGCTTCGGCCAGCGCCTTGGGCGTGGCAGCGATAGCCAGGCCTTGAGGGAGCAAAAAATTCCGGGCATGGCCGTCCGAGACTTCCCGAACGTCGCCCTTGGCGCCGACTCCGGGGACGAATTTCTTGAGGATGACCTGCATGTTATTCCAAGCGAAGTATACCACGCGCCGCGTTCAGCCCGCAGGCGTCGCTTCCGGCGACGGCGGTTTTGCCGCCGGCCGCCGGCCGTTCGAAAAATGGGCCGTGACCCGCTCGAGCACCGGCCGCACGTCCTTGTAACTCGAGGTGTCCAGGGCGCGCCGCAACGGCACCCAGATGATCTTGCGGATCTTCTCCTTGAACTGCGGCCGGCCTTTGGCATGGGCCGGCGCCTCCATCAAAAAATAATGGACGTGCTTGTGGACCAGCATGCCTTTGGTTTCCGGACGGTAGCGGTCGCGGAACCAGATGTCGATCTTGCCGACCGGTTTGATGATTTTCAAACGGCCCAGGCCCATCTCCTCGCGGGTCTCGCGCAAGGCGGCGTCGACGATGGTCTCGCCGACCTCTGGATGGCCTTTGGCGAAGGTCCATTTGCCGTAAGGATCCATGATGAAGGCCAGACGCACTCCTTTGGGAGTGCGCTTGAAGACGATGCCGCCGGCGGAGATCTCGACGCGTACTCGAGGCTGCTTCCGCGCCGAACGGGTTTTCCTGTTGTCCTCGACTGCTGAACTCATACCAATTTTCTCTTTACCGATCAGATGCCTGGTGATTTTTTGCCCAAAACGGGAGAGTACACCGAAGGAGTAGTAGAACTACTTCGAGGCGTACTATGCCGTTTTGGGCAAAAAATCAACGGCATCTGAGTCGGAAGAGAAAATTGGTATGAGTTCTTGGGCATGAATGTTCAGATCACTTTTTTTTCGTCGTCAGTATCTCGATCGCCTTGTCCATCTGCGGATCGAGGTCGGCCTCGAAATCGGCGTCGGTCATCTTGACTTCGATGTCGGGCGCGATGCCTTCCTGATTGATCGAACGCCCTTTGGGGGTGAGCCAGAGCGCGATCGTGACCTTGAGCGCCGAACCGTCGTCGAATTCCTGATAATCCTGAACCGAGCCTTTGCCGAACGATTTCTCGCCGACCAGGGTCGCCTTGCCGTAATCCTGGAGCGCGCCGGCGACGATCTCCGAAGCCGAAGCCGAACCGCCGTTGATCAGCGCGACCGTCGGGATGTCGGCGAAACGCGCCAGACCGTCGGAGAGATAATCTTTTTTCTGGCCGTCGCTGAACTTTTCGGACACGACCACGTTCTGATGGATCCATTCGCCGGCCACGCTGATCGCGGTCTCGAGGAAGCCGCCGGGATCGTTGCGCAGGTCCAGGATCAGGCCGTCGGGATTCTGCATCAGGGTGTCGCGCACCGCCTGATTGAAGCGCTCGGCAGTGTCCTCGTTGAAATGCGAAACCGTGATGACGCCGAGTTTCTTTCCCTTGACCTCCTTGATCGCGGATTTGACCGAGATGATGGCGATCGAACCGCGGATGATCTTGACTTCTTTGGGCGCCTTGAGGCCGTCGTGCAGGATCATCAGCTTGACCTCGGTGCCTTTTTTGCCGCGGATCTTATTGACCGCTTCCTCGACCGGCATGCCGGCGGTGTCGAGGCCGTCGATGGCCAGGATCTGATCTCCGGATTTGATGCCGGCTTTGTCGGCCGGCGTGCCCGGCAGCGGCGCGATCACCGTGAGCTGATTCTTCTTGATGCCGATCTCGGCGCCAATACCTTCGAAACTACCGGACAGCTCCTGCGAAAATTTAGACGCGAATTCAGGATTGAGAAAAACCGAGTAAGGATCTCCGAGTGAAGCGACCATGCCGGACATGGCGCCGTAGTACATCTTGACGTCGGAAACCGGCTGGCCGACGTATTTCTGTTTGACCAGTTTCCAAAGGTTCCAGAACTCTGCGAAATCGACGTCTTTAAGAAGGTAGGGCGGCGGCGCTTGCTGGTCGACGACCTTGCCCTCGCCGGCCGGCACTTTGCCGGCTTCGCCCGGGCCGGCCCGGCCGACAAAAAAACCGCCGGCGAAGCTGCCGACCATCAGGAGGCTGGCCAGGACAATGGGAGCCCGGCGGCGTCGGGGACGCTGCGGGGCGGTATTCGGCGGCATGTCTTCCATACGACTGAAAGGTAACAGACTCTGGTCAGGACGGTCAAAAAGTCCTGAGTCCGAAGTCTTTGTTCAGGACTTTGGACTCGGGACTCAGGACTTTTTTCATCAAACCTATGCTTCGACTCTTGAAATATCCGCACCCAAAGCCTTCAGTCGTTCATCCAAACGCTCGTATCCCCGGTCGATGACCTCGGCGCCGTGGAGCACGGTCTCGCCCTGCGCCACCAAGCCGGCGATCACCAGCGTGGCGCCGGCCCGCAAATCGAGACCGCGGATCTCCTGGCCGTAGAGCGGCGTCGGTCCGGAAATGAGAACGCGATGCGGATCGCAGATGGTCGCATTGGCGCCCATCTTGATGAGTTCGTTGACGTAACCGAACCGGCCTTCGTAGAGCGGTTCCTGGATCAGGGTGGTGCCGGTGCATTGGGTGGCGAGTACGCCGAAGGGCGCTTGCAGATCGGTCGGGAATCCCGGATATGGCAGCGTCTGGACACGGCGGATCGCTTTGAGGGTCGAGGGTTCGGTGCGCAGGGTGTCGCCGTCGACGACCACGCGGACGCCGGCGCTCTTGAGCGTCAGCAGGATCAGGTCGAGATGTCCCGGATCGATGCCGCGGATGACGATGCGCCCTTTGGTCAGGGCCGAAAGCACGGCGAAAGTTCCAGCCTCGATCTGATCGGGAATCAGGCGGTGGCGGGCGCCGCCGAGACGCTCGACGCCGTCGATGGTCAGGGTGTGGCTGCCGACGCCCGAGATGCGGGCGCCGCAAGCCGTCAAAAAGCGGCACAGATCCTGGACATGCGGTTCGGTGGCGGCGATCTTGATGACCGTGCGGCCCTCGGCCAGCACCGCCGCCATGATGGCGTTTTCCGTTGCCGTGACCGAGAACTCTGGTAGAATAATCACAGCGCCTTTAAGCCGGCCAGAGGTCAATACGTAGTGCCCGTTCTCACGGCGAACTTCGGCGCCCAGCGACTCCAATGCGGACAGGTGGGCGTCGAGCGGACGATTTCCGATGATGCAGCCGCCCGGCTCGGGCATCCGGACTTCGTGGAAACGGGCCAGGAGCGGCCCCATCAGCAGCACCGACGAACGCATGCTCTTGACCGCCTTGGCGTCGAGCGATCCGATATCGGCCCGCCGGGTATCGATCGTGACTTGATGCTCGCCGGTCCATTCGGCGCTGGCGCCGAGCGAACGGAGGATATCGAGCATCCGTTCGACATCCGAAAGACGCGGCAGGTTTTCGATGACGCAGGGCTCGGAGGCGAGCAGCGTGGCGGCAAGAATCGGCGTGGCCGCATTCTTCATTCCGCCGACGGTGATATCGCCGGTAAGATGCCGACCGCCCCGGATGATCAGGCGCGTCGAAACGGACGCTATGGCGGTTTTTTTCTCGAGAACGGCAGTCGAAAGAGAAGGCTCCATAAGATCCATGATTAGGTTAAGATACCCGACTATCGCCGCCAAGGCAAGATGAGTCCAAAGTCCGGAGTCCCAAGAGCGTACTTTGGACAGGATGCAGGACTTTTTTCTATGTCCATCCCCGTCCGTAAAATTTTCGGCTTTATCATCATTGCGATCTTCATGGTCGTCGCGCCGGCGGTGCTGCTCACGGCCTCCGGCTATCGTTACAATTGGAAGAAGAACTCGATCGAAAAAACCGGCGTCATCCGGATCGACTCGGCGCCGCCGGGCGCGGATGTCATCATCAACGACCGGATACAGCGCAGGAAAACGCCGTCGCTCGTGACTGCGCTGCTTCCCGACGCCTACCGCATCCGGCTGAAAAAAAATGGCTACCTCTCGTGGGAGAAAACGCTCGAGGTCGCGAGCGGCCGCACGACCTT
>ERZ1292633.4845-Hain-H41-02um-R1-4845-length-12332-cov-4_pt1 | contig 12332 bp, 13 predicted proteins | sample MGYA00564406_ERZ1292633 | MGnify/ENA primary metagenome ERZ1292633 (study PRJEB36523, sample SAMEA6512639) | groundwater metagenome | collected 2019-01-08 | study: AquaDiva: Metagenomics assemblies of 32 groundwater samples
ATGAATAAAGAATTATAGGAACATCCATTCCTTTCTGTTGTCTGATTATGTCTATTGCGTCTTTAGCATAAAACCAGGCAGCCTCATCAGGACGTTTTGGGAACATTCCATCAATAACATATATCTTTGCATTGTCTTGTTTTAATGTAATCACGAATTCTTCTAATGTATAATTAATTCTAATTTTTAATTTTCGTATTTTTGCTATATCTTTTATTAATGTAGAACGCTCTGTATGATTTTCAAGAAATAATATGTCATATAATTCGTCCATAGGTAGAGATAAAAGATTATTTTATATAAAAAATTAATTATTATTGAAATTCTTTACTCTAGGTTTTATCTGACAAAAATCAATCATTCAACGATGTTTTTTTGATTGTATGCATTTTGTATTTTGAGAAGTTATATTTCATTTTTAAATTTACCTTTATTATAATGCTTTGATTTAGTATGGTTTCTTGCAAGGATTATTGTTTTAAGGCTTTTATTACACAAGAACTGATGTAACACTTCTGCATCATACTTTTTGTCTATGGTGGAGCCACAATTTTCACTCTTCCGTTTTAGAAGATATACTGTAAAAGAAGATTTTTATTTTTTACGAGAGTTTGGACAGCGCCACACAATCCTAATAACATTTAAATAATTGATATGATTTATTATTAGTTATGAAAACTAAAGCATTTTTGATAATATCTATATTGTTGGTAATAGTAATAACTTCATGTGCACCAAAACAAGGATGTACTCTTGATGCAAAAATATGCCCTGATGGTTCAGCAGTTGGAAGAAACCCTGAGAATAATTGTGAATTTGATCCTTGTTCATCTACTTCAATTGGTGCAAATGAGAATAATTTTGAAAAAGTAAAATGTGGCGGATGGGATACTTATGGGGAAGTTGTTTGTGAGTGTAATGGGGAGATTATAACCTCTGATTGCCCAGTAGATTCAGTTTGTGATAGTGGACAATATTTTTGCGCAAACAATTGTGGAGCATGCAAATGTTATTCAGGAGATTCTAAACAAGGTGTAGAAGAACCTTGTGATGGAAAAGAAGCATATTTCAAATAAATTCTATGGGTTCTTGAAATCCAACGTAGTATAACTTTACACGCTTACTTTGTCTGCTAGGAGACAATTTGTGCTTGTTTTTGCGAGCTAATAATCGTTATGTACAATCTTTTGGGGCAAATAACAAAAATATGGCAAAAACAAAATCAAAAGATTTACATATTACTACATAAATACCACAAATATGATTGACCAAATATTATTATATGATGCAGCTCCACTTGAATTAGATATAAGTATCCCTAGTTTAAAAGTCAAGGGAGATGACTTTGACTTAGTAGAACAAGCAATTGTTAATGCATATCAGTTAATAGAACCTTATGGGAATATTGTTTGCGGTCTTTTAACCACAGATGGAAGAACTCCTGCATACGGAAGTTTTAGATTAAAGAGAGATGAAATGTGTGTAGTTTCTGTTGAAAGTACTAATTATCATGGTAAAGAGAATTCAATTGAAAGACTGGTTAAGATGGTTAAAATCCTACAAATTGCCAACCCATCTATTCAAATTGAAGATCAAGTGGGTTATTTAGCACATAGATAGTATTTTTTGTCCCTTATTCTTTTATTTGATTGAACTTTGTTTTTGATTGTTTTATTGGATTGGATAAAAAAACAGGCAGGTAATTAAGTTATCATATATTTTAATATAAAATGTCAATAAATAAAATTATGGAAGAGCTTCCATCTTCAGAAGTTTATAAACATTCGATGTTTCTTTTGGAAGCTGAAAAATTAGGAATAGCATTTTGTGGAGATAATTTTTTTGAAATAATTCCTATTTATAAGATGTTAACAAATGATAAAGTAATGCATATTTATTATAGGGTTGGAACTTTTCTTTTTTATGTTGGTTCTCAAGAATTACATGATTAATTTTAACAGCAACCGTAGGCTTGCGATGGGATGAAGAAATCCACGCATTTCAGTGTGAATTCTAGGAATATTTTGTATATACCTTAAAAATCAAGAAGTGCATCATGTCTGGCATAGCATAGGAAAACCTGTGCCTCTAGGCAGGGGAGGAAGTCATGAGTTTATAGATTATTTAAAACATTCTTTGCTTTGTAATAATTATCAATTTCATCTATAAATTTCCTAGAAGTTGCTAATGCCTCATCAAAAAAAGAATCTTTTACTAGTGAACTTTCTTTTACATTGATATTTGCCTCTAATCCAATATATGGAATTGATAATATTGATGCGGTTCTTGTAGTGGGAACAATATGATTATTGGGGAAGAACTCATAGAAATGTACACCCAATTCCTTTTTTTTTATGAATTCCAAAAGATTTGGATCTGAATCTGGGTTTTCAAAGAAATACATTAAGGGAAAAGACCAGAGGTAAATGTCAATAAAACTATTGTCTTTTTTCATTAGTCTCTCTGTTGTTTTTCTATCAATCCTATTATTTATATAACCTTCAGAATGATGTATATCTATGACACAGTCAGGCAGAAGTTCTTTAACCAATTCATTTATTTCGTTGCAGGCTTTTATGTCACTTATGTCACTATTGCTTACTGAATTTTTCATTTCATAAACACTATAAGTCTCTCTCTTAAAAAATGGCTCAACAACTATCTTTCCAAACTCGTTTTCTTCTCTATGAAAACCGTATAGTAATAAAATATTCATTTTTTACAAAAGGCAGTTTAATTCAGATAACTAAGTTATTTATAAAAATAATGTTCAAAAATACCATATGAAACAAGATACTTAATAACATCTACATGGTTATTTCTTTTCGAAAAAATAGACTTATTTTAAAGAAAAAAATAAAAGAAAAAGACTTATTTTTTCTTAACGACAAAGTAATATACGATTGCTGTTACTAGGCTGAACACTAAAGCACCGATAACCCACAATGCTTTGTTAAGTCCCTTCATCTTCTTCTGTTTTGTTAGAACATCATATATTACCCATACTGCAGCTACTAATGCTAATACTCCCCATAGTCCATAATTTGTTCCTATTGCCATTTAATTATCACCCAATATTGTTTAGGTATAGGTATTTATTAATTTTGCTAAAATTCAGCTATAAAATCGATTCTAGAGAAATTTTTTATTTTATACTAAATTTGATACTTTAGCAATAATTTAATCATATATCAACAATAACCCCTTTTGGTCCGGGATTAATGAATAAGGTTCTGTCTATTCGCTGACTTTTTCCTGCGTTCTCATGAAGATGCCCTGAAATTACTAGGTGAGGTTTGACACTATCTATAAATTTCCTGTAAGATTTATTTCCTCTAAATTCTCCATTTATCTTATCAATATTTGTTCCATGTGGTGGTCCATGAGTAACAAGAACAATTCTTCTTTTTCCTATAGATTGAGGTTTAAAAAATTTTTCAGCAACCTCTTCAAAAGTTGGATCATTTGTTGAGAAACCATCTCCACCATAACCCATAAAAATATAATCATCAACATGATGAACAGCTTTATGTAAAAAAGTTATGTTCCTGTATTTTTCGCATAATTCACCAAGGAAGTCTCCATTTTCATGATTGCCATGTATCATCAAGACCGGGCTATCAAAACTGTTTATGTTTTTCATTATTTTGTTGATGTTATTCTCCATGACAGTAAAATCTCCTGCACAAATAGAAACGTCTGCCTCTGAAGATTTGAGTTTTAAATTAGCTAAAGTTCTCATATCTCCATGGGTATCTACAAAAAATAATAGTTTAATTTTGACCACCCTTTAAAATTGAACATGCGAATACCAGTAAGTTTAGTTTCATTTTCTAGATTGTAAAAAATGTTAATATTTAAAGCTTTATACTTAGAGAGACATATGAATAAATATAAATAATAAAGATGTTTACTATGCACGATGGGACTTCAGTTTTATAACACACTAACAAGAAAAAAAGAACATTTTAATGAGATAAAGAAGGGCGAAATAAAAATATATACCTGTGGTCCTACTGTGTATAACTACGCACACATAGGCAACTGGCGTTCTTTTATCTTTTCAGATATCTTAAGGAGATACCTAAAATACAAGGGATATAAGGTTATGCATGTTATGAACCTTACTGATGTCGACGATAAAACTATTAGAGACAGCCAAAAAGAAGGTATATCTTTAAAGAAATTCACTGAAAAATATACAAAATATTTCTTTGATGATATGGACATTCTCAATATTGAGCGAGTTGAGCAATATCCGAAAGCAACTGAATCAGTCAAAGAGATGGTTGACATAACAAAAGGACTTCTTGATAGGGGCATTGCCTATAAGAGTGAAGATGGTTCAATATATTACTCAGTTTCAAAATTCAAAGAATATGGAAAGCTTTCAAAAACAAAGTTTAAGGGTCTTAAAGAAGGTGCTAGAATCAAACAGGACGAATATGAAAAAGAATCAGCAAACGACTTTGCACTATGGAAATCGTATGAAAAATCAGATGGAGATGTGTTTTGGGAAACAGAACTAGGAAAAGGAAGGCCAGGTTGGCACATAGAATGCAGTGCAATGAGCACTAAATTTTTAGGAGAGAATTTTGATATCCATACAGGAGGGATTGACTTAATTTTTCCTCACCATGAAAACGAGATTGCGCAGAGTGAAGGGTATTTTGACAGAAAATTTGTAAATTACTGGCTACACTGTGAACATCTTCTAGTTGAGAATGAGAAAATGTCTAAGAGCAAGGGTAATTTCTATATCCTAAAAGATATACTAGGCAAAGGGTATTCTGCTAAGGCAATCCGTTATTTGTTAATGAGCACACATTACAAGCAGAAACTTAATTTTACTATGAATGCGCTTGATTATGCTGAAAATGTAATAAAGAAATTTAAAGAGTTTATGATGAAACTAAATTCAGCTGATGGTAAAGGCGGAAAAGTTGAAAAAATTATCTTAAAAGCAAAAAAAGAGTTTGAAAAAGCAATGGATGATGACCTTAATATCTCAGAAGGTGAAGCAGCAATTTTTGAATTCATGAATTCCATAAATAAATTAATTTCAGAGGACAAACTTTCTAAAAAAGACGCTGGAAAATGCCTTGACCAGATGAAAGAATTTGATAAAATTCTGGGTATTTTAGAATTTGAAGAAGAGAAAATTCCTAAAGAAGTTTTGGAGTTAGTAGAAAAAAGAGAACTTGCAAGGAAGGATAAAGATTGGAAACTTGCAGACGAGTTGCGGGAAAAAATAAAGAAAAAAGGCTATTCTGTTGATGATACTGAGAAAAAAAGTGTTGTTAAGAAAATTTAGTAGACAGTTCTATAATCTACACTATGATTGATTTCTGTTGGTAAAACAAGTTTTGTATTAGAATTTGGAACATCGTATATCTTTATTAGTCCTTCATCATGAAGTTCATCTAATTTGCTTGTTATGGCAACTACATCAGATAATCTTTCTTCTAAGAGATATATGTCATCTCCAAATAAATCTTGTACTCTTGGAGGTAAAAATAGTTTTTCTTTTGTAAAAGGAGATGGAATATTCTTAGACTCATTGAAATATTGTAGCCTTAGATTATCTTTTAGGCATACCCTAGCAATTTTTCTATCATCTAAAAGCATAGATTTTATAGAATCATAAACCACCTTACCAACAGAAGCAAGATCACTAGTAGCATCATTTACGTCTACTTGGGTAAGATTATAAGTTCTAGTTTCTATTTCATCTCTAAGTGCATTAATAAGATTCTCGCCATCTTTTCCTAAATTACAGATAATACCCGCAACATCATACATATTAAGTTTATATAAACTCATTGATATCCCCGATACAGTAGAGAATAATCTTCTTAAATTTAAATTTGTCTGAAAAAATCCAAAATGTTTATATATGTTTGATGGCATTTTAACCGCTATGAAATATATCTTATTTTTCAGCGAATCAGGTCAGGCTGATATTAAATATATAGGTAAAAAAGGAGTTAATCTTGCTTTGCTGTTCAAAAAAGGCTTTAAAGTTCCACCCGGATTTATATTATCAAGAGAAATTTTTGATGAAATCGTTAATCATAAGCAAATAAAAGGAGCTGTTCACGAACTTTTTAAATGTAGTGAAGATAAATTTAAAGAGAAAGCAAAAGAGGTTCGTGCGCTTATATCAAATTACGTTTTTCATGAAGAAATTGAGGAAGAAATTATTGAAGCTTATCTAAGTTTGTCTATTGATTTTAATATGAGTGTTACATCTATGCTTGAGTCAGAAGAAGTTTTTGTTGGGGTAAGACATAGTTTTGTTGGAGAAGAGTTAGAGAATCCTAAACTTATTCAAACAACAATATTGAATGTAAAAGGAAAAGAAAGGCTGTTTAAAGCCATTCTTGGTACTTATGTTGATAAGCTAATTCAATATCTACACAATTTTAGGGAAAGAAAAATAAAACCGGATTTTTCTATTGCTTTAATTATCCAAAAAATGGTAGATGCTGAAAAATCAGGCATAGCTTTTCAAGAAGGAGAAAACATTATAGTAAAAGCTAGCTTTGGATTAGGTGGAGATTTTGACTCTGGCAATGTTTTTCCAGATACATATGTTGTAGATAGTAAGACTTTTTCTGTGAAAGACATGAAAATTGTTGACAAGCAGTTTGAGTACGTAAAAGATATTGATTCTAATGATACTGTGAAACATCGTTTAGGAGAAAGGTCAAATAAACCAGCGCTGTTTGATGCTGAAATTGCTGAAATTGCAAGAATACTGAAAAGAGTATCAAGCTCTTTTGAAAAACAGCAGCAGATAGAATGGTCAAAAAAAAAAGATACAATATATGTTATGAAGACAAAAGATAAAAAAGAACATCAACAGGAAACAGTACAAATTGAAGTTTATGATGAAGAGCCAGAAATACTCCCGGAAACTATAGATATATCAGAGCCAAATTTTGAAGAAGACCTTCAAGTTCTCGAAGAGATTGAGGAATATGAAAAAGGAAAACAAGAAATAACTATTAAGGGGCCAGAAGAAAAAATTGGAGAGGATATGATTTTAGATGATTTAAATTTAGTAGAAAAAGCCTCTAAAGAAAGCCCTGAAATCGAAGAGATAGATATTGCAATAGATGAACCTGAAAAAAACGAACAGGATAAGTCTATATTCTCAGACTATAAAGGGTATGATAACTTTGATGCCGTAGACAAAGTCGAAGAATCTATGCCTGCTCTTGATAAGCTGTCAGAGCTTGCTAAAATGAATTCAGGCAATACAGTAGTATATTGTTATATGTCAATAAAAGAAAAACTAAGGCAGAAATTACATAAATACGTGCCAAAACCTCCTGAAGAATATTATAAGCTTCTCACAGAACTTAAAGAATATGAACCATTAAAGAATGAAAATGAGTTAAGAAGACTAGGTGATATCCAACAAGAATTTGTTTCAAAATTAAAGTATCCTGAGCCAGAAGATGTTGGAATGGCTTTGAAATTGTTAGATAGCTTTTAGTTAACGAATAAGTTAACCTAACAATGCCGCTCTTATATCTGGCGGCATTGCTAATATAAAGAAAACCATCATTACTGACACAAGAAGCAATACCCAGAACAGCCAGTCAATAGGTTCTTTTGCCATTAATATGATTAACCAATTCTCTGCCCAAGCTCAACTATCTGGTTATAATATTTTCCTTTTTCTTCTTGAGGGAGAGCAGCATAAATATGTTGTAATCTAGGATAGATTGTAGCGGTTGTTCTTACGTCACCATGTTCAACAGATTCCCTAAACTTATTTATTAGATTGTCAATATCATCTTCAACATGCATACCAGGTCTTATTGAACTAAAAACAACAATCATTTTATTATAAAGTTCTTCTCTATCATTACTCTCCAAATTATCAAATAATTTTTGTATTTCTAGATAAACCCCCTTTGATTCATCTATCTGGTTACTATTAATTAGTTGTTTTGCTTGTTTCAACAAGCTAAGAACTTCCAAAACATAAGGACTTCCGATTTCTTTTTGTGTGAATTCATGCGTTACTTTTATTTCTCTTTCAATTATGTCTTCTTTTTCTATTTTTGGCTCAGCATGCTGGAACATTTTTTTTGCTGAAGCTTCATAAAATTTATCAATGGCTTCAAATTTATTTAACTTTCTTGATACACTAATTCCTTCTTTTTGAAGCTTTTTCTCCATTAGTGTTATTGATTTTTTCTCTCTAGTAATATCTCTTTTTATCTTTGATTCAATTTCTTCAAAAGAAGCTATTCTTTTGTTAAGCTCTTTTCCCCTCATTACTAAACGCATATCATTATTTTTTATTTCTGAGTTTAATCTGCGTATTTGTGTTTCTATTGATTTAAGATCTAACTCTCTTAGTTCTATTTCCTGTTTTTTATTTTTAGTCCTATTTTTTAGGTCTTCCATGCCTGATTCAAACACCTCAAGCTTTTTTTCAATGGCAATAATCCTATCTTTTTTCTCTCCAATTGAATTACGCATTGATTGATAATCAGAATCTTTTGATTTTATTTCTTTTTCTAATGTAGTAAAGAATAGCTGTTTACTTGCCATAGCATTTTCTAATTCAGATTTTTGTTCGGCTATTTTTTTCAAACGTTCTTTAAAGTCAAGATTTTTCTTGTCAAGTTCCTCACATCTTTGTTTTAACTCTTCTGTTGCTTTTTCTGTTTTTATAAGGTCTTGTTTTGATATCCTAAGATGTTCTTTGATAAGTCTTGATACTGTTTTTCCATATTTCCTTTTTTCATTAAGAAGGTTTTCTTCTTCTAATGAAAGTTTCATTTCCCTTTCGTTATATATTTTCTGAAGTTTTGTGAAACTAGCTTTTTTCTCTTTAATATCCTTTTTCACTTTTTCAATTTCAGTCATGGCTTCTTTATATTTACTCTCCATATCTTTTTTAATCTCTAACAGAACTTTTTCTTTAACATCAAAATGTTCTATTTTCCCTTTTAGAGAAATATGTCCGTCCTTTATTTTCTTTGATTGACTGATTAATTCTTGCTGTAGTTTAATGATTTCGTCAAGTCTTTTAGATATAAGTTCTTCTTTTCTACTAAGAATAACACGTTTGTATTCTAGTTCTTTAAGCTCGTCTTTAAGAGTTTTATCAAACAACTTGAATTCAGGCAGGCTTTTTTTAGATTTAACAAGGTATTCTTCTTCCTCTATAACTTTGGTTTCTTTATTAATCATATCAAGACCTTCTTCTAAATCATTTTTGCTCTTCTTTAATTCAGTAATTAGGCTAGAAAGTTTTTTCTTAAATGAAGGTTCTTCAAATTTAGGAAGTTCTATCTTAATATTATCGTGCTCTAAGTGATGTGTAGTTTTTTTGATTTCATTGGAAATTTTTGGAGGAGCTGGCATGTCATCTGAGAATTGAGGTGGTTCAGGTATAACATTAATTTTTACATCATCAATAACAGGTTCTAGAACCTGTGGAGGTTCTGCTGGTAATTTCGAGGATAATATCTCAGAGAATTTATTTAAAGCTTCTAAAATGGAGCCTTTATTTATTTTATTTTTGTCAAATTCAAGTTTATCCATTTCATCACAAAAAGCTTCCACTTTTTTCCAGCCGCTTTCTGGAAAGTCTTTTTCTTTAAGTTCTATTTTAAGATCTTCATAGGTAAACTTATAATGGACTTTGTATTTTTTAGCAAAGAATGAATTAACAAATTTGCTTAATTTATGGTATTCTTTTTCAAAATCTTCAGCATTCTCAATCTCAGACCTAAGTCTATTAACTTGTTTTGAGAAATCTTCATCAGAACGTTGTAATACACTAAATAACCCCATGACTAAATCTATAACATGGAATGTATATAAATTTTACTGATATTAGAGTCTTAATACATTCTTCTTTGCCTGTAAATTCCTAAAATCTGCGTCAAGAACAAGATAAGTTCTGTCATCAAAATATTTTTTAATTATAGGAATACCCTTGTTTATTATTCCAGCAATATATTTTCTGACAAGTTCTTCAGTCAGTCCCAGAGATCTTGCAATTTTTTTATAATCAAGCAAATCACCATTAGTTTCGTAGAGTATCATAAATATCTCTTTTTCCTTTTGTGTCAAAACAACGCCTTCAAATTCTTCATAAGAAAATGTTTTCTCACCATTGGACTCAGATAATTTCATCTCTGCTATGTCCAAACGTTCTTCTAATTTTAAAATCATTATTTCTAGCTGTTTTATATAATCTGTGTTAGAATTTATCTCAGTAGTATTTTCATTTATGGCATCCAGATGATCAGTCATTTCAGATTTTATCTTATCGAACGCTTCTCTAAGTTTAGATTCTTTAACTTTATCTGACACTAAATCACCCGATTTCAGGGTAATGTCATAAATTTATAAACATTGTTGTTTAGTAAAAAAGATAGATTTAAGTATAAATTTTGTTTTAATGGATGCATGGCTAAGGGGACTCATCAACAAGATAAATACAAATCTTATATTGGTGAACTTGTTCAAGTCCAGACAATAGCATCTGAAAATTCTCAGATAATTGGTATTCTTCAAACATATGAACCAAGTAGATGGTGGAAACCAAATTCTGGTTGTTTAATTTTAGAGGGATACTTTAAAAACGAATTGGAGAATGGTGTATTTTTTAACTCTTCTAATATAAATTTTAGTTCACTAGATTATCTTTTTGATTTAAAGAGTGATATAGAGAAAGATAAAGATAATATCTCAGTTGGATATAAAGAATCTTTACAGGAACATATAATCTCGTTAGATAAAATAATAAATGTAACTCTTATGTATCAGTAGTTAACTTTATAAAAATCATTAGACTATTTTTTTAGATTAGATCAAAAAAAGAGCTTGCAGTGACATTATCACGAATGCAAAACTTTCAGAAACCATCTTGGAGGCTTGAGCAGTATCCTACAGATTCAGAGATAGCAGGAGAAATAATATGGTTTGCCGAGCATTATGGCGATATAAAAGGAAAAACCCTGGCAGATTTGGGTTGCGGTACAGGGACATTAGGAATAGGTGCTTTATTTTTCTATCCAGAGAAAGTCTTTTTTGTTGATGTCGATGAAAAACCACTTAAATTATTAAAAGAAAATCTTTTGTTAATGGACCTTAATGAAGGTTACGAAATTCTTTGTCAGAATGTTAAAGATTTCAATCAAAAAGTTGATGTAGTGCTACAGAATCCGCCATTTGGAGTTAAGAGTGAGCACGCAGACAAAGCATTTTTAGAGAAAGCTTTTGAAATAGCTGATGTTGTTTATTCATTCCATAAACTCTCTACCCAAGAGTTCATAGAGAAGTTTGCAACAGCTAACGGATTTAAAATAACACATTTTTTCAAACTCGATTTTCCATTAAAGCGAACACAAGAATTTCATACAAAAAAGATACAGAGAATTGAGGTCGGTTGCTGGCGGTTTCAAAAAGTTTTATAAACCACATCATTTCTAATTATAGTAAAGAGGTGTACATATGAGTAAATATATTCTGTGGTTCAATGAGCTTAACATAAAGGATGTTCCTTTAGTAGGAGGAAAAAATGCTTCTCTTGGAGAAATGTACCGTAACCTTACTAAAAAAGGAGTCAATATACCAAACGGGTTTGCAGTCACAGCACAGGCATATTTTTACATACTTGAAAAAGCAAGAATTAAAGACAAGATAAAAAATATACTCTCTGATCTTGATACAAGAGACGTATTAAATTTAGCAGAAAGAGGGAAAAAAATAAGGAAATTAATTAGAGAGGCAAATATACCTGTAGATTTACAAAAAGAAATAATTGAAAGCTATAAATTACTTTCAAAACAATATAACTCACCTTCAGTTGATGTTGCTGTAAGAAGCTCAGCAACAGCAGAAGATTTACCTAATGCAAGTTTTGCAGGACAGCAAGAAACATTTCTTAATATAAGAGGGCCGATTTCATTAATAGAAGCATGCATGAAATGTTTTGCTTCATTGTTTACAGACAGGGCAATTTCTTATAGAGTAGATAAAGGGTTTGACCATTTTTCAATTGGACTGAGTATAGCAGTTCAGAAGATGGTAAGATCTGATAAAGCTTCTTCAGGAGTCATGTTTTCAATTGATACAGAATCAGGGTTTGAAAATGTTGTTTTCATAACAGGAGCATACGGTCTTGGAGAAAATGTTGTTCAGGGAGCAGTTAATCCCGATGAGTATTATGTCTTTAAACCAACAATGAAAAAGTCAAAAAATGCCATAATAAGCAAGGAACTTGGCTCTAAAAAAATCAAGATGATCTATACAAGTAATTCAAGAATCCCTGTTAAAAATGTTAATGTCTC
>ERZ1292633.4848-Hain-H41-02um-R1-4848-length-12329-cov-4_pt1 | contig 12329 bp, 14 predicted proteins | sample MGYA00564406_ERZ1292633 | MGnify/ENA primary metagenome ERZ1292633 (study PRJEB36523, sample SAMEA6512639) | groundwater metagenome | collected 2019-01-08 | study: AquaDiva: Metagenomics assemblies of 32 groundwater samples
TTGATGCGCTATCTTCTAGGCCTGAATTTTATACCGCTTATACTCCGTATCAACCGGAATGTTCGCAAGGGTGGCTTCAGGCGATTTATGAATATCAGACAATAATTTGTGAATTAACCGGGTTAGATGTTTCTAATGCTTCACTTTATGACGGCGGGACAGCGCTCTATGAAGCGGCAATGATGGCGGTGCGCCTTACCGGGAGAAAAAATATTATTGTTGATAGCGGGGTCAGTTTAATCTACCGCACGATGCTATATACTTATACTTCTAATCTTGCGATTGAATTTATCGAGACTCCGGTAGTTCATGGACAGAGCTGCCGCGAAGATATCTATAAGAATCTTGATGATAAAACCGCGGCGGTAATTGTGCAAAACCCCAATTTCTTCGGGGCGGTGGATGATTTTTCCGATATTGTCAAAGCCGCGCAGAGTAAAGGCGCGTTAGCAATAGCATCAGTTTATCCGGTCTCTCTGGGTATGCTAAAGAGCCCGGGAGAGATGGGTTTTGATATTGCAACCGGAGAAGGCCAGAGTTTAGGCATTCCTTTATCATTTGGCGGGCCGTATTTAGGTTTTATCGCGGTTAAAAAAGAGCATCTGCGCCAGATGCCGGGAAGAATCGTCGGGGAGACCGTGGATAAAGACGGAAAACGCGGTTTTGTTTTAACTTTACAGGCGCGCGAGCAACATATTAGAAGAGAGAAAGCGACTTCTAATATTTGTTCTAATGAAGCGCTCTGCGCGTTGAGGGCACTGATTTATACTGCGCTTTTAGGTAAGGTTGGATTACAAGAATTAGCCAAACTTAATTACCAAAAAGCAGAATTCGCCAAGGGGATATTAGAAAAGATTCCCGGAGTAAAAGTTAAGAGAGGTTCTCCCACATTTAATGAGTTTACTTTAGAACTTCCTAAAAACGCTGATGAAGTAGTCTCACAAATGATTGATAAAGGATTCGCTTCCGGTTTTCCTTTAGGCAGATTCTATAAAGGTTTAGATAATTATCTTCTGGTTGCGGTTACCGAAAAGCGCACTAAAGAAGAAATTCTTGATTTCGCGAAAAGTCTGGAGGCGGCGCTATGCAGTTAATTTTTGAAAAGAGCCGGCCTGGGAGACGAGGTTTCCAGTTACCAGGTGTTGATCTGCCTTTAGCCAAAGCTTTACCTGAAAAATACTGCCGTAAAATAGAAGCAGAACTGCCCGAAGTTTCAGAGTTGGATCTGGTCAGACATTTCTCTAATTTAGCCCGTCTTAATTATTCCGTGGATACAAATTTTTATCCGCTTGGATCTTGCACCATGAAATATAATCCTAAATTTACCGAGAAGATTAGCGCTCTGGAGGGTTTTGCGGATTTACATCCGCTCCTGCCGCAACTTTCAGGTAGGCTCGCGCAAGGATCGCTGGAAGTTTTATATAATACCGAAAGATTACTTAGTGAGATTACCGGAATGGCGGAATTTACTACTCAACCCTTAGCCGGAGCGCACGGTGAATTAACCGGGGTAATGCTCATTGCCGCGTATCACAAATCTCGGGGGGAATCTAGAAAACATGTTATTGTTTCGGATTCTTCACATGGAACTAATCCCGCAAGCGCGGCCATCGCCGGATACGATGTGGTGGTTATTCCGACAGATAAAGATGGGTCGTTAGATATGCAGGCGTATAAGAAGGCTTTAAATAATGAGACTGCCGCGGTAATGCTTACTTGTCCGGACACTCTTGGTCTTTTTAATCCCAAGATAAAAGAGATTACGGATTTAGCGCATAGCGTTGGCGCTCTGATGTATTATGATGGGGCGAATCTTAACGCGATACTGGGCAAATGCCGTCCGGGGGATATTGGTTTTGATGTAATTCATCTTAATTTACATAAAACATTTGCTACGCCTCATGGAGGAGGTGGCCCCGGAGCAGGACCGGTTGGCGTTTGCGAAAAGCTAGTGGATTTTCTTCCGATATCCCGCGTAGTGCGTCGGAATGACGGGACTTTTGCTCTGGATTATCAGAAGCGCAAAACTATCGGGTATATCGCGCCATTTTATGGTAATTTTGCGGTTATCTTAAAAGCCTATGCCTATATATTAGCGCTAGGCAAGTCCGGGCTTATCGAGGCCAGCGAGAATGCCGTCCTTAGCGCGAACTATTGCCTGGCACGTTTGAAAAACTATTACAAAGTGGCTTACGATAGAATTTGTATGCATGAGTGTGTTTTATCCGCGACTATTCAGTTAGAGCAGGGTGTGCACGCGTTAGATATCGCTAAATATCTTATTGATAAAGGTTTTCATCCACCCACGATTTATTTCCCGCTGATTGTTAAGGAGGCAATGATGATTGAGCCAACCGAGACTGAAAGCAAAGAAACCCTGGATGCTTTTATCGAAGTTATGATTGAAGCGGCTAAGCTCTCTAAGACCAATCCCGAAATTCTTCATTTAGCTCCAGTTACTATGCCGATAAAACGGCTTGATGAAACCAGAGCTGCCCGAGAACCAAATCTGCGTTGGAAATCAAAGTAAGATTATTATGAAAAAATTTAGGCTGATACGTTCAGAACCGGCGAGTGCCTCCTATAATATGGCGGTGGACGAGAAGATATTTTTCCGTTATCTAAAAGACGGTATTCCGACTTTTCGTATTTATGGCTGGCAGGAACCATCATTTACTTATGGACTTTCACAGAAACCCGAGCGGGAGATGAATATGGTTGAGTGCAACAAGGATAATATTCATTTTGCCAAGAGGATGACCGGAGGGGGGATATTATTTCATCATAATGAGATAACTTACAGCCTGGTTTGCAGTAAAGATGATATCGGAGAGGAGAAGGATGTTTTTGTATCCTATCGCAAGATCTGCGCTTTCCTTATTTCTTTTTATCAGTCTCTGGGCTTAAAACCGACTTTCGCTTGTGAAGTAGATAATTTTATTGATAATTCGGCAGCGCACCCGTTATGTAGCGCTTCGCATGAAAAATATGATATTCTGATAAATGGCAAAAAGATCGGGGGCAATGCCCAGAAGCGCAATCGTCAGGCGGTATTTCAACATGGATCAATTCCTATAAGCCTGGACTGGGAATTGATGCGCCGCTATCTGCGTCGTTTACCGGATGGGGTTGTTTCTAGCGTTACTTCGCTGGCGCAAGAGCTTAAAGATCTGCCGAGTAAAGAAATTTTAGAGCAAAAACTTATCGAAGCAGCTAGGCAGACATTTAATGCCAGTTTTACGGAAGAGAGAGAACCGCTATTTCTATGAAACCAGCCTGGCTTAATAAAAAAATATCCCTTAGGGACTGTGTGGAGTTAAAAGCAATATTAAAAAAGAAAGAGGTTAATACTGTTTGCGAAGAAGCTAGCTGTCCTAATATCGGAGAGTGTTTTGCCAAGCGACAGGCAACATTTATAATTTTGGGAGCAGTATGCACGCGGGGTTGTCTTTTTTGTGGAATAAAAAAAGGTATCCCGGGTCCGCTTGATCTTCAAGAGCCATCACGGATTGCGGATACTGTTCTTGAACTAGGTTTAAAACATGTTGTCATTACTAGTGTTACCCGCGATGACCTTCTTGATGGCGGAGCAGGAGTTTTTGCGCAAACTATTAATGTCATAAGAGAAATGGTTGAACATATTAAGGTAGAAGTGCTAATTCCTGATTTTAAGGCCGAGAGAAAATCTCTGGAAGTTTTAGCTAAAGGATTGCCGGATATTATCGCGCATAATATGGAGACTGTCCCACGGCTTTATCCAGATATTCGTAAAGGCGCTTCATATGCAAGATCGTTAGAGGTATTTAAAATTCTTAAAAGTATCGCGCCCAGTATTCCTTTGAAGTCCGGTTTAATGTTGGGGCTGGGGGAAAAGGAAGATGAGGTTTATGCGGTCTTCGATGATTTAGTTAAAGCAGGTTGTATTTATTTAAGCATCGGTCAATATCTTGCTCCGAGCAATGCGCATTTTCCGGTCCAAGAATATATCAAGCCGGAAATTTTCGATCGCTACCAAGAAAAGGCTTTATCCGCGGGTTTTCTCTCCGTCAAAAGTGCTCCTTATGTCCGTAGTTCTTATCTAGCCGCAGAGTATTAATATTTCTTAAATGCCTCTGCCAAGCTTCAATTCCGTCATCCTGAACGAGCCGCAGGCGAGTGAAGGATCTATAATCTTAGCTTTTATTTAAATATAACTCTTGTCAGTATGATATAGTGATATATAATTATGTATATATCACTATTATAAATAACGCAGGGGGATAAGGATGAATAAATCAATTCAAGGGAGTAAAACAGAAAAGAATTTATTGGCGGCTTTTGCCGGAGAATCGCAGGCCAGAAATCGCTATACTTATTTTGCTAGTGCGGCCAAGAAAGAGGGCTTTGAGCAGATCTCGGAAATTTTTCTTGAGACCGCGGAGAATGAGAAAGAACATGCTAAAGTATTTTTTAAGCATTTAGAGGGTGGGGATGTTGAGATTGTTGCGTCTTTTCCTGCTGGAATGATTAAAGATACTAAGTCTAATCTTGAGGCTGCGGCAGCGGGTGAGAAGATGGAATGGACGGCGATCTATCAGGATTTTTCTAAGGTTGCCCGCGACGAAGGCTTTCTTGATGTCTCGCGTTCATTTGAGCAGGTCGCTAAAGTTGAGAGATTTCATGAAGCTAGATATAGGAAGCTTATTAATAATGTAGGTGCAAACGAAGTTTTTAAGAAGAAATCGGCAGTAAAATGGCACTGCCTTAATTGCGGTTACGTGGTTGAGGGAGAAGAGGCGCCGTGGGAGTGTCCTGCTTGTAAACATCCACAGGCATTTTTTGAAGTTTTGTCTGAGAATTATTGATTCTCCGTCGTTAATATGTTAAACTTTAGTAGAAGATGGCGATAAATCGGAGAGTTTTGATGAAGAATAAAGGCTTTTTTATCAAAAGAAATGTCAAGGGTTTTACTTTAGTTGAGCTAATGTTTGCCGTAGTTATTTTATTGGTAAGCATCCTGGCTTTATTATCAGGTTTTCTCGGTACTTTGTTTTTGAATAATGCGAGTAGTAATCTTACCATTGCCGTTAATGATGCCCAGTATGTCTTGGAACAAGTTAAGGGTTTAAATTATACTACTTGTATCCAGAATAATTTTGCCGCGGGTTGCTATACTTTGCCGGTTTTTACTAATTTACCGAGTGAGACCGTGGCTTTTAGTCCTGCGCCTACGATCGGGGCGAGCATTAGTAAGATAACCGTAAAAATTAGCTGGTTGGATAAGCAAAAGACAAGGAGTTTTTCACTTGCGACTTACATTGCTAAATAAAAAAGGTTTTACTATTATTGAAGCATTGCTCGTAATCGGGATTATCGGTTTGCTGATGGGAGGTATTTTTTATCTTTTAAGTTCAGCGCAGTCTTCAATGTATCTTAGTTCTGCGAAAGCGGAAGTTCAATCCGAAGTGAGGCGCACCATGGACTGGATTATTAATGATGTGCGCCAGACGGTTAATTGGAGCATTGGTTCCAGTACTAATAATCCTCTAAGCACGCATATTAAATTTAAAAAAGTTATCGGGTATTCTACTGCGGGGAGCGGTTCGACGTTATTCGGCGATTTTATAGAATATACTTATGATCCTATCGCCAAGACGATTACGCGTTTGGATGCAGCGACTAATAAGAGTTGGGTTTTTCGAAATATCATGCAGGTACCTTTTTTTACTAAACAGTCAGATGGGACAATCGTGGTTATTAATCCTATAAGTTCTGGGAATGACAGTCCGGTTTTTACTACCGGAAATTTAGTTGTCGTTATCTGGGGCCGGAAACAGGTTAATGGAACAAATCTAGACTATACTTTGAGCGAAGAAGTAAAAATCAGAAATTAGACGGGAGATAGTGATGAATAATCGAGGAGCAATGTTAGTTTTTTCTCTGCTGGTGGTTTCGGTTTTGGCGGTTTTGCTGGCAACTTTTTATTTTGGTAGCATAAACGAAAATCAACTTGCTACTAGATACGCTGATTCAACGCGAGCACTTTGGTTAGCCGAAGCTGGAATTGCCAAAGTGAAGAGCAATGCCGGTATAGCATCCGCCAATGGCTTTATCGACGATGTTCGTTATACTTACAATGCTATCCCCGCCCAAATAGGAGCAACAGTTTATTATAATGTAGTTTCTACCGGCACAGTAACTTCGCCAAGTGGCAGATCTATCAGCCGGGTGGTGAATGCTACTATGAAATTAGTCGCTCCTTCTTCGGCTAATTTTCAGTATGGAGTAGAGACAACCAGTAATGTTTTGGATTATAAAACTAAATGTATCGAGAATACGGAAAATCCGGCTAATATCGCTAAAACAGGTTCGACCCAGACATTTGATAATCTTTTCGGTATTAGTAAATCCGAAATGAAAGCGATATCCCAAGGGTTGGGAACCTATCTTAGCGGAGATTTCGGTAATACGATAAACGGAAGTGGAGTAACTTGGGTAGATGTCGCTCCGGGCCAAACCTTGAATATACAACATTTAAACGGCAGCGGGATTGTGGTTATAAATGGAAATTTTAAAGTTAATGGTGTTCCGACTGACGGTTTCGATGGCATACTTTATATTATTGGTCAGCTGGAGACGTTGGGTAATAGCGCTGTTAATGGCACTGTTTTTGTAGAGAGCAGCGCAGCAATAGGCGCGGATCTCTCGGGAAGTTCTTTAATAAGTTATAATTCTACCAATATATCTAATGCTCTGCTCGGCGTAGCTACTAAAGCAATAGTTTCTTGGAAAGAAGGATAAACAGGAAAGTTTAGGAAATGAAGCTGACAACTAAAATAGGTTTTAGTCTGGTGGAAGTGATTTTGGCAACAGCTATATTGGCATTTGCCCTTGTTGGTATTCTAGGCACTTATGTTACCTGTCTGGTTTTAATTACCACCTCCCAGAATGTAAATGCCGCGACCAATGCCGCGCAAGGAATAATCGAAGAGATCCGCAGCACGCCTTTTACTCAAATAATTGCTAATTATAATGGGATGGTTTTTACGGTTAATGACATACCTTTTAGCAGGGGAGTAGTTTACATTAATAATACTACTGCTCCTGCAAGTTCAGATTTATTAGAGGCAACGGTTAGTATATGCTGGCGTCAGGGGAATAAAGTTATCGGTGAGGATACTAATTTAAATGGCGTACTTGATGCGGGTGAAGATAAAAATGGAAATGGAATAATTGATTCCACAGTACAATTAAAAACTCGGATAGTGAGAATATGAAAAATATCAAGGGTTTTACAATTATTGAAGTTCTTGTTTCCGCGGTAATTATCAGCGTATTAATAATGGCGGCATTCGCGGTTTTAGATGTAGGACGCACTTCATGGTTTACCGGAGATGTCCGGACAGAATTGCGTAAAGAGATGATTAGGGCGTTTATGGCTATGGAGAGGGAGTTAAGAGAGACTAGGCCTGTATCTGTAGGCGCGTCTGCGCGGATTAATTTGAATTATGGGGAATCTAGTAATTCTATTGCTTTTCAGATTCCGCAAGATAGTAATGATCCAGATACGACTATTCTGGATCCGCTTGGAGGTATTGAATGGTCGGAAAATATTACTTATTCTTTAAACGGTAATAATGAAATAATCAGGACTGCTCCAGACGGCACAATCCGCGTGCTCGCGCGTGGTATTATTAACCTTGAATTTTCAAGAAGCAGGATTCCTGATGATTTACCGATTGATCTTTTAATAATCAATATTACCGCGCAAAAAGCCTCCGGAGTGGGCAGGTTGGCTATAGAAACAGGGCAGCTTATAGTAAAAATGAGGAATTAAAAATGAATAATCTATCTCGAAAATTAATGAGTAACAGGGGTTTTGCGTTTATCGCTGTTTATCTGGTAATATCAGTTTTGGTTATCTTTGCCGCGGTATTTGTTAATCAAAGTATTAGTCAAAATAATACCGCTAACATTTTTAAGCGTCAGGCACGGGCGTTAAATACTGCTGATGCAGGGCTTGATCATGCGTTTATGTGGCTAAGGGCTCAAGCGGAGAGCGGCCTTTTTCCAACAGGGACTAGCATTAATCCTTGGAATGGTGGGGCTCCGCAAAGCTTAGGTAATGCTTCCTATAGTGTTGTTATTGCCCGAATTGTTATAGCCGGGTCTCCAACTTTATTCAGATATAGTGTAACCTCTACTGGTACTGCAGATAATATGACCCGGGTTTTAAGGAAATACGTTCAGGCAGTCAATTTTTCTAACTATATTTGGTATACTAATCGTGAGACTTATGGTGGAAGCAATGTGTGGTTTATTAAAAATGATTTCTTAAACGGGCCGATGCATACCAATGCCCATTTTAATATTTACGGCAAAGATCCTGGCGCTGTGTTTACAGGGGAAGCAACTTGTGTAGATGGCTATGTTAGGTATTATAATAACGGCAACAATATTAATTTACCTCAGGCTACTGGTACGAGTTGGGATGCACCTGATTTTCAAGGGGGATTAACCTTTGGGGTAGAACAGTCTACTATGCCCGGTACAGCGTTAAATTTAAAGACCAACGCTGCTAGTGGCGGAAGTTCGTTTAATAAAAATACGCAAATTTTGCTTAATAATGATGGAACAATGAATTATAAGGTTGGAAATGGGTCATGGCAGAATAATCAAGCTTTGCCTGCAAACGGCGCGCTTTTTGTAAATGGCAACCTTACTATATCTGGGACTCTAAATGGCAGGCTTACTGTGGGTGCAAGTGGGAATGTCGTGATTCCCGGAAATTTAGTCTATGCCTCTGGTGATCCGGTAGCTAATCCTAACTCCGACGATACTCTGGGAATTATCTCTGAAGGTGACGTAGTTATAAGTAATAATGCACCTAATGATTTAGAAATAGATGGTTGTATTATGGCGTTAAATAGTTCTTTTTATCGTGATAACTACGGTAGCGGATTAAAAGGGACATTAAAGATTCGTGGCGGGATTATTCAGAAAGAAAGAGGTCCTGTAGGTACTTTTAACGTTGCAGCCGGAATAAAAGTCAGTGGATATACTAAAGATTATTCATATGATGGCCGGTTGCTCAATTCCCCGCCGCCTTTTATGCCTACGACAGGAGATTGTATCACATTAGCTTGGGAGGAGATTTAGAACATGAAAACTAAAACCTTATACGCAATTGTTTTTTTTCTAGCAGTTATTATTATATTTACTTTAATATATAGTAGGAGTAAACTTACGGAACTTAATCAGCCAATGGCAAAAGTAATTCCAGCAGTAGAGGTAAGGCAATCGGGAACAGTGACTGAATCTGTGGAACCGGTTTTTTTTAGTAAGAGAGCGATTAGTATTATTAAGCCTGCGCAAGGAAAACAAGCGGCTCTATCAGAACTGGATAAAGTAGCGGATGTCAAGGAACAGCAAGATTCGAGTCTTTCTTCACGCAATACATCTTTGGCAGGAGGAGCTGATAGTCAAAATACCGAAGAAGCCGCAGGCGTTACTCGCTTGGGTAAATATCCTACTCCGGAAGAAACAAAAGAGATGAATTCTAAGGGAATAGTAATGTACTAATCAAATCCTACCGAAACCTAATGAAAATAAAGATCTATTATCATCATACTGATTGCGGGGGCGTTGTTTATTATGCTAATTACCTTAATTTTTTGGAAGAGGCGCGGACTGAATTTTTCAGCCAGCGGGGATTTTCGATCAAGGAACTTTCTGATAACGGGACGATGTTTGTGGTTAGCCGGCAGGAGGTTGATTATAAATCGCCGGCGGTTTATGGCGACGAACTTGAGATTATTACTACGGTTGAAGAGTTAACTCCGGTAAGAATAATTTTCCAGAATGAAATTCGTAATCAAAAGGGAGCGCTAGTCACTAAAGCCAGAACGGTTTTAGTCTGCGTGGATAAGAATTTAAAGCCTAAGGCTATCCCCGGTGAGATTCGCGGTAAGTTTTCCCAATAATATGGACACAATTGATGTTTTAAAAAAAAGAAGAAGCGTGCGTTTGTTTTTGGATAAACCAATTGCCAAAACTGACCTAGAGTCGATATTAGACGCGGCGAGGTTTGCGCCTACAGCCAGAAATGTGCAGCCTTGGGAATTTGTGGTTATTACTGAAAGCGGGATTTTGACTAAAATCTCTAAACTAGCGGAGAATGGCAGGTTTATCTCGGGAGCTAAGGCTTGTATTGTTGTTTTCTGCGCTGACACCAAATATTATCTTGAAGATGGCTGTGCGGCTACAGTTAATATTTTAAATGCCGCAGCCGCGTTAAATATAGGCTCTTGTTGGGTAGCCGGGGATAAAAAGGATTATGTTAACGAAATTTCACAATTATTAAGCGCTCCTTCAGGGTATAAACTTATAAGCTTAATTGCTTTGGGCTATCCGCAGGATAAAAATAGTTTTAAGCTCGTAGATAAAAAGCCGCTAAAAGAGCTAGTACACTGGGAGAGTTTCTAGATGACTTTATTTTATAATAGCGGCTGTCTTTTGCCTTTTTTGATAATCTTTAATCTTTTTTTCGGGAGAATGTTCTTTAGTCCTCGAATCTGGTTAGCTGTTGAAGGGGTATTAATTATTCTTTTTTTAATCAATTCTTATATATTTAGCCGGCGGATAATAAATAGCGTAAAAAGAAAAGATAAAGGTAATGTGATTGATGTAGAAGGAGAAGTTATTAAAGATAGAGATAAGTTAAATTAGATTGACAAAATCAATTCTGGTGTTAATATACTCCCAATTTAGAATTTTAGAGTAAGGTTAAAGAATAAATTAATATAGAAAGGAAGGGTTTTAAAAATGGCTGGTTTTGATCTGTTGTTACTGGCACCGGTAGGTTCAATTCTTGCTTTAAGTTTTGCTTTTTATCTGGCCTTAAGCATCCTAAAAATGGATGAAGGTACAGATAAAATGAAAGAGATCGCGCAAGCTGTGCGCGTAGGTGCTCGGGCATATTTGAAAAGGCAATACTCGGGTATTGCCATATTTTTTGTAGTTGTATTTTTTATTCTTCTAGCCATGGCTTTGAAGAATTACTTGGTAATTTTTGTACCTCTTGCTTTTTTAACTGGAGGTCTCTTCTCTGGCCTTTCCGGTTTTATCGGGATGTCTATCGCTACACAATCTTCGAATCGTACTGCCGCAGCCGCCCAGAAGAGCTTGAATGCTGGATTGCGTGTTGCTTTTTCGAGTGGCGCAGTAATGGGTTTAACCGTCGTAGGGTTGGGCCTCCTAGATTTAAGTATCTGGTATTATTTTTTAAACTGGTATTATTCTTGTCATGCTATTCCATTAGGAACGGATAAGATTGCCGCGATTACCTCAACCATGCTTTGTTTCGGTATGGGTGCCAGTTCTATGGCGCTTTTTGCCAGAGTTGGAGGAGGTATTTTTACCAAGGCTGCGGATGTAGGGGCAGATTTAGTCGGAAAAGTAGAAGCGGGTATCCCTGAAGATGATCCACGTAATCCGGCAGTTATTGCCGATAATGTGGGTGATAATGTTGGTGATGTTGCGGGAATGGGCGCTGATTTATATGAGTCATATGTCGGTTCGATTGTAGCTACGTCGGCTTTAGGGGTTGCTGCTGGATTAGGCGTTGCCGGTGTGACTGTGCCCATGGTTATGGCAGCGGTAGGGGTTATTGCTTCAATTATTGGAACTTTCTTTGTTAAGAGCGGCGAGCAGGCTAGTCAAAAAGTTTTACTCGCGGCTTTAAGAAAAGGTGTATTTACTAGTTCGTTAATCGTGGCGGTAATTTCATATTTTCTAGTTAGATACACCTTAGGGGTTGAACATCTGGGTGTTTATTGGTCAGTTTTAGCAGGTTTAGTCGCGGGTGTTTTAATCGGTTTAGTAACCGAGTATTATACTTCTAGCGGATTTAAACCAACTCGTTCTATTGCTGATGCTTCTTTAACCGGACCAGCGACTGTAATTATCGGAGGTATTGCCGTAGGGATGATGTCAACGGCTATCCCAGTAATTATTGTTTGTGTTGCCATCCTCGCGAGTTTCTATTTATCAGGCGGTGCTGCGAATTTTAATTCTGGACTTTATGGTATTGCAATTTCTGCGGTGGGTATGCTTTCTACTTTAGGTATAACTTTAGCCACTGATGCTTATGGCCCGGTTGCGGATAATGCCGGTGGAAATGCAGAGATGGCTAAGTTGCCTCCAGAAGTAAGGAAGAGAACCGATGCTTTGGATTCTTTAGGTAATACTACTGCGGCAACCGGAAAGGGTTTTGCTATTGGTTCAGCAGCTCTGACAGCATTAGCCTTGATTGCTGCTTATAAAGATCAGGTTTTGCTTTTAGGAAGAGA
>ERZ1292633.4849-Hain-H41-02um-R1-4849-length-12328-cov-5_pt1 | contig 12328 bp, 9 predicted proteins | sample MGYA00564406_ERZ1292633 | MGnify/ENA primary metagenome ERZ1292633 (study PRJEB36523, sample SAMEA6512639) | groundwater metagenome | collected 2019-01-08 | study: AquaDiva: Metagenomics assemblies of 32 groundwater samples
GGCTATTTTGGAGTTTTTGCATGTTAGAGATTCAACAACTACGGACTGATCTGGATGCTGTTACCCGGCAGCTTGCCAAAAGAGGTTATGCCTTTCCTACCGAAGCATTTAATACCTTAGAAGCGGAACGCAAAACCATTCAGACCCAAACTCAGGAGTTGCAAGCACAGCGCAATGCAGCATCGAAAAAAATCGGTAATGCCAAGAGTAAAGGGGAAGATGTCTCGGCCATAATGGCCGAAGTGGCGCATCTGGGTGACGCATTGAAGCAAGCCGAGACACAATTGGAGCAAATTCAGAGCAGTTTGCAGACAATATTGCTCGAAGTCCCTAACCTGCCTCACGACAGCGTGCCGGAAGGAAAAAATGAAGAACACAATCAGCAGATTCGCCGCTGGGGCGAGCCGCGGCAATTTGATTTTGCCATCAAAGATCATGTCAACATCGGTGAAGGGCTAGGACTATTGGATTTTGAAACGGCTGCGAAACTCAGTGGCGCACGATTCAGCCTGATGAAAGGCGGACTTGCCCGCCTACACCGTGCACTCGCTCAATTCATGTTGGATATCCATACGCAGGAACACGGTTACATGGAAGCGTATGTACCCTATCTGGTTAATCGGGAGAGTTTACGCGGCACAGGGCAATTGCCTAAATTTGAAGAAGATTTGTTTGCCGTCAATGCAGGCGGCGCAGAAAATAGTACCGCGAACCACTCGCCCGCATTTCATCTCATCCCAACTGCGGAAGTACCTATTACCAATATGGTGCGTGATGAAATCGTACCGCTGCAATCCTTGCCGCTAAAATTTGTTGCCCATACGCCGTGTTTCCGTTCCGAAGCGGGCAGCTATGGCAGGGATACGCGCGGTCTAATCCGCCAGCACCAATTCGACAAGGTCGAACTGGTGCATATTGTTCACCCCGATCAATCCTATGAAGCTTTGGAACAACTGGTCGGTCATGCAGAAAAGATTTTACAAAAATTGGCGCTCCCTTATCGCGTCATGGCACTGTGCACCGGCGACATGGGCTTTTCGGCAGCAAAAACCTACGATATTGAAGTCTGGCTACCGGCACAAAATACTTACCGGGAAATCTCCTCATGCAGCAACTGTGAAGCATTCCAGGCACGGCGTATGCAAGCACGCTTCCGTAATGAAAATGGAAAACCCGCACTGCTGCATACATTGAACGGTTCCGGGCTCGCCGTGGGACGTACTCTGGTGGCGGTGCTGGAAAACTATCAGAATGCGGATGGCAGCGTCACCATCCCGGAAGTTTTGCGCCCTTATATGAATAGCCTTGACCAACTCGGGAGAACCGGAGGAGAATGAAGAACGAAGTATCTTTTAATATTTTATAGGGTTCATCATCATGCACAATGAAAATACCGGCAAGTCTAACAACAGCGATATGGACGCGTTAGAAGCGGAAGTTCGTGAGGCCGTAGCCAATGGCTCACATATTCAAGATACCGTACACCGTTTAACGCTGAAAGCCATGAACGCGCAGCGTGTTGACCTGGACTCCTTAAAGCGGATTATCACCGCCGTCATGCAAGGCGCGCACGACGGTGCTTCGCAACAATTGCAGCAGGCAACCAATCAGGCGCATGCAGCAAAATCACAAATCACTGAAGCTGTTGCTGGGTTGGATTCAGCACTGGCAAAATTTGCCGAAGCTTCCAAGCTCGCCATAGAAGAAGCGGCAGGGCAGGCAAAAAAATTCTCTGATACAGAATTGGCGCGTACCCGTTCTGATCTGGAAAGTTTGGAAAGCCTGTTCCTGGAAACTCTGCATCACACCGCCACAGCCGCACAAGGGCTAATTGCCGATGTCCTGCTCGATATAAGCCACCATGCCAAAAATACTGGCACTCATGTGGGTTCGCAATTGAAAGAAACATTGGCCACTTTTGCGCAGCAGATCGCATCGGTTGGACATTCTCAAGTGGAAGTCGGTGCCAGCCTGGCACAAAAAACCGCTGATTTTGTGAGCAAATCTGCGAACGGCGTGTTATCGGGAATCAAGGATCAATCCAAAACCGGCAAACACTAGACCAGCCGGTTTAACCGCGGTCTTCGCCGCCCAACGCATCAATGATGTCGGTGATGAGCTGGCTCAATTCACCCGTCATAATGGCAAAGTCACTAGCAAATAACTCTTCATCCGATTCGGTGGATTCTTTCAGGATATCCAAGGGTGTAATCCGCCGAAGTTGAAGATTATCCTGCAAAACAAATGAAACTTTGCTGTTCCAGGTCATCGCCAGCTTGATCACCCGCTTTCCTGCGCGGATATGCCGCGTTGTTTCTTCGGCTTCCAAAACATGGCGGGTATATTTGACCGTTGCTTTCTCATCACTCATGCCTTGCAGCTCACACTCGCGATCAATCGTGAATATCGATGGCAAATCATCGCCGGATAACCATCGTGTCATTGCCGAAGCAGGCGAAATTTGCGTATCCAAAGGCTCTAAAGCCAGGTCATTCACTGATTTCAGCAGTACCTCAACAAATTCATCGGCTTTGTTGGGGCTCGCCGTATCGATAACCAGCCGGTTATTGATGCCATCGATCCAAGCATATGTTTTGTGGCGTTGTGTAAAAGCACGCGGCAACAACTCGATAATCGTTGCTTCCTTAATGTCTCTCACCTGTTTCTTGCCCGGTTTGTAGCCTTGCATTTGTTCAATTTGCGCAAGTCGGGATTTGGCATGTTGATTAATCACCCCGGCCGGCAATAATTTCTTTTCAACGCCCAAAGCGACCAGCCACTGCTGGCCATACGCATGCACAAAACTCTCTTTTTCCTCGCGCGGCACAATCCAACCACGGCTTTGCATCTCCATTTGCATGCAGGGTTGCAAGGCACGCTGTGAAAGTGCCTCCTCGAGACTATTCAGTGTTATATTTCCGCTGGCGATACGATATGCTTGTAAGTTTCTAAACCACATAATTTTACTCAATTAATCGATTGTATTTAGCAATTCTCATTGCATGAAAAAAGTTTACTCTGCCAACAATTTGATGGAAGCACAGATAGTACTTGATCTGCTCGAACACGCCTATATTCCGGCGCAATTATTTAACCAACACGCGCAAAGCGGCATGGGGGAAATACCCTTCACGCATGCCTACCCGGAAGTTTGGGTCATGCGTGACGCAGATTATGAGCGCGGCAAACTTGTGATTGAAACCTACGAGAAAACTCCGGTGGCGATTGGCAACGTGCAATGCCCGTCCTGCAACGAGGAAAATCCGGCTAATTTTCAGTTGTGCTGGAAATGCGGTTCCGGTCTGGAAATTGTTCTACACCCAACCAACGTGCCCGAGTAATGGTTACAATCCGGTTGCGCTGACTAGTAACGCAATCGCCGACTTTCATTCTAATTACCCATAAATATACCCATCCATGCTGCCATCGCTAGAACACCGCCTCGCCAAAGAACTCGCCGTAAAACTGACCCAAATTCTATCCACCGTTCAGTTACTGGACGAAGGCGCCACCGTGCCTTTTATTGCACGTTATCGCAAAGAAGCCACCGGTGGATTGGATGACGTGCAACTGCGTTTGCTGGAAGAGCGCTTGCACAGTTTGCGCGAACTGGAAAAAAGGCGGCTTGCGATCATTTCGGCGATCGAAAAGCAAAACAAAATGACCCCGGAACTGCTCGATGCCATCACGCATACCGAAGACAAAGCCCATCTGGAAGACTTGTATCTGCCGTACCGCAAGAAACGCCGTACCAAGGCGCAAATGGCTCATGAAGCCGGTTTGCAAGCGTTGGCGGATTCATTGCTGAATAACCCAAGGCTCAATCCGGAAACCGAAGCAGCCAAATATCTTAAAGCACCTTTCACCACCGGGGAAGGCGACAATCCCGGCGTTGCCGATGCGGCTGCCGCGCTGGAAGGCGCGCAGCACATCCTGATGGAACGTTTCGCCGAACAGGCGCCGTTACTTCAGACGCTGCGTGAATACTTGCGCGCACATGGCATCCTGACCGCCAAAGCTGCCAAGGACAAAAAAGACAGCGACACCAAATTCACCGATTACCATGATTATCATGAGGCGATCAGCAAAATCCCGTCGCATCGCGCGCTGGCCTTGCTGCGCGGTGAGCGCGAAGCGGTGTTGAAGTTAAAACTGCACCTGGATTCCGAAATCGAAGAAAAAACGCGCACGACCGCGCTCAACCCGTGCGAGCTGTTGATCGCCCGGCAATTCAGCATCCACGATCAAAAACGCCCGGCCGATGCCTGGCTGATCGATACGGTTCGCGCGAGCTGGCGTACGAAAATATTTGCGCATCTGGAAACCGAGTTCATGAGCAACCTGCAGGAACGCGCCGAAACCGAGGCGATTCAGGTTTTTGCACAAAACCTCAAAGCCCTGCTGCTCGCCCCGCCCGCCGGCCCGCGCATCACCATCGGCCTCGATCCGGGGCTACGCACCGGCGTGAAAGTCGCGGTCGTGGATGCCACCGGGAAAGTATTGGCCACCGCCACCATTTATCCGCACCCGCCGAAAAATGACTGGGACGCTGCGCTGCAGACGTTAAAGCAACTGGCTGAGCAGCATCAAGCAACGCTGATTGCGATTGGTAACGGCACGGCATCGCGCGAAACCGATCATCTGGCCAAGGAGCTGATTAAAAAATACCCGCAACTCAAACTCACTTCGATCATGGTATCCGAAGCCGGTGCCTCGGTGTATTCCGCTTCCGAACTCGCTTCCGAAGAATTGCCCGATTTGGATGTGTCGCTACGCGGCGCGGTCTCGATTGCACGCCGGTTGCAAGACCCTCTGGCCGAACTGGTCAAAATTGATCCCAAATCGATTGGCGTCGGCCAGTATCAGCATGACGTCGATCAGAACAAATTGGCACGGTCACTCGATTCCGTCGTGGAAGACAGCGTCAACGCCATCGGTGTCGACGTGAATACCGCTTCTCCGGCTTTGCTGCGCTATGTCGCCGGTCTCAGCAGCAAAATCGCGCACAATATTGTCACGCAACGCAACACCCAAGGCAGGTTCGTTAAGCGTACCGATTTGCTGAAAGTCCCCAGCCTGGGTGAAAAAACCTTTGAACAAGCCGCCGGATTCTTGCGCATCGCAAACGGCACGAACCCGCTTGATGCCTCCGCTGTGCACCCGGAATCATACCCGCTGGTCGAGCAAATCCTCCGTGACGTCAGCCTGGATGTCAGGGGATTGATCGGCAATCAACCGGTGCTGAAATCCATCCGCCCGGAAAAATACGCGAATGCGCAATTCGGCCTGCTGACCGTCAAAGACATTCTGCACGAACTCGAAAAACCCGGCCGCGACCCGCGCTCCACGTTTAAAACCGCCACGTTCAAGGAAGGCATCGAAACGATGAAGGACTTGCACCCCGGCATGGTGCTCGAAGGCGTGGTCACCAACGTCGCCGCATTCGGCGCGTTTGTCGACATCGGCGTGCATCAGGATGGTCTGGTGCATATCTCCGCATTGGCGGATAAGTTTGTCAAGGACCCGCATACGGTTGTTAAGGTGGGGCAAGTGGTTACCGTGAAAGTGCTGGAGGTGGATGAGAAGCGTAAGCGGATTGCGTTAACAATGCGGTTAGGGGATGGCGCAGTGAGCAAACACTAGCCCCTATTTCCCTGCAATTCAGTTCCTAAGGAAACTCTGTATAACCCTCATATGTCATTCCGAACAAAGTGAGGAATCTTTGATAATCAATATTATTGATTTCTCGCTACGCTCGGAATGACAGTTATTCAGAGTTTCCCTAACAAAAACCATCAGTTGTTATCATCCGGTTCCGACGCAGATTCAAACAACCAAGCAAGCTGCGCAGGAACTTGAATATGCTCATCGCGTATGCGCCGCTTGATAAGTTGCAACTGAGCCCTTATCTCCATTAATCGTTTGGCTTCATCGGCTGTCGGTTCGGCGCTTTCCCCCAGATGATTCGACAGGATATTCAGGCTATACGCCAGAACCGGGCCGTACGCGGCAAAGTTGTCCTGCGCCAGCTGCTCACGGATTGCCACCGCGCGCTTGATCGCTGCCAATCCTTCCGCACGCTTTCCGCTCTCTGCCAAACGAAGCGACAGGTTACTCAGGCTCAGCGCCAGTGCCGGGCCGCACGCGGCAAAGTTGTCTTGCGCCAGCTGTTCACGGATTGCAACCGCGCGCTCGATCGCAACCAATCCTTCTGCGCGCCGCCCGGCATCACTCAGACGAAGCGACAGGTTATTCAGGCTGACCGCCAGATCCTGGGCGTACGCGGCAAAGTTATCCTGCGCCAGCCGTTCATAAATTGACAACGCTCGCTCGATCGCCGCCAACCCTTCCCCACGCCGCCCGCTTTCAGCCAAACGAAGCGACAGGTTATTCAGGCTACGCGCTAGATCCTGGGCGTACGCGGCAAAGTTGTCCTGCGCCAATTGCTCATTAATTGTCATCGCACGCTCACTCGCAGCCAATCCTTCCGTACGCTTTCCGCTCTCTGCCAGACGAATCGACAGGTTATTCAGGCTACTCGCCAGAGCCGGGCTGTACGCGGCAAAGTTGTCTTCTGCCAGCCGCTCATGGATCGCCACCGCGCGCTCGATCGCTACCAACCCTTCCGCACGCTTTCCGCTATCCGCCAGACGAAGCGACAGATTATTCAGGCTCCTCGCCAGATCTGGGCCGTACGCGGCAAAGTTATCCTTCGTCAGCTGTTCATAGGTTCGTACCGCACTTTGATCGGTTGCGATGGCCAGTGGCAACAGTGTACGCTCCAGATTGTTCCGTCTTAAGGCAGCATTGACTGCGGCACTGCGTCCAGTATCCTGAACAACCCATTCAATCAGTGCTTGCAGCGGCCACGGCCGTTTCAGGATAAATTGCGCGTCGTGAATGAGCCGCCCCAGAATGGAACTGGCTTCACGGCTATCCGCAGCAGCGGCCAGTGCACAGTATTGCCACACCCCGGCTTGATCGCCGGCTACTTCGGTCAATGCATAGTGCAGCAGGTCGGCGGCGAGCAAATCGGGCTGCAGCGCGTAAATGCCAGTCTGAGACCACAGACTGGTTTGTTTGAGTTGGTTGAGCGCGGGCAAACGGATGTCAAGCGGCAGGGCTCCAATGGTTTGAATAAGCGAGCGCAACGCTTCGTCCGGCAATTCTCCGGAGATACCGGCCAGGGCGCGCAGCATCACCAGGCTGTAGGGATCGAGTGACAGTTGTTTGGCTTCTTTGACCAAGCGGTTGATTTCGTATTGCTGCACCAACGCGCGCAAGATCGCCGGTGCGCTTAAGTCGCGGGCATCGGGTTGCAACATGCGGTGTATCGCCAACGCCAGCACAAACAGCGGACGCTGGTGCGCTGTATTGCGTTGCTGCCATTGCTGAAAGCTGGATTCCGTCAGCGGCAAAGGCGGCACGGCAAGCTGCTGGCGCCGATGCAGTTGCTGCCAGGCGGCTTGAAATAATTCCCAAGCGTTGGGGTCACCGGCCGTCAATCCGGTTAATTCAAAACCGGGCGCCATGATGGTTTGCGCGGTCTGCGTCAATTGCTTCAGAAAATCCCCGTTACGCCCCAGCAATAATACGCGCAGCTTGCATGACAACTGTTGCCGGGCGAGCGCATCCAATAATGCGCTGACTTTCTCCGGGCGTTGTTCCGGGTAATCGATGACCAATAGCGTTCCCGCACCGGCGGTATACCAGCAACCACTCAGCCCTTGCGCCTCACCCGCCTGCCAGCCTTTTTGTTCGCGCAATTGCCGGGCGAATTCGAACGCCAGTCGGGTTTTTCCGGTGCCGCCCTCACCAATGATCATGCGGCTGCTGATCGGATTCGGCGAATCCGTCCAGTCGTGCAAGGCTTTGAGTTCCTGCTCGCGGCCAATCAGGTCGGTCAAACGGCTTTTCCAGCTCAGCAGGTATTCAATGCTGTCCGCATTGAAGCTGCCGCTGAGATCGGGAATGTTGAGACAGCGCTTGCCCTGGCCTTCGCTCACCCAATATTCGTTTTCCTGCCATTCGAAACATAAGCCGCTCATCCAATGTTGCAAGGTCTGCAGCAGATCGACAGGTGCAGTCGCTTCGGCCCGGATCCATTGGCGCAAATGCGCCGGATCTTCACCTCGCAACAATCCGGCCAGCAGACGATGCGGCAGGGGATCGTCCAGGGTATGAAATTTCAAGGCGTTGGTGCCTTGCAAAAACAACGAACATTGCGCGATGTGTTCGGGCGACGCGCCCGGCAGCAGCACCGGAATGATGCAGTGCTGACGTTGCTGGATTTGCCGCCGCAGCGCGGCGTCGGCCTCGGCTTGTTGATACGGGCCGATGCCGTTTGTGCCAAAAAAAATCAGGATCGTACGGCTACCGCTGAGCTCATTTTCCAGATTCCGCATCCATTGATCACCTGCCAAAATATCCCATTTATCCAGGAAACATTTCACCCCCTGTTTTTCCAGCGCAGCAGCGATGATCTCTACCGACGGCTTGTCGGCGCCGTTATGCGATAAAAAAGCATCATTTGAATAATTGGTCATTGTTCACCCATGAATCCATGCGCAAAGAGGCGAATACCCCGGCAGCAGTGCGATGATAAATCGTCCGGACATCGGGCGGGAGGTTTTTTCGAGCTGGCACTGGCTAGATTTACCGGCTGGTGTTTTGCTTATCCAAACCCTTCGCACTACTGCGCGCACCTGGAAACAGTCTGATTGTCCTAATAAAATCATATAAATAGCGCTTGTAATTCCGGCTCACAGAAAATACAATGCATATGAAATTGACTATTAATATCAGCCAATTTTGGTAGCTCTGCTGCCTTATTAATAATTGGAGAATCATATGAAAACACTATTTTCAATAAAACGTGTCATCTCGGCCAGCCTTATTACGGTATGCACTTCATTGAGCTTGGTCTCTGCCGCGAATGCTAGCCCAACGGTGATTGGCTTTGAAGATTTTGGGCCAGTCGGTATCAGTGGTCCCACTGTCACTAACCAATATCCCGGTGTGTTATTTTCATCCACCGGTTCAAACGTCAATATCGTAAGTACTCAACCCGGTATCGGTGATGGAATTAATTTCTTATGTACCGGCAGTCCTGGTATTAATTGCACGGGAGAGACGATTCTGACTTTTGACAACCCGGTATCAAGCGTGTCTTTCCTAGCGGTTGGCAGTAACAATTCAGGCGTTCAAGCGCTGGTCGATATTTTCGTGAACGGCGCTTTCGCTGCGACGAACAATATCGTTGTAAGCGGTCTTTTCAATACTCCGGATCTAGTCGATCTCTCCGCTTATAATGACGTGACGTCAATTCGTATTCACGATATTACCGATGGCGGCGGCTTGGGTTGGGATAACTTCACATTCGCTACCGCTGTTCCGGAACCGGAAACTTACGCCATGCTGCTGCTTGGTTTAGGTTTGCTGGGATTTATGGCGCAACATAAAAAAGAAATGGCTGTGTAATCGATCCAGATCCAGGACCAAAACCAGAACGGGGGTTCAGGCTCCCGTTTCTGTTTGTTGGTGAAGCGATACCGAAAAACTGCACAACAAGGTAATGTGGTTAACAAAGCGCCATCCGCCAATATCACAGAAGCTACGGTGAGAATAACAACAGCCGGTGCAATGCGCTTCGCTGATTAGCACCCTACAGGCTGGCTTCCTTGCCGCAGTCAAAATCAGCAGCGAATAAAAAAACAACCATAAAAACAAACCCCGTCACTCGGACGGGGTCGTCTTAAAATGCAGTTAAGAAAACTCTGAACAAGTGTCATTTCGAGCAAACGCGAGAAATCTATTCTATTGATTTTAAAGATTCCTCACTACGTTCGGAATGACAAACGCGGGTTATTCAGAGTTTCCTTAAGTGAGTTTAAACGTTTTGCTTTCTGCGCCGCGCCATAAAACCGACCAATCCCAGTCCCGCCAGCAGCATGGCATAGGTTTCGGGCTCAGGTACGACGGCTACCTGATCAAAGTTGATATTATCAATACCCACGTTCCAATCGTTATAACCGAAGCGGATCGACAACGGTCCTTCATGTGTCAGGCCTGGTGTGAATGTACTGTGAGTTCCGCCTGTTCCCAGGATAGTCACGGGTGAGTAATCGACCAATATCGTATTGCTGGTGCCATCCAGAATTCGCACTTGAGAACTGGGATGATCGGTAATGTAATAGCCACCCACATCGAAACTATTGAGGCGAATCGCCCAGCCGGGCTCAGGCACCAAAGTAATTTCTGCAAAATGATTGCTACTGGTAACACTAAAAGCAACGTTTGTCAGATCACCGTAGCCTGTAGCCCAAAAATCCAGATTATTGTAAGCCACCGTATCTGTGCTGATTTGCCAAGTGCGATAATCGGTCGTCACGTTCGGCGTATAACCATTGCCTACGAGATACGATCCGACCGCGTCACTCGCAGCGTTAACGTTATCTCCATAGCTTCCCGGAATATCGCCATAATTTGGCACGGCCGGGTCTAAATCGAAAGTCAAAATAGTAGCATGCGCTGATGCGGCCAGTAAAACCCCTGCTCCCGCCAGCATTGTTTGTAATAAAAGCGATTGCGCTTTCATGATGTTTTTCTCCTAATTTATAATATTGACGCGGCAAGTATTCATAGCGCTAAAATCAAAGCAATCAATAAATTACTCGCCGAATCCTATAAAAACAGTAAATATATTCTTTGCATCGCACCCAATGTCAAATTACACGACAACAATGATAAATAAATATATACATTCATAATGTTATGAGCATATAAAAAATAAATGCCGCCTCAATTCGGATAAATGTATATAAAAATATGTGCCTACTCATATTAATAGTTAGAACAATAAGATAGATATAGTTAATACTTCCTGTTCTTCTAGGACGTTTGTCATGCCTTAGAGATTCAATAATTTAATCAGCATATTAGCAGAGATCCAACCCAAGCTACTCTGCAAGAAGCCTTCTGATTACCCCCATAAGACAGCCTAATTCCCAATTTTTATTGCTTTTTCTTGTATGTTATAGTGAAAACCGCATCGCATGACGTCACTCCTATTAACGCACTGTGGAGGATCAAGATGAAAAAAAGCAAACCTGAATTACGCGAAGCGATTGTGGATACGGCTGTTGCCATCGCTGAACGATCATCCTGGGAAGCGGTACGTTTGTTTGATGTGGCCACAGAATTGGCTATTTCTTTGGATGATATCCGTATTTATTTCCGCGAAAAGGAGGACTTGGTTGACGCTTGGTTTGACCGCGCTGACAGCCAAATGCTCAAGGCGGCGGAAACCGCAGAATTCCTGTCATTATCGCCGCGGGAACGGTTGCATCATCTCATCATAACCTGGCTGGATGCGTTGGCGGCACATCGCAAGGTAACGCGGCAAATGATCGGTGCCAAGCTGGAACCCGGCCATCTGCATATCCAAATTCCTGCAGTCATGCGCATCAGCCGCACGGTGCAATGGATGCGCGAAGCCGCGCAGCGCGATGCGACTTTTTTGCGTCGCGCACTGGAAGAAACCGCGCTGACCACGATTTATCTGGCGACATTTGTGTACTGGATGCGCGATGAATCAGAAAATTTCCAACGCACACGTGATTTTCTAAAACAGAAACTACAGATGGCTGAGTCGCTGGATCGCCTGATATATGGCACTCCGCACAAAGAAACCACAACCGATTCTGCCGCAGAACCCGGATCCGCACCAGAAATTTCCGCTGCTGTTGAATCTGCTCCACTGACAGAACCGGTTACAAGTAGGATGCATGCAAAATCCGACTAGCTAAGCCATGGATCCGATTACGCATGCCTTAAGCGGCGCTCTGCTGGCACGGGCTGCGGCCCGGTCGTCATCGCAACGGCATCCGGAACAAACCAATTTGCCGTTGCGCCTGCAAGTTACCGCCGGTTTTATCGCAGCGGCATTTCCCGATGTGGATCTTGTTCTGCGTCTGATCGACACGCTGACGTATCTGAACTGGCACCAGGGCCCCACGCATTCGCTGATCCTGTTACCGCTGTGGGCATGGCTGCTGGCTCGATTGTTTTCAGGACTTTCTCACGGACGCTATGCGTGGAAATTATTTTACCAGCCCGCTTGCTTAGGTCTTGCCATCCATATTGCCGGAGATTTGATCACTTCGTATGGATTGATGCTGTTCGCGCCGTTCTCCACCGAGCGTTTTTCTCTGCCCCTGGCGTTTGTCATTGACCCCTGGTTTAGCCTGATTATCATTACAGGTTTGCTAGCTTCATGGCGCTATCCGCAACAAAGAATTCCATCCACAGTGGCCTTGGCTGGTTTGTG
>ERZ1292633.4850-Hain-H41-02um-R1-4850-length-12326-cov-6_pt1 | contig 12326 bp, 11 predicted proteins | sample MGYA00564406_ERZ1292633 | MGnify/ENA primary metagenome ERZ1292633 (study PRJEB36523, sample SAMEA6512639) | groundwater metagenome | collected 2019-01-08 | study: AquaDiva: Metagenomics assemblies of 32 groundwater samples
TGAAGGTGTAGGCAATGTTCGTCGAGAATTCGGGGGATATCCGCGCATTGAGTTCAAGTTCGGCACCGGTTGCCTTGGCTTTGGCGACGTTGAACGTGACAAACTGAACCCCGGTGAATTCAAGAACCTGGAAATTCTCCAAATCCTGCTTGAATATTGCGAGGTTGGCGGTGACGCTGTTGTTAATCAGCTTGGTCTTAATGCCGACTTCATAGGCGTTGACCGTTTCTGGGCGGAAGCGCGGATCTGCTCCGCCCGCTGCAGCGGTCGGGTCAAGGTTGAAACCACCCGCCTTATAACCGCGTGTGAAACTGGCATAAGTGTTGATATTGTCCTTTGGCTTCCATGTCAGTTTGCCGGTATAGACCAGTTGGTCGTTCTTATAGACGCTGCTGAACGGTGCGGGCACAATCGGATTAGCTGGCGTCCCGGCACCTGGAATGTTCTGCTGCGTCGAGAAGGGGAAGCAAGTGAGGCCGGCAGCGAGCGGGAAGAAGGCCGCAAGTGGTGACCCCGCTGTTGTCAGCGCTGGATTGGTCAGCACGCCGATACAGGCAGGCGAATTGGCCGCGAGTTGGAAACCCTTGCCAACCTTGCGATCATCCGAATAGCGCAGCCCGAAGTTGAAAGCGAACCGCTCGGTTATCTTGAACGTATTGTTTGTAAAGATCGAAAGGTTGCGGCCATTCTGACTGTCACCATTGGTGGCAAAATTGCCCGCAGCGCTGCGCCCTTGCGCCAGTGTCAGCGCCGGGTTTGGCCCGAGTGCAAGCGGATTACCGAGTGCCCCAACAAGGAATGGGAAGAAGTTGGCGCTGATATAGCGCTGATAATCTGGACCTAGTGTAAGCGTAGCTTGCTCGTCGATACGCTCATCTGAATAATAGCCACCGACAAGATATTGGAACTTGTCTTCAAGTGCGCTGCCAGAAATTCGCAGCTCTTGCGAGAAGGTTTTAATCTTGGTGAAGCCGTCACGCGTGCCCGGGTTGGCTGTCGAACCTTGGCCAGTCGAAAAGACATTGAGGCCAACGAAATCGGTTTCCTGCTGCGAGGAGGAGCGTGAGTCGCGATAACCGGTTACCGACACAAGATCGGCGTTGCCAAGCTTGTAGTTGATTTCTGCCGACACACCGTATTGGCGGATGCGATCGAAGAATTGCTGACCATTTGTTGTCCGACTCTTAAACGCTGACAGACCTGTCGCTGAAGCGCCACCATTGGCGGGCAGACCATACACTGCATAAGCGCCGGCTGCTACCAAGCTGGTGTCCTGAATGATCACTGCATCGCAACATTTTTCTTTCGATTTTTGATAATCGGCGATTAAACGCAGGCTGAAATCAGAATTGGGCTCCCACAGTAATTGGCCGCGAACGATGTAGCGGTTGCGGTCATTGCTTTCAGCGCCGGTGGTGCTGCGTTGGAACCCATCCTGATTACGATATGCCCCCGAAATACGGACGCCAAGGATACCATCGACCAGCGGGGCTGAAATCCCGCCTTGAAGATTGATCAGATCATAATTGCCATAGGTGCCGTTCGCGAAACCTTCGAACTTGTTGAGGTTAGGCTTGAGCGTCTTGATATTGAGAGCACCCGCCGATGTGTTGCGACCAAAGAGCGTCCCTTGCGGGCCGCGCAGAAGTTCAACTTGTGAGACATCAAGCAAATCGCCCAGTGCAATGCCCGGGCGGCTGAGATAGACGCCGTCGAGGAAAATGCCGACAGCGCTTTCAAGTCCGGTATTGTTGCCGGTCGTGCCGACGCCGCGAACACGCAGGGTTGTACCGCCGCTTTCGGTTTGCGAACTATTGAGGTTAAAACTCGCCGACACTTGGTCGAGTGAGCGGATATCGCGAACACCAGCCTTTTCAAGTGTTGCAGTGTTGAACGCGGTCACCGCGATTGGAACGCTCTGCAGATTTTCGCTGCGCAGCGTTGCCGTCACGATGATTTCGTCAGTAGCTACATCCTCTTCGGCATCTTGCGCGGCTTGTTGTGCTGGTTCCTCGCTCTGGGCGAAGGCTGGCGTTGCCGCAAGCAGGGCGATTGCCGTAGCGCCAAATAGTTCAAATTTTTTCATATTAGTCGTCTCCCAATTTGCTCACATCTTGGTGAAGAAGCGTCTTTTGCGCAGTGTTCGGGGCAATAGTGCTGTGCGTTTACGCGTACGTCAACGACCAATTTTAGCCGAAATGCCCGATATTTTAGGAAGTTTCTATTTGATACTGAATAACGCTATGCTTGACGTAGCGTAAATCGGTAGTCCCGTGCCGACTGTTGCTCTATTGCATCACCGTTGTGCGAATTGTGCTGGTTTTGAAATGCTGGCGCGTGTAGCAAGTCGCATGGCTGATTATCACGACGTGCCAGACGCAGAGTCGGGCAAAATTGCTGTGCCACTTGAGGTGCAGCAGGCGATCCAAACACTGATCCGCTGGACGGGCGACGATCCGACCCGCGAAGGTCTGCTGGATACGCCCAAACGCGTGGCGCGCGCGTGGCGCGAATATTGCGAAGGTTATGGCAAGGATCCGGCGCACCATTTGTCACGCACTTTTCAGGAAGTGGGCGGTTATGATGAACTTGTCCTTCTCAAACATATCCCGTTCCAGTCACACTGCGAACATCATATGGCGCCGATCACGGGGACTGCGAGCATCGCTTACATGCCCAAAGACCGCGTTGTAGGCATATCGAAGCTCGCCCGCGTGCTCGAAGGCTATGCCCGGCGGTTACAGGTGCAGGAACGGCTGACCGCGCAGGTCGCGCAGTGCATTTGGGACAATCTTCATCCGCAAGGTGTGGCCGTTGTTATCGAGGCGCAACACGGCTGCATGACGGGGCGGGGCGTGCGCACCCACGGCGTTGGTATGACGACATCGCGCTTGCTTGGTTGCTTCCTTGACGATCATCGTAGTCGCAAAGAAGTCATGAGCCTGATGGGTTATTGACACAAAAAAGGGGCCGCAAATTGCGACCCCTTTTTCGTTTTATCATTTGAGAGCGATTAAGCCTCTGGCGCACTGGCTTCAGCAGCCATTTCGACAGCGATTTCGCCGGGTTCGGCGTTAGGATCATAATCCTCTGTGAAGCCCGCCGTGTCCTTTTCGAACATATCGGTCATCACGTTGACGCCCTGCGATTGCAAATCCGCCTCTTCAGGTGAACGTGCCACATTGACCTTGACCATAACGACCACTTCGGCGTGGAGCGTTACCTTGACATCATAAATGCCAATCGACTTAATCGGGCGGTCAAGTACAACATGCTGCTTGCCAACCTTGGCACCGTCGGCGGCAAGCGCTTCAGCAATGTCACGCACTGCGACTGAGCCGTAAAGCTGGCCAGTGTTTGATGCCTGACGGATCAGCGTTACCGATTTGCCCTCAACGCCCTTGGCATCGATTTCGGCTTCGGCGCGTCGCGCGTCGTTGGTAGCAACAATCTGTGCCTTTTGCGATTCAAACACCTTAAGGTTTGCAGCATTTGAGCGGAGCGCTTTCTTGCGCGGCAAAAGGAAATTGCGCGCAAAGCCGTTCTTGACGGTGACGACATCACCAATCTTGCCAAGCTTTTCAACGCGTTCGAGAAGGATCACTTCCATGGTAAATTCTCCTTCTTACTTCACAAGGTAGGGCAGGAGCCCGATGTGACGCGCACGCTTGATCGCCTGAGCGAGTTCGCGCTGCTTCTTTGCGGAAACCGCCGTAATGCGGCTGGGGACGATCTTGCCACGTTCAGAGACAAAGCCCTGAAGCAAGCGGACATCCTTATAGTCGATCTTCGGCGCATCTTTTGCGGCGAAGGGGCAGCTTTTGCGGCGACGGAAAAATGGACGTGCCATGATTAGTCTCTCCCACCAAAATTGTCATCATCACGGCGCGGACGATCATCACGGTCGCGGCGTGGGCGATCCGCACGATCGGCCTTGCGCATCATCACTGATGGGCCGACTTCATTCGCATCAACCTTGATCGTCATGTAACGAATGATGTCTTCGTTGATCTGCGTCTGGCGCTCAAGTTCAGCAACCACATTGCCGGGGGCATCAAATTCGAGCATCACATAATGTGCCTTGCGGTTTTTCGCGATCTTGTAAGCAAGGCTGCGAAGCCCCCAAGTTTCTGTCTTGGCGACCTTGCCGCCGTTGGTTTCGATGATTTCTGTAGCGGTTGCCGCCAGCGCATCAACCTGAGCCTGAGCCAGATCCTGACGCGCGAGAAATACATGCTCGTATAGAGCCATGTGCGCTTTTCCTTATCCTACCGATCGCTGATGAGGGCACCATGCCCACACCCCTCCGGCTTTCGTCTTCCACAATAGTGGAGGCGCGCCATTGGCGGATAATGAGGGTAAAAGCAAGGGGCAAAGCGCTTAGATCGCCAAAATCGCCTTCTACTTTACCCCAAAGCTCACCACGCCCTTGATCTTATGTTTGTCAGCGCCGGTAACTTCATATTTCAGGTCATAAGTGCCGACGGGGAGAGGGCGGCGGAGGAGGAGGGCCATGGTTTTGCCGTCTTTTGACATTTGCGCTGAATATTCGCGCATCAGCATCGGTTGGTGGTCGGTCATGCCGGCCATTGTCATCATCACAAGCTGGCTGATCGCAGTTGATCCGACGATTTTGTCGCTGAAGGTTAGCTCAATCTTGGTTGGCTTTGCGACCACAGCGTTCGCGGCGGGGTTGGATTTTACCAGCTTTACGTCAGCGCGCGCGGGCGCTGCGAACACAGTTGCTGTAGCGAGCGAGGCTATGAAAACGAAAGCAGGTTTATACATCAGTCAAAATCCTCAAAAAGCACCTATAATTTGGCGACTGAATTAGCACTATATGAGCTATTATCATAGTGCTAACGCGCTACAAGCGCGTGCATTTTAGCCCTTGACTCCGTACTATGGTACATATGCTAGTGGATTTTTTGTGAGTTAGCGCCGGTACGGCAATTGTTCGAAGGTTGTGAACATGAAAAATGTTATTGTTGACCGCCGTGCGGTGCTGAAAACTGCAGGATTGGCCGGCGGCGCGGCGGCATTCGCGTCTTACCTGCCGGCTTGGGCGCATGATGCGACTGGCCTCACCCCGCCGATGGAAAGCGTGTCGGGTGAGGAGATCGCGCTCAAGCTTGCTCATGCGACTTTTGGCCTGAATGGCAAGGCGGGCCACGCGCTGACGGTTAACGGGACAATGCCCGGCCCAATTATCCGTTTGAAGGAAGGACAATCGGTGCGGCTGGCCGTGACCAATGCATTGGCGGAGGACAGCTCAATCCACTGGCACGGTATTCTCTTGCCGTTCAATATGGACGGTGTTCCCGGGATTAGCTTTCCTGGGATCAAGCCGGGGCAGACGTACAACTACGACTTCAAGGTGCAGCAGGCAGGCACATACTGGTATCACAGCCATTCAAATATGCAGGACGCGATGGGCATGTTTGGCGCGATCATTGTTGATCCGGCCAAGCCCGATCCGGTGCGTTATGACCGTGAGCATGTGATTATCCTATCCGATTGGGGCGCGATGCACCCGCACGCGATGCTCAAGAAGCTCAAGATTGAAGGCGCATATTTCAACCGTCAAAAGCAAACGCTTGCTGGGCTTACCAAGGGCAAGGATCAGTCGCTTAGTGATCGGTTGATGTGGGGCGCAATGCGGATGGATCCGACCGACATCTCTGATGTGTCGGCACCCGCCTACACCTATTTGATCAATGGCCATGATAGCGCCGCGAACTGGACGGGACTGTTTACCAAAGGAGAGCGTATCCGCCTGCGGATCATCAATGCGTCGTCGATGAGCAATTTTAACGTCCGCATTCCTAGTCTGCCAATGACCGTGGTTCAGGCCGATGGCATCGATATCCGCCCGGTTGAGGTCGATGAGTTTCAGATCGGAATTGCTGAAACCTATGATGTGATCGTGATGCCGCCCGCTGAGCAAGCTTATGGCTTTATTGCCGAGGCGATCAACCGTTCGGGCCTGTGTCGCGCGACGTTGGCACCGCGCCTTGGCATGGTCGCGTCCGTGCCGCCTTTGCGCGAACGTCCGCTGCTCGGCATGAAAGATATGGGGATGGGCATGGGGGACATGGCCGGGATGGATCACGGCAGTATGGCTGGGATGGATCATAGTATGATGAGCCATGGCGATATGAAAATGGATCATGGTGCGATGAATATGAAGATGCGCGATCCGTCGGTCGCGCCACAGGTTAAGATGGGGCCGGGGGTTGCGACGCTCTCCCCCGAAGCAGAAGACCGTTCGGGGGATCGGCCTACGGGCCTTGAAAAGCTTGATCACCGCGTGTTGACCTACCGCCAACTGGTGGCGCTTGAGCCGAACGCCGATAGCCGTGTTCCGAGCCGTGAACTTGACATCCACCTGACCGCGAACATGGAGCGCTATATGTGGTCATTTGACGGCGTGAAGTTTAGTGATCGGGCTGAACCGTTAGCGTTCCGCCAAAATGAGCGAGTGCGTGTCAACCTGATCAACCATACGATGATGCCGCACCCGATTCATATGCACGGCCATTTTTTTGAACTGGTTAATGGTAATCCCGGTAACCAGCCATCAAAGCATACCGTTAACGTCCTGCCGGGGGGCAAGATCAGTTTTGATCTCACCGCCGATGCACTGGGCGATTGGGCGTTTCACTGCCACATGCTGTTTCATATGCACACCGGCATGTTCCGCGTGGTTACGGTGCGCAAAGAAGATGATCAGGCATGATGATTTTGCTGATGTTGGCGGCTGCGGCTGTTGCCGAACAGGATGCCCCGCCTGCGCCACCTGCGACTGAAATTGGCAACACCCCTGCGCCTGCGCCGCCCGAAGATCATGCCGCCGATGCGTTGTTTGATCCAGCCGAAATGGCGCGCGCACGCGAAATACTGCGCAAGGAAAATGGTGGGCTGATCAGTCGCTCGGTCATGTTTAACCTCGCTGAATATCAGGCGCGGGCGCGCTCGGATGGCTATCGCTGGGAAGGTGCTGCGCGCTTTGGTGGTGATCTGCAAAAGCTTGTCATCAAATCTGAAGGTGAGGGTGAATTGGGCGGAGCGCTTGAGGATGCCGAGGTGCAGTTGCTCTATTCGCTCGCAATAGCGCCCTATTTCGATCTGCAAGCGGGCGTCCGCTATGACATCAAGCCCAATCCCTCACGCACATATGTGGTGGTTGGCATTGAAGGGATTGCGCCCTTCTGGTTCGATGTTGATGCTCAACTGTTCCTGTCAAACAAGGGTGATGTGCTTGCTCGGCTTGAGGGCTATTATGATCAGCGCATTACGCAGAGGTTGATCGCTCAACCGCGTGCGGAACTGAATCTAGCCGCGCAGGATGTACGGGAGAATGGGATTGGTTCGGGATTTTCCGATCTCGAACTTGGCTTGCGTGTGCGCTATGAAATTAAGCCCGAGTTCGCACCCTATATTGGAGTTGAATGGGTGCGCCAGTTTGGTGACACAGCCCGTTTTGCAAGGGCTGCGAGCGAAGATGCGAGTGTAACCAACTTTATCGTTGGGGTGCATTTCTGGTTTTAGCCTAGGTAAACCGAAACTGCGCTATGGCCCAACCACGAGGCAACCTTGTCCGCTGGCTTTTAGCGAGGCACACACGCGCTCTGCTCCTACTTTGCCAGCGATTGGCCCCGCCTGAAGCCGCGTCACATTTCCCGCCTTTACAAAATAAGGTTGCAAGCCGCCAAGTGCTGCAAAGCGACCTAGAAGTTTGCTCCATAGTGCACGGGCGTTGCCTTGGTCACCGAAGGCACCAAGCTGGACGCGCCAAGCGGGCCCGGCGATTGGGGCAGGAGCAGGAGCAGTTGATTTTGGTTTCATCATTGAGGGTTTTTCAACCATTGCAACTTTGACCGGCTTGTCCGGCATTTTTGGCTCAGGCGATGATGCTGGTATATCTTCAACGCGAATTGGGGGCTCAGGTACACGGGGAGGGCGTTTGACCGCCGGGGCTTCGGCAAATTGCGGGCGCTGCTCGGCGGCTTCAAGATTGCGCGCCATCGCCAACCCCTTTTGCCGCTGCTCAAGCGGAATGAACTGATCCATCTGCGATAGGCTGCCGGATGCTTGGCTAAGGCCGCTGGCTGAAGCGCGTGTCATCAGCGCATAAGCGCGCACCCAATCCTTTTTGGCAAGATCGCCGTTAAAGAGCGCGGTTGCCAGCACATATTGCGCGCGTGGTTCTCCGCGACCTGCCGATTTTTCGATGTAGGGCAATGCTTTAGGACGGTCACCATTTTGAAACAGTATCAGTCCCAGATTATCTTCGGCCTGAAAATGGCCCTGGTCGGCCGCTTTGCGATACCAGCCCTCGGCCAGCTTGAAATCGACCGGAACGCCGCGCCCGAGCTTATAGGCTTGGCCGAGGTTGAACTGCGCATCGGCATCGCCGTTAATCGCGAGTGGTCGCCATTCCTTTATAGCGGCAGGATAATCGCCCCGGCTCCACGCATCAACGCCTGCTTTTACGTCAGCACGCACCGACGTGGCCATCAACGCGATGGCGATAGTCAATCCAGAAGCCACCAATTTCGAACGCATGACACTTCCCCGCAACAGATGATGAAGAGGGCATTAACCATGAAAGGCTTAACAAAGAGTTAGCAGGGTCTGTTCGCCAATTTCTCACGAAGCGCATTTAACATGCCCAGTCATTAACCAGATTTTAGCCATCCGTGTGCCATTCGTTCCAAACCAAATTGCAAGATCAAGGATATTTATGCGCGTTTTAGCGATGGCATCGCAAAAGGGTGGTTCGGGCAAGACGACTTTGTCAGGTCACCTTGCGGTTCAGGCACAATTGGCGGGGGCCGGCCCGGTCGTCCTGATCGATATCGATCCGCAAGGCTCGCTTGCCGATTGGTGGAACGAACGTGAATCAGAACTGCCAGCCTTTGCGCAGACTACGGTTGCGCGGCTTGCTGCTGACCTTGAAACGCTGCGGCAGCAGGGCTTCAAACTCGCAGTGATTGATACGCCGCCCGCGATTACGATGGCTATCCAGAGCGTCATCACTGTGGCTGAGCTGATCGTTATCCCAACCCGACCAAGCCCGCATGATCTTCGCGCAGTTGGCGCTACCGTTGATTTGTGCGAACGCGCTGGCAAGCCTTTGCTCTTCGTCGTCAACGGCGCAACACCCAAAGCCAAAATCACTTACGAAGCTGCTGTTGCGCTCTCGCAGCACGGCACTGTTGCGCCGGTCACACTGCACCACCGTACCGACTATGCTGCATCGATGATCGATGGTCGCACCGTTATGGAGGTCGATCCGAACGGTCGCTCGGCGCAGGAGGTTGTTGAGTTGTGGAGCTATATCGCTGACCGGCTTGAAAAGAATTTCCGTCGAACGGTTTTCGCTGTGCCCGGCACACAGCCGACCCAGCTTCAAAATCGCGCCATCGCAGGCGGTGGCTTCGGCCGTCGCGGCGTTGGCCAGTGATGGGAGGAGGCAACATGTCCGAACCCAAACCATTCGCCTCGCTCTCGTCAGGTTTGCTTGCGCGTAAGGGGGCTGCAAAGCCTGCGATGCGCCCGCAAAGCTTTCGCTTTAATAGCGAAAACACGGGCTTCGCAGTAGCCAATGAGTCGCTGGATGATCTTGGCTGGAATGATATGGGCGATGATACGCCAGTCTCAGCACCCGCTCAATTGCAGCCAGTGGCGCTTCACAACGCCCCAATCGCAACGCTTGTTATTCCTCCACGCGTTGTTGCACAGCAGGAAGAGCTTGCCCAACGCTTTCAATCGCCTTCCCCCGTGCCTGTTGTCGTGGAGCCTGTGATTGCACATCCCGCTGTGGCTCCAATCGCCCGAGCGGCACCTGGCAGCAAACCAAAGGCGGCCTTTACCCTGCGGCTTGATTCGGAGCGGCACTTGCGGCTCCGTTTGATTTGTGCGGTCAATCATCGTTCCGCGCAGCAAATCGTGACGCAAGCGCTTGACGAGTATCTCGCGCGGCAACCCCAGAACAGTCACTTGGCCACGCTCGGATAAGCCAGCATGGCAATTTCACCCGGAGATCGAAAATGAACACCGCCAAATTCGCTAAACTCGCTCTGTCAACGCTGGTTATCGGCGCGAGCATGACGACATTTGGGCCCGCGTCGCAGCAGGCACTTGCGGAGACGGCTTCGGATCAGGGGGGCGCGATGAAAGATGCCCAAGGCTATGCTGCTCAGGCATCGGCCATTCTGGCAAGTACCAAGGGCAGCAAGGCAAAAGCCGTTGCACGCGCAGAACGTGCGGTAGCGCTGGTACCTAACAGTGCTACCTATCGTGCGTTGCTAGGCCGCGCCTACGTTGCAGCGGGTCGATTTACCTCTGCAGAAACAAGCTTTTCTGATGCGCTCGCACTTGATCCGGGCAATGGTAAATATGCGCTGAATCTTGCGTTGATGAAAATTGCACGCGGCGATGGCGGTGCAGCAATGAGCTTGCTCGAAGAGCATCGCCCTGTCATTGGGCTTGCAGATTATGGACTTGCGCTTGCGCTTGCTGGAGACATTGTTGGCGCGATTACTACGCTTCAGGAAGCTGCACGCGGCGCTGATGCTGATTCCAAAACGCGCCAGAATCTCGGTTTGGCTTATGCGCTTGGCGGTCGCTGGATTGAGGCACGCGTTGTGGCATCGCAGGATCTTTCACCAGATATGGTTGATGCACGTATGGGCGACTGGGCACTGATGGCCTCCCCGCGTGCAGCTTGGGATCAGGTCGCTGGACTGCTTCGTGTAACGCCAGTTGCGGACTCGGGTCAACCTAGAGAGCTCGCATTGGCAATGCCGGTTGGTCAGGCGCTTGCCGCATCAACGCCGCAACAAAGCATTATCCCGCAAGCTGGGCCTGTCGCAGCATCCGAAGCTCCAGACCCTGTTTTTGAGACGTCGGCTAAAGCGTCAGCGCCAGCCTATGCTGCGTCGGCACCCACAAACACAGTCGAAATCGCGCTTGATGAGCCAAAACCCTATGTTGCGCCGCCACTTGTAAAGGCGTCACCAAGTCCGTTCAAGCAAGCCGTTGTCCGGCCTGTGGCCCAGTCAACCGCCGTTCAAACCGCAGCATTTGTGCCATCAATCAATCGTGGCGTGCGCAGTGGCCAATTTGTCGTTCAGCTTGGGGCCTATGCAAGAATGACGCATGTTGAAGGCGCTTGGGAGCGTGCCGCTAGCAAGGTTGGTGAACTACGTAACTATGATCCTACCAGCGCACGTGTGAAAGTGAAAAACGGCGCACTTCATCGGCTTTCAGTGTCGGGTTTTGTTACTCGCGAAGCCGCTAGCCAAGTGTGCATGCAAGTCAAGAAATCGGGCGGCCAATGTTTCGTCCGCTCGGTTGCGGGGGATGCGCCGATGCAGTTTGTTTTACGCGGTGGTAGCCCCCGGATTGCTGCGCGCCGCTAGGCCAATAGCCTAACAGAGCATTCGTCCCCCTTTTATGGTGTGGCGGACTTTGCCTTGCGTTGGCATTTTATCAAACGGCGTATTATCAGCGGCGGCGGCAAAGCGCGCGCCGTTGATTTGCCACGGCTGCTCGGCATCGAAAATCACCAGATCAGCCGCAGCACCGACGTCTAGCGATCCGCCCTCTACGCCCAAAATTGTGGCTGGATTGGCCGAGAGCATCGCGAACAGGCGGGGCAGGGCAATCACCCCGTCACGCACGAGCCCAAGCCCGAGCGCGAGCAAAGTTTCGGCCCCCGCCATGCCCGACGCCGCGTCAGCAAAGGGTAGGCGTTTCGCCTCTGGCCCACACGGATCATGCGCCGAACACAGCACATCAATCGTGCCGTCGCGCACTGCCTCAATCGCAGCCTTGCGGTCGTCCTCACTGCGTAGCGGAGGCGAAAGGCGCGCAAAGGTACGGAAATCGTTCACCGCGAGGTCGGACAGGAACAGATGCGCGGGCGTAATTCCGCACGTCACGGGCAGCCCTTTGGTTTTCGCCTCGCGGATCAGATCGAACCCAAGCGCGGTCGTTACCTGACGAAAATGGAGCCGTGCGCCGCATCCTTCCGCAAGCGCGATATCGCGCGCCATCGCAATCGCCTCAGCCGCTGCGGGCGCACTTGCCAGTCCAAGCCGCGTTGCGGTTTCGCCAGCGGTTGCCACCGCGCCGCGCGTTATCCCGCCGTCCTCCGCATGGGCGATCACGGTTAGATTGAGTGAAGCGGCATAGGTCAGCACGCGCAGCATCACGCCGCTATCGGCAATCCATGCGCGCCCCGTTGCAATGGCCTTCGCGCCCGTTCGTGCCATCAGCGCATATTCGGCGAGTTCCTTGCCCTCAAGCCCACGTGT
>ERZ1292633.4851-Hain-H41-02um-R1-4851-length-12325-cov-7_pt1 | contig 12325 bp, 14 predicted proteins | sample MGYA00564406_ERZ1292633 | MGnify/ENA primary metagenome ERZ1292633 (study PRJEB36523, sample SAMEA6512639) | groundwater metagenome | collected 2019-01-08 | study: AquaDiva: Metagenomics assemblies of 32 groundwater samples
GGGACGACGACCAGGCGATCTACTCCTTCCAGGGGGCCGACCCATCGTGGCTGTTCGGATTGGCGAAGAGATACCCGGTCGAGATTCTCCAGCAATCCCACCGTGTGCCCAGGACCGTCTTTGAGATCGCCCAAACGGTGATTGGGGGCAATCGCGCGCGGATCGTGAAAGTCTACCGACCCACGGCGTCCGACGGCCTGGTCGAGCGGATTGAGACGAACAAGCTCGTAGGGATACTTGATCCCCGCACGGACACCCTAGTCATCGCGCGGAACCGCGAGTTCCTGAGGTCCGTCGCACGCGCGCTGTACGAGGCGCGCGTGCCCTACGTCGTCGAGGGACCAGGGGGAATTAACCCTCTGGGCAATGTGGACGTTGTTCGAGCGGTACGGACCTCGATCGCGATTTTCACCGGCCGACCTGTTGACGCGAGTGACCTCGAGACTCTTCTCACCTTCATCCCCAGCCGGGGGCATGACCTCTTGCCCCACGGGGTGAAGCAGCGCGTGAAGGAACGCCGAGGCGCGATCTCGATCGAAGCAATGCGCGATGACCTCGGCCTCGGTGGGCTTCTCGACCGGATCCACCTGAAAGGCCCATGCGAAGTACTCCTTAAGCTCTCGGCGAGCGAACGTGGGTTCCTACAGGATGTCGTCGCCCGCCATGGCGAAGTCCCGGAACCGGCTATCCACCTCACCACGATCCACGGGGCGAAGGGACGCGAGGCCGAGACCGTCGTAGTCATCCCCGACATGAGCCGCGCGACCTACCGGGAGTACACAGACCATTCCCGCGGTGGTTTCGAGGCCGAGAACCGTGTCGCCTACGTGGCGGTCACGAGGGCGAAGCGGAGGCTCATCCTCGTCGAGCCTCGGACACGGCGGTTCTTCGACTACCCCACTCCGCAGCTGCTGAGCATGATCGGATCTCGGCCCGCAGCCGGATCAATACCGAGCGATCGGGCCGATGTTCGCGAGCGCCATGCCTGACCGACTCGTGGGAGTCGCGTGCCACGCGGACCCTTCGGCTGGCTCTGGGCATGTCACGGAAATCGCCTCCATTCTCGCCCGCGGCTATCTCCGCCTTCTTCTCGGCGCGCCCACGGGTGCCCCAAGCTCCGACGTGTCCGCGCGTTGTGGGAGCCCCAACACTCTCCTGGATGTTGTCGCCCCGGAGAGCCCCAATGGTGGGGATGGACGCGACGAAGCCAAGAGAGCCGCAGGCAGCCCTGATCGCCCGCCTGGCCGAGATCCAGGGGATGAAGACCGGCGCTCTCCGCGACGAGATCACGCGCCTGACCGGCTCTCCCGCCAAGTCGTGGAACCGGCCCTACTTGGTGCGGAAGGTCAGCTGGCTCGTCCAGGAGAAGGCGCGTCAGGAGTCCGACGGCGTCGGAAGTCTGACGCTAGTGCCGGAGGTAAAAGACCAGCCCCGGTCCCCTCGGCTCCACTCGCCGATCCAGATCCTGACGGGTCGAGGGGTGCGGGATCCGAGAATGCCACGGACCGGGGCGGAGATCGTGAAGGTGTATCGCGGTCTCCAACTCAGGGTTCGAGTGTGCGACGCCGGGTTCGAGTGGAACGACCGACCGTTCAAGTCGCTCACCGCCATCGCGAAGTGCGTGACCGGCCAGCCGTTCATCAACGGCAAGCTGTTCTTTGGCGTCACCAAACGGAACCGCGGCAAGGGACATACCGGGAGGAGCACATCGTGAGCAATCTGGAAGGGCTGCTTCGTGAGATGGCGATGTTCAAGTCGACGCGCCGTGGCTGCATGAGGCTAGTCGACGACCGGGGCGACGTGATCGCCGAGTGGCCGAAGGGATGTCCCGATGCGCCGACGACGCGGGACGAGGCCATCGAGAAGGCGTTGGTGCTGATGCGGGAGCGCGGATTCGACGCATGAAGACCCGAACCTACACCCCCGCGGAGTGCGACCTGCGGATCGAGGAGTTCCAAGAGGTCGTCGACGGCTGCGACGAGACCATCGCGCTCATCGACCAACTTCTCGACCGCACTTACGGTGCCGACGACGGCATGGCGGCTCGAAGCGCGATCATCCGGCTCCGTGCAGACGCGGAGCGAGCGTTGACCACCTGGGCGTCACGGAGACCACTACTCTGATCGCTCCGACCGCAGTCGAGCGCGCACCCCGGGATCTGGAGATTCCGCGAGCGCCCGGTGTCGCTCGGCGCCGCGCTCTTCGGTGCGCCATCTATTCCAGGGTCTCGACCGACGAGCAGGCCGTGCTGGAGTACAACTCCCTCCAAGCCCAGGAGGAGATCTGCGCGGGCTACGTCCAGATGCGGGGACGGGATCCGGGCGCAGACTGCACCTGGGAGGTCGCCGACACCTACAGGGATACCGGCTACTCCGGCGGAACGCTTGAGCGCCCCGCCCTGAAGAAGCTCCTCGCCGACATCGAGGCTGGCCGGATCGACACCGTGGTCGTCTACAAGATCGACCGGCTGAGCCGCTCCATCCACCAGTTCTACCGGGTCTGGGAAGTGCTCGAGCGCCGCGGCATCGGCCTCGTCTCCGCGACCCAGGACCTCAACACCACGACCAGCCAGGGCAAGCTGATGCTCAACATGCTGCTCTCCTTCGGCCAGTTCGAAAGGGAGCAGATCGGCGAGAGGACCCGCGACAAGGTTGCCGCCGCACGCAAGAAGGGCCGCTGGACCGGCGGCTGTCCGGTTCTCGGCTACGACGTGGATCCCCGCGGCGGGAGGCTGCTGGTCAACGAGGACGAAGCCACTCTGGTCCGAGAGATCTTCCGACTGTACGCGGCATCGCCGTCCCTGACCAAGGTCGTCCAGGAGCTAGATCGCCTGGGCTGGCGGCGGAAGTCGTGGACCCGCCGAGACGGGGTGCTCCGCGAGGGCTCCGGCTTCGACAAGCCGGGCCTGCTCCGCCTTCTCCGGAATCCGCTCTACGCGGGGCACGTCCACCACAAGGGCTCGCTTCATCCGGGCGAGCATCCTGCCATCGTTGACGAAGCCACCTGGGAGCGCGTCCAAGCCCTCCTGAGCCGCAACGGCGACACCGGAGGGAAGGAGGTCCGGAACAAGCACGGCGCGCTGCTGAAGGGCCTTCTGCGCTGCGCTGCGTGCGGCTGCGCGATGACGCACTCGTTCACGAAGAATCGGAGCGGGACCCGCTACCGGTACTACGTCTGCGTGAAGCGCCTCAAGAAGGGGGCGCACGCGTGCCCGGACGGGAAGGTATCGGCATCCGAGGTTGAGCGGCAGGTCGTGGAGCGGATTCGGGCCATCGGGCGGGACCCTGAGCTGGTTGAGGAGACGGTGCGGCAGGCCCGGGAGCAACTCGAGGAGCGACGCGCCGTACTCGATGCCGAGCGTCGGCAGGCAGCTCGCGATCTCGGGCGCCAGAAGACAGCGATGAAGCGCCTGCTCGCCGCGCCGTCTCGGAACGGGGATTCAGCCGCGCGTACCGCTGACGCCCAGGCGCGGATTCAGGCGATCGAGACCCGGCTCGCGGCTATCGCGAAGGAGGCTGAAGCCGCCAGCGCGCTGGAGATCGACGAACGAGCCGTCACCCACGCCCTGTCGCAATTCGACTGCGTCTGGGACTCCCTGTGGCCAACCGAGCGGGCGCGCATCGTCGCCCTGCTCCTGGAAGGAATCGACTATGAAGGAAGAGAGAAGCACGCCGCGATCCGGTTCCGCACCGGTCGGATCGGCAAGTTCGCAGACGCGTAAGCCACCCTGCAAGCTGATCGGGGCCGACGGGAACGTCTTCTCGATTATTGGGCGGGTGAAACGGGCCCTGGAACGAGACGGGTAGCAAGACCGAGCCTGTGACTTCGTTAAGCGGGCCTTCGCGTCCAAGTCCTACGACGAGGTTCTGGCGCTGTGCCTGGAATACGTGGAGGTCGAATGACGAGCCGGGGGCCATGTTCACGGTTCGGTTGATCACCCGCCGGAACCCGGATTTCCCGCCATGAGATGACCTGCCCCCCGCGCGGGATGCTCGGGCCACTCGTCGAGAGCCGCCTTGACTACTTGGTCTGCTCCCCCTATGATCTGTTTCGGTTACCTGCTGAGGGGACCCGGAGCGCAGGTACTGAATAAGACATAAAGAAACAATCGGAATAACAACCATTTCATTGCCTCGTGCAGCTCATGCGCGGGGCCATTTCATTTTGTACCGATGCAGAACCCAGCAAAAGGAGCCTGCCATGTGATCGGAGGCAGTACAAACTCTTCGGCATTTATCGCCTCGGCGAATCCAATGCCGAGGCCGTTTTTGTCTTACAGGAAGGGAGACGGAGCAAAATGAAGGCTTCGATTGTCTATGCCTGCGGAACCTACGGGAACGGGGGCAACGCCGCGGAGTACTCGGTGAAGCTTAGCCGCGGGGGGCGGCGGATTTCACTGACCTTCGAGTTCAAGGATCCAGCCGAAGGGCGGGGTGTCGGGCCCGCCAGAGGCGAGGTCAAGAGGGTCACGCTGGAGATGCCCTGTGAGACCGCCCACGCGCTCAGCCATGCATTTGCACTAATTGATACGGCGAGCCAGGCGGTCGAGTTCAGCATGAGCGAAGGATGCGACGGGCGGGATGGCGAGATCGGGCGCCTGAACGCTTGAGACGCTCGGCCCATGTGCGGGACTCCCTGTGGCCAACGGAGCGGGCGCGCATCGTCGCACTGCTCCTGGAAGGGATCGAGTATGGCGGATGGGACCGAAGCGTCGCGATCAGGTTACGCTGAGATACGATCAACCAGGGTGGCAGCGTTCGTCCGAGTCGCGCTGCCACCTGCTCTCGTCCATTGGAATTGCGTCGCCTCGCTCACGAGCTTCACGTAGGGCTTTCGTGTGAATCACCCGTGTCATAGGATCTGGGCGTGATTGAGCTTGGGCCAGCGACAGAAGATGAAATGGTGCTCGCGTTCTTGCGGGCGGAAGTGGACTCGCCTCGATTTCGCGAGATGGTCAGTTCTTGGCTTGATGGGGAACCGTTTCTCCGCGAGGACCTTATCAGGCGGGCTGACCTTTCGGACCCCGCTCAGAATGCCGCTCGAAGAAGGGTCCTGCGATCATTTCGCGGATATGGAGCGGACTCTATGTTGTTCCCTGGCTTTCCACTTGACGTGACGTGGCGCCGAGTCCAATTGGAGCAGGGCGATGCTGGCAGCCTTCTCTACGCTCGGTGGCCGGAGTGGGTGCAACTCTCACTCGGCTCCCGGAGAGTTACCGACGGGGCAAAGAACGGTGCTTCCAACCCGAACGTGGTCGCGGTAGCCAATCGGCTTCGACTGGGAGAGACCTTCGAGCCCCTCATCGCTGTCGAGGGCCTCGATGGAACACTCATACTTGTCGAGGGCCACGTGCGAGCCACAGCATTTGTCCTGCATGCCGGGCTGGACGGAGTGATCGTGATCCTCGGATCGTCCCCTTCGCTTTCCCGTTGGGGGCTCTACTAGGCCCCACCACCCCGCTGTAATCAGGCTCCGCGCCGACGGAATCCGGTCAATCAGCCAGCCCGAGCCTTCGTAGGCCACCACGACCTACCGATCAAGTGCCGCCAGTGGTACGCTGCTCCGATTCGTACGCATTTCTTCGCATGGACCATCGGACGGGGGGCCTCGCAATGGCAATGTGGGTTCTCAAGGGCGGCCGGACGGGTGAGAGAGAACAGCGGATGCTCGACAAGTCAACCGTCGGACTCGGCTATCAGGAGATGCCGGATCTCTCATCGTTCGCGGATCGCGATGCTCTCGAGGCAGGCTATCGTCGAATCTTCCCCGATGCCGGGGACGGGCGAGTGGCCAGCCATATTGGCCAACTCTGGTCGTTCGTACGTACGGCGAAGACCGGCGAGCTCGTCGTCGTCCCACTCAAGACGCGCTCATCGATTGCAATCGGCGAACTTTCTGACATCTACGCCTACCGAACAGATCTCGGTCCCGACATGGTTCATACCCGGCCGGTGAAGTGGTTGAATACCGATATTCCTCGGAGCCGGTTCGACCAGGATCTACTCTACACATTCGGCGCCTTTCTCGGTTTTTGCCGTGCGGAGCGCAACAACGCGGAGGAGAGGATTCGGAACCTCCTCCGGACCCCATCACAGGAACCTTCTCGAGATGTCCCGAAGGCACGCACTGACGAGGATGACTTGGTTCTGCTTCAGGATATCGAGCAACGAGCCCGAGACCAGATCCTTGACTTCATGAGCAAGAAGTTCCGTGGGCACGATCTGGCGCGCCTGGTCGACGACCTCCTCAGGGCCCAAGACCTAACCACAAGGCTCTCGGCCCCCGGGCCGGATGGTGGTGTTGATATCGTGGCAGCCTCCGGTCCTCTCGGCATGGACTCTCCTCGACTCTGCGTTCAGGTCAAGTCATCCGATGCTGCAGCCGACGTGAATGTATTCCGCGGCCTGAAGGGTTCGATGGACAGTTACCGCGCGGAGCAGGGTCTCCTCGTTGCCTGGGGCGGGTTCACGAACGCCGTCCGACGCGAGGCGGACACGGCCTTCTTCCGCGTTCGACTTTGGGATGCCGGCGACTTGCTCAACGCGATCCTAGCGAACTATGACCGTCTCTCCGAAGCGATACAGGCCGAGCTACCGCTGAAGCGGATCTGGGCCATGGCCGTAAGCGAAGAGGAAGCTTGAGTACACGAGTCAAGAGTTCAGGCTTCGCGTCGGGCCTGCTCAATGGCCTTCCCCGGCTTTCCATGACACCCGATTAAGCTGAGCCCGCGGCCTTTTCGAACTCCACGGGACTCAGGTACCCCAGCGTCGAATGCCGGCGCCGGGGATTGTAGAACCGCTCGATGTAATCGAACACGTCCGCCTTGGCCTCGGACCGCGTCGGGTATTTGCGTCCTCTCACGCGCTCCGTCTTGAGTGTCGAGAAGAAACTCTCCATCACCGAGTTGTCCCACACGTCGCCCAGCCGGCTCATGCTGCAGACGATCCCCTGGTCGGCCAAGAGGCTCTGAAAATCCTCGCTCGTATATTGGCTCCCCTGATCCGAATGATGCAGGAGCTCCTCCGGCTTTCCCCGACGCCAGATCGCCATCGTCAGCGCGTCCACGACCAACGGCGCCGTCATCTCACTCTTCATCGACCACCCCACGACCCGCCGGGAGAACAAATCCAACACCACGGAAACGTACAGCCATCCCTCCGACGTATCCACGTACGTGAAGTCGGCGACCCAACGCCGATTCGGCGCCGACACCTCGAACTGCCGGTCGAGAACGTTCGGTGCGATCGCATGCTCAGGGCGAACGCCCCTGTCGACGGGAAGGCGCTTACGCTTCGCCCGTGCCTGCAGCCCCGCCACGCGCATCAGCCGCTCCACCCGATTCCGACCGCACCAGAAGCCCCAGGAACGAAGATCTCGAAGCACCCGGGGACTTCCGTACGTCCGATCGCTCTCCTCAAAGCTCGCCCGGATCCGAACCGTCAATGCCCGATCCTCCCTCGACCGACAGCTCTCCGGACGCCTCATCCACTCGTAGAACCCGCCACGCGAGACATCGAGCACCTCGCACATCGTCGTCACCCGCCACACCCCCCGATGCTTCGCGATGAACCCGTATCTTACCGAGGCTCCTTCGCGAAGAAGGCGATGGCTTTTTTTAAAATATCTCGCTCCGTCTGCGTCTTCGCCAGCTCACGACGAAGCCGCGCCACCTCCGCGTCGTCGGGCTTCAGCTTCCCGCGACCCGGGAATGCCTGCTTCGAATCCAACCGGATCGCTCGAGCCCATTTCCGAATCAGGTTCTCGTGGATCCCCAAATCCCTGGCCGCCTGCCGAAACGTTACGCCCCGCTCGACCACCAGCCGAACGGCCTCCACCTTGAACTCACGACTGAAGACCCGCCTTCCCATTTGCCACCTCCAGATCCCATTATCCACCTATCTCGGTGTCAGGAGAACCGGGGGAAGGCCACAATCCAGCAGCCAGAGCCCGTGTAAGCCGCCCTGCAAGCTGATCGGGACCGACGGGAACGTGTTCTCGATTATCGGGCGAGTTCGACGGGCCCTGGGGCGAGACGGCCAACCGGACCGAGCCCGTGAGTTCGTGAAGCGGGCCTTCGAATCGAAATCCTACGACGAGGTCTTGGCGCTGTGCCTGGAGTACGTGAAGGTCGAGTAGGTGAGTCGAGCCGAGGGTTGAGCAAGCGCCCTCGGCTCCCCTGCCATACCTTGCCGCGATCCCACGTCTCAAAGGCCGCTTCGCGCGCTTGCTCGCGCCCGGGGTGGCACCGTGGTTATCCCCGCAAATGGGGCTGTTTACCCGGGAGGGTCAGAATCGATTTCAGGCGGCATCACCTCCTGCTGGACAGCGTAACACTTTCTGGGCCGACGCATCTGGGACGCTCCAAACCGAGCGGGCACGCATCGTCACCCTGCTCCTGGAAGGAATCGACTATGACGGACGAGAGAAGCACGCCGCGATCCGGTTCCGCTCAGCCGGGCTCACCTTGTCCACGGGCCTCGTAAACCGCACTGTAGGCTGATCGGGACCGACCGAAATTCTCGATCATCAGGCGGGTGCGCCGTGCTCCGGACCCGGAGGGGGCGCGATCGGATTAGCCTGCTTCCTGAGATCCTCTAGAATGTCGCCAATCGAACCTCGGTTACGTCCTCGCCAGGCCTTCCAAATCGATCGGCAGGACCACACGAGTGCGAAAGCGCCAGCAACCAGATACACAGCCTGCCAAGTCGCAGCTGACACAAGAAAGTCGCGGAACACTGTTGCCCCGAGCGTCGTCACGATGGTTACAAGCAGCACCGTCGGGGTTACCCATTCCCCCTTCGCCGTCAGGCAGTCCCGATTCTTCATCAAGCTCAGCTCGACCTTATCCATTGTGATGAGGATTACCTCCCCTGCAATCGCAGAGTGCACAACTAGCTTTCGAGTGAACTCGTCGACGATCTGAATTTGACTCTGGCCGTTCATCGGTGAGCCGCCTTGCCGAATACCGAGAAGAGGTCCAAGGCTCCGATGGCGTGATGGCTGATGAAACCGCAGTTTGAGCAGATGACCGCAATCGTTGGCATGTTGTTGGACGGTGAGGGCACGCCAGGCAGGACGTGGTTGATTACTTGTGTATTGAAGTAGCCGTCCATTAGGACGAAGGCGTTCCTACTGCACATTGGGCACCGCCCTTGGAATCCGCGCGCGGCCAGCCGCTCTATGATTGCGTCCTTCTGCTCCTGGGTCCACGCTTGCCAGTTTCCCATTCAACCTCCCGTTACCGGCCTCTTAACCACTACCTCGGCATTCTTCCTGCTGCCGGATGTAGAGTTGCTGCCATGACGGGGCTCGCTCATACCTCCAACAAGTCCCACGCCTCGAAATACTCTCCCGTCACATCGGAAAACGAGCGCATGTCGCTGTCCTTGTGTGGCGCTCCGTCGCGCCGAGTACTTGCCATCCAACGCCTGTGCCGGCTGTGAGTGTGCTCGGCGACGACCTCCGAAGGAACCACGACGAAGTCGGGTCGTTCTTTCTCACCTCTCAGAGCCACGAACACGTAGAAGAACCTGGCGTCTCGGGTCTCTTCGGCTGCTCTTGACAGTACCCACCGCATCATCGGATCCGGGCGCGTTCTCACCTGCCGCGCCTTGACCTGGATGCTCACCTGCCGGAGCGTTTGTGGATGGCTGGCCAGGATGTCGATCCCCTTCGCGTTTCGAAGCGTGAGCGAGGCAATCCAGCCCCGCTTCGACAGCTCGGCGGCCACGAAGTACTCCGCCGCGACGCCTGATAGCTGCGGGCTTAGAAGGCGCGCCTTCGCCATTCGCTCACCCATGTCGCTCGCCTTTGGTTTCATTCTGGCAGAGCCCGCCTCACCCGCTCGGTGATGTCCTCGACCTCGGGATCCGCGCAGATGGCCGGAGTCAAGACGATCCGCATGGAGTTTGTGTGCCGGACATACCTCGCCAACTTGACGATGGTCCTATGTGGAATGAGATACGCTTCCTGGACTCCGAAGTCCTCTGAGAGCAGGATCGCCGCCAGCTGGTCGAAGAGCCCCCTATCAAGGTTGCGGATCGATCCTAGTTGGCGGGAGTCGTCTGGCTCCGCCATCCACCGAGTCTTCACCTCGATCCGAACGCCATCGGACGTGAGCACGTCGAATCCCTTCGAGGAATTAGGATTCGGGAGTGCATCGAAAGCTCGGCATACCAGCCACTGACCATATCCTCCGACCGGGCTATCTCTGGTCGTGATGACTTCCCTGGAACGAAGTTCATCAAGAATGCGCGCATAGTGCTGCAGTAGAGTGCGTGTAGGGATTGCTTTCATGCTGGCCAGCCCGTTATCTGGAGGCAAGGCTCTTGGCTCTCTTGATCGCCGCCTCGACTCCCTTCTTCTCCCTCATCGCCTTCACCACCGCCCTCTGCCTCGGCTTGAGCTGCCGGATGTAGCCGAGGTAGCGGCCATGGAGTTTCAGGTCTCGCAGGCGCCCGCCGTTGCATTGCCACGTTGCCAGCCCCGCTTCGGAAAAGTCTACTCCTACTACAATTCGCGCGGAGCACCGGCTCAAGAGCGACAACGCACAGCGCGCGCCACTCGCTCACCATGGAATCGAAAGACGATCGACAACGTCTCTCCGAGCCAGCACCCGCGAACACAGTTCCCAGCGATCCGTGTCGGGATTCACGTTTTCCTGGTACCGCAACTCAAAAACGTTGCGCGCCTGGCTCCGAAGATGGATGTACTCGTCCATCTTCTCCTCGAGCTTCTCTACGGTCTCGATCCACTCATCTTCGATGACATCCGGCAGGCCGCCAAAAATATCGTAGCGATCCTTCATCCGGCGGGACAGCGCCTGATAGACCTTTTCGTCCTGCGTCTCGTGGTAGACAAGATTGAGCATATCCACGGTCCTTCGCGCCTGCCCTAACCGCCTGATCCGGCCCAGTCGCTGTTCGAGCCGTGATGGGTTCCATGGAAGATCGACGTTGATCAGCGTGCCGAGGGTTTGCAGATTCAAGCCCTCACAAGCCGCATCCGTGGCCACAAGGAGGCGGATCTCATGTCTCTTGACGGCGGACTTGATATCCTCCCGTTCTACGAGGGCAAAGTCATCACCGCGGAATAGACCGCTCTTACCCGCACCCGCATAAACGCCCACCGGCTCGCCTGCCAACAACTTCGCGAGTTCTGCAGCGACAGAGCGCGCCGTGTCATAGTACTGGCTAAAAATGATGCAGCCGTGCTCGAGCCATGTTTTACCTTCGGTGCGGTGCTCGGTGAGGAAGTGTCGAACCGCAGCCAGCTTTGGGTCGCGCGCCTCGGGCCGGGACAGCTCTTCGACAATCGTGCGCAGGTGAAGTGCCTCGTCGGGAGTGAGACCACTGAGCGTATCCCCTAGAAGCTTTGCCTGGTCCTCGTCATCGAGCGTTTCCTTGCGCAGCATTGTCTCCGCAGTGGCTCGCCCAGAGGCGAAGCTCGAGCAGATACGCTGCAACATCAATGTCTTCATGAATCCCGCGGCCTTTGTACGCTTGCCCAGGGCAGCCGTGAACGCCTCCGTCGCCTGGTAGGCGAGATCGAAGGGGTGATTCGTCAGCAGGCCAAGGCCACTAAACCCGATGCCCGCGTACGCGGTCGCCGGAGCATCAGGATCCGGATGAACGTCTACGCCGACCTTCTCAAGGAGACCGGCCGCCTCCAGTGTCCGCCTTCGGCGCAGCACGGTGTGGCGGACCACGGGGTTGTGTTCGCGAAGAAAGCCGGGTGAGAGGGCTTGGCCGACAGCCTGCTGCTCGAGAAAGCCAAGTGAACCGAAGCCGCGGTCTGTGAAAAAGGCCGAATCTGCGAGGCCCAACTGCAAACGCAGCGTCGCAAACAGTGCATCATCGCTCCCCGGTGGCAGAGGATTTCGCAGCCACTCCCAGGCAGCTCGTTCATCCACTGGTATCTCACTGCCCTTCACGACAGGAAGCGCAACCTCGCACTCAGACCACTGAGGCGCAAACTGCTCGCGCCCAACCACGAAATCGGCGCCTGCGTTCAGGATACGTAGCAGGTCCCAAAGCTCGTAGACCTCGGTCTGGATCGGCGTCGCAGTCCCGAGCAAGAGGTTCTTGGTGCGGTGCCCGATCCGGAGCATGAAGTCGAGGAGGTTGTTCGGGTCCTGCTTCTTCTCACCCAACCCTCCACGACGCCGCGCCTTGTGCGCCTCGTCGAGCACGACGGTGCCAAACTTACGCTCGAGGAGGTACTGGCGCTCGTCTGAGTCGTGAAAGATCAGGCCGGTAGAGACGATGGCGATTCTACCTGAAGCTTCTAGAGTTGGAAGCTCGCGGCACCAGGACGCTGGACAATT
>ERZ1292633.4852-Hain-H41-02um-R1-4852-length-12323-cov-11_pt1 | contig 12323 bp, 12 predicted proteins | sample MGYA00564406_ERZ1292633 | MGnify/ENA primary metagenome ERZ1292633 (study PRJEB36523, sample SAMEA6512639) | groundwater metagenome | collected 2019-01-08 | study: AquaDiva: Metagenomics assemblies of 32 groundwater samples
CTAGTAATCGCGGGTCAGCCATACCGCGGTGAATACGTTCTCAAGCTTTGTACTCAACATAGAAAAGTGCTTCGTAGTTTTGTTTTCTAATCCGTTAAAATCGGATCATCGAAACGATGTAGCGAACGGGCAGTCAGATGTCGCGAGATGTCTGGCGGAGAGTCCTAGTAGTAAAACGCAGTCTCCCTGTGGCAACACAGCCAAGAGCGTGTACGACCCAGTTGGTGAGTAATGGGGAAGTGCACACAGAATTAAATTTCTGAAGCTCGGATGAATGCATGGAAGAGAAAATAGAATGACCGAAGGAGATCTCATTATTTAAGGCAAAAGTAGTAATGAGAAGTCAGCAGAGTCATAGTAGTTGGTGAAGGTTAAACCTCCGCTGACGAAGGACAAAACCGTTATTGGAAAATAATGGACTCGCGTAGTACGAGAAATTCGTACGCTACGTGGGAACGGATACTGAGCCTTCAGTAACCAATCCGCCCGTCAAGTCAGGGAAGTTGGGAGTGCCCGAAGGACATCCTCGCGATGTACCAAGGCAAACTCAATGACAAAGACTAAGTCGTAACAAGGCACGGCTAGCGGAAGCTGGTCGTGGAATCATTCAAAAATTGGACGTTCCGCCCTTTCTTCGGAAAGAGCGCGGGACTAACAAGTCGATTTCTGTGTCTCAGCTGAGCACAGAATGGCAATCATGTTGTACCATTATCTACATGCGACACGCGGGAAAGACCGCGGGAATGCCCTACTACGCTCCGCTTCGCGGAGCTACGAAGGGCGATGGACGGAACAAAAGAGTGTATAAATGTTTTGTGTGAATGTGTACAAAAAAGCCCTGATTAAAACTCGAGGGCTTTTTGGGGTACACGGCTCGCTTGTGCTTTCTTCAGAGTGGATGGAGTTGTTGACACAACACTACCGTTGTATATACTTCAGTTGTGAAAACGGTCATCAGTGTAAAAGTGGACAAAGATGTGCGCGATCGTGCAAGAGATGTGGCAAGGAGCATGGGACTCCCGCTTTCAACGATAGTGAATTATCAGCTCAAACAATTTGGATACGATCAGCATATTGAGTTCACTACACCGCTTGTGCCGAATACAAAAACGAGAAAAGAGCTTGATCGAGCTCTTGAAGATATACGAGAAAACCGGAAGGATCGTCTCTCTCCGCTGTTTACCGACATGAAAGATATGGATCGATACTTGGATAACTTACGAGCATGATCATTGGTTTTGATCGGACATTCGAGAAAAAGTTCGCCAAATTACCCGAAAAAGTGCGCGAGCAGTTCAAGAAACGCAAGGATTTGTTCATCGATGAGCCAAACCATCCGCTACTCAATAACCACCCACTCCACGAACCGTATGCCGGTTGCAGAAGCATCAACGTTACTGGCGATTACCGAGCGATTTTCTACAATGTAAATGATGCGCTGGTGCGTTTTATCAACATCGGCACTCATCACGAACTGTTCGGCACATAAGACACGGTCTCTCGCTTGACGTTTGTGTCCAATTGAGAGTGGCGTATACGTCCTCTTTTTGATAACATCGCCAAACGTACGCAAGCTAATTGCGGCGGTAGCTCTAGTGTGCTATGAGGTTGCAGGGGCGATAGTTGGGAGGAGCGTGGCAAGTGGTAATGTATAGAAATGCGAGCGTAGTTCAGTGGTAGAACGCGTTCCTGATAAGAACGAGGCCGAAGGTCCGATTCCTTCCGCTCGCATCATGGAAAAAAGAAAATTCAAGAATCGTTTTGTGCGATATGGCGAAGCTGAATTGAAGAAGAGATACTGTATGCATGATCTAGAAAAGACTGCACACAGTGCGAGTACGCCTCAGGCTTGATTTATGAACTACAAAGTAATCGGCGGCAAGAAGCTCTTTGGAGCGGTGCAGACCAATACTTCTAAAAATGCGGCGGTCGTTTTGCTTGCCGCTTCTCTCTTGAACCGTGGAACTACCATCTTGAAGCACATGCCAAAAATCGAAGAAGTGAAGCGGCTAATAGAAGTGCTCGAATCGATAGGCGTGCAAGTAGAGTGGAATGAGAATGGCGACATAACGATTACGCCAGGCGTTATCAATTTATCCTATATAAACAAGGTGTCGGCAGGCAAGACGCGCTCCATCGCGCTTTTCGTAGCGCCACTCGCACATCTATTAACGTCGTTCAATTTACCGGCGCCCACGGGTTGCGATCTTGGAAAGCGCAGCTTAGGCGCACATGTTGACGCACTAGAGCGTCTCGGTATAACGCTCCAAGGCGACGAGGAGAAAAAGTCATACCATGTAGAGGCGATAAGTAAACATTCCGCAGAGATAGTAATGTATGAAGCAAGCGATACCGGAACCGAAAATGTTCTGATGGCGGCTGCGAAAATTCCCGGCACGACTATCATCAAATACGCTTCGGCTAATTATCAAGTACAAGATTTATGCGGTTTTCTTGAGAAATGCGGCGTAAGAATAGAGGGTGTCGGGACGACGACGCTAAAGGTGCATGGCGTCGAAGACATCAATGCAACTGTCGTATATGCGCCGAGCGAGGATCCTATTGAGTCGATGTTTTTTATTTCACTAGCGGTTACGACAGATTCCGAGCTCGTTATAGAACGATGCCCCATAGACTTCCTTGAACTTGAACTTCTTACGCTTGAACATATGGGGCTTGATTATTTTCGCGGGAAAGACTATATGGCGGAAAACGGCAGTGCGAGATTGTGCGACATTACCGTGCGCAGATCCAAATTGCATGCACCGCCGGAGAAGATCGCGCCTCGTCCGTATCCGGGCATCAACATCGACAACTTGCCTTTTTTCGTTCCTATCGCAACGCAGGCCAATGGAAAGACTCTGATACACGATTGGGTATATGAAGGCCGCGCGAAGCATTATATGGAAATGACGAAACTCGGCGCGAAGATGGAACTTATCGATACGCATCGTGTTGAGGTCGAGGGACCGACGAAACTGCATGCTGTCGACATCAAGGCTCCGCCCGCGCTCCGTCCGGCGACTATTATTTTGATAGGCATGCTGGCGGCAGAGGGCGAATCGATACTTCGCGATGTATACCCAATCAATCGCGGCTATGAACGACTTCATGAGCGCCTCACCAAACTCGGCGCGAGCGTGGAGGCGGTGGAGTAATTGCCGGATTTGAGAATACCCCCTAGTAAGGCATACTACAGAAATGTCGAAAGATTTTGATGTTTGGAACGGAGAGAAAAAAGGATTACATGAAAAAGGTGAGGTTCCGAGATATTACCCGCGTGAGATTTGGTGGATAGCATTCGGTACAAACATTGGCATAGAGATAGATGGAACTGGCACGCAACATGATAGACCTGCAGTGATAATAAAAGGATTCAACAGACAGCAGTGCTTTGCGGCACCGCTAACAGGCAAAAAACAAGATGGGAGATATCACTTTTTTGTTGGTGAAATTGATGGTAGAAAAGCTAGCGTAGCTCTTACGCAAGTACGTATTATTGATACACGGCGGCTTATACGGAAAATCGGGATGCTCGATCAGAACAAGTACAGAGAACTAATCGTTCGTCTCATTGATTTGTTATTTATTACTAAAACAATCGACGAAAAGAATCAATAAAATAATTTGTCCCCCTTGCGGGGGACGAGGCCGAAGCAATAAGTACAACAATGATATACCTCACACTATGAATGTCAAGCCAAAACTCATCATATTCGCATCCGGCACCGCTACAGGCGGTGGATCGGGGTTTGAGAATCTAGTTGTTGCTACAAAATCTGGCGTGTTGGATGCAGAAATCGTAGCTGTGGTTTCAAATCACGATCACGGCGGCGTGCGGGAGCGAGCAGAGAGACTCGGCGTTCCATTTACCTATTTTGCAGGGCCATATGACGCAGAGCATTACCAGAAAATTGTTACTGATATGAGGGCGGAATGGATCGCGCTTTCTGGATGGTTGAAATTCGTCAAAGGTCTCGATCCGCGTCGTACATTCAATATTCACCCTGCGCTTCTATCGCAACTTTCTGGGAGATTCGGAGGCGAAGGTATGTGGGGTCACCGGGTGCATGAAGCCGTTAAGATTGCGCTAGATTCGGGAGAGATCACTGAATCAGGCTTAACGATGCATTTCGTCACGGATGAGTATGATCGCGGCCCCGTCTTTTTCGAGCATCGCGTGCCGCTCCAAAAAAGTATGTCATCCGAAGATATCGCAAAAGCAGTCAATAAAGCCGAACACGATTGGCAGCCTAAAATCACGAATTTGGTTGTGCATGGCGAGATTCGCTGGAACGGCATAAATCCGGAAACGCTAGTTGTCCCCGGCAGCTATTCGTATTTGCCGCCGCGTTAAAAGCTCAAACTTTCTTTAGCGCGATACGAATCTTCGAGAGCAATCGCTCTATGTGATCAAACTCTTCATGGCTTTGGTCGTGCGAATGCTTTCTCCAAAGCGGCATAAGCGCATCGATTTTGCCAAGCATGTGCTTTAACGCTGATACATGATCTACTGCCGATAAATAATCTATATTCGCTTCGCGCATTATGATAAGCATATTATTAAGACGCTCCATCGTGCGCTGAACGGCTTCCACGAGCAGTATTTCGCGGCCCGGATCGATAATATATAGATCGCTGGTAATGTCATAAAAATCAGGGATTTCTTGCAATAAACTCATAATGTGTTGATATCCGATAGCAAGCCGTTCCCATTCGGAATCTGAAATGCGTCCGGATTGATGAATGATCTGCGTAACATGGTCGAAATCGTTGCGGGCAAGATAAAAATCTTCGCGTATATTGCGGAACAATAATTCGAAAGATAGTTCGTGAATCTCGTGCAAAGCTTTATCTTGGCGATTGGATACAAGCTTGGCGACAAAGAGGGCAAAGAGAAACAATTCAATTATGCTTTGCAGTGCCGCGAAAATTCTTGAGTATCCAAGAGGGACGATGTCTCCGTAACCGGTATTTGTAGCGGTGATGATGCTGTAGTAAAGGCTATTGAGAAATCTGAAAACAACAGAGGAATCATCTATTCCAACCGGACCGTTTCCCGGGAAATAACTGAGTGTCGTGTAGATTAAAGCAAAGAATACCATGCTTCCTCCCCAGAGGCTGAAAATAACCTTATGTGGCAACGCATTGATGCGATCGACCAGTTTATTCATTGGATTATGATTGATCATGTGTCCGCATCTTATCACGAGATGCGTGCCTATTATTTTGTGATTCTGCGCTTGAGAGAAGTTTTCATTTGAAAATATGCCAATTCATGCACATAATCCACTAATGCCGCGGTGGTGAAATTGGTAGACACGCACGCTTCAGAAGCGTGTGGGGCAACCCATGGGAGTTCGAGTCTCCCCCGCGGCACAAAGAAGAAGATTGCGAATGGGTAAGGAATCTATATAATGCGGCTTTCATGCCAGCCTTGAGCGAACGAGATATAAAGAAAATCATCATCGCGCTCGCGGTATATCTAGCATCTCTCTTTGCCGCCAATACGCTCGGTCTCAAAATAATGCCGTTTATACTCGGTCTTCATGTATCAGTCGCAGTCTTTTCATTCCCGTTCGTATTTCTTACTACAGATGTGATCGGCGAAGTGTACGGCAAGCGGATGGCGAAGCTTTTCGTACTCGCGGGGTTCGTCGCGACATCCCTGTTCGTACTCTATTCATTCCTCTCGCTAGCGCTCCCATGGGATCCGGCGGGCGAGTGGGTGCATGCAAGCTACAACACAGTCTTCGGTATTTCGCTCCGTATCGCGATAGCTTCACTCGTCGCATTTGCTATTGCCGAATACCAAGATGTCATCTCATTCTTTTTCTTCCGCAAATGGTTCGGTGAGACAAATTTTTGGATTCGTTCAAATCTCTCCAATCTGTGGTCGCAATTCCTCGATACGATTCTTTTCATGGTAATCGCGTTTGCCGGCGTGTATCCGACACCCGTATTGATACGCATCATCATCTCGTGGTGGCTTTTCAAGGCCGCCATGGGTTTCATCTATACGCCACTTTCGTATCTTGGACTTCGACTTTTGCGTGAGAAGACATGAAGGTTTACACAGTTCGAACACATATCTTTCGAGAGAGAAACGACCTCGTTGCATTCATAAAAAAACATATTCCAAAATTGGAGAGCGGCTCCGTGCTTGCCGTCACGTCGAAGATTGTCGCGCTTGCAGAGGGGAGGACGGCGCATGTACGCAATCGCGGGGAAAAAGAAAAGTTGATTAAAAAAGAGAGCGCGTGGGCGATTCAAACGCATCCGGAGTGGTGGTGGACGGAGAAAGACGGCGCGCTTCTCGTGAATGCGGGTATTGATGACTCAAACGCGAACGGCAAATTGGTGCTTCTGCCGAGGAATAGTTTTAGTTCGGCAATCTCACTGCGCAAAAAACTTCAAAACTACTACAAAGTGAAAAAGCTTGGGATAATTATTACCGACAGTCGTATCGCCCCGATGCGCGCGGGCGTGACGGGAATTGCGATAGGCTATGCTGGTTTTCGCGGCGTGAGAGATTATCGCGGAAAACTCGACATTTTTGGAAGGAAACTTAAAGTTACTATGACGAATATCGCGGACTCGCTTGCGACCGTCGCAATACTCGTTATGGGCGAGGGGGGCGAGCGTCAACCGCTCGCAATCATCGAAGATGTTCCCGTTGAGTTTGTTGCGAAAATAAATCGCAAAGAAGTGCAGATTTCTGCTAAAGACGATATGTACGCTCCACTTTTTAAGACTTCCTAAAAGATGTTAGGCAAGTTGGCGTCTGATCGTCTCCTCAGCGAGGAGGCGAGGCCAACCATACGCGAGGCGATTGAAGGTGATGATCTTGTCCTTGACGGACGTACTCTGGAGTGGACTTTCCGGCTCTATACTTATGCCGGAAAATGCCTCGCTTGTTTTTCCTCTTATCATGAGTTTGATATAAAAATTGAAACGTGGTAGTCCCATAAAATCGAGTTTGGTTAGTGGTTGGAATTCTTTCGCGAGAATCTCCGCGTCTTCGGCACCGACCTCGAATGCCACCATTGTGCCGACATTGCCGAGCACGCTGTCTCTCATTGGTTCTGGTAATTGTGCAAGATACTGATTCGTAAGGTGCATACCGAGCCCGTATTTCCGTGATTCGCTGAGAAGACTTCCGAATGTATCGCTTGCGAAATTCTGGAATTCATCCACATAGAGATAAAAGGGAACTCGCTGCGAGTTGTTTTGGAAAGCACGTTTGAGTGTCGCCGCCTGTAATTTGGAGACAAGAATCAATCCGAGCATGTGCGAATTGATCTCGCCAATCTTTCCTTTTGAAAGGTTCGCAAGGACAATCTTTTTGTTGTCCATTAGATCGCTAAATTCGAAGCTGCTCACGTGCTGACCGATTATATTGCGCATGAGCGCATTGTTCATAAATGATCCGAATTTCGACATGAAGTAATTGAGCATTTCACTCTTGTGGAAAGCGGAAGTTTTCGTCATTTGTTTTGTCCAAAAATCTATCACAATCGGATCGTTCAAATACGATCTCTTTTTCATTTCGAATTCGCGATCGACGAAGAGCTTCGGAATCTCGATGATGCTGCCGCCCTCAGGACCCGCCATCACGGTGAGGGCCGCGTTGCGCAGCCAATGCTCGAATTGCGGACCGATAATACCGATTTTTTTCGGGTCGAACAGTTTGTAAAATATCTGTATCGTTTCGTTGACCAAAAAATCTTGCTCGAAGTCGTCGTGCGCTTCAAGAATATTGAGTGCGAAGGGGAATTCAATGTCGCTCGGGTCAAAAAGCACCACGTCTTCCATGCGGTTTGCGGGGATATTGGCGAGGAGCCAATCAATGGACTCTCCGTGTGGATCTATAAAACAAACACCCTTTCCATTCTTGATATCCTGCAAGCACATATTTTGGAAGATGGTTGATTTGCCGACACCAGTTTTTCCAATCATGTACATGTGACGCAGTCGATCATCCGGGGCGTACTCAATAAGTCTCCGCTGTGCGCGGAATTCACTGAGACCAATGTGGATGTTGTGTGACATATCTTACAGTGCATTTAAATCAAGCCTCTTTTGTATGAAATATTCCGGCCGCAGTGCCGACAGCAGGTTCTTTTGTGTCTCGAGTATCTGTGCGTGATGCGCTGCACTATGCAAGAGATACGTGTATTCGTACTCGATTTTTTTTCTGAGCGTGTCCTGGAATACGGTGCTGATATCGCCTCGAAGCGATCGGAGCATTGCTTTGCGACTCGCTAAGAGTGCTTCAACATCTGCTTTCGTGAGCCCGGCTTCTGGACTTTGTATAGCTTTTCTTTCGTGGAGCAGTGGTTTCATAGGCGTGCGGCATTTGCACCGAGGAGTGATTGCATGAGTAATGTTTCGCAGGTTTCCTCGACAAATCGTTTGATTGGTCGCGCACCGAAGCGTGGATCCGCAATGCGGCGTATCTGTTGTTCCAACACAACAGGTTCTATCTCAAATCGAACCTTATGTTGTTTGAGACGTTGCTCGACTTTTCGGATTTCTAATAGGGCTATTTGCACCAATCCTTGGATGGTAAGTGGTTGGTACAAGATAATGGCATCAAAGCGATTGATGAATTCCAAACGGAATGTTTTCGTAAGAACGGGTAGTACTTTTTCTCTGATTAGGATTTGTTCATCCATCGTCGGATGGGTACGACATGCCTCCAAAATCTCACTCACAGCTACGTTCGAAGTCGCCATGATAATCGCGTTGCGCGCATCGACTGTCTCGTTCTGTCCGGAGCTGATGCGACCATCATCGAGTACTTGTAGGAAGACGTCGAACACTTTCGGATGGGCTTTTTCAATCTCGTCAAGAAGGATGATGCTGTAAGGCTCTTTACGCAGCGCATTCGTAAGTGCTCCGCCTTCTTCGTATCCGACATACCCCGCTGGCGCACCGATGAGCCGTTGTACCGTATGGTCTTGCTGGAATTCTGACATATCGAATCGTATGAAGCTTTCGGCGCTGTCGAACATCAATTCCGCTACGCATTTTGCGGTCTCCGTTTTCCCGACACCTGAAGGACCGAGGAGAAGAAATGACCCGAGCGGTCTGCTCGGATTCCGAAGACCGAGCTTCGCGCGTTGCAGTGTCGTCGCAATTTTCTTCACTGCACGCCGTTGATTCACGACACGTGCATTCAGTCTTTTTTCTAGCGTTCGAATGCCGTCGAGTTCGTCGTGCGTGAGCCTTGTTTTTGGAATGCCAGTTTTTATTTCTACGACGTGTGCGATAGCGTCCTGTTCAAGAACGCGACTTGCTCGTGCCGCACTATGGGCGATCGCCTCGTCGAGTACCTGAATTGCAGCTTGCGGCATTTGGCCGAGTATCGGAAATCGATCAGCGTATGCAATGATTTCTTTTAGAGCGTTGTCGGGTACGATAACACCGTGATGTTTATTGAGACGCGGAATCGCACGGGAGAGTATACGAGTGTATTCGGCTGCCGATTGGTTCTTGAGCCGTATTGTTTCAAAGAGGTGTACAAAAGCTGGGTATTCGCTTTCAAGCCACGCATATTCATGTGGTTCGAGCGTAAGCACGACATGCACATGTTGTTTTTTGAGTAGCTGTTTGTAGAGGCGTGAGATGCGTTGCATCAATGCCGGATTTTTGTAGACCTCTCGCCCGAAATCATCAATAAAAAGCACGGACTCTGGAAGCGAGAGAAGGGCGTTTGAGTAGTGGGCCTCGAGACCATAGTCGTTATCGAGCGCGTAGATATGTTCAATATCAAGCTGCAAAAATGCACACGATTCGTATGATGCATACTGCTGGAGATGGCGTACCCATCCGTAGACCAGCGTTGTCTTGCCAATACCATCAGGACCGATAATCAGTACATTGTTGTTGACACGGCGGTCTACGATACGATTGAGCCGTTCCATTTCCTGTGTCCGCCCGATAAATGCAGGAAGCCTCCGTGCGAGCGTCTCTTCTCGCAGATTGTAGTATTCTATTTTCTTCAAATTGTTTGTCATATCTTATAGATTATTGCAACAGTGCAACCATTCTGATGCCGTGAAGCGTCGGAATGGTGGCTCGTCCCCGCGGCGTATTTTCGTCAAAAGGATCTTCGGGTTTGAAACGTGGATTTCCAATGTTCAGTACGATTGACTCCCGGGTCGCGGGTTCGAATTGGATGCCCAACACACGAGATGCAATTTCTATGCTCCGAGGGGAAACCTTATTTGCTTGAATATGTATAGCTTCGCGTACTGAAGATGGGGACGTTTCGACCCGCGTTGCGCTTGGCGCACGGACTTCATTTGGATTTCCCCTGAAGGATGCCTCGACTGGCATGGTCGAAACCCTGATTTCTGTCGCGTGTATGGTGTCGAGTATACGGTCGAGATGTTTCTCTGCCGATGCGGGCATTGTGTTGTTGTCAACAGTGATTGTCGGCTCAGATTCCGCAGTGCGTGCGATTGGCGCGCTCTCGAGAGATTCTCGAGGATCTGACACTATGTTTCGTTCGTGATTAGCAGTGATACTGAACACGAGATCTTGTTCATTTTCGCATGTTTGAGTGGACGCTGATTCGGATGCGATGTGCGGGTTCGTAGCCACCGTTTCTCGCGAGAAGGAGAGTATAAAAGCTTCATACATCGCTTGGACTGATTCTGTTGCTGAAGAGGCTTCATTTGGGACGAATACCGGGAGCGATTCGAGTGTCTGGTCGATGATCGGCTCAACAACATCTCCGTGCACAAACCCTTCGGCGGAATTCATACTGGGAGAGCTTTCGACGGGATGCATTGTGTGAGTAGGGAATTCGATAGCTTCTTGAGATATCGCAATCGCACCTTGCTGTACGTTTTCAAGCGGACTCTCGGTAGTTAGTGAAACTGTCGGCACGGATTCTGCAGTCTCCGCAATAAATGTCAATGTGGTCGGCTCATCTTTCAAAAATACTGCGAGTAAAGATTCTTCAGTTGCAGGTAAGGTTTGCTCTGCTGGGCTGTCGAGTCGTATTTCGATTGGAGCAGTGATGCCTGGTGTTTGCACATCAATGGTATGTATATCCTGAAGAATCATGTCGACTGTATCTGGGTGCTCAACAAACGCTTCGTGTTCCAACATCATTTCTGCGTTCTCGATATGCTCCTGTTCGGCTAGTTCCGCTCGGGCATGTCCGTTCTCGAAAGCATATTGATAATAGTTTGGTGTGCTTTCTTCCACCTCCTCATGAGTCGCCTTATCTTTAAGGTTCACTAACTCAGTTTGATGCCAGGTCCATTGTACGTCTCTGAAGCCGTCTTCTCGTGGCGCGCCGAGTATAAGTTGAAACGCATGGATGATTACGCGGTCGCCCGCCTCTTCTCTGTGACCGGGGATGACGACATGCGTCTCGACACCCTCGTTCCATTGCCGTACTGCTTCTTCCTGCACGGCTTCAGATTTTTCCGAATCAATACCCGAGTATTGTTCGCCGGTCGACGGATTGAATATTTTCTCACCGTCGAATACCCACTGCCCTGAGCCGCTCCCCACTTCTTCCCAGTGTTCTGGTTTACCGCCGATTGCGTATGCAAGTGCCTCTTTGGAAGGGTCGGTGGCGTCCAAAACTCGTAGTTCGCCTGTTTCGAACTTGTCTGTATCCTTATCACCGACTCTCAGTGCGTCTGGTTCTCGTTCGTATGCTATAAGAGGAGACTCTACTTCAGGAAGACTATAAACATGCTCCTCCAGTTGTTCTGATTCTTCGGTCTCAAATTCAAATGTTGTTTCCGTGTCACTCATAATATACGGTTTACATCAAAGCATGCTTACTTCGACGCGATTTTATTTCCATAAAATCAAAATCTCTGCCCAAAGCAGAGACCTTTCGATCGTGCGTCGTATGCGACGCGTTCCTGCTCGGGATTACTAGTTGACTGAAGACCGGACTTGTCCGCAAGAATTTCTTCTTGGGCTTTACCGTTGCGGCACAGTGGAGGAATTTAACCTCACTTCCACAATCAACCGTAAGGAGAAGTGTACTCCGGTAGATTTTTGTGACAAGTGGATAGTCGATTACAAAATGCGATGAATAGAAGTCAAAGATTCGGCAGGTCCTACGTTCGTTACTCGATAGGCAGGGGATAGGAAATACTCACCAATTTAGTAAGGAAGTCCAAATTTCCCCGAAAGACGATATGTACGCTCCGCTTTTCAGGCGCCTGTCTGCCCTGCATGCGCAGGAATGGCAGGCAGGCGCCTTAGGAAGTAAAAAGTCCCGAGGATAAGCGGTTGTCGATTTGAATGTCGGATCTAGCGCGGATTCTTTCATTATTGAAGAA
>ERZ1292633.4853-Hain-H41-02um-R1-4853-length-12323-cov-4_pt1 | contig 12323 bp, 12 predicted proteins | sample MGYA00564406_ERZ1292633 | MGnify/ENA primary metagenome ERZ1292633 (study PRJEB36523, sample SAMEA6512639) | groundwater metagenome | collected 2019-01-08 | study: AquaDiva: Metagenomics assemblies of 32 groundwater samples
TGGCTTCTACCCCTAAACTTTCAAGGAATGTGCGAACTTCCTCAACCGAAAGCTCCTGCAACACGTTTACCGTGTCATCAAGCGTTGGAACTGCGGTTTCTGACGCTTCTGGAGCCTGAGCATTGAGGAAGGCACTATTTGCACCGCTCTGAATAAGCTCCGTTGAAGCGCACGTTTTTCCTGACGCACAATTCGGGTCACCTCCTGCTAAAATTTCTGAACCGTCTGATTTGCCGTCGGAATCACTGTCTGCAATGTACGGACTTGTTGAGAAAATGTTGAGCTCGTCATAATCGGAGACTCCATCTTCATCAGTGTCTGTAATACGCTGCAGAGCGGTTTGCTCACTCTCTTTTTCTGCTGAAGTCACATAACGCGGACCCGTGTAAGAAATGAGAAAAGGCTTCTTTACATTGCTGAAAAAAGAAAGGCCTCCAAAAATGACCGCACCTACTCCACAAGCTGCAATAAAACCAAAAGCCACACGCTCTTCACGTGTGAGATGTTTTTTTGACCGCTCAAGAATCAAGCGTGCTCCGGTTCCTTCGGGCACTTCGCTCATATGCATGTCAAAGTATAACAAACAACGCGCCTTGGTATTCACCAAGGGCGCGTTATGTGTGCATAAGAAAAATGTGAAATGATCGAGAGAAGATAAGAGACGGCAGACGGCAGAAATCTTCTATCTTTTATCTGCTGTCTCTTATCTCTTATCTTTCACCAACGCGGCCCACACGGCAAGGGATAATTCCTCGGGCCTGGCAAGTGGACTCAACCCCGCTCCCGCAAGCACTTTTCCAATCTCTTCTCGCTCTCCCTCGCCACCCTGCGCAAGTGTTTGCCTGAGCTGTTTACGAGCATGTGCAAAGCCTTTCTTTGCGAGCGCGACCATTTGTTCGGCTTGTTTCTTTTCGTATGTACTCACCGCAACAAGTGAAAGCACGATTGAGTCTACTTTTGGCGGCGGGATGAATGCCCCCGGCTTTACGTTACAGACTCGTTTTGCCTGCGTTTTTAGCTGCATTGCCACCGAGAGCACACTCATGTCGGGCGGCTTGGCAAGTATTCGCTCGCCCACTTCTTTTTGCAACATTACCACCGCAGCAACTGGGGGATGCGTTCCCCAGAATGCCTCGTTTACGATAGCTGTTCCCGCGTTGTATGGCAGGTTACTTACCAAAAGCCACGATTCTTCGCTGGTTATCTTTGCCCAATCAACCTGCGCTGCATCTGCGTGCACAATCTCTGCCTCAGGAAAACGCTCGCGGAGATTTGGGAGAAGATCTGCGTCGAGCTCGACGAGTATTACATCACTTGCCCTTCCCTCTTTGCTGAGCTTTGCATACATGGGAATGGTGAGCGCACCGCGCCCCGGACCCACTTCTACAATTTTTTTTGCGCTATCCCAAGGAACCGCTGCCAGAATCTTTTGGATTACCGATGCATCGTTAAGAAAATGTTGTCCAAAGCTCTTTTTAGGAGCCAAATGTTGCCTTGTACCACTCATAGGTTTCTTTTAGCCCGTCTGCAAAGGCAATTTTCGCCTCCCAGTCGAGTAATTCTTGCGCTGATTGTGGATCAATAATACTCCGATACACTTCGCCAGGACGATCAGGGGCATATACGAAGGGATGCTCGGAGCCATGCATGCGCGTGAGGTGTGCTACAAGTTCGTTCACGTTCACCTCTTTGCCTGACCCTGCATTCACCATGCCCGAAAACGAAGCGTTTGCGGCCTTTGCAAGCACCGAAGCCGCATCTGAAACGTGCAGGTAATCTCTGCTTGCTGAACCATCACCAAATACCGTGAACGGCTCTTTTGTTACGAGCAGTTTATCCAAGAAAAGCGAAATAACATTACCTTCCCCAATGGGTTTTGTAACTTGCTGGCGCGGACCGTAAAGATTTGAAAAACGAATGGAAACCCAAGGAATCTGATGGGTTGCCTCTGCGCTGTGCAAATAGTGCTCAAATGCCTGTTTTCCTACGCCGTAGGGCGATAATGGCTGTGCATCTTGCAAAAGTGGCGTTGGGCGCAGTGGATGATCTCCATAAATCGCGCCGCCGGAAGATGCAAAAACCACCTTCCCTACTCCCGCATCTTTGCACCACTCAAGGAATCGAACCGATGCAACCACATTCCTTTTTGCATCTTCAATAGGAAAAATAACCGACTTCATGACGCTAATCTGAGCGGCAAGATGAAAAACCACGTCTGGACGCGTATCCATAATCACTTCGCGAACGTGAGGATCGGTAAAATCGAGTCTGTGTACCTCAGCACTTAGGGGAAGAAAACGAAGTTTATCTTTTTTGTGGTGATCGACAATAATCACGCGATCACCTTGCGCTGCAAATAAGTCCGCAAGATGCGAACCGAGGAACCCCGCGCCTCCGGTAATGAGAATTGTGGACATAGTGTTTTGTGAAGTGTGAAGTTTGGAGTTGTTCGTGCGAAGTGAGTTGAAAGATGCTGACGATAGGAAGCATCTCAAAAATGGGTAGAGAAAGAATCTTGTAAAGGGATTTTCTCTAGATCCTTCGCTGAGCTCAGGATCTTGTGAATCCGCTAATTTCCCTTATCTTTCTCTAAATAACTACCTTTCACTTCAAACTCTTAACTTATAACTTCATACTCTCATTCTTATACCACTCCACCGTTTCTCGTATTCCTTCAGAAATGCTCTTTTTTGATTTCCACCCAAAGACTTTTTCTGCTTTTAGCGAGGAAAGTGCAACGCGAGCAACAAGATCAGCTATTTCAGGACGAGGAAACGGCTTGATATCCGTTCCCACCACCTCTGCCACGCGTGAAAAGATTTCTTCCGTAGATGTTTCGGTGCCTGTTCCAATATTAACTACGGTTTCTTCCGAACTTTCGAGTGCGCTTAAGAATGCATTCACGACGTCTTCGATGTAGATGTAATCACGCGTTGTTTTTCCGTTTCCATTTAAAAATGGCGCCTCGCCTCCTAAAAGCTTTTTGGTAAAAATGGCAATTGCGCCACATTCCTTACTTCCATCTTGCCGAGGACCGTACACATTTGCTAAACGAAGTGCACACGCGGAAAGACCAAGCTGAAGCGTAAAGTATCGCAAATAGCGCTCGCCTGTAAGCTTGCTTACCGCGTAGGGAGTAAGTGGTTTTGGTACCGCGTCTTCAGCAATTGGCAAAATATCTTGATCGCCGTATACCACGCCCGTTGATGCGAATACGACGCGCTTCACGCCACTGAGTCGAGCTGCATCGAGTACGTTGATGGTACCGAGAATGTTGTGTTCTGCGTTTTCTACCGGCTCTCGCACCGATGCACGATCATCAATATGCGCGGCAAGATGAATGACGTACTCGGGCTTTGCATCAATAAAAACGTCCGCCAAATGCTCGTCTCGGATGTCGCGCTGTACATATACCGCCTGAGTGTTCCCCCACACCGGGTGTGCCGGAAGAATATCAACTATCGTTACTTGATCTCCACGCGCAATAAGCGCATCAACAAGATGCGAACCTATGAACCCCGAACCGCCCGTGATGAGGATTGTAGACATAGTGTGTATCGGTGAGTAATGAATGGGGGTGACGGCAGACGTTCTCTATCTTTTATCTGTTGTCTGTTTTCTTTTCTCCTCTCGTAAGTACGCTTCGATAAACTTCAACATATCACCTCCAAGCACCGCCTCTGCATCGGTCGTTTCTTCATCTGTTCGATGATCTTTCACCATTTTATACGGATGAAGGACGTAGCTCCGAATTTGGTTTCCCCATGCGGCCGTTTTGTGTTCACCTTTTACGTCAGCAATTTTTTCTGCGCGTGCCTCGACCATGAGGCGATACAGTTTTGCCTTTAACATACGCATGGCAATTTCTTTATTTTGCGACTGCGAGCGCTCGTTTTGACAAGAAACAACAATGTTTGTGGGGATATGTGTGATACGAATTGCGGAGTAGGTGGTGTTTACCGACTGTCCGCCCTTCCCCGACGAGAGATAGGTGTCTATGCGCAAATCGTCTGGATCGAGTTCGATTGCCGCAGCATCGACCTCGGCAAACTCAGGAAGTACTTCGCAAAGCGCGAACGTGGTGTGACGCATTTGTTCGGCATCGAACGGCGAAATGCGAACCAAACGATGCACGCCGTGTTCGCTCTTGAGATAGCCGTACGCATATCTCCCCTTGATAACGACTGTGATGCTTTTGTAGCCTGCGACTTCGGCCGGAGATTCTTCAAGAACTTCAACCGTCCAACCCTGTTTTTCTGCAAAGCGCGTGTACATGCGCAACAGCATTGCTGCCCAATCATTTGCATCTGTTCCTCCTGCTCCTGCGTGAAGAGAAACGATCGCATTGCGCGTATCAAACTCTCCTGAAAAAAGCATCTTAAATTCCATGCTCGCAAAACGTTCTTCAATTGCCACGATTCCTTCTTCAACCTGAGCTTTTGCGGCTTCGTCGGTTCCGCCCTCAACGAGTGCGAGAAAATCCTTGTATTCCTGTGTATCTGATCTGAGCGATTGCCATGCTTCGGCTTCTTTTTTGAGATCTGCAGCTTCTTGAGAAACCGTACGGGCATGTTCAGGATTGTTCCAAAAGGCGGGGTCGTTCATTTGCCCTTCCAGCTCGCCTACTCGTGTAAAAACGGAATCAAGCCGCAAGGTTTCCCAAGCGGCCTGAATGCGTATTTCGAGCTCTTTAATGCGATCTGCAAGAAGTGACATGCGCCTTACAGCTTAATGTGATTGGCAAACTTTCCTACAAGTGGCAATTCCCATTTTTCACCCTTATACGCATGCCATGCTCCGCAAACCACCAAAACCAACATAAAAACGTTGTATGCGAGCACTGCGAGACCGCCGATAAACGGGATAAGCGCCGCAACAAATGGGGCGAGAATTCCGCCTGCAACCGACAATACCGTTACCACCAATCCCTGTTTTCCATGCCACATGGAGAAGGCATCCTTCTTTCCGAGGTACAGCGGGACAAAAAAGAGGGGTGGCAAGTACCCAATTGCCGAGAAAAGACGAGACTGTTCGTCTGGCGTACCCGTTCCTGCGTGCGTTTCTGGAATGGTATTCATATACGTTAAGGTTAGCAGATTGCTCAAAAATTCGCCATATAAACATAAAAGCCCCGCATCACGCGGGGCTTTTATGTTTAGTACATGTCTGGCATTGCGGGAGGTGCGCCTGCTTTGTCTTCTTTTGGAAGGTCGGTTATCGCTGCCTCGGTGGTGAGAATCATGGTTGCAATAGAGATTGCATTCTGAAGTGCGGTACGCGTAACCTTTGCTGGATCAATGACGCCTCCGGCGACAAGATCAACGAGAGCATCTTCGCAGGTAAGTGCGTTGTAGCCCATGTTTCCCGAGCTTCGCTTTACCTGATCAACGATAACCTCACCGGAGTGATATCCCGCATTATCTACGATTTGTTTTAATGGGGCGGCGAGTGCCTCATGAACGATTGCCATTCCGAGATGCTCGTGATTACGACCCCCAAGCTTTTTATCAGGATTCTCATTCAGCTTCTGCATCTCCATGTAAACGGCGCTTTGAGCTCGGATAAGTGCAACTCCTCCGCCCACAACAACGCCTTCTTCAACTGCCGCCTTTGTTGCGGCGATGGCGTCTTCAATACGATGTTTCTTTTCTTTCATTTCTACCTCACTTGCCGCACCAACTTTGATAACGGCAACACCACCAGAAAGCTTTGCAATACGCTCGCGAAGTTTTTCTTTATCAAAGTCTGATTCGGTGTTTTCGAGAAGTTTCTTTAGCTGTGCGGAACGTTCTGCAATTGCTTCTTGCTTTCCAGATCCACCCACGATGGTCGTTGCGTCTTTTGTGGCAAGAACGCGGCGTGCATGACCAAGTACCTCCATTCCGGAAGTCTCAAGCTTCATGCCTTTTTCAAGGGAGATTACTGTCGCGCCAACAATCGTTGCAATATCTTCAAGCATTGCTTTACGGCGATCACCGTATCCCGGAGCTTTTACAGCAAGAATGTTAAACATGCCACGAAGCTTGTTTACTACCATTGTTGTAAGTGCGTCGCCCTCAACATCTTCTGCAATGATCACGAGCTCTTTCTTTCCGGTCTTTGCAATTTGCTCAAGAAGAGGAAGGAGATCCTGAATAGAACCAATCTTCTGGTCGGTGATGAGAATCTGCGCATCTTGGTACTCAGCCTCCATGCGTTCGTTGTTCGTTACCATGTAGTGAGAAACGAAGCCTTTATCAAACTGCAAACCTTCAACCACCTCTACCTCAACACCAAAAGACTGACCTTCTTCAACCGTAATTACACCGTTCTCGCTTACTTTGCCCATTGCCTCTGCAATGATTGCACCAAGCGCGGTATCGTTCGCTGAAATACTTGCGATGTGCTTAATGTCTTCGCCCTTTACTGCGGTTGCCATCTTTTTTATTTCGGCAACGGCAAGCTCTCCTGCACGCTCCATGCCACGACGAATTGCTTGAGCGTCCATACCGTTGTTCACCGCCTTCAAACCTTCGTGCACAAGCGCCTGCGCGAGAACAGTTGCGGTTGTTGTTCCGTCCCCCGCAACATCATTTGTTTTTGAAGCTACTTCTTTTACCAGCGTTGCGCCAAGATTTTCGAGCTTGTCGGGAAGTTCAATTTCTTTTGCAACCGAAACACCATCTTTGGTAATCATTGGGGAACCAAATCCGCGATCAACAATAACGTTGCGGCCGCGAGGTCCGAGCGTTACTTTTACCGCGTTTGCCAACTTGTCGACGCCGGCCTTGAGCTTGAGACGTGCGTCATCGTGAAAGGTAATTTGTTTTGACATACGTAAAAATGTTTATAGTTTATGGTTCGTAGTTGATAGTTTTCTCCGTACAAACTATGCAACGATCGCCATGATGTCGCTCGCGTTTACCACGAGATACTTTTTCGTTTCTCCTCCATCCTTTACTTCAACTTCGTCTGGGGCGTATTTTTTGAAAATGACCACATCACCTGCCTTTACTTCCATTGCTTCACGAGATCCATTTTCGAGCATTTTTCCTGGGCCTACTGCAACAACCGTCCCACGTTCTGGTCGCTCTTTGTCTCCACTCTCTGGCAAAATAATGCCAAATGAGGTTATTTGTTCTTTCTCCACTGCTGACACAATAATATGACTTCCCAGAGGTTTTAGCATCATAAGAGACCTAGTAAAGAATTTTCTTCCTGATTTTTACAAAAATCATTTCTTCTCGTCAAGCACTCCCTGACTGAGAGTGCTAATTCTACTCTGTCCCCCCGCAAAAACAAGAGCGATTGCAGTCGCGGTGTATGACATCCCTGACCATGATGTCCATAGTGCGTGATCGAACCAAGAAAGAGAATAGATAGTGATGAGGAGAGGAAGGGATTGTGGAGAAAGGACGGCAGACGGCAGACGACAGACGACGGAAGTGATGTATCTCTTATCTGCTGTCTGCTGTCTGCTGTCTTTCGTCTTTATCACTATCAACAACCCCACACCAACTACCCCGCACCAAAACAATCCCAGCTCGGCGATTACTAATAAAAATACATTGTGCACCGGCTGGTACACCCAGGCAGGGAGTGACACACCCTGTATATCTGCAAGAACTTGGGGGTATTGATAGATTCCCGTGCCCCAAACACCGTTTTGCTCCATAACCTGCCACCACTCGCCTACTTGTGCGACGCGTTCTGAAATTGATTGTTGCTCGGTAAATGACTGGCCCCGAAGAGCAATAAGGCTCGGAGAGATGAATTGAAGTGTCCAGATAAGTACAGGCAAAAAAAGAGCTATCGAGAAAAGCGTTCTTCGTTGAAAGATATTTTTGTAAGAAAATCCGAGATACGTAATAAACGCACAGGCCATCGCAAGCGCTGCACTTCGAGAAATGCAGAAAAGCACCGCTACGATGAGCATGGGAATAATGACGAGTTGAGAGGTCTGTGTCATTCCGAACGCAGTGAGGAATCTTCGTGATTCCTGTTCTGGATTCTTGAAGATTTCTCCCACCCCGAAGCCTTCGGCGAAGGGTGGTTGAAATGACAGACTCGCCATTACACCAAATATCAGCGCGATTACGGTACCGAAGATGTTTGGATGCGGGAATGATCCGTACATTCTGAGTATTCTTTTACCTTCGATGACGAGCACCGAATCTCCCAGATGTTCCGCACTCCGAGATGCCAGTCCGAGCCAGCTGCTTGCTGGCGACCAGCCCACACTCATTTGCCACATGCCGAGCCCGACTACCGGGATAAGCCCAGCACACATTGCGTATAATATCGCGCGACCATTCTGGTGTGCGGTTTTATACGTTGCGTATCCAAGAAGAAGTGAAAAAAATATATTCAGTATCCACGCGTGAGTCGGGGAAGGGAGAGTGATGAGAAAACAGACGACAGATAAAAGACTGCAGATAAGAGATATGGGATATCTGCCGTCTGTCTTCTGCCGTCTGCCGTCTGTCGTCTGTCGTCTTTTCTCACCCTCTTTTAGTACACTACCTATCCACCAGCTTCCCGCAGCACATCCCGCTAAAAGCATGGTTACATAAAGACTTATTACTCCGAATTCTGATTCGGTTGTTCCGACCCAGGGTGCCCAGAAAATATAGCGTGTTTGCCAAGGGAGAAGGAAAAGACACGCAAGCGTTAGTAATTTTCCCACTTGTTCCATGAAAAAGGCCGCGCTCATAGACCTGCTTGCTGCATGTGTACGCGCACAAATGCAGAAATTTCTGCACGACGATCGTCGTCATGAAACTTCAGCATGTGATCGTTAATAACGACATGCGTGGATTGATTTTGCTTTTCACGAATCTTTTGCGAAAAAAGCTTTTCTTGAATCTTTTTCGCGAAATGCTCGGGGAAAAGTATCGGCAAACGTAAAAATCCTTCCTTTCGTAAGCTCGGCACCGGACGGGTTGGTCGAGCATGTGGAAGCACCCGTCGCATCCATTCGTTTTGCGCAAAGAACTTTTCCGAAAGTGATTGCGGCCCACCAATCCAAAGAAGCGAAGCTCCCCAATATGCCAAGTACCAATCTTCCTCCCCTTCTTGCAGCGATGCGAATGCGAGCGACTCTTCATCCGCAAAAAAGCTTAAACATAGAGGATCATTTGCTGACTCTCCTGGCCGTAGGCGTAGCACGCGAAGCGGTACTGTTGCGAACAGACGAGAAGTCCATAGCTTTCCTGGTCGTGTTACGACAAAAAGATCAATGTCTCCATCTTTGTGCGTCGCATGCCAAGCATGCTAATTGCATACCGCAACGCCCACGACTCCAGGAATATGCATAAAAAAAGAAGCCATTACGAATGCCTTTCTGTGCTTCCGTTGTGCATCAAGATATTTCTTCTCACGTTCTTTCACCCAGTCTTCACAGGTTTTGAGGCTTACATACACCCCATGCGTTTCTGAACGCTCTTTGAGCCAGGATGATTCCATCATGCAATGCTCTACCTCTTCAGGGCTATACGTTCGATCGGGGGCCAAAAGCCATGTATGCGCTTCTCTGGTCGTGAGTGGAAACTGAAAATAGGCAAAATACGCCAGGGTACGAAAAAGAGCTTTTTCAAGTGCAGTTGGCTCCATGCCTGCATCCTACCAAGGCTTACGTTTCCTTGCGACTGACGTATCCCGCTCCCTCACGAATTCCGTGAAGTGCGCCCACTCCTATAAACAAAAAGTCTCTCAATCGAATAATCATGGTAAAGGCGATTGCCGGTGTACTTATACCGAGTGTACCGAGCATTGCTGCCATGCTCGCTTCAAAAAGACCGAGCCCACCGGGAATGGGAGCGAACAGCACGAGGCCCGGAATGGTGCTTAAGAGAATTGCTCCGGAAAGTGTGAGATCCTGACCAAATCCCTGTGCAATAAACCATACCTCGACCGCACGGAATCCCGTCATAACGAGTGACAATATGATAACTACGGCAAGAATGTGCGCACGGCCCGCAAAGAAACGCGTCATGGTTCCTTCAACCTCGAGGAGCCACGTGGCAAATTCTCGCATCTTCTTATGTCTGTTAAAGAAAGGTTGCTGGAGTACGCGGTGAAAGATGTTCCACCCTTTTGCGACTGACACAAAGAAAACTGTCATGAGTACCAGGAGTGTTCCAAGGATAATGTAGGCGACCAAACCAAACGTACCCGCTCCTACCCCCGTTGAAAGAGCAAGAACTATGCCCAGAACAACGTATAAAACGAACGCGGATATTTCAAATGCCAAGTCGAGTACTACAGAACTTGTTGCAGTTTTTGAAGATATTCCTTCGGTTGCAAGAAGTGCGACGCGCACCGGCTCACCGGCTACTTGCGCAGCGGGTGTAAGATATCCGGCTGCAAATCCACTCATGCGGTGCAAGAAAAGACGAACATACCGAATGCCCTTTTTCTTTTCTACTTCTTCAAGAATGATTTTCCAACGTAATGTGTAGAGTCCGAAATTGAGGAGAGAAAGCGAAACAAAGAACAGAAATGGCACTACGCCAAACGCGGAAAGACTCTGCCAGATTGTTGCGGGCCCTGCCTTCCAGACTAAAAAAACAAAAAGCGCTCCGCCGAGAGAAGTCGCGATACCTCCGATCACGATATGGCGCATGCGCTCTTGCATAGGTTACTTTTGCATTATGTGAAGAGGTGCTTTTTTGCTTGGTTTTCCCAGGAACACTGCGTACATTGCGTACGTGAGGAGTGTACTTACGATAATGTACATGGTAACGCCTGCAGGAAGCGTGGTTGCACCAAGAACGAGCATCATGATGGGAAGTGCGTAGAGCATGCTCTTGTTCATTGCCGCGGTCATGTCTTCGTCGAGCGAAGCGGCACCTTCGCGAGCAACCTTTGGTGGCCGCGTGGTAATCATTTGCTTTGCCTGGAAATACTGCGTAACGCCCGCAACAATACCGAGGAGCGGAGAAACCACACGCAAATCCATTCCCAGGAAAAATGCACTCATGCTGCCTGGGTTATGTACAAAACTGTACAGCGCATCTGTGTTCACCTCTCCAAGTCCTGCAGAAAGTACCTGATACAGCGCGATAAACACGAACATTTGCACAATCGCCGGCAAACATGACGCAAAAGGATTCACATTGTGCACCTTGTACACATTCATGAGCTCTTTTGCCAGTGCTTCTTTGTCATCTTTCAGGCGTTCCTTTATTTCAGCAATCTTTGGCTGAATTTCTTGCATTTCCTTTTGTGCTTTTATTGACTTGTAGGTCATTGGGAGCACGAGCACCTTCACAAGGACGGTAACGAGAATAATCGCAAGCCCCAAACCTCCCCACGAAGGGAGGAAATCATATACCGCTACCAAAAGGTTATACAGCGGCTGGTAGAGAACCGTGAAAAAGAGTTCTCCCATAGGTTATGCTGCATCAGTTAAATCATCCGCTGGAACTTCAGCGGGAGGAACGTCTGTCATTGCGGTCACTTCTGGAACTACCGCGCCATCTTCAAGAATGTTGATCTTCCAGCTTGTCAGGCGTGCTGCAAGGCGAACATTTTGTCCTCCGCGACCAATGGCAAGCGAAAGCTGTTCTGTTGCAACCTTTACCGTCGCGATATGTTCGTCAGTATCAAGCGCAAGTGAAACAATTTTTGCAGGGGCAAGCGCCTGAGTAATGAAGTGTGTAGGGTCATCGTTCCATTCAATGATGTCGATTTTTTCTCCAGAGAGTTCGGCAATAATCGTTTGGATACGCGTTCCCCGCTGACCGATACATGCACCAATTGGATCGACCCGTGGGTCACGGGAAGAGACCGCGATTTTTGTACGCGAACCTGCTTCGCGAGCAATGCCACGAATTTCTACTGCGCCTTCACTAATTTCTGGAATTTCTGTTTCAAAGAGTTTCTGTACCAGCATTTCGTGCGTACGAGAAAGCAAAATCTGCGCACCGCGTTGGCCCAATGAAACCTCGCGTACATATACCTGCACACGATCTCCAGAACGATACCGATCGGTTGGCATTTGATCTTCTGGGCGAATAATTCCTGCAGTACGGCCAATATCCACCAAAATAACCCGGCCCTCGCGACGCTGTACGGTTCCGGTAATCACGGTTCCCTCGATTCCCTTATATTCGTTGAAAATGATTTCGCGCTCTGCCTCGCGGAGCTTTTGCATAATGACCTGCTTTGCGGTCATTGCAGCCATTCGACCAAATTCTCCCGGAAGGGGAAGTTCGCGACGAAGAGTCTCCCCTGGCGTTACGCTCATTTTGAGCACGCGCGCATCGGAAATCATGATGTCGGTCTTTGGATTGAACACCGGACCACTTTCGGTTGGAAGATCTTCGGGAATAACTTCTCCC
>ERZ1292633.1203-Hain-H41-02um-R1-1203-length-28325-cov-14_pt4 | contig 12320 bp, 14 predicted proteins | sample MGYA00564406_ERZ1292633 | MGnify/ENA primary metagenome ERZ1292633 (study PRJEB36523, sample SAMEA6512639) | groundwater metagenome | collected 2019-01-08 | study: AquaDiva: Metagenomics assemblies of 32 groundwater samples
GGTGCGGGTTCGGGCCGCGGGCCGCACCGACGCGGGAGTGCACGCCCGGGAGCAGGTCGTCGATTTCGCCGACGCCGGTGTGCGGGATCTCGGGACGATCGTCCACGGCGGAAACGCCCTTCTCCCTCCCGACATCCGCATCCTCTCCGCTTCCGTCGTGCCGGAGACGTACGACGCGAGGCGGCACGCGACGGGGAAGGAGTACCGGTATTTCCTTTTCCTTTCCCCGGTCGATTCGCCGTTCCTCTCCCGCTACGCCTGGCACATCGAGGCCCCTCTGGACCTGGACGCGGTGCGGGAGGGCCTCTCGCACCTGGTCGGGGAACACGACTTCAGCTCGTTCCGCGGGCAGGGTTGCACGGCGATATCGCCGGTCCGCACGATCTTCCGGGCGGAGGTAGCAAAGCACGACGTCCCGGGGCTGTTCTCCATCGACGTGGCCGGCGCGGGATTTCTTCGCCACATGGTGCGCAACATCGTCGGAACGGTGGTGAACGCGGGGAAGGGGAAGCCTTCCGCGGATCACGTCGGAGAAATCCTTCGGGCGCGCGACCGTTCCGCCGCCGGGATCAACGCCCCCCCCCGCGGCCTCTTCCTCTGGCGCGTGTCGTACTGACGCGCCGCCCGGCGGGAACTACTTCGCGGGCAGCGAGAGCGCGAACTTCCTCGCCCTCGCGATCCATGCCTTGAGATCGCCGGCCGAAGCGAACCCCGCGGGCTCGACGAAGACGAACCCTTTCATCGGCCTCCCCGTGAAATCCATCGGCTTCGCATGAGGCCGGGACAGCGCCGCTTCGTACCCATCGGGTCCCACGCGAAGCATGAGCCGGCCGTCGATCACCCCGCAGCACATGTTGCCGCGGAGCATGAACGCGATCCCCCCGAACATCCTCTTCTCGACGATATCCGGGGTTTTTCCGAGGGCGTTGCGCACCCGCTTCGCAACGGCTTCGTCATAGGCCATCCGGGTTCCCCTTTTCGTTCGATGGGTGCCATGATCCTGCAGGGAGTCGGCCGACACCCGACCGACTCCTTTTTTCCGTTCGGGGGAATTTCGTCCATTCCTTCCCGGATCCGATGAGTTTACACTGGGACGAACATGAAAAAGATGGTGTTCCTGGCAATCCTCCTGCTTGCGACCCCGATGGTCGCGGCCGAAGGGTCCGACGCGAAAATCTCCTGGGACCTCCCGACCTCTTATGCCGACGGGACTCCGATCGACCCCGCAGATGTCGGGAAGATCGTTGTAGAGGTGTACTCGGGGCCCACGGAGAAAGGACCATGGAAATGGATCGCCACGTCCCTGCCGGGGGCCACCTCCGCGACGGTTCCGGATCCGCCGGCATGGAAAACTCTTTGGTACACGGTCAAATCGACGCTTCAAGGAGCGGAAAGCGAATATGCGGTGCCCGTAAGCAAGACAAACCTTTCCATCCCGTTTACCCCCATGATGAAAAAGATCGCGAAAAAGATGATGACGATGAAAAAGATGATATTCCTGTTTTTCCTGGTTTTCCTTGCCGGCCTGGTTTGGCTTGTCCGGTATCGCGGCAAGAGGGGGAAAGGGTAACCGACGGATAATCCTCTTGTCCCCGGTTCGACGAGAGGATATTCCTTTTTCCGCTGCGTGAGGGGGAGGGCGATTACTCCCTACCGGCCGTCGCAATGCGGAGGTCCCGTAACCTGGCCGGAGTGTCGGATCCACATCGGGGAGAATAGATAAGAAATGATGATACCAAGGGACATAATAAATAAAAAAAAGAAAGTATATTTAACTTTAGTGGCTGTTGGTTTTTCGGCCATGGCTATTTTGGCATATGCCGAGAAATATATGCCGACTGCATTATTCAAGACATTCTTATACAGCGCGATTTCATTGTTCCTTGTCGGGAACATCCTTATGTACATCGGAATCAGGTGCCCAAAGTGTAAAGCGATATTGGGATATCACATCGTGTTTTCCGCCGGGAAAGCCGATCAGTGCCCACGCTGCAGAATGAATTTTGATGAGAGCATTTCATGACAATTGTTCTCCCAAGGTTCCCATAACTGATATCGAGAATCATCGTGGGCCCAGGCCATGTGAGAAGAATCATCGCCGCCTTGACCGAGAATTTGAATAAGTATGAAAACCGGTTCGGACCCGTGCGCACGATTTATATTGACGCCCAGGGAGATCTCCTGTTAAATATGATCCTTTGATTTCGAGGGGAAGGTCTGCGAGATGAAAACGACGAAGATGCTGACCAGGGATTCTGCCGACCAGACGTGGCATGTCGTGGACGCCGAGGGAAAGGTGCTCGGCCGAATGGCGACGAAAATCGCCGACGTCCTGCGCGGCAAGCACAAGCCGACGTTCACGCCCAACTCCGACATGGGCGATTTCGTCATCGTGGTGAACGCCGACAAGGTGAAGCTCACCGGGAAGAAGATGACGGGGAAAGTATACTACAGCCACTCCGGATACATGGGCGGCCTCAAGTCCACCACCCCCGAGAAAGTGCTCGGGAGTGCGCACCCGGAGCGGATCGTGGAATGGGCGGTCCGCGGGATGCTCCCGAAAACGCGCCTGGGCGACCGGCTCTTCACCAAGCTCAAGGTCTATGTGGGGCCGGAACACCCGCACAAGGCGCAGCAGCCCAAGGTTTTGGCCGTCAACGTATAGGAGGAACCACCGGACCATGGCTCAAGCGAGAATTTACGCCACGGGGAAACGGAAGACCGCGGTCGCCCGCGTCTACATCAAGGCAGGGTCCGGTCGCATCACCGTCAACGGCCGGGAGTTCGAGGAGTACTTCCCGGTGCTGGCGCTTCGCGCGGTCGCGACGCAGCCCCTGGTCCTGACGGGAAAGCGCATGACCATCGACGTCGACGTGAACATCGGCGGCGGCGGCCCCATGTCCCAGGCCGAGTCGGTCAAATTCGGCATCGCGAAGGCGCTGCAGATCGAGAACCCCGAGCTTCGGACGCAGTTGAAGCGCGCGGGGTTCCTGACCCGCGACGCGCGGATCAAGGAGCGGAAAAAGTACGGCCAGCCGGGGGCGCGGAAACGGTTCCAGTTCTCCAAGCGGTAAGCCGCGGAAGGGGCGAAGACGCCCCGAATCGGACGATCTCCCGAAGGGGAAGGCCGGGCAACCCGCCTTCCTCTTCTTTTTTGTCCGGGGGGTGAAGCCGGCGGGCGTTTCTCCCGGCGAAACCTTATACAATGGGAAGGATGGGAAAACGGATGAAGCGCGTGGCGATCTTCGGGGCGACCGGGTACACCGGTTTCGAGCTGATCCGGCTGCTCCTGTCCCACCCGGGGGTAACGCTCTCCGTCCTCACCTCGGAGCAGTACTCCTCGCAGCCCCTCGAGCAGGCGTTCCCTCCGTTCAAGGGGAAGCTTGCCGGCGTCTCCTTCGGGAAGATGGAGCGTCTTCTGTCCTCGGAGTTCGACGTCGCCTTCCTCGCCCTGCCGCACACCTTGTCGTCCTCGGTCGCGGGGGCGCTCCTGTCCCGGGGCATTCCGGTGATCGACCTGTCGGCCGATTTCCGGTTCCGCAGCATCCCGCTGTACGAGTCGGTCTACGGGGTCGCCCACAAGAGCCCGGCCCTCGCCGCGAAGGCGGTCTACGGCCTGCCCGAGATCCACCGTGCGAGGATCCGGAAGACCCGCCTTGCCGCCGTCCCGGGCTGCTTCCCCACCTCGGTGATCCTGGGGCTGTACCCGCTCCTCGAGGAAGGGCTCGTCGACCGGAAGGGGATCGTGGCGGATTGCAAGACCGGCGTTTCCGGCGGCGGGCGGGGGCCCACCCTCGGTTTTCACTACCCGGAGGTCGAGGGGGGCGTCCGGCCGTACGGCCTTCCCAGGCACCGCCACAACCCGGAGATGGACCAGGAGCTGTCGCTTGCGGCGGGGGAAACGGTGGCGATCACCTTCATCCCGCACTTGATGCCGATGGTCCGGGGAATCCTCGCCACCTGCTACGCCATGGCGAAGGCGAAGGTGACCGCGAAAGACGTGGAGGCGGCCTACCGGAAACGGTACGGGAAAGAGCCGTTCGTCCGCCTGCTGCCCCCGGGGCTGCTTCCGTCCACGAAGGACGTGCGGGGGAGCAACTTCTGCGACATCGCCTGGCGGGTGGACGAGAAGAGCCGCCGGGTGGTGGTCGTTACCGCCATCGATAACCTGGTGAAGGGCGCGGCCGGGGCGGCGGTCCAATGCTTCAACCTGATGTCGGGATTCCCCGAGGAGGAGGGGCTCCGGACGATGCCCCTGTTCCCGTGAGCGCGACAGGGACGGGCGGCCGCGTCGCGGTGGTGATCCCCGCCCGCTACGGCGCGACGCGGCTGCCGGGGAAGCCGCTGGCCGAAATCGACGGCCGCCCGATGATATGGTATGTCTGGAGCAAGGCGAGCGCCGCGAAGATCCCGTCGCGCGTCGTGGTCGCCACCGACGACGCGCGGATCGTTTCGGTGGTCCGCGGGTTCGGGGGCGAGGCGGTTCTCACCTCCCCCGAGTGCGCCTCCGGAACCGACCGGGTCGCCGAGGCCGCCCGCGGAATGGACGAGGAGATCCTGATCAACCTGCAGGGGGACGAGCCGCTGATGCACCCGTCGGTCATCGACGCGGTGGCCGCGCCCCTGCTCGCCGAGCCGGACGTCCTGATGTCGACGGCGGCGCTCCCCCAGATCGACCCGGGGGAATACGCGCGCGCCTCCGTGGTCAAGGTGGTGGTCGACGCCCGGGGCGACGCGCTCTACTTCTCCCGGTCCCCGGTTCCGTACTACCGGGACACGGGAACGGGGCCGTACCGGAAGCACCTCGGGATCTACGGATACCGGCGGGAGTTCCTTTTCCGCTTCGCGGCCCTGCGGCCCTCCCCCCTCGAGGAGGCGGAGCGGCTCGAGCAGTTGCGCGTGCTGCAGGCGGGGTACCGGATCCGCGTGGTCGATGTCGCGCACGACTCGGTCGGTGTGGACACCCCCGAGGATCTGAAAGCCGTAGAGGAGAGGGTGTGCGGGCCGAAAAGGCGGTGAAGCCGAAATACATCTTCGTGACCGGCGGCGTCGTCTCGTCGCTGGGGAAGGGGCTCGCGGCCGCATCGATCGGCGCCCTGATGGAAGCCCGGGGCCTCAAGATCACGATGCTGAAGCTCGACCCGTACATCAACGTGGACCCGGGCACGATGAACCCCTTCCAGCACGGCGAGGTTTTCGTCACCGACGACGGCGCCGAGACCGACCTCGATCTCGGACACTACGAGCGGTTCGTCTCCTCCCGCACCGGCAAGAAGAACAACTGCACCACCGGCAGGATCTACCACTCCGTCATCACCAAGGAGCGCCGCGGCGACTACCTCGGCGGCACGGTGCAGGTGATCCCCCACATCACCGACGAGATCAAGCGGGTCATCTACGCGGCGGCCAAGGGGTACGACCTCGCGATCGTCGAGGTGGGCGGCACGGTGGGCGACATCGAGAGCCTCCCGTTCCTCGAGGCGATCCGGCAGGTAAAGGGCGACCGCGGCAAGGAGAACGTCCTCTACGTCCACCTGACGCTCGTCCCCTACATCAAGACGGCCGGGGAGCTGAAGACGAAACCCACCCAGCACAGCGTGAAGGAGCTGCGCTCCATCGGCATCCAGCCAGACGTCCTGCTCTGCCGGACCGACCGGCCGCTCCCGAAGGAGATCAAGGGGAAGATCGCCCTGTTCTGCAACGTCACCGAGGACGCGGTGATCACGGCGAGCGACGTCGACCTGATCTACGAGCTTCCGCTGGTCTTCCACCAGGAGGGGCTCGACGACAAGCTGATGGAGCTCCTGAACATCTGGGCGAGCGAGCCGCGCCTGGAAGATTGGGAGCGCGTCGTGGAGCGGTGGAAGAACCCGACGGGGGAGGTCACCATCGCCATCGTCGGGAAGTACGTCAACCTGAAGGAGTCGTACAAGAGCCTCAACGAGGCGCTCACCCATGGCGGGATCGCGCACCAGGTGCGGGTCCACAACCGGTACGTCGATTCCGAGGAGGTGGAGCGGCAGGGGGCGGAGGCGATGCTCAAAGGCGTCGACGGAATCCTCGTCCCCGGGGGGTTCGGATCCCGCGGCGTGGAGGGGAAGATCGCCGCCGTCCGGTACGCCAGGGAGAACAAGATCCCGTACTTCGGGATCTGCCTCGGGATGCAGGTGGCGGTCGTGGAGTTCGCCCGGAACGTGTGCGGCCTCGCGTCGGCCACCAGCCGGGAGCTGGACGGCGAGAGCGCGTGCCCGGTGATCGACCTGATGCCCGAGCAGCGCGCCGTGGAGGAGAAGGGGGCGACGATGCGCCTGGGCGCCTACCCGTGCAAGGTCCTGGAGAAGTCGCTCGCGCGGAAGGCGTACGGCGCGGGCCAGGTCTCCGAGCGGCACCGGCACCGGTACGAGTTCAACAACGATTACCGCCAGGCGCTCTCCGAAAAGGGGCTGCGGATCACCGGCGTGTCGCCCGACGACCGGCTCGTCGAGATCGTGGAGATTCCCGACCACCCGTGGTTCCTCGGCTGCCAGTTCCATCCCGAGTTCCGTTCGCGCCCCCTGGTTCCGCACCCGCTGTTCCGCGACTTCATCGGCGCGGCAGTGGTCCGGGCCCGCCAGGGGACCGCCCCCTAGTCCGGGCGGGGAAACGCGTGATCCGTCGGGTCTCCATCGCGAACCGGTTCGGGGTCGGCCCCGGATGCCCGCCTCTGCTCATCGCGGGGCCGTGCGTCCTCGAGTCCGAGGAGCTCGCCCTTTCCGTCGCCGCCTTCCTCGCGGATCTCGACGCCCGGCTCCCCGTCAACGTGGTGTTCAAGGGGTCGTTCGACAAGGCGAACCGTTCCTCCCGCACCTCGTACCGCGGGCCGGGCGAGGCCGAGGGGCTGCGCATTCTCGCGAAGGTGCGGGAGGGGCTCGGCCTTCCCGTCACCACCGACGTCCACGACCCCCGGCAGGCCAAAGCCGTCGCCCCCCGGGTCGACCTGCTCCAGATCCCGGCGTTCCTGTGCCGCCAGACCGACCTGCTCGTCGCGGCGGGGGAGACGGGCGTGGCGGTGAACATCAAGAAGGGGCAGTTCATGGCGCCGTGGGACATGCGCAACGCGGTGGAGAAGGTTTTCTCCACGGGCAACGAAAACGTCCTGGTGACGGAGCGGGGGACCACCTTCGGGTACAACAACCTGGTGGTCGACTTCCGGGGGCTCCCGGCGATCCGTGAGTCGATCTGCCCCGTGATCTTCGACGCCACCCACAGCGTGCAGCTTCCGGCAGGTGCGGGCAACGTCTCCTCCGGCGAGCGGAAGTACGTGGCCCCCCTGGCGCGGGCGGCCGTGGCGGCGGGCGTGGACGGCCTCTTCCTCGAGATCCACCCCGATCCGGACCGCGCGCTGTCCGACGGGCCGAACAGCCTGCCCCTGGCCGATGTGGAGCCGCTCCTGCGGACGCTCCTTGCGATCCGTGCCGCGGTGGGGGAGGAGCCGACCGATGAAAAATGACCGCATCGGGCGCGCCGGCAGGGTCCTCGCCGTGGAGGCCGCGGCGATCGAGGGGCTGCGGGGAAAGCTCGACGAGCGATTCGGGAAGGCGGTGGATCTGCTGATGGCGTCCCGGGGAAAGATCATCGTCTCCGGGATGGGGAAGTCGGGGCTGATCGCCCGGAAGATCGCGGCGACCCTCGCCTCCACCGGGACCCCGGCATTCTTCCTCCACCCCGCGGAGGGGATCCACGGCGACATCGGGATGGTGCGGCGCGGGGACGTGGTGATCGCCCTCTCCAACTCCGGGGAGACCGAGGAGATCGTCCGCCTGATGCCCGTCTTCCAGCGGATGGGGCTGCCGGTGATCGCCCTCACGGGGGACGCGGGCTCCACGCTCGGCCGATACGCGGACGTGACCCTCGACGTGGGAGTGCGGGAGGAGGCGTGCCCTCTCGGGCTGGCGCCCACCGCCTCGACGACGGCGGCGCTGGCGATGGGGGACGCGCTGGCGGTCGTCCTCTTCGAGGAGAAGGGGTTCTCCGAGGAAGACTTCGCGAGGCTTCACCCCGGCGGCGCCCTTGGCCGGCGCCTGCAGACGATTTCGGACCTGATGCACACGGGGGACGAGATCCCGCTGGTCTCCCCGGACACGCCGCTGAAAGACGCCCTGTTCACGATCAGCGCGAAGCGCCTGGGGGTGACCGGCATCGTCGACGGCGATGGGCGACTGGTGGGGATCATCACCGACGGCGACGTCCGGCGGGCGATCTCGGCGGGGGTGGATCTATTCAACACGACCGCGGGCTCCGTCATGACCCCTTCGCCGAAGGGGATCGCGTCGACCGAACTGGCGGCCGCCGCGCTGCGGAGGATGGAGGAGTTTTCCATCACCAGCCTGTTCGTCTTCGATCCCCGCGACCCCGTTCGCCCGGTGGGGATCGTCCACGTTCACGATCTCCTCAAGGCGGGCGTCGGATGAGCGGACCGGTGGTGCGCCAGGGAGCGGCGGCGGGGGCGGCGCGGATCCGCCTTTTCCTCACCGACGTCGACGGGGTGCTGACGGACGGAGGGATCCTCTACGACGCCGCCGGGGTCGAGACGAAGCGGTTCCACGTGCGGGACGGCCACGGGATCAAGATGCTGCAGCGCGCGGGGGTGGCGGTCGGGCTCATCACAGGGCGCACCTCCGAGGTGGTCGCGATCCGGGCGCGGGATCTGGGGATCGACATCGTGCGGCAGGGGTCCAAAGACAAGGTGGCGACGTGGCGGGAGATCCTCGCCGGGAGCGGCATCCTCCCGGCGGAAACCGCCTACGCGGGGGACGACATCGTGGATCTCCCGCTGCTTCGCGCCGTCGGGTTCTCGGCGGCGCCCTCCGACGCGGAACCGTACGTGCTCGACGCGGTGCACTTCGTCGCGTCGCGGCCCGGGGGGCACGGAGCGGTGCGGGAGATCGCGGAGTTTCTCCTTCGGGCGCGCGGAGCATGGGATGCGGTGACCGGGAAATACTTTTCGGAGGGGGCGGTACGATGAACCTTCGCCTCCTCCCGTGGGCCGCGATGGCCCTCCTGGTGCTGGTCCTCGCGGTCCGGTCCGCTCTCACGACGAACATCGTCGCCGTGCCGGCGGGGACGCCGGGACCGGATACGGCCGGCGGCGGTCCGGAGATCCGGCTGGGTCCCGTGGATGTGCGGGAACTCCACGACGACGGCTCGTGGAACCGGCTCGACGCGGATGGGGCGGTCTACGCGTACGCGAGCAGGACGGTCTCCGCGGGGGGCGTGACGGTTTTTCTGGGGGAGGGCACGCCGTTCGCCGGGACGACCGTACGCGCGCCGCGCGCGGCGTGGGACCTCGACGGGAGGACGATCGGGCTTCCCGAGGGGTGCCGGGTGGCACGGGAGGGCGGGTGGACGGGGGAACTCTCCGCGGCAACGCTGGACCTGGCGGGATCGGTCGTGCGGGTCCCCGGACCGGCGGGGATCGAAGGTCCGGGCGTCTCCGTCCAGGGGATGAACCTCGCCTGGGAATGGGTGGAGGGGAAGATCACGATGGAGTCGACCCGGAGCCGCCTCTCGCCGGTGAAGGGTCCCGGACGGAAGGGGTGAGACCGATGCGGATTCCCCGGATCTTCGCGGCCCTTTCGCTCGTCGCGGCCCTGGCCGGCGGCGCCGGGGCGCAGGAGCGGGCGGGCGAGTCCGCGCGGGAGCTGGGCAGCCGCCCGATCGACGTTACCGCCGACCGCCTCAGCGCCGACAGTGCGCGCAGCACCGTGACCTTCGAGGGGAACGTGGTGGCGCGGCAGGCCGATGTCACGCTCCACGCCGACCGGATCCAGACCGACTACTCCCGCGCGGCGGGGTCGATCGACCGGATCGAGGCGGAAGGCAACGTCCGGGTCGTCCAGGAGGGCCGGGAGGCGCGTTCCGCGCGGGCCACCTTCCACAACCTCGAGCAGCGGATCGTCCTCTCCGGGGGCGCGACGCTCCGGCAGGGGCAGAACACCGTCCAGGGAGAGACGATCACCATCTTCCTTCGGGAGAACCGGTCCGTGGTGACGGGCGGCAAGGACGGCGGCCGCGTCCAGGCGGTGATCAACCCCAAGGGGATCCTGGAGACGTCACCGAAGTGACCGGCCCGGAGCGCACGAAACAGGACGCATACCCGCACCGGCGGCGGGGGGACCAGGAAGGAAAGACCCTCGCGGTGGAAGGACTGCATAAACGATACCGGCGCAGGGAAGTCGTCAAGGGGGTTTCCCTCGAGGCGCGGTCCGGAGAAGTGGTGGGCCTGCTCGGCCCCAACGGCGCCGGGAAGACGACGATCTTCTATATGATGGTGGGGCTGGTCCGCCCCGACGAGGGCGAGGTGCGGCTGAACGGCGCCGTCGTGACGGACCTCCCGATGCACCGCCGCGCGCGGATGGGGCTGGGCTACCTCCCCCAGGAGCAGTCCGTCTTCCGGAAGCTTTCCGTTCGGGACAACATCCTCGCCTTCCTCGAGGAGACTTCCCTGTCTCCGGGGGAGCAGCGGGAGCGCTCCGAGGCGATCCTGCGCGAGATGCGCATCGGGCACGTCTCCGACACGATGGGGTACGCCCTGTCCGGCGGGGAGCGGCGCCGCGTCGAGATCGCCCGGGCGCTGGTCCTTTCCCCCGATTTCCTGTTGCTGGACGAACCGTTCGCCGGCATCGACCCGATCTCCGTGGCCGATCTCCAGCAGGTGATCCTCGGATTAAAAGCACGCGGAATCGGGGTTATAATGACGGACCATAACGTGCGCGACACGCTCAAGGTCTGCGACCGCGCGTACATCATCTCCGAGGGGGAGATCCTCCTCGCGGGAAAGCCCGGGGAGATCGCCGCGTCGGACCGGGTCCGGGAGATCTACCTGGGAGACGGTTTCTCGCTCTGACCGGCGAAGGGGCTTGGATGGCGCTGGAACTCCGACAATCTCTGAAGCTCAGCCAGCAGCTGGTGATGACCCCCCAGCTGCAGCAGGCGATCAAGCTTCTGCAGCTGTCGCGGCTCGAGCTGCAGCAGGCCGTGCGGGAGGAGCTGGAGGTCAACCCGGCGCTCGAGGAGACCAGCGAGGAGACGGCCGAGGAGGAGGCGCCGGCGGCGGCGTCCACACCCCCGGCCCCGGAGGAGGGGCCCACGCCGAGGGAAGGCGACGGGCTCATCGACCGCGTGGACTGGGAGTACTACTTCAACGAAGGTTCCCGCGACGGACGCGTGAATCGGGACACCGACGACGAAGACGGACGTCCCTACTACGAGAACACCCTCACGCGCCGTCCCGGCCTCACCGAGCACCTCGAGACGCAGCTGCGGCTCCTGGACATCTCCGACGCCGAGCGGGAGGTCGCGCTCTACCTGGTCGGCAACATCGACGAAAACGGGTATCTGAAGACGACGGCCGAGGAGGCCGCGCAGGCCCTCTCGCTGCCGGTCGAAGCGGTGGAGCGCGCCATCGCGAGGGTCCAGACGCTCGATCCCCTGGGCATCGGTGCGAGGGACCTGCGGGAGTGCCTGATGATCCAGGCGCGGGAAAAGGGAGCGGGGTTCGAACTTCCCCTCCGGATCCTCGCGGACCACTTCGACCTGTTCTCCAGGGGGGACGTGGCCGGAGCCGCGCGTCGGCTCAAGCTCCCGAAGGAGGCCGTCAAGGAGGCGTTCCAGAGGCTCGTCACCCTGTGGCCGAAGCCCGGCCGCGAATACTCGGGAGACGACGTCCAGTACATCACCCCCGACGTCTACATCTTCAAGGTCGACGATCGGTGGGTCATCACCCTGAACGATGACGGTCAGCCCCGGCTTCGCCTCTCCTCCTACTACCGGCGGCTGCTGACGGGAGACGCCGAGGGGCTCCCGAAGGAGGACCGGGAGTTCCTGAAACAGAAGGTCAACGCGGCGCTGTGGTTCATCAAGAGCATCGAGCAGCGCAAGCGGACCATCTACAAGGTCGTGGAGAGCGTCGTAAAGATCCAGCGCGACTTCCTCGAGAGGGGGCCCGGCCACCTGCGGCCCCTGACGCTGCGGGACGTCGCCGCGGACATCGAGATGCACGAGTCCACCGTGTCGAGGGTGACCAGCGGCAAGTACGCGAACACCCCCCACGGGATCTTCGAGCTGAAGTACTTCTTCACCTCGGGGCTCAACCGGGAGGGGGGGGAGGAGGATATCGCCTCCAAGTCCGTCAAGGAGAGGATCCGGGAGATCATCCGCGCCGAGGGCGAGAGCAAGCCGCTCAGCGACCAGGAGTTGATGCGGCTCCTGCGGAACCAGGGGATCCGGATCGCCCGGCGGACCGTCACCAAGTACCGCGCGGCGATGGGGCTGCTGGCCTC
>ERZ1292633.4855-Hain-H41-02um-R1-4855-length-12318-cov-6_pt1 | contig 12318 bp, 11 predicted proteins | sample MGYA00564406_ERZ1292633 | MGnify/ENA primary metagenome ERZ1292633 (study PRJEB36523, sample SAMEA6512639) | groundwater metagenome | collected 2019-01-08 | study: AquaDiva: Metagenomics assemblies of 32 groundwater samples
CGTCGGAGCCGTACTGCGCCGAGGCGCCGTCGCGCAGCACCTCGATGCGGTCGATCATCGACGCCGGGATTGCGTTGAGATCCACCGCCGCCTGACCGCGGCCGATAGAGCCGTTCACGTTGACGAGCGCGCTCGTGTGCCGACGCTTGCCGTTGATGAGCACCAGCACCTGGTCGGCGCCCAGGCCGCGCAGTGTCGCCGGACGTACATGGTCGGTGCCGTCACCGATGGACATGCGGGGAAAGTTGAACGACGGGGCCAGCGCCTGGATCATCTGCGCAGTCTCGGTGCGTCCGGTCGCGCGAATGTCGGCTGGCGTGAGCACGTCGATGGGCGCCGGCGCGTCGATCACCGTGCGCTCTTCCGAACGCGAGCCAATCACCGCCACCGCCTGCAGGGCCGTCGCCGCCTTCGACAGCGTGAAGTTCTTCGAAGCCGTCTGCCCCGCGACAATGACGACGGAATCACGCATCAGGCCGTACCCGATGAAGCGCGCGCGCAGCTCGTACCTGCCGGGACGCAGGTTGATCCGGTACGTGCCGTCATTCCTGGCAATCGCGCCAAACTGGGTGCCAGACACGGAAATCGTGGCGCCAGCGATCGCTCCACCATCCGCCGCCGTGACCTTTCCCGACACCGTTCCGACCAGTGACTGGGCGACTGCCACGCCGGACACCCCGGCCATCAGCGCTGACACGAACGCAAACCGCCTGAGAATACCTCTCATTCGCTACTCCTCCAGGGGGGGGTTGGGTCCAGCCTTGATGCCGGGCCCCTCAACTGCGACGCGGCGGCACCAGTCAGGTGCCGCCGCGTCACGTCAACTGGCTTCAGCTCGCACCTTGCCGTACTGGTCAACCGCATACCGAAGGGCGAGCACGGCGGAGGCCTTGAGCTCGTATTCGACAGCAAGTTCGCCGAGTTGCGTCGAGGAGTGCCGGCTCATCTTCGCCGACTTGACGTTGCACGCCTGGTGGCGCCGCGCATACTCGCGACCCGCGTGCCACAACGTGTTTGCCGCGTGCCAGCAGGCCTCGTCCAGCCCGTCGTGCGCGTCGGCGGCGAGCGCCGCGTACCGTGCGCCGGAGGCCTCGAGCACGCGAGCCGACAGCACTGAGACCTCGATCACGCCCTTCAGTTCGTCTTCGCCGCACGAAAGTTCCAGCACGCGCGAAAGGCGCGCCTGCTGGCGGCAGCATTCGCCGGCGGCGCGGAACATGGCATCCGCCGCACACTGCAGGTCGGGTGGCTCCTGCACGGAAAGTGCAGCGGCGCGTTTGGCGGGAGCGCTCTTGGAAATCGGCATACGGCCAGGGGTCCGGAGTTGGGGGGGACACTTGAACAATTGTCCGAGGCACCGCCGCGCCACAAGCGCCCTAGCGCAACTCGCCCGCCCGGATATACAGGGGGAACGTCACCCGCCGGGAGCTGGACGGCACCCCCCACCGCTCGGCGATCGTCCGGGCGAACGCTTCGAAGGAGTCACGCCCCCGGGCCGCGATGCAGCGCTGCACCGCCGACCACGTCTCGACGTAACCCACGAACTGCGGCAGTGACATGTCCGTCACCATCTCGAAGGGCGGCACCGCCAGCTCGTCGATCGGCAGCGCCACCGAGCGATACCCCTCGTTCACCAGGCGGCGTTCCGGCGGCCAAAAGGCGCCAAGCGTAACCCGATAGAAGAACTCAACAAGCTCGTCGATCGGCGGCGCAATCCGGCACAGCGAGTAGCACCAGACGGCCAGCAACCCGGCGGGTCGCAGCACTCGCCGTGCTTCCCCCAGGAAGGCGTCCACATCCATCCAGTGCAGCGCCTGCGCCGCCGTCACCAGTTGCACGCTACCCGCCTCGAGCCCCGTGTCGTACGTCGCCACGCGATACTCCACGCGCGGGTGCCGCTGGGCGCTGGCGATCTGCGCAGCGCTGGGGTCGGTGGCCAGCACGCGGGCGAAACGCTCGGCCAGTCCCACCGCCGCCTGGCCGTTGCCGGTGCCGCAGTCCCAGGCGAGCCGAGTCTCGGGAGACCGCATGGCCAGGTAATGAAAGAGTACGGCCGGATACCGCGGACGATATCTCGCGTACGCCTGGGCGTGCGACGAAAAGTGATCCGTGAATCCGGCAGTCATGTCGCGGTCACCGTGCGGCGCGATCCTCGGCGACGAATACCAGACGATCACCCTTGGGGTTGATCGCCAGGCGCGAGATGCCCCGCACACCGTCGGCCGCGAGGTCGGCCGCCACGTCCCACTGCCCGTTCACCCAGGCGAGGATTCGCGATCCGCTGGCCGTCAGCAGCACACCGTCGCGCGTCCAGATGTGATAGTCCGCTTTGTCAGGCGCTCTCGCGATCGGTTTCGCCTGTCGCGTCACCAGGTCGAACTCCGTGATCCAGGCGCCGTCTTTCCCGTTCTGCAGGTAGCTGATGGCCGCGCGGCCGGGGATATTCTGCAAGGCGCGCCCGATGTCGGTCGCAACGACCTCGGCGGTGCCGGTGCGCACGTCGGCGATCTGCAGCGTCGCCGGCAACCCAAGCACGAAGAGACCCAGCGTCACGTCGCTGGCCCACACATGGTACCCCACCTTGGACCCGACCTCGAGCTTCGTCGGCAGGAGCGAGGGTGCACCGCCGCCCTTCAACGGGAACTTCCAGAGCAGTTGCGTGCTGTCGGCCTCCACCCGAATGGTCGAGAAATTGGCACCGTCGGGCATCGGCGTCGCCGAGTACTCGCTCTCGACCGCCGTGCTCGTGACGTTGGTCCGGGCGAGCGTCCCGAGGTCGAGGCGCCAGATGTCCGACGGCCCGTTGCCATCGATGGCGGTGTACAGAATGGCGCTGCCGTCGGCGGTGAACGATGGCTGGTTGTCGTAGCCCGTGCGGTTCGTGAGGTTCACCGCGCGCCCCACATGCGGAACTCCGTTCCCGTCCAGCTTCGCCGTCCAGATGTCCGTGGAAGGACGCCCCTGGGCCGGCAGTGCGGCCAGCGGCAGCGCGAGGGCGCAGATGCCGCGGCCGAGCATTCTCCTGATCATCGATGTTCTCCCACCAAAGAGTCTATCGCCAATTGGTGGGCGAGCAGTCACACTACGCAAGCACCGAAAGCAGTTCGCCGCGGCATTCACCAAAGCCGATGCGCCGGAAACCGTCGCGCTCGCACGACCCGCGCAGCAGCACCTCATCGCCATCGTGCAGAAAGGCACGCGTCTCACCCGTCGAGAGCGTCACCGGCTTCTCACCACGCCACGCCAGTTCCAGCAGGCACCCCCGCGCGTCCGGCTCCGGCCCCGACACCGTGCCGCTGGCCAGCAGGTCACCCGGGCGCAGGTTGCACCCGTTGCTCGCGTGGTGGGTCAGCATCTGCGCGAGCGTCCAGTACATCGAGCCGAACGAACCGCGGCTCAGGCGCTCGGCCGGCTGCCCCGCATCGCGCATCGACGCGGTGCGCAGCCAGACCTCGAGCGCAATGCCGAACCCGCCGCGCTCGCGGTCTCCGGCGAGGTCGAGATACGGCAGCGGCGCCGGATCACCCTCGGGGCGCGCAAATGCCGGCGTGCGGAAGGGCTCCAGCGCGTCGAGCGTCACCACCCAGGGCGATACCGTGGTGGCAAAGTTCTTGGCGAGGAAGGGTCCGAGCGGCTGGTATTCCCACTGCTGCAGGTCACGGGCCGACCAGTCGTTCACGAGGCAGAGGCCGAACAGGTGGTCCTCGGCCTGCGCCAGCGGTATCGAGTCTCCCATTCGGTTGCCGCGCGCGATGTACGCGCCGATCTCCAGCTCGTAGTCCATGCGCGCACTGACCGTCATCGTGGGAGGCCCGGCCGGGCTGCCGACTGTCTGGCCGCGTGGCCGGCGCACCGGCGTGCCGCTGGCCACGATGCTCGATGCGCGTCCGTGATAGCCGATGGGCATCCACTTGTAGTTCGGCAGCAGCGGATTGTCGGGGCGGAACATCGACCCGACGTTGGAGGCGTGAAAGACCGACGCGTAGAAGTCGGTGTAATCGCCGATCTCGGCCGGCACCCGCATGCCGATGGACTCCACCGCGGCCAGGATGTCGCGGGCGATCCCCTGCGCGTGCTCGCCCTCCGGGGTGTCGGCGCGCAGCAAGCGGTGCACGACGCGGCGCACTGCGCGCGCATCGGCGCGGCCCAGGGTCATCAGCGGGTTCAGCGTCCACGACGTGAGCGCATCGCGCACTGCCGGGTCGAGTCCACCGAACAACCCCGCGTGAGTGGCCGCCAGGCAATCGAGCACGCGGTCACCAATGGCGATTCCCACGCGCGGCCGCTCCTCGAAGTCGTGCCGAAAGATGCCGAACGGCAGGTTGGTCAGGGGAAAATCGGTATCGGGCGCGCTGGCGCCCTCGACCCACGAAATGAGCGCCGGGTCGTGCGTCTCGTCGAGGTGTGGGCTGGTCACGGCACGTGGAGGGCGGAAAGGTCGTCGATGGGCTCGCGAAACGAGCAGGAGCCGAAACTCAGTGAGAATCGTGCGCGGGTGTCGGCGACCAGCGCACGCAGCGCGGGCTCCGTCATCCGTCGTCCGTCGTCCGTCGTCCGTCGTCAGCCCTCACATCTTCGGCCCGGTGAGGTACTTCCCCAGCCACCCGTGGAACTCGTTGTACCAGAGCTGGCTGTTCTGCGGCTTGAGGATCCAGTGCCCCTCGTCGGGATACACCAGCATGCGGCTCTCCACGCCCTGCCGCTGGAGCGCGGTGAAGAGCGAGAGTCCCTCGGTGTACGGCACGCGATAGTCGAGCTCGCCGTGGATCACCAGCGTCGGCGTCTTGAAATTCTTCGCGTAGAGGTGCGGCGAGAACTTGCGGTACTGCGTGGCCATCGCCTGCGAATTCCACCACGGACCGCCGAACTCCCACTCCACGAACCACTGTTCCTCGGTAGCGCCATTCATGGCTTCCAGGTTGAACACCCCGGCGTGCGACACGAACGCCTTGAAACGGTTCGTGTGCCCCGCCATCCAGTTCACCATGTAGCCGCCAAACGAACCACCGGCGGCTGCCAGGCGCGTGCTGTCCATCCACTTGTTGGAGGCCAGCGCGGCGTCGAGCCCCTTCATGAGGTCGGTGTACACCTTGCCGCCCCAGTCCTTGCTGACGCCGTCAGTGAGCTTCTGGCCGTAGCCGGTCGAGCCGGTCGGGTTGATGATGACCAGTCCGTATCCACCACTGGCGAACATCTGGTAGTTCCAGCGCGTCGACCAGGCGTCGAACCACGCCCCCTGCGGCCCGCCATGCACGAGCAGCAGCACGGGGAACTTCTTTCCTTCCACGTACTGCGGCGGCTTCAGCACCCAGCCGTGGATGTTCTGGTTCAGCGCGCCCTTAAACCAGAAATCCTCGAGCGGCGGCAGGTTGAGGCCGGCGAGCAGCGCGTCGTTCTCGTGCGTGAAGGCGCGCGCGTTGCTCACGCCGGCGTCGTCGAGCGTGCCGATCCACACCTCGGGCGGCTGCGACGCCGACTCGCGGATCCACGCCACGGTGCCGTTGTCGGCCAGCGAGAGCTGCGTGTTCTGGTGGTCGGCGATCACGACCTTGGGCGCGCTCGCCTTGCCCTGCGCGTCGAGCGTCACGCGGAAGTACCGGTCGCGGCCCTGGTCACCGGCCAGCACCAGCAGCGTCTTGCCGTCCTTCGCCGCGAGGTACCCATCGGCATTGCGGTCCCATGCCGAAAGCAACTCGCGCGTCGTCTGGCTCCTGATGTCGAACGCCATCAGGCGCCACTTGTCCGCCTCGAAGCCGGCGCGGCGCTGTGACGCGTAGTACACCGTCTTGCCGTCGGGCGCCCAGACGGGGTTCTGGTCGGCGCCGAGGTTGAACGAGGTCTTCGGCTTCGCGTCGCCTCCGGCCACGCTCACCGCGTAGACGTTGATGTCGGTCGTCCACGCTTCCTTTCGTCCTTCATCCTTGGCGGTGAACCCGATGTCCCGGCCATCGGGGCTGAAGGCATATCCCTCGCTCCCGCCAAACGGACCCGGCGGCACGTCGTACGTTGCGCCGGGCACCAAGTCGCGCAGGTCGCTGCCGTCGGGCTTCACGACGAACAAGTGTGAGCGCGTTCCCTCGTCGTACGTGTTCCAGTGACGCATCATCAGCTGGTCGGCGATGCGCGCCTTCACCTTGCTTTCGGCTTTCGCCTTTTCCTTCGCCGCATTGCACGTCTCATCGCGGCATGCCGGGTACACCGCCGACACGAACGCGATGCGATCACCTGTCGGCGACCAGACCGGCCCGCTGGCGCCGCCCGTCAGGTTCGTCAGCTGCCGCGCATGATCTCCCGTCGGGCTGGCGATCCAGAGCTGGCCGCCGCTGGTGTACACCACCCACTTGCCGTCGGGCGACCATCGCGCTTCGCTGGCCACCGTCTTCTCATCGGGGAACGCTCGCGCCGCGCCGTCGCCGACGGACGCGAGCCAGGTGTGCGTCGTGCGCTTGTTGGCGGCCAGGTCGGTGGTGCGCACCGCGTACAACAGCCGCGCCCCGTCGGCGGAGAGCTGCGGGTCCGACACCAGGCGCGCCGAGGCAAAGTCCTCGAACGAGATCGCCCGGCGCTGCTGCGCGCCCAGCACCGGCGCGGCGAACGAGAGGGCGACCAGCACGAACTTCACGAGATGACGACAATTCATTGGGCACTCCTGCGGCCAGTGGCCGCCCTGACTCAGAGAAACGCCGAGAGATCGGGGAACGCCTGCGCCAGCCGCGCGGCCATCTCCGGCACGTCACGCATCAACCGAAAATCCGAGAACTCGAATCCCGGCGCCACGATGCATCCGGCGAGCGTGAAGTCGCCGGTGCAGCGCACCGCCTGCCAGCAGCCGGCGGGGACGACGCGCATTGGCGCGAGCGCTCCACCCACCGGCCCCATCGATTCCACCTTGTGGCGCGAGACCTGCGGGTCGAGCAGGTGCAGCTCGAGCGGCGCGCCCTCGTGCCAGTGCCAGATCTCGTCCGACGCCACCCGGTGCCACCGGTTGGTGTCGCTACCGCGCAGCAGATAGTAGATGGAGGTCGCTGCCCAGCGCTCCGAGCGGCCGTCGTCGGTGCGCACCATGCGGCGCGAGCGGAAGATCTCGCGGTAGAAGCCGCCCTCCGGGTGCGGGGCGAGCCTGAGTTCGCGCACCAGCTCGTCGGCGCGATCGCTCATGGCTGGCTCTGGTGCAGCCGGACCGCCGTCGCCCTGGCCCGCACCTTGATGTTGATCACTTCCACACCCACGGAGAACGCCATCGCGAAATACGTGTACCCCTTGGGCACGTGGTAGCCGAATCCCTCGATGATCAGGTTGCCGCCGATCATCACCAGGAATGACAGCGCCAGCACCTTGATGGTGGGATGCCGGTCCACGAACTCGGAGATCGGCGTCGCCGCCCACAGCATCACCAGCAGGGCGATCACGTTGGCGGCGATCATCACCGACAGCTCCTTCACCATTCCCACGGCGGTGATCACCGAGTCTACCGAGAAGACGATGTCCACCACCATGATCTGCGCCACCACCGCCCACAGCGCGCCTCTCGCCTTGCCCACCTCGCCGTGGTGCTCCGCCCCCTCCAGCTTCGAGTGGATCTCGTACGTCGCCTTGCCGATGAGGAACAACCCGCCGACGATGAGGATCAGGTCGCGCCCGGAAATGCCGCGCCCCATCATCGTGAACAGCGCGCCCGTCAGCCCCATGACCCAGGTGATGCTCAGCAGGAACAGGATGCGCGTCAGCAGCGCGCCGGTGAGGCCGAGCTGCCGTGCCTTGGACTGCTCACCCCGGGGCAGCTTGCCGGCGAGGATCGCGATGAAGATGATGTTGTCGATGCCTAGGACGAGCTCGAGCGCCGTCAGCGTCGTGAGCCCGATCCACACGTTTGGATCGCCGAGCCAGGAAATCATCGATACGGGGGCTGAAGGTGTGATGACGACCGCGGCGGTGCCCACGCTGCGCACCGCCGCTTCCTAAGCTACCGATCCGGAACGGGAGGCGGCACGGCGCCCCCCGACCACGTGATCGTCCATCGGCGGCTCTCGCCGGCCTCGAGCCAGTGCGCTCGCTCCCACGCTCCCAACGCATCGGTAAGCGTGTCGGGTGCCCCGATGGCCGGTTCGAACCCGAGGTTTCGATAAGGTGCCGGCTTTCGCCATGGCAGCCACGACGTCTTCGGCAGCGGGTTCCAGCCCCCGTGGTTGATCCACAGCCCGAGTTGCGGCACCTGCGCGCTGTCGAAGCGCACCGTCAGCATCGCGTCGCCCTCGACCACGTGCGCCGTCTGCCTTCCTGGCGGCAGGTCGACGAACAGTTTGCACGCATACGGCCTCTTCCTCGCGCCGGCCGGCACCGACAGGTCCATCAACTGGCCGCCAGAGCGCAGCCGCGGCCACCGGTGCTCCGCGCCTGCGCCGCCGAGGTCCACGCCATGCTGGGCCCAGACGCGCAGTCGCGCACCCTCGGGAAGCACCACGCGTGTGGCCGAAGTGAGCGGCAGCAGCGGATGCGCCGACCAGATGAAGGGAATCCGCAGCGCGCCGAGATTGGTGGCCGCGTACTCGCAGCGCACCTCCCCTGCCGGCGTCACCACCACCGCGCGTTCGAACCGGTACGGCAGGCACTCGCCGGTCCACACCAGGTGCGCGCAATGTCCCGCCTCCCCGGTGGTGAGCGTCAGCTCGGGGTGCTGCGACCAGAGTTCCCCATGGTCCGGGAGCTCCCGGCCCCCCGCCCCCCGCACCAGCGACGGCAGCGTGCACGCGCCCGCCGTCGGGAAGCACTCGTCGTATCCGCCGCTGTCGGCGGTGAGCACGTACGAGGCGCCGGCTTCGGGCGCGCGGTACGGCAACTGGGGGTTCCGCCACAGCCACTGCCGCTCGCCGAACCAGAGCTGCGAAATCTTGCCGCCGAGCGCCGGGATGATCACGACGCGCGCATCCCCGCCGCGCAGCTCGACGGTGCCGAACGTCTCGGAGCGCACGTCAGCGGCCAACGGGTTACCGGATGGTTGCAGGGTCGATGCCGCGCGTCGCGAACACGCGGGCCACGGTGTCGCCGATCTTGTTGTTCGGTGTGCTCGCGCCGGCCGTCAGGCCCACGCGAACCGCGCCGCTTCCCAGCCAGCCGGCCGTCTCCCCGCCGAGTCCCGTCAGCGGGTCGCGCGCGAAGATCGTGCCACGCTCGGGATCGATGCACAGCGCGTCTTCCACGTGGAAGGTCCGCACGCGCTCGGCGCACAACGCGGCCAGCGACAGCGTGTTGCTCGAGTTGTAGCCACCAACCACGATCATCACGTCCAGTGGCTCCTGCAGCAGCGCGTTCACCGCATCCTGACGATCCTGCGTCGCGCTGCAGATCGTGTCGAACGTCCGAAAATTGGCTGCCCGGTACTCTTCGCCCTTCAGCGCAGCCATCGTCCGCCCCACTTCCTCGCCGATGGCCAGGGATTCGCGCGCCAGCATCGTCGTCTGGTTGGCGACGCCGATGCGCGCCAGGTGGAGGTCGGGATCGAAGTGAGCGCTGGCCGACTTGGCGAACTTTGCCAGGAACGCCGCGCGATCGCCGCACCCCTCGATGTACGCGCAAACTTCCTTGGCCTCGTCCATGTTGCGCACCACCAGGTAGGTGCCGCCGGGAAACTTCTCCACCTGCGACGCCGTGGCGCGCGTTTCCTCGTGATAGTGCTTGCCGTGGATCAGCGACGTGAAGCCGTCGCGCGCGTAGGCTTCCACGCGCTTCCACACGTTGAGCACCGAACCGCAGGTGGTGTCCACCACCACGCAGCCGCGCTCTCGCAGCGTGTTGAAGTCGGTGATCGTTACGCCGAACGCCGGCAGGATGACGACATCGTCGGCCTTGATGCCCGAGTAGTCGAACCCGCCCTCGCCCGGCATCAGGATCTCGATGCCCATCTCGCGCAGTCGCACGTTCACGTGCGGGTTGTGGATGATCTCGCCCACCAGGACGACGCGGCGACCCGGGAATTTGTGGCGCGTCTGATAGGCGTATTCGACCGCCCGCTCCACGCCATAGCAGAACCCGAACTCCTTGGCGAGGCGCACCGAGACATCGCCCACCACCAGGTGGTAGTCCCGCGCTCGCAGCAGGTCCACGATCTCGCCGGTGTAGTCGGCCACCAGTGTCGCCTCGACCGCCTGCTTGAGGCCGAAACCCTTGCGGAAGTAGGTCGCGTCGGAGGAACTCATGCAGGGAAAGGTAGTGGACACGCCGTCGTTCCGGGGGCTGCATCCTCGCCAGCGGCAGGGGAAGGCCCTAGCTTTTCCCGCCATGAGTGAACACTTCGACCTCGTCGTGATTGGCGCCGGCCCGGCGGGTGAAAAGGGGGCGGCCCAGGCCGCCTACTTCGGAAAGACGGTCTGTCTGGTCGAGCGCGCGCCCAAGCCGGGCGGCGCCGCCGTCAACTCGGGCACGATCCCGTCCAAGACGCTGCGCGAGACCGCGCTCGCCCTCTCCGCGCTGCGGCAGAAGGGGCTGTACGGCGTCGAGTTCCACGTGCGCCCCGACATCTCCATCAGCGACTTCATGCGCCGCGAGCGCGGGGTCGTCGAGGCGTCATGGCGGCTCATTGAGGATAACCTCGAGCGCCATCACGTCTTCACCGTGCAGGGCGCCGCCCGCTTCACCGGACCGCAGGCCATCGAGGTGACGCGACACGGCCAGGAACCGCGCGTGATCACCGGCGACACGTTCCTCGTGGCCACGGGCTCGCATCCCTGGCGAGCGCCGCACGTGCCCTTCGACGGCGCCGTCGTGATCGACAGTGACGACGTGCTGGCGATCGAGGCAATCCCCGCGCGCATGATCGTCATCGGCGGCGGCGTGATCGGCTGCGAATATGCGTGCACCTTCGCCGCGCTCGGCGTGCAGGTGACGATCATCAATGCCGGCGATCGCCTGCTCACCCAGTTCGACCACGACGTCAGCGATGCCCTGCGCCAGGAGTTCACGCGCCGCTTCGGCATTCACACGCTCCTGGGCGCCGACGTCAGCAGCATCGAGGTGCACGACGGCCTGGGGCACGTCACCGTGGCCGACGGCACCATGCTGGTGGCCGAATGCGTGCTGTATTGCGCCGGCCACGAGGGCAACACCGCCGGGCTCGGGCTGGAGAATGCCGGCGTCGCCACCAACGCGCGCGGCTTCATCCAGGTGGACGAGAAGTTCCGCACCAGCATCACGCACATTTACGCCGCGGGCGACGTCATCGGGTTTCCGGCGATGGCGTCGACGTCCATGGAGCAGGCGCGCGTGGCCGTCTGCCACGCGTTCGACTTCAAGTACAAGCAGGCGGTTTCGGAAATCATGCCCTACGGCGTCTGGACGATTCCCGAGGTGGCCACCGTCGGCATGTCCGAGCATGACGCCCGCGCGCACGACCTGTCGTACGAGATCGGCAAGGCGAGCTTCCGCGACAACGTGCGTGGCCAGATCATCGGTGAAACGGCCGGCTTCGTGAAACTCGTCTTCAGCCCCGAAGACCAGCGGCTGCTCGGCGCCGCCGTGGTGGGCGAAGGGGCGTGCGAGCTCATTCACGTGGCCGGCGCGGTGCTCGGCTTCCATGGCACGATCGACTACTTCATCCAGGCCGTGTTCACCTACCCGACGCTGAGCGATGCGTTCAAGTACGCCGCATACGACGGGCTGCAGCGGGTGCAGAACAAGATCCGGAAGTCGGGGGGGATGGAAATGAAACAGTAGGTGGTTGGCGGCTGGCGGCTGGCGGCTGGCGGCTGGTGGCTGGTGGAGAACCACCTACTACCAACCACCAGCTACCAACTACCAGCTACCAGCTACCAGCTGCCAGCTACCAGCTACCAGCTACTCCGCGACATACTCTGCGATCGCGGCACGCACGTTTTCCGGCAACGGATACGGCGCCAACGTGGCCCTGTGCACGCACACCACCCTCAGGGTACCGCTCGCCCGGTGCACGCGGTCGCGCTCGCGGTACACCTCGAAACGCAGGGTGAGCGACGTCCTCCCCACCCGGGCGATCCAGGCCTCGATGACCACTTCCTCGTCCATGTGCGCCGGCGAGTGGAACTCGCACTGCAGCGCCTTGCGCGGCAGCCAGACGTCGCCCGCAAGACGCAGCACTTCGTAGGGCAACCCGCAGGCGCGGTACATCTCGTGCTCCGCGATCTCGAAGAATCGCAGGTAGGTGCCGTAATGGATGATGCCCATCGGGTCGCAGTCGGACCAACGGACGCGGTCGGTAATCGAGAAATGAGGCATGGGTGCGGAGTGCGGGGGCTTGGTGGAGAGGAATGAGTGGAGGTGGGGTGAGGAGGGGCGGGGCGACCGCCCCCC
>ERZ1292633.4856-Hain-H41-02um-R1-4856-length-12314-cov-21_pt1 | contig 12314 bp, 12 predicted proteins | sample MGYA00564406_ERZ1292633 | MGnify/ENA primary metagenome ERZ1292633 (study PRJEB36523, sample SAMEA6512639) | groundwater metagenome | collected 2019-01-08 | study: AquaDiva: Metagenomics assemblies of 32 groundwater samples
AAGCCAAGCGGCTCACGCAACAGTGCCTGGCACTGAAGTTCAAAGGCTGCTGAGTTGGATCTACCGCTCTCCCTTCACTCCAACGTTCTCGCCACACTCGCAGTAGATCCGCAGACACTTCGCCATCCTCCGTCACGATACCACTTGCCCCAAAATGCCGCGAAGTGCTCGGCGCAGAAGAAGTCCCCCGGCGAGACTTTTTCGCTCACCTAGCTGACGCTATGAAACTTCCGGAGCGGCGCGGATCCGGGGATTCAATCTTTGCTAATCAGAACGATTGCTGACATGGCGAGGGTGGCTTTGACGATGCATTGTGACTCAAAAGTTTCAGCTACATTCTTATCTCTTTCTCGATTGCTCTATAAGCCGACATTTCCATCAAGCCCTCTTCATTTCCGAACAGTGAATATGCATTAATGTTCATCGAGTCGAGTCTTTCCAGAAACTTTCCTCTCTCACTTCTTGGAATCACATACTTCGTTAGAATATCCTGGTTTCGCTCACCCTGCGCAAACGCTTCTTCATGGTTACAATAGAGAGATGATTCGTCAAACTTCTTTGTGCAAATCGTGTACTCACACTGTTGGGTATGGTGCCGACTGTGCGTGGTTACATTTGGGCCCAAGGCGAATACTGTTGGATCTTGGCTAGACCAACCTTTAGCCTCCCCGAAATACTCTAAGTATGAGAAGACAGCAACACTGTCGTCACTATTTTCTGGTTTCTCACGAAAAGCAAAGAATGCCGCAACGTACGGGGACCGCGTCCAATCTAAGAGCGGTGACGGAAATCCGTGGTGCCTCAAGTAAATCATGAATTCATAACCAAGGGGGGCCTGCAGGCCCTCTTCACTGTCCTTGTACTCATGACTTAAGCTCCACGCCTTCGCGGTAAAAGACTCTACGGCATTCACGACTCTTAACATGGTTCTGTAGTAGGTACGTCCCTCAAAAGGTTTGTTCGTATATCGTTCCAAAGTGGTGCTGAGTTTCCAGGTGGCATTCCCTTGCCCTCGGAATAACGGCACAGATACGTGCCGCTTGGTCTCTTCTTTTTTCATTCTTGCGCTCTCAAAAATAGATGTGATTTCTGCTTCAAACGCCTCCCAGCTAGGGACCTTGATCTCATTCATACGCATATGTTCTCTGCCTCCCTGAACAAAAGAAAACGGCCAGACCATCTTTCACTGAACGCATTGAGAGACCGTGTTCCTATGATGTTACGCCCAGCTTGGGTTTCGCTCTCGCAGGGAATGTGGTCCATGCTGGTCCTCTTGCACCCATTGAGCGAGATTACAGATGATCCCTCCAAGCTTGCCAGTTATATCTTCAGGGGCGGGGGCTGATTGATCTTCCACTGCGCGCGTCCAACGAGGGCCTTCTGAGGCCGCGCGTTGCGCGAGCACAGAAGATCGATCAGCCTCCACCCCTCTCTGCTCCGGGAACACAGGATATACGTGGGTGTCCTTCCCATCCTTTTCATCGTGCCCGTTCCGCGAGCAGAAGGACGATCGGCCTACCCTATTCCTTTCCCATCTTGGCGAGTTCCGCAAAATAATGCGCAAAGGCCTTCATCCCGCCGGAGGCTTGGCCCCAGTCGAAGTATTCGTTCGGCGCATGGTATCCATGCTCAGGCAGACTCAATCCCATAAACAAGATCGGCACCTTCCAGGCCTTCTGCATCGTGACCACTGCGCCGATCGATCCGCCTTCGCGGACGAACGCCGGTTCTTTCCCAAACCCTGCCTTCACCGCCCGCTTCACACAATCGACATAGGGCCCGTCGAAACTGCCCTTGAACGGGTGCAGCATCCCTTCCCGCTCTACCGTCACATTCGGATTCAGCTTGGCGACATATTTCTTGAGCAACGCAAAGACCTTCTCCGGCGTTTGATTCGGCACCAGCCTCATACTTACTTTCAGTTCTCCATGGCCAGGAACAATGGTCTTCACCCCTGGGCCGTGATAGCCACCGGTCAAGCCATGCACCTCAAACGTCGGCGCAGCCCAAATCCGGCGCATGATTTCGGCGGGATCGTTCGTGCGTAGCGTCTGAAACCCATAAGCCTGCTTGAAATTCTTGACCTGGAAACCTGACGCCAAGAAACTCTTGATCTCCGCCTTGGTCGGCTCGACCACATCCTGGTAGAACCCGGGAATCTTTACCTTGCCGGTCTTGGCATCGACGCAGGCCTGGGCCACTTCCATCAGCTCCGCGAGCGGATTACGCGCGGCGCCACCGGTCACACCGGAATGGGCATCTTTCGATCCGGTGCGTAACGTCAGTCGCGCGCCCAGCAGTCCACGCAGACCATAGGGCATGGCGGGTTTTCCTTTTGCGAGCCAGATAGTGTCCGACACGACGACTGAGTCCGGTCGTGGGATAGCCGCTCGGTTCTTCAAGCCAGCGGCAAAGTTCGGACTGCCGATTTCCTCTTCCAGCTCCCAGAGAAATTGAACGTTGATCGGCATTCCTTGCTCGATGGCATATCGCGCGCCGAACAGGGCCGAGAGCGCCGGCCCCTTGTCATCCGTCGCACCACGGCCATGATACAACCCGTTCTCGTTCTTGAAGGCAAAGGGCGCCTGTTTCCATTCCGGCTCTTGCGCCGGCTGCACATCCATATGGTTATAGATGGTCACCGTCGGATGATGGGCTCCGGTCGTCCAGCTGCCTGATACGATCGGATAGCCCCCGGTCTCCACGATCTGGGCCTCGGCCCCCAAGTCTGTGAGGAGCTGCCGCGCAAATTCCGCCATTCGTCGGATGTCGGGAGCCTTGGCCGGATCCATGCTGATCGAAGGGATCTCCACCATCTGGCCCAGCAGATTTTCAAATCGACGACGGCTATCTGTAATGTAGCGTTCAAGGTGTGCACGATCGATCATGGGTGATTCTCCAAGAAAGGTCGTCGATTATAACGAGTTCGTCGAGGGGGCGGAAGGGACTTCTGCGATGACATTCTGTAAGATAAAACCGTGACACACCGCAACGCATCTCGTGCACAGACATTGGTCAGTCTCCTCGCCATCCTCTGGCTTGAGTGGTCTTCAATCGGCTCTTCTTATGCTTCAGCCGCGGAACCCATCACCATTCGTGAGATCGTCGATGAGCCGAAGTCATTTCATTTGAAACAGGTCACGTTGCAGGGCACCGTTCGCAATGTAACGCCGCTCGATCCCTATAAGCTCCAGGCCGGCACGATGTGCTACGGCGCCTATTTGTTCTACCTGGAAGACGAAACATCCTCGATCAACGTCGCCGTCTACGGACGCTGCGGAATCCCGACCGTCAAAGACCCCGATGTCGAAGACGGGCAACGGATTGAACTCACTGCCACAATCCAGTCGCCGAGTCACGGGGGCTACTATTTGAGTTTCCAAGGGGTGAAGGTGGCAAGAGATAAAGAAGGTGTGATTCAGGCGGTGGCGGATCGAATCACTCCGCTCTCAGAACGATCGAGTCCAGAACAATGACCGCTCAATTCGCTAGTCCAACGACAACAAGGATTGGCTGGATCGGCACCGGCGTGATGGGCTCATCGATGTGCGGCCACCTACTCACGGCCGGCTATCGCGTGACCGTCCATAGCCGCACGAGGTCGAAAGCGCAACCATTGCTCGATCGCGGCGCACAATGGGCCGAGCATCCGCGCGCTGTAGCAATTGATTCCGATGTCCTCTTCACGATGGTCGGCTTTCCTCATGACGTGCGACAAGTCTATTTCGGCCCCGACGGAATCTTATCCGGCGCAGGGGCCGGAACCATCCTCATCGACATGACCACAACACAGCCATCTTTGAGCCGTGAAATCGCAGTGGCTGCCTCAGCAAAAGGTCTAGCGGCCATCGATGCGCCTGTCTCCGGCGGCGATGTCGGCGCCAAGAATGCCACCCTCTCAATCATGGTTGGCGGCGACGCGACATCCGTGCAAGCCGTGATGTCGCTCTTCGAACTATTGGGAAAAAAGATCGTGTATCAGGGAGGGCCGGGAACTGGGCAACAGGCAAAACTCTGTAACCAGATTGTGATCGCCGGCACGATGGTCGGTGTCTGCGAGAGTTTGCTCTATGGCTACAAGGCAGGGCTCGATCTGACCCGCATGCTCGAATCGATCCGGGGCGGCGCAGCCGCCTGTTGGACGTTAGACAATCTGGCGTCGAAAATTCTACAGCGCAACTTCGACCCAGGATTTTTCGTCGAGCATTTCATCAAGGACATGGGCCTCGCATTGGAGGAGGCTAACCGTATGGGACTCGTGCTGCCCGGTCTCACGTTGGTGCACCAACTCTACCAGACTGTCCAAACGCTGGGGCATGGCCGGAGCGGAACCCATGCGCTGATACTGGCGCTTGAATCATTATCGGACATCGAAATGACTATAATCAGAACCGACGTTTAGATAATCAGAACCGGACTGAAGGGAGTGAAGATGAAAACTATCATTGTAGGTCTTCTGGTAGTTGCATTAGGAGGATGTGTGGCCAGCAAGGGTTTCGACAGGGGCGTCCTCAGAGGCTCGTTGGGTCAAGATGTGACTGACCAAGACATCAAATCCGTCTTGGAACTCAAACCACAACTACCTTCTCCATTCAAACTTGGCGTTTACCTATATTCCGGGACAAACTACCGGAGAGCGTATTGGACCGATGCGGAGAAAAACGCTCTCCTAGCTTATGGGAATCAACTCAAGGATGCCGGAGTTGTGTCAGATATCTACATAGTTTCTGACGCAACTGTGCAGATGAGAAACCCGTCGGCCATTCCCAATTACGCAACAGGCTTGAAAGATCTTCGTCTCGCAGCAGCGCGTTACGGTGCCGATGCGTTACTCATTGTGAGCGATGCTTCATCTGTCGATCGGTACAATAATCCTGCTGCTTTTTTCTATTGGACCATCGTCGGAGCCTACCTCGTGCCTGGAACACATAGCGATGCGCTTGTGATGATTAAGGCATCGCTATGGGACGTTCGGAACGAGTATCTCTACGCGACCGAGGAAGCTGAGGGAATAGCGAAGAGGATAGGGCCGGCATTCGTCATAGAAGATGTAGATTCCATAGACCAGGCCAAAAAGATTGCCATCGAGGATTTTGGAAAGAAACTTACAGATCGATTGATCCGGCTCAACACAAAGAAACAATGACCCTTCACTTTCAGTCGTATGCTGTACAGACAAGGCCTTCTGAAGTTGGGGTTGTATGTGATGCCAACAGGGTTCCTTCGTCAATAGTTTTTCCGCAGTGCTCGCAGGATGCTCAAACAGGCTGTCCAGCAAGGCCGCAGCGAGCGAGGAGGCGAGGCGTACCCTTGCGGTACGTTGAGTCTCTGAGCGATGCGAGAACGAAGCTGGCGGCCTGTTTCAGCATCCTGCTAGTGGAAGGAGAAAGGAACAGGCGCAAAGGTAACGACAAACACGGCAAATGCAATCCATCCGACAACGATCCGCTTTTGGCCCAAGGGGACGTGAATATCGTGTACTGGCGGATGGCCAAAACCCCAAAGTCCTGCCATGAATGCCCAAAGCCACCAGCCTGGCCAGCCTACATATCCCAGCACAATGAGGATCGGGATCATGACAAAGGCCATCGTACGTTGATGTTTGCCCCACAGAGCATAGGCCACATGCCCTCCATCGAGTTGGCCGATGGGAATGAGATTCAACGACGTCACAAACAGGCCGAACCAGGCGGCGAACCCGACGGGGTGCAAGACGATGTCAGCCTGAGGAGGGATGGATCCGACGACCAGCCAGGCGATGAACTGCAAGAGCAAGGGTTCGCCCAACTGCAATCCATGGGTTCCCGTCCGATCGACAACTGTTGACAGGTTCAGGCCGATGACCAGTGCCACCACCGCGGCAATGAAGCCGGCAAGCGGACCAGCGACGCCGATGTCGAACAGCGCGCGCCGATTCACAATCGGCCCGCGCAGGCGGATGATCGCCCCGAATGTGCCGATGAAATACGGAGGGCCCGGGAGGAACAACGGCAACGACGCCGGCACCCTGTGAATACAGGAGAGCGCATAGTGCCCGAACTCATGGGTGACTAGAATGATCAAGAGCGTGGCGGCAAAGGGAATCCCGCGCCAGAGTACCTCAGGCTGTTCAAGCAGAAGATTCACCGGTCCACGAATCGGTCCGCTATAAGCCTGATAGGCCCCAGCCCAAAGGGTGGTAAAGACCGTCGCGATAAAGAGGCTGACGGGCAGGATCCATTTCGAGAAGGGGGTCTCCTCGAATTCACCGTCTTCGGTGGGCTCTCTGAGATCCTCAACTGGCTTTGCCGCAACCGGCAGCTCTCCGCTGCGGATCGGCTGGTCGTCGTTCCGCTGGTCAAGACTCATGGGACTACTTCAACGAATAGACACGAAAGGATTATGCTCGAGTTCTTCGCGAACCGTCGTGGCCGGTCCGTGACCAGGCAACAACTGATACTCAGGAGACAACTCAAGTACTCTGGTCCGAACCGATCCCAGATGGGTCTGATACAGGGTACTGGGATTCGAGCGGCCAATGGATCCCGCAAACAACGTATCGCCGACGAAACAGAGGCGCTCTGACTCGGCATCCACTCGAAAGCAGATACCGCCGGGGGTATGGCCCGATGTCGTCAGACACTGTATGCGCAAGCGCCCGACTGCGATCGTCTGACCCTGTTCAGGCGCCTTCATCTGTGCCGCGGGGGGCCGCCAGCTGAGGAGATCGACATCCTCCGTTCCGAGATACACCGGAGCCTGACAAAAACTCAGAATCTGATCGATTCCATCTGCATGGTCTGCATGGCCGTGCGTCAAACAAATCCCCATCAAGCGCAGTTGGCGCCCGGACAAGAATTCGATCATCGCCGGTGCATTGTATGCCGTGTCGATCAGCACCGCCTCCCCGCTGTCATGCACCACATAGCCCTGCACTCCATAGCCATTGATCGATCCCTGTATCCGCTCCACCCAAGCCATCGGCCGTTGCGCGACCGGTTCCCACTTTTCAATCGCAATTTGCTCCAACGGATCAGGGCGAAGCCCTAACGCCTTGGCGAGAGCCTGAACCTCACTTCGATCCGGTGGGCACAGGCCCTTCTCAAGCGCTGTGATGTTCCCGCCGGGCAATCCGGCCATCCGGGCGACATCGCCGACCGAAAGTCCCTGGCCAGTTCGCGCCTTCTTGATGATGTCGCAGAAATCGTCTTCCAAGGGCATAAATAAGCCTTCAGCGGTCAGCTTTCAGCCATCAGCGTGGCATCTTAACTCAGGCCGCCAATGATGCGGCGATAGTCATCTTCGGGGTAAGCTCTGAGAGTCGTGGACCGCACATTGCCGAGCGACCCCAACTTGAGACCGAAACTCGCCAGCTTGTCGTTGTTCGGCATGTCAACGATGAGAACAAGATCATACGCCCCCAGCGTCATGTAGAACGCCTTTATCTCGCCGCCCATATTCTTCGCGAGTTTCTTCACCCCATCCAGCCGCTTCGGTGAATCCTTCACATTCTTAATTCCCTGATCCGTCCAATTAAGCAGCATCAGATAGGTCACCATGACAAACTCCTTTCACCATCTCACCATCCGCAACACTCACAATCCGTTGGTTCCACAGTACCTTGTCTATGGTAGCCAATCAAGTTGCAGTAGATGCCGTCCGCCGAGTTGTCCACGATACCTTTCTTGACACCTAGTCTTGTTATGGTGTCTAATGCCATATGCCAAAGGCGAAGCTGGTCCTCCACACAAGATACGTGGACGAGCAGGGAGGGTTGGTGGAAATGAAAGCGTATGACGTTCCAAAAACACCGAGTACGCTTCACGGATTCAAGTATTCCTTGGTCTACATATTCAAAGGGCAACGGTTGGTTGGATACGACAACCATGAGCACAAAGGCGATCATCGACATTTTCGTACCACCATGACTCCTTACGTCTTTACGACCGTTGACCGCCTGATCGAAGATTTTCGTCACGACGTGGCCAATGTCAAAAAGGAGCTTGGAAGATGAAAATCAAACGGCTGAAAGTGGGGGTTCGCCCCTTAGAAGAAGGGTTGCAAGAGTTCGGCGAAACGCTCAAAGCTCTTCAAACTGGCAAGGCCCTGTCCAAGCAAAGGGGGGTCTACTTTGTCAGCGTGGAAGCCATGCGACAGGTACTCACACCCTCACGTCTGACCTTGCTTCACCTAATCCGCACCCGTCGCCCTCATTCGATTGCCGCGCTGGCAAAACTGATCCGCAGGAACTTCAAAAATGTCCATGCCGATCTGAAACTCCTGGCCGATCTCGGGCTGGTGCACTTGGAACCGGGAGCGCACCTGCGCGACTCCGTCACACCGACCGTTCCCTACGAACGGATTCAATTTGAGATTGCTGTGTGAATGGTGAGCTTATTACTGAGGAGAACGCTAAATAGTGCGTACTACAACATCGATGGTTCCTGCTCCCTCCGGGAGAAGAACAGGATGAGGGCTGTTTTAGCGGGAATTCCCCTCGCCCTTGTACTCTCCTGGATGGAGCGGAGGCACACAATACGCACTATTTGACGGTCGGATCAGTAAGAGCAGCAAAGCGTTGATACCTGAGCCAGCCCCATTCCTGGCATCATGACGCTGGCTGGATTGCTTGCATGAACTTAATAATCCACCCAGATTCACGAATCCGTCTCACAAACTCGCTGCACCGCGCCTGAGTGTACATTCCTCTCTCGGTAACATGAGCTATCTGATCCCGATGCTCTTTGATTACATTTAGCGTCTCAACAATATCAGGTACAGCCAAAAGTGTTCGCCACGCCGGTATTTCCATTTCGACAAGCGGCCTCTTGATAGGATCGCTGCAAGTTTCCTTAACCAACACGAGCATCTGTCCGATTCCGCAAGTTCTTCCGCCCTTCGGTCGCCGTGTTTCGCCAAGAATTCCGTCTAGTCGATGTTTTCTCGCTTCATACACCTTATGATGGAACTCCGACTCAATGGCCAGGGACCAACAGAGTGGAGCGGCTGATGGATCAATGTACCTGATGCTTACCGCACTCATTACCTCTGCCTGAACGAGGCACCGCTTGGTGTCGTCGTGTAGTTCCGTGATCAGATCGCCAAAATCTTCTCGGTAACGTCTATCGGCTTCGGCACGTTCCTTTTCAATGGCCTCTCTCGCTTCACGACGCCTCAAAGCAGGAATGCTCGCTAAAACCTCAGCGTATTCAGCTGGACCGATTACACCCTCCCCGTGGAAATCTCCGATAAGCTCGGCTATATGAAGTGCCCTTTCTGTAAGTCCCTGATGCTGACAGAGCTGAAACAGCCGTTGAAGCCATTCCTGTAACGCACCACAGTATTCACCTTCAGCCTCATTCAGCCCTCTCTGGTGAACTTCTCTTAGCAGGTGCTCATACACAGCAACGGAGTGAAGAGGCCTCCCATGTGCTGCATACCATTCCGCTATTCCAACATTGCAAGGCCATTCCCACGACGTGTTGGACTCAAACGCTCCATGCAAGAAATTGGTCCAGGCCCGCTTTAGTTCCGTAGGTTCCACGTCATCCAAACAAATCCTCGAGAAAGAAAGGGACTCAATGAAAGAATCATAGTCCTCATCGAATGGGGTCACTGGTTTCCCTGAGAACGTGGTCTCAATTTGATCGAGACCTTTACGATCTGATGGAATGTCAACCATTAGGTCTTGTCCGCTGACTCAACCGGGAAGCATCCTTCAAGACTGCCTCTTTTCTTCGCCTCGGCTGGAAGTGATGGGCACAGAGGTGTTCGCCATAGCGTAACGCAAAACCCTCTAGCGAAAAAGATCCAGCGCGCGACAGCATTGCGACGCTGCGTCGCAGCCTTAGAGGAGCGCGCGGTCAACTGAACTAGAGACTCAGCTGCCACGCCCAGCCCATCGCATTATGGCGACGCCGGAGTTGCCCATCCTTCCAGCCGAGCGTCTTTCCTCTCAGCCCTCCGGAACTAACTTTATTTCCTTCACTTCTCCAAATCCCGACAGCAACTTCGGCAGGGCCTCGCCGGACCCGACGGCGACGATGGTCAGCCGCTCTGGATTGAAATGTTTCTTCGCCGCCGCCAGAATCTCCTCTTTCGTCAGCGCAATCACGCGGGCACGTAATTGCTGGAGAAAATCCTTGGGAAGCCCATCGTATTCCAATTCCATCAACCGCCCCACGATTGCGGACGAACTGGCGAAAGAAAATACAAACGAATTTACATAGGCCTCTTTCGCTTCCGCCAGCTCGCTGTCCGTCACCAACTCAGTCCTCATCCGTTCCATGTTCGCGACAAACCTGGCGGTGACCTCTTGCGTCGACGGCAGCTTTGTCTCTGCGCGCATCAGCCAAACACCTTGATCGTGCGCCCCGGAATTCAAACGGCTGCCGACCGAGTAGGCCAACCCGCGCTTGGTCCGTACGTCGTTGAAGAGACGACTGCGAAAGGAGCTGCCTCCCAGAATGTCGTTCGCGATCGCCAGGGCCACATAGTCCGGATCCTGCTCTTTGATCGACAGATGACCGATGCGGAGATGCGTCTGCGAAGTATCCTTGTTCACGAACCGTACAACGGGCTTCGGCGTCTGGCTCTGTGGCACATCGGCAATCGTCAGCACCGGCACGTCGCCCTTTTCCCAATCGCCGAATACGTCGCGCAGCAGGGCCAATATCGCAGACTTATCGAAGTCGCCCGTCACTCCCAGCATCATGCCGTTCGGATGAATGGTCTTCCGGTGAAAGGCCACCAAATCGTCTCTGGTGATGCGAGTGATGGACTGGATGCTGCTCTCCCGTGCCGATGGGTGCTCGGCTCCGTACAAGAGTTTCACAAACTCGCGTCCGGCAATTGAGCCGGGGTTATCTTGCCTGCGGCGAATGCCTTCGATGGTCTGCAGCTTGGCCAGTTCAACCCGCGCCGGCTCAAAGGCCGGTGTCCGAATGAGGCCTGCGAAAATCTGAAGCCCCCGCTTCAAGTCCTTGCTGAGCACATCGAGCGACGCGGAACCGGATTGCCGCCCGATCGATATGCCGACAGCCCCGGCAAACTGTTCGAGATCTTCATCCACTCGTTCAGCTGAGAGCCCGCCTCCTCCACCTGACCGCATGGTAGAACCGGTCAATGAAGCCAGGCCTATTTTCTCCGCAGGATCGAGCCAGCTGCCTGTTCGTATCGTCGCTGTCATACTGACCAAGGGCAGTTCATGGTCTTCCAGGAGATAGACGACCATCCCGTTTTTGAGCACCACTCGATCCGCATCCGGCGGGGCGAACTCGACCGTCTTGAACGTCATCTGCCTGGGATCGCCCAGCGCCATCTCGGCTGCACAAGCGCTGAGCGCCGGGAGCAGAATCGAGATGATCGATAAACCGACGACCGTTGCACTACGCCTTACCCCTAACCCCTCACCCCTTACGCGCTTCTTCACGTTCATCATCGCGCCACCTCACGTTGCGACACCGTCGCGACTTTTTTCTCGCCGGTCTTCTTCACCAGCGTGGCCACTGTGCGGTTCGATTTCGTGAAGTACTCTGTCGCCACACGCTGGATATCCGCCGTCGTCACCACCGCAATTTTATCCCGAGCCTTTAACGCGTAGCGCCAATCCCCCGCTACCGTCTGAAAAAGCGCTAATTGAGAAGCCAGGCCCCCATTAGATCGGAGCGCCCGCACCAAATCGGCATCCAGGTTATTCAGCACCTTTTCCAGCTCTTTGGCGGAGACCGGCTCCATCTTGAGCCGTTCGAGTTCGGCATAGATGGCCGCCTCGACTTCTGCCGTCGTATGGGGCGCAAGCGGCGTGGCGCTGAGCACGAACAGATTCGGAGCACGGACCCCTGGAAAATTCGAATCGGAGCTCACCGAAGCGGCGATCCGTTTCTCGCGGACCAGACTCGTATAGAGCCGAGAGGTCAGTCCATCGCTCAACACCGCATCGATCACATCGAAGACATAGTCGTCGGAATGGCCCAACGCCGGCTTGTGAAACCCGATAACCAGCGACGGTTCGGCATCGAATTCCACCTCGACTCGGCGCTCTCCCCGTTGAGGCGGTTCGACGGTAACGGGCTGAGGCTGCGGAGGCGAAGCCGGTATCTTGCCGAACGTCTGCTCGATCAAGGTCATGACGTCCTTCGAATGAATATCCCCCACAATCGCAATCGTCGCATTACCAGGACCGTAATGGGCCTTGAAGAAGGCTTCGGTGTCGGCCGGCGTGAGCGAGAGGATGTCCGACTCCCAGCCGATCGTCGGAATACCATATTGATGAGCGCGGAAGGCTGCCGAGGTGAAAGTTTCATACAACAGTCCATTGGGGCTGTCGTCATTCC
>ERZ1292633.2670-Hain-H41-02um-R1-2670-length-17999-cov-6_pt1 | contig 12308 bp, 2 predicted proteins | sample MGYA00564406_ERZ1292633 | MGnify/ENA primary metagenome ERZ1292633 (study PRJEB36523, sample SAMEA6512639) | groundwater metagenome | collected 2019-01-08 | study: AquaDiva: Metagenomics assemblies of 32 groundwater samples
GCCCCTATCCGTCCACTTGATGCAGGAGCCGGTCGCGCGTGCCATAAGGTCGATACTGGGTTGTCTGCGTGAGCGCGCGTTATTTCAAAGTGATCATTCAGTAGCAACGTTTCTTGCGAGTGACCGATTGACACTAAAATGACAAGATTGCCCCACACCCTAACAGTGAATGTTCACTGACGGTCCACAGAGGCGCCATCGCTCTTGCGGTTGCCGCGCGCAGTCGGTGTCCCTCCTGGAAGCCACTTGTGGGAGGGCCGCCTGCGTTGTCTTGGCGCGCGAGGGAGTTCAGTCCGACGTCAGGACGAGAAACTGGTTCGGGTGGACGGACGGAACAGACCCTGAAACGGACGGGGCTGGGGATATATTCGTCGTCGTCTGGCCGACTGCTGTGTCAGTAGGGGATGCCTCCACGACGCGGTCTGGTGACGAGACACTTAGCAGCGCGGCGGCAGCGGCTGGCAGCACGCAGACCGCCCCATCCGCGTGACCCGTCGCCAACCAGTGACCCAACGACGAGGTCGTTCCCGCGCCATCGGCAGTAGGAGCAGACGTTCCCGCAGCGAGAGACGCCATGCCGGTGGACGACGAGGGGTCGAGCAGCCACGTGAGCGGCGAGACCGAGGCGAAGACCGCGTTGGGAATGATACACGTGACCGGCGCCGCCGTGCATGGATTGGCGATGCACCCGATCCACGTTCCCCGAAAGGTTCCCCTCCGTGGCGGCCCGCACGTCGACAGGGACCACGACCACACGCTCAGCGTGCCGTCAGTGTGGCCCGCAACGGCCAAGGTCACCGGCGATGGCGTGGCGAAGGGCATCACGCTCACCGCCGTCATGGGCGGGATCGACGGGCCTTCCCCACAGCAGCCGAGCACACCGCCGAGGCGAGACAGCAGCCACAAGCGCCGGTTGGTCGCGATGACATAGTGGCCCCCGTTCACGCCCGCGTCGCCGCGATCCGCATCGCAGCCCACGACGCACTCCGCCTCCACCTCGCCATCCATTGGTCCTCCTCCTCCTCCGGCTGCGGCGCGGACTCCACGACGACCCCCCTCGTCGTCTTCCCGAGCCGCGTTGCCGTCGTTGGCCGCGGCGACGTCCGCCATGACGGCATCCAGCGGCGCCACAACGAACACCTCGTCCCCACGCTGAGGGGTCACGTGGAGGCACTGGACAATCCGGCGGCCGTGCACGGCGACGAGGGTGCGATGCCGCACAAAGGATAAAAACGTCACGGCGGAGGGGTGACGAGTTGGATTCGCAGCGGCCGCGGCGGGAGGTCCAAAGATCCGAAGGACGTCGTACTGCCGACGGAGCACCGTCACCCTCGAGACGAACACGACGACCGCTCCCTCCGTGGTGCCGACGGCCATCAGGTGGCCGCAGCGGGACGACGCCACCATGCTCACCTGGCCGATACCCATCGCCGAGGTGCTCGGCACCGTGCCCTCGATGCTCAACCCAGGAAAGCTCGCGACGCACAAGTCGTCCGCGGTGGGCATCGGCGGTGGTGTCGCACTCGCTGTCCTTGCCCACGGACGCGACGCTTGGAAGGCCAGAACGTAGCCGTTGAAGTGGCTGCCGGACGCGTTGCGAAACGGAGTGGATCCTCGAATGGCGGTCACCATCGGATTCGACGACGTGATGAAGAGCGCGCCCTCCACCTCGTACAGGTCGGTGATCGGCATGGCGGAGGATGGGGGGGGCGGCGCCCCTCCACTCGCCGCGTCGCCACTCCTGGGACCAACGACGGAGAGCTCTGCGGGGAGCCGGGCGACAGAGAGCGGCAACACCTCCCAAGGCGGCCGGACTTGACAGCCAGCGGCCGCCGCCCGCTTCATCGAGGTCAGCTGCTGGGCGATTGAGTTGATAAAGACGCTCTGGAGGTTGGCGAGTCCCTGTGCCGCGCCGCCCCCCGCCGCTGACGTCCTTGAGGGGTGGGCGTGCTTAAAGACTTGCCTGGGCGTGATGCCAAAGTTGTCGACTCGTGCGACGATCGCCCGCAGTTCCTCTTCATTCCGGGCGGCGGCGGTGACCGCGGCGGCAAGTCCGTCCTCGTAACTCACTTGATGGAAGACGTTCACGGCGGCGACTGCGTCGGGGCCCTGCTGCTTGCAGCCGAAGATGAGGTCCATCCACAGGTGCAGTCTCCCGGCCACCGTCTCGCTCTCCAGTGCCTGGCGGCACAGATGCGTAAAGGCGAAGGGGTTGTTGTCACACCAGACAGGAAGGGTGACGTCCCCGAGCGCCACGCCGTCGCTTGCGCGGGTGCCGAGGTCGACGCGGTTGAGGTTTGTCAACGCCTCCGGTAAAGCGTAGCACTCAGGCACCAGCTCTTTGGTGTCGCCGCGACCGCTGGAGGAGCTGCGCCACGCATCCTCGAATGAGTGGAAGAGACGGTCGGCGACGTCCAGGCGGCCGCCTTGGTATTTGGCCGACAGCGTGGCGTGCGGTTGCAGCCGTACGAGGTAGTACAAGACGATCGCGCTCGTGCTGTAGTGAGTGCCGTGGTGGAACGGTGGTGTCGAGTCATCCATCCAATCGTTGAAGCGAGCGATCAACTCGGCCGCGCGTGTCGCGTTCAGCGCTCCGACAGGCTTCGACAGGTCGCGTGCACGCTCGTCTCCTAGGATCGCGACGGCGGCGCCAGAGGCACACGTTGGCGGCTCGGTGGCAGACATGGGAGGTACCGAGTAATCCGCGACGACCCACGGTACGACGGGGTACTGTGACAAGTCACAAACCGTCCTCGACGCCGCGGCGTTCACGATCGCTAAGTACGCGGTGGTGGAGATTTGGCGCCGGAGCCAGCGGCGTTGCGCGACGGCTACCCGGTTCTTCAGTGCGGTGCTATTGTCCACGGTGATCGCCGTGCGGGGAGACCCGCTGAAGCCGGAGAGCTGCGAGCTCACGGCCCCCGCGATGACATCCGCAAGCACATCTCGCTGCGTGCGCGACATGGTGAAGTCGCTGCTCAGCGCCACGAGAAACCAGGTGCTGCCCCCATGCGTGCCCAGTTCGAGACCGGCGCGGTGGTTTTGGAAGTTGCAGTGGGTGACGCTCGCGATATGGTGTAGGGGGATGACCCAGAGCAGCGGTTGCTGCCCGAGCTCGTCGCGGCCGCTGCGGCGGCTGTCCACTGCTTGCGCGGCGCGGAGGCGGCGAAAGTGCTGAGAGAACGCAAACGCGGCGTCGGTATCGCTCGAAAGGATGCGGCTCCTCGCTCCCACGGACAGCGGCAGGTAACGACGCAGTAGGTTCGCGATGACGAGCCGAGTCGTCTTCCGCCGCGTTCGCACAGCCGGCGTCGAGTCGTCCCCCTTGCCCCTGGCGGGCGCGATCACGATGTCGCACCAGGACGAGGGTGAGCCAGCAGCCTCGGTGCCCTTTGTCCCTTCGCCGTCCGCCGCCCCGCCGAAGGGCGACGCCACCACATCGGCGGGCGTGCTCGCGTCGACGAGCTGCGCGGACGAAATCAGCACCACCTGCTGGGTGGTGACGACGCCGACCACAATGATGCACTCGTTCTCAGCCACCAAGTACATGTTGCTGGCGTAGAGCACGCGGTACGGCGGGTCTTCGTCGCCATCGCCAAGGGCCGCGGTCAGCAGCATGTGAAGCAGCGCCGCGGCGCTCGGCGACAGCGTTGTCCGCGCCTGCTGGAGATCTTCTTGCAGCGTCGATGCGAACGTTGCGTGCTGGACCGTCGGGCGCCGGGCACCTTCGCGCGTGCCAATGTAGGGCGGCGGAAACGGCTGCAGGTTGTGTAGTGGCGTTATAATAGGCAGCGCGTTGCACAGCGGGCGGGCAAGATGCTCGGTGCTGCCCTCCGCTAGTCGAGGCCGGAAGAGGGACCGGCCATCCCAAAAAAAAGGGTTGCTGCCACGGCTGCCAACGGCAAACTGAGCCGAACTGGAGGTCCACCCGAGTGTCGTGGGTCCGCGCCACACCCAGTCTGGTGGGAGCAGGGCGGAGCCACCACCACCATTCCCCCCTGCGCATGGCGGGAGCCGCAATGCCTCGGCGTCAACGAACGACCTCGAGTACAGCGTCGCCTTCCAGTCTCGCTGCACCTCCCGGATAGCCTCTGCCATCCGCGCGCCGGATCCGGTGGCGTCCGCCACCCATGCGTCGCGGTGCCGGGCAACCCACTGAAGTAGGCCACGAGGATCGCAGCTGTCGACGAGTGGCGTGGACGGGGTGCCACCTCCCGCTTGGGGCCCGGTGCCAGCGGCGGCGGCGGCGGCACGCAGCACGGCTATGGTGTGGTAGCGGTTGTCGACGAACCATCCGAGGAACATCTCGATCGGGCCGACGGACTGCAGGAGGAGGTCGATGCCTCCGCTGTAGGCGTTGATCACCCTCCCGTGCACGGTGGCGGTGAACAGGCTGCTGAGCTCCTTGTTCGTGTGGTTGGCGTGCACGAGGCGGTGCCACAGTTCTCCTACGTGCTGGGCGGTCGCCGTCGTCGTCGCCTCAAAGTCGGGCAACGCCGCGAAGGTGAGCTCCCCCAGGCGCAGCGCGACGTTCCGCAGATGATCGGAAGGCAGCGGCAATCCGAAGACGAGCGACCCGCGCTGATACACCAACTCCACGACGCCGCGCAGCAGGGGGACGCTCCAGAGGTGAAACGCGGGCGACATGAGGTGGGTGATCGCATCGAGGCCAAGCGATCGAAAGCACCGGGCGGCGGTGGAGGAGGCCTTCTCGCCCAAGGACGGACCACTGCTGCTTACGCTCGCGTAGCACGCGATGAGCGAGTCGAGCAGAAGTGCGGCCGACACTGGCAGTCCAGCGATGAAACGCTCCGTCCCGTACAACAACACCGCGGTGCAACACCGGAGGCCATCCACCGAGGTCGTTTTCTTTCGCGCGGTGCGTGCTGCCGCCGCGAGCCAAATGCCGCTGAGCACGACGTCGTTCCACGGTTCCGGCTGCTGGAAACTTGTTGGGGCGGCATCGGCCCCTTCACTTCCAGGGGGTTGCCGAGGCAGCAGCAGCTGGTTGAAGACCGCGACCGCGCGCGATACCTTGACGCCCCCGACGATGACCGGCGGCTCTGAGGGAAACGTTAGAGCCGCCTCGGCGATGTTCCGGTGCATCGAGAGCGCGGCCTGCTGCAGGTGCGTGTGACCCAGGGGCTCATCGGGCGCGAGCTGCATCATGCGGATGGCCTCGGCGCTGTTCCCTGCCGGATTGGCGTCCAGCGCCTGCTGCATGCGAGCAGCGTTCTCGTCGATGTTGAAGCCGCCGGCGAAGCCGATGACCGCGCACTCGGCGATCATCGACGCTCGAAGGCCGGGGGGCGCCCGGCGTGATGACGCGGAACCCGCGGCGACCGGGGACGCGATCCTGGCCGCCGGCAACACGGCTGCCAGAGCGTCGACTGCCAAGCGAGCCACCTTTGCGGTCGCGTCGCCTGAAACGCGGACCTGAGCGCCGACCGTGGTGGGTGCGATCTCCGAAGCAGGAGCCGAGGCCAGCGCGTGGATGACACTTGGCAAGTGGGCGATCTGAGCGGAGAGCCACCCGATACATTTAGTCAGTAGTAGCGACGCCCGGCGAGCGGCTTCCACGTCATCGGACATGGGAGCGAGAGGCAGCGCCTTGGCGGCGGGAGGTGACTCTGCCGGGCCCTCCGTCGTGCTGCTTGCCCTGGGCGGGGACGATACCGCCCCGACGGCGGGAGGGACGCCTTCGACGACAGCGGGCGCCTCACCACCGGGTGCGATCAACGATCGAAGGCGATACACGCAGCGCACGACGTGAACGGCGATGCGCCAGCGCAGTGCCAGCAGTGCGGCCGGTCTCGACCGCCGGGTGGCTTGCTGCTGCTGGGACGCGTAGCGCTGCGCACGGTACGCCTGAACGCTGAAGTAGTCGCCCACCAACAGGGCTTCTTCCTCGACACCCCCACAGCCTTCGACGAGCGACGCATCTCGCGACTTGTCGACCCTCAGATCGGACGGGGGGCCCGCGAACACCGACTCCGCCAGACGGTCGATCGCCGCGAGCCACCATTCAAGGAAGGCCTGGTGCACGTCGCGGAAGGGAGCCGGCCCGTGGTCCAGCAGCAGCGCGCTCGTGGGTGGGTGCTGGAAGGCAAGGCACATCAACGCGTCCATGACGTCGGGGCGGCGCGCGTGCACCGCCACCTGCCCCCGCAGCCCGCGCACGACGGACCTCCCCGTGACGATGCCCTTCTTGCCGCTCGGCGCGGTCGATGCCCTGTGCACCGCCGAGCGGTGGTCCCCGGACGCGATGGAGAGACTGGCGATCAGTCTGACGGCCAAGGCGACACCGACGGGGTGAGACCGCGAGCCGAAAACGTGCATTTGCCAGCCAACGCGCCAGGCCTCGGCGACGCACGTCAGCAGCGACCGACGGGGGGGCCCACCTTCGGCGTCATGGCCACCCCCGCCGTTGTGGACAAGGTCCACCGAGTGCCACAGGGCCTTCAGACAGTGATTCCGCACGACGGTGATGTACGCGGACGGCATCGTGCTGCCACAGGCGAGCGAAATTGTCGTGCTAATGGAAGGCGCGTCCCCCCCCGATGCTGTTGTCGCGTGGCTCACAAACGCCATGACGTCGGCGACCGCGGCCGTGGCGAGTTCGCTGGGACCGAGCGCCGCGAGGAAGGGCGGCAACAGACTCATCAGGTCCTGCATCGCCGCGGGGGCAACGTAGTGTCGGGAAAGCCCGTAGGTGAGGTGCGCGATGAGCTTCGCATCCCACAGCCTGCGAGCGTTGACGGCGGCGTAGGCGTTGTGCGGGCCTAAAGCGAGCCGCAGTAGCGCGCACATGGTGAGGATCACATCCACACTCGCGACTTGCAGTGTGCGGCCTTGCAGCAACACGAACGCGAAGATCGGCGCCGACACGATCAGGGTGCCCTCGCGGGCAGCGGCGCTTGCGGTCACGGAGAACGACGTGTTGGAGCACCTACCAGGCGGTGGTCCCTCAGCGAGCGGTCCCCCCAGCAGTTTGGGGACTCCCGCATCGTCGTTGGCTACTTCCTTCGGCGTCCTCACCGACATGTCATCGTTGGAGCCGAACAGTCCAGCGGTCGCCGCCGTGCCAACGTGGTCGGAGGCTCCGTCGACGTGAGCATCGGCGAGACACACGTCGCACATCACGAGCGGCAGTAGGCCGCGCAGCATCGCGTCCATCACTCGCGCCGGCGGAGTGAAGCAGCTCGTCGGGGTCAGCAGGTTGCGATAAAGCCACTGACACAGGTCGGCGTGCCTTGTCGCCAGGTGCCCTCCTGGCCCGTCATCGACCAGCGAAAGCGATACCAGGAGTCGCAGCAGCCACGACGCAGAGGAGGCCTGTCCCGTGCGGCACGCCACCAAAAGGCGCTGCTGTAGCGATTCCACAACGGGATCGTGGGGGGGCTGAGGGGCGTGGACCCCGTCCTGACTGTGCGGGCTCAAGACTGTCACTGCCGTGTAGCCGCAGGCCCGGAGCCCGGAAAACACGGCGATCGGTTGCGAATTGGTAGTGACGGCGGACGAAACCGGCGACCCGGCCATTTGCGCGCGCGACGACGGCGACGCATCGGTAGCGGCGCAAAGAAACGCACGACTGTCATCGGACTCGAGCCGCGTGGTCGCACAAACGGCCGCCAGAGGGGGCGACTGGACGCACTGCAGATCAATGCTGGCAGCCTCGGCTTCGACGGCCCCGTGCGCCCACTCCGCGTCGTTGCAGGCCGCCCCGTGCTGACCCACCGCGCTCACGAGCGTGCGGATGTGAGTGAGGGTGACGGAGCTGCGGCCGACGGCCCCCACCACATCGAGCGGGGCGACGATCGACGCGGTCCTGGGCGGCGCTAGCCCTCGACAAGCTCCGGAGTACAACTTGGTAAAACTCGTTCCCGACTTGATGGTGCCCCGCATGAACAGGAAGCCCGCGACGTCGAGTATCGTGGACAGCGGCGGGGGAGGGGGCGGCATGGAGGCCGGGAGGGGCCACAGAACCGGTCCAATGAACAACGCGGCCTCGTTGGCGGCGCTCCCGCCGACGGCAGAGGCGGCGGACGCCATCGTGGAGCTCGGGAAGGGCACGTCGACGGCGCGCTCCGAGACGCCGTTAATGACAATTTGCACCTCAGAGGGCGACAACAGGCGGCCGCGATGGTGCACGAGGCACACATGGGTCCACACGCCCCGCGGCACCGGGGCGCCGAGCGAGCGGGATGTGACCTTGTCGCCGATCGCGCAGGTGTACTCCAGCTCGCTGGTGGCCGCCTTGATCGCGAGCGTCATTGCCGCTCGGCTGCCAGTGAGCGACTCGGTCCACGTGACAGCCCACAGAGTAAGCTGGTGCGACCGGTAGCCGTGCGAGGCGTCTTGCGGTGCGTCGGCGACCGTCGCGGAGCCGTTGAAGGGCTGCCATCGCACCCACAGCGCGACTGAGTACCCAAACGCGGGGGGAAAGTCGACGAGGGTGGCACCGCCGGTCGTGCCACCCTCGTCCAGGCTGCTCGCACCGCCCACGCCGCCGAGGACACGTGCAAACGGCCCGTTGTACAATTGGGTACGGGAAGACAGCACTGGTTCGGCGGATCCACACTGCTGCTCCGAGTCCAGAACGGGAACGCGGTCGCGCTGCTGCTTGAATTGGCGACCGAAAAACCGTCCAGGACAAACGATCACGTGGCTCGGCGCGTACAGGGCCGCCACGACTTGCATCGCCGACCGTACGGCCCACTCGTGCGGAGAGAAGGCGCCCCCGCCCCGGGGGACAGATGGACTGGAGTCACAACTATGCACGCTCGCGACCGCATCCACGATCGCGCCGATGAGTGAACTCGGCCAGCGGATGTCACCCTCGGCGGCGCCGTTGACGATGTCGTCCCATAGCAATGCGTCCAACAGCGACGGAGCGGCGGAGGTCACTGAATTCTCCACGGAGCCCGGAGGAGCCAGGCCGGCAGCGACGACCCCTGCGATCCAACGCTGAGCCGTGACAGACTCGAGAGGGAGGTTCCAGTGCCTGCCGCCGCGCACGAGCATGCGGACCGCGTGCGCAAGATCCTCCGTGCCACACAGTGCCTCGACTTGACAGAGGCGATAGAGTGCCGCCGCGACCGGTTCGCTGGTCACCGTCAACGGGGGCCAATCCACGTGCACGGTGCGCGCGACGCGCTGCTCGAGCGCCGACAGTGCGGCGAAGGCGGCGGCGGCTGGGATGGCCAACGGTGGCATTGGGAGATAGAAGCGGCCGAAGCGACGCTGCGCAGCCCTCGCGATGCGCACACCCCCTTCAAGCGCGGCGGCGAGGCCGGAGCGCCTAGGCGGTCCCTCGGAGAGCCCGACGGCCCTCGTCTGGGCCTCCCATAACGCAGTCGTCGCGTTGACCAAGGTCGCCTGAATTGTGGAGGACCCAGCCATGACGAGCACCCCAGGCGTTTGTCCCTCAGTGAACAGTGGAAGGCTCGCCGCCGACCGCCGGCACGTGGCCACATCCACCAACAGCTGGACGCCACTCGACGGCACATTCGCGGAGGAGGCGGCGGCACTCGGGCTGCCGTGCGCATCGTCATCCTGCCGGTTGGTGTCTTCTCCGTCGGAATGTGTCGCGGCTACGACGCGCGTCAGTTGCTCGGCGGCTGCTGTCACCGCACTGGGGCTCATTTGGGCCGACAGCAGCGCGCCGATCACCGCCGCAAGAATAGCGGCAGCGACGGGATCTTCCGTCACCACGCGCTGCTGCGCGGCCGCCACGCACGCCTGCAGCCCGCCGAGCTTCACAAAGTCCTCTTCGCATCGCACTCGCTCCAGGACCAACAACACGGCGTACATCGGCTGCGCGAAGCACCTGTCAGAGTCCGACGCGGGATGGGGCTGGGCTAGGTGAAGAACGTTCTCGACCATGTAGCCAAGCGAGCACCTGTTGACGGTCAGGAGCGCGTGAAGCATATCGAGCGCCACGGACGAGACATCGACGAACGTTGTCAGCGCGGCAAGAAGCAGATGGGCGTCGCTGCGGTCGACCACATGGTCCGCCGCGCCGTCCACCCGGAGGATCGCACGCCAGAGCCGAGCGCAGTGTACGAGCAACGCAGCATTTGACGTGGCCACTCCCAAGGCGGCGGCGGCTGGGTTCGCGAGCGCCGGCGCTTCACGGGGAGAGCCGGGCCCCCTGTCGCTCCGGTCGTGGCCCACTGGCCCGCAACCATCGCACAGTGGCTCCTGAAAGCGTCTGCTTGTGGCCGGGTCGTTCTCCGCAAAGAATTTGATGAGCGACAGCACTGCCTTTGAGAGGGTCTTAAGGCGGCCCTCCTGCTCGGAGGGCGCCAGGGCGAACCACAGCGACGTCGTCAAGCGTTCTTTGGCACCTGGCGCGGGCGAGCCAAGGAACCCTCCGAGTGACGCGAAGCTGCTGTTGCCTGCAGCCGTCGCGGCGGCGTCGGCGTGCGCCTCTGACGACAACGACCACGATTGCCGACAGAGGCCCTCGAATCCTATCAGCAGCTGCGCGGCGCCTTGGTAGGACACGCTCCGCGAGTGCAAGGCCCGGGTGAGCGCATCCACGACGCCCTCGATGGTCCGCACCGCCGCACCCTGACCCGCGCCGCCCACGACGGATGACGACGTGGCGGCCGCAGGGTCCGCCGCGGGGGCGGCAGAGGCGGCGTTTGGGCTGGGCGTGACCGTGACGACGTTCACCACCGTGGACAAGGCAATCCGGAACATCATGGCGTGGAACCGCGGCTCGGCACACCATAGATTTTCCAGTAGCAGCGACGTAAGCCGCACCCGCAGGTCGATCGGGACGCGCACCGACGGGGCCGCCTTCTCGGAGGCGCCGCCGTCCACGCTGCGGCGGCGGGCCCCGGAGTGCGCTTGCGACGGCGCTCCCCTGTCGCTCTCGCCCGGATCTGTTAACCAGAGGGCGAGGATGGTGAGCAGAGCCCGGCGCACGCTGGCGCTGCTGCATGCGGTGACTAGGGTCGTGGCGAACTCCACAATGGCAGGTCCGGTGAAGACCAGACTCGACCCGATGGCCGCCTTGGCACTCGCCTGGCTGCTGCCTCCTCCTGGGAGCTGAATGGCGTCGGGTCCGAACGTGGCGTCGGCGGCGCTCTGCAAAACTTGCATGGGGGCCGCCGTCACCTTGGACACGACCTTAGTGAGCCAGCCGCCGAAGGTGCCTCGGCTGTTCGACGTCGACGCGCTTCGTTGCCTGCTAGAAAATGCGTTTCGGCGGTAGTCGAGGACGCCGCTCGGAAGCGGAGCCAGCGCGAGCTGCGAGAAGGCAACGCACGTCCGCTCCGCAAGGCGCGCGTTCGCCTCGTAGCATCCTTGAAATGCGAGGATGGCACTTCCGAGAGGCAACACGTCCATTGTCGCAATCGTCGTGGCGGCGAGTGGCGGAGCTGATCCGAGCATGGCCGCCGCGGTCGCGTGCGCACACAAGGACAACGCGAACCAGATGGCCTCAAACGTCGCAGGTAGCGACGAGGCTGCTTGCAGCTGCGCCTCAGCGGTTGGGTAACGTGACGCACCGCCGCTGACGGCAAGCACCGTGAACGCCGCGGCAAGATCGTCCACGGCGGCATTGCAAGCCACGACGACCGCGGCGTCATCGATAATGGCCGACGTTATGGAACTGGTCCCTCTCCTGCCCCCGGTGCCGGTGGCGGGCGACACGGCGACCCCCTTCCACAGCGCGGTGAGATCCTTGCTGGCTGCGACCGCGGCGTCGACCGGACCAAAGAGTTGTTTTAAGCACTCGAGCGTTAAGGACGCTACCGACACGCTGCCCCAGTGGGGATGCAAAAGGGCGGAGGTGAAGCTGCGAAGCACTGACCGGAATCGGTGCGGCTGCACGATGAGGTCGCGAAACGTGCTCCGACGCGCAGCGGGATGAGAGGCGCTGCAGAGGTGTGCGAGGAGCACGAGAAGTCGTTGCTCTGCGCTGACCACTGCCTGCAGAAGGGATGCATTGTCCTGAGCTGGCCGCGTGGCGGCCGAACAGTCGGCGTCGTGTGCCGTGACTGCCGCCGCGGGACCGTCGACGATGGCGAAGTAGGCCTTGTGGAAGGTGATCAGCGAGCTGGCGAGGTTGTGCTTGGCCGCTTCACCGAATAGTGTTGGTTGAGCGGCCGCACGGTCGTCGTCGATGGCATCGGCCGCCGACGGGTTGGCATCAAGAAGCGCCGATAGCAGCACCAAGAGGTTCATGTGCTCGGCGCAAGCAAGGTGGGATGCCACGTCGCCGAATACGACGCTCCCGCCAGTTTCGTCGGCTTCGGCAAGGCGAATTTTGTTAAGGCGACCGTCCATCGCGGCTG
>ERZ1292633.4863-Hain-H41-02um-R1-4863-length-12303-cov-9_pt1 | contig 12303 bp, 9 predicted proteins | sample MGYA00564406_ERZ1292633 | MGnify/ENA primary metagenome ERZ1292633 (study PRJEB36523, sample SAMEA6512639) | groundwater metagenome | collected 2019-01-08 | study: AquaDiva: Metagenomics assemblies of 32 groundwater samples
TTCCACCGTGCACCGTCAAATGGCCGCCCGTGTCGCCGCGTCGGTATCCCGTAAGGGGTCGCTGCTCGCTGACCAGAATGCGAGTTCCGAGAATGGGACGGAGGCCCAGGCGGCGTCGTCTTCTTCGTCGTGCCGTTGTTACGCTGGTACAGTTCTGTCCAGCCATCCATGCGCGTGTAATTGTCCCGCTGAATTTTCGCTGCCGCAGTGTCAGTTTGCTAAAACGAAACCAGTGTCGATTGTCGTCGTGTATCGTGATGCGACGAGGGGGGGCGACAACACACGTTGGACGTCGGCGGCGGCGGTGACCGCGATGCGCGAGGGCGTGGCAGCCACTCTTCACCTCCCGGCCGCCAACGTTTCGTCCGGTTTTATTTTCACAGGCCGAGGCGTGTTGATGCCGGATGATTCTGTTAACGCAACGTTCCTCGTCCGGGGCGAATACGCTGAATTTCTGTTGGCAGACGTCGCATCGCAGGCACCGTGGACCCAAACTCGCGGCGCGACTGTGATGCGGGCACTTTCGTTTGTAAAGGAGGCAGCCGCTCTCTTCAACGGCGACGATTTAGTCATCGGTACGTTCGCCGTGACCCTGCTGCAGATGCCGGTGACGATCGAACTCACTGTCTACATGGTTGTCTACAGCGTCGTCGGCGTGGCGCTGCTGATCATGCTTCCCTCCCTCGACTACTGCTTTTTCGGAAACGATCAAGGCGCCGTGCAGAGTATGATCGAGGACGGCGTGCCGATGCTGAAAGGGGTGAAGGCGCCCCGAACGGCGTTGCGGCGTGTCGACGGTGAAGAATTGGCGGACCGCTCAGCGTTTCATGGAGCGTCGATGCCGACCGAAGACGAATAGCATTTCCGAGGTTCACATGGTGTGTGTAGGCGATGCGCAACAAATCAACGGTCCTCTTAACTCACAACAGAGGGCCTTTGCAACAGCAGCCATGCGGACGGTGAGGGAACGGTGTGCGGACTGGTCTTGGATCGTGTCGATGAGCCACCACGCGACGAAGCGCCGCGCACTTTTTTTCCTTCTCTCACACTCACTCTCTCTTCGACGAGGCCGGTGAAACGGGCGGCATGTGAATTTTTTTTCTTCTTCGAATTCCGCGATTCAACCAACCACCACAGCACAGGGCGGGGTAGTAGACCAGAGGGGTGAACATGATGTGTTGTGCCTATGTGGGTCGGTATACACTCAACGGAACCTATTCCTGTCGAGACACAGGAGACAACTTTGAAGGTAACCAATTTTGGACCAAAAAACAATCCCACGAGGGGATGAATCAAAACCACCAGTGAAGCATTAGTCTTTCTCTCTTCGGTATTTGGTGGCTCCTTTCCCATTCTATAGTCTGCGACCTCATGAACAAACGCTGTTGGAGTCCCTCACTTCTCTGAAGCAGTCTCTTTCGCCAACACACATCACACCCCCCCCACCACGGCCTGAAAAGATCGATGATGTTGTTGTCGTGGGCAGCGCCGGCGTGGTGGCTGATGACGACGATGCTACTGCTCGGTGGGATGATGGGCCCTACGACAGGAGCGGTGGTGGTGGTGGATGCTCAGTCGTCCACGACGTGCGATTGTCATTCGGGTACCGTGCTGTCCTCCAATCCCTGTAGTTGCAACTGCCCGGCTGACTTTTCTCTTCCGCAGTGCCGATTCGCGAAGGTGAAACCGGTGACGATACGGATGAAGTATCGCAACACCACAGCACCACGTTGGACTTCCGCGGCCGCCGTGACGGCGATACGCAATGGAGCGGGGCGTGGAGTGGGCACGACCGATGCCAAGTCGGGATTTGTATTTACGGGCCGAGCGGTTTCCACTGATATGGATGTCATCCTCGCGACCTTCGCCGTCCGTGGAGAGTACGCGGAGACGCTTTTGTCCGACGTAGCGTCGAAAGCGTCGTGGACGCAAGCCGCCGGGGTCGTTGTCATTGACGCGATCGCGGAGCCCAAAGTCGCCGCCCCTATTTTTAACGCGGACGACCTCTTGTTGGCGACCATCGACGTCTCCCTCCCCGTCGTGGGCAAGGCCACCATCGAGCTCACCATCATGCAGCTCATTTTCTTCGCGATCGGTCTCGTCATCATCATTGTGCTGCCGGCCATTGATTTTTGCTTCTTTGGAAATGATCAAGGTGCGGTGCAAGATATGATCTTAGACGGCGTGCCGATGAAGATCGGGGCGAAACCACCGGTCAACCGGGACGATGACGACGACGACTTCACGGGCAATTCGATGCCGCATGAAACGGAGCAACCTTCCCCCCGAATGAGCAGCAGGGGCGCGGCGCGTTGAGTAGAGGAGCCCATTCCATTCCTCTCCTTCCTTCGTTTCTTTCCCAGTTTTACTCCGGCCGGGCTGAGAAAGAAGAACAACACACGGAAACAGGTGTCAGTCTCCAATTTGGAAGTCACGTACGGTGCACACTGTTCACGTGTATTGGTGCGCGACAGCGCCTACTTGTTACCATTGTTGTAGTGCTCCTCACCCCGGTAAAGGCCCTTCACGCCTTCTCCAACCTTGACCAAAACAAAAAAATCCTTCTCTCTCGTTGTCTGTGTACATTTGTCAATCGCAACAAAAGATGTGGAAGGTTCGCTTTCCCCTCAAGTCGCGTGTTGTGACGTTTACATGAGGGTGACGTCACCCGAAAGGGCGACGCTGACGCACACCCCACACGATGTGTCGACTTTGTGTGCTTTGCGAACGCAAGCGCCATCAAAGCAAACGAAACGTTAAAAATTTCAAAGGAAACCGAAAAAAATGCCGCCGAAGGCGACGAGTGGAACGCGAAAGCGCGAGAGAGTCACGGCGACGGACACCGACGACACGAAGGTGGAGGAGCCAACTGCCGTTGCCGTCATCTCTGGCTGGGGGTGTACAAGCCACGAAGCCGAGCCACCCCGGCCTCTGTCCTTCTCGGTCACGTGCACGCCAGGCGGACCGTTTCAGATTGGAACCGCGACGGCGTCACCTGACCGGGCAGCCGCTCGCGCGCTAATCGATTGTGTGCGCCAAGGGAAGGCGGACGACATCGCCTCCTTGGGCGCGACGTGTGACACGGAAGGGCGGCAAGCCGCCTTGGAGTTCGCACTGTTGCATGGATTTGGGAGCATTAAAGGGGCCGCACAAAAAAAGCTAGGCGCCTGCGTGCGGGCTCTCCTCGCGCTTCCCACGCCGCTCTATGCACACCGAAATGGGACCGCTCCATTGATGCTGAATTTCAACTGTCCTGAAGCGGTGACCGCGCTGGTCGAGTCGGGGGCGGATCCGCTCCGAAATGCCATTCCGAACGACAGTGGTAACGCCGAGGATCCCCCGGACGAAAATATGAGCCACCCATTGTACTACTACGCGATGTTCGACTATCACCAAAATGCCGAGGCGCTGTTGGCGTCGGGTCGAGTCAAACCGGACCACGTCGTGCCTCCTTACACCCAAACCGCTCTCATGCGCGCGGCTCGGTGCGGGTCACCCAAGATGGTCAAGGTATTGATCCAACATGGCGCAAACGTTTCCGCCGTGAATGAGGATCGAAACTCTGTCCTTCACATTGCCGCAAGCTCACCCATCGGGAGTGCTGATGTCAAGAAGGAGATTCTTGATGCGCTCATTGCCGCGGGCGCGAATCGAACCGTACGAAATGGCGAAGGCAAAAGACCCGTGGACGTTTTACCCAAAAAGTATGCCCCGGCGCTCGCTTCGCTACTTGCATGATGAAAATGGGGGACAGAGGGAAAAGAAACGGCCGAACGCATTCTTTTTATCTTCGGGGGAGACTAGGATTTTCATCACCAAGGTCAAATCGAAGGACAACCTGTCTTGAATCGTCCTCACGTGATTTCTCTCCCCCCTTCGATCTCCTCCATTCCGCCACAGATCGTAACTCGCGCCCCCGAACATCCCCAATCGACATCTCTCTTCATAATTTTTTTGCATCATGCCGACATTTATCGTCGTCATGCGGAGGTGCCTCCTGCTCCTCTTGACGAGCGTCGTCGTCGTCATTGGCGGCGTCTACATGGCGGCGGTGGGGGCTCTCGCGACAGCAGCTAAGACCACCTCGTCGACGGCATCATCGGCGACGACAGGAGGAGCCGCGTCCCCGCTGCCATCGGCAAAGGCCATCAGGAGGGCGTGTCAATCAACCCCCTCGAAGATCTTCGTCGGAAACTCACCCAATGATCCCTTTTCGTGGGGCGACGCGTCCAACTGGCAACCGAGCGGCGCTCCTGAGCCCACCGACGCTGTTCTCATCGCCAACGCTTCCATCGTGCAACTTCATGGCCCGGTCGCCCCGGGTAATGTGGTCATGGTGGATTCCGTCTGTGTGAGCGGCACGTACTCGATGCTCCTCATCCATGGGGACTTTTCCGTCACGTCGGCTTTCGAAATGAGGGACTCTGCGTTAGTGGCCGCGGAGCCGCGCGCATCCGCGTGGCCGAATGACGAATCGAATCCCACGGTCACGCTGAGCGCGTCCGCCCGTCTCAGCAGCGGGGCTCGGCTCTCTTTGGCGTCCATGACTCTCCGGGACACGAACCTCGTCGTTGAAATCGCCGTTGGTGGTGACGGTGAGCCAGCTCACTCAGAACAAGAAGAGGTAACAGGACGACGGCGGCGCAGGTACGGTGACACTCAACGAGGAGGGGTGGGACGGACTGGTGGACGACGAAGCCGAAGAGAGAGCCGCTCTCAACTGGAGGAGAGCGATGCTACGGCCGTGTCCCTCGGATGCGCCGGCAATCAGTATGCACCTGCGACGCAGTTCAATTTGACTCTCGTGCAGTCCACCATATCCTTCGTTGCCAGCACAACATCAGCATCATCGTCGTCCCGCGGCGGCAGTCCATCGGGGAACGACGCCTTGCGCCTCCGTTTAAAGCCGTTGGTCAACTCGCGCGGCGACCTGTGGCGTCGCCTGGCGTTCGAATTTTTCATGAATCCATCCGGGGGGACCGCCGAAACGACTTCGCCGCCCTCCCCTCCGTTGGGCCCTCTCATGCTGTGGAGCGACCAATCCACATACGGCAGCAATCCGTATGGTTATCAGTGTGCGATCCGATTTCGTCAAGGGACCACGTTGAACTGGAACCAAGCACCGGCGGCCTCCGCCTTCGTCTCGTTGCATCGCTTCGTCGTCCTCGACGTGGACGCCGCCTCGTCGCCCCTTTCGATACCGGAAGGGGTCTTCGTCGCACCCACGGAGGACGGCCCGACGCTGCTCTACTCAGGATCGTCCCTAGTCATTGAGACACTGACATCAACAAATGCCTCGTGGGTCGCCGTGGGCGTCCTGCCATCGGCGAACTACGACGGCCATTTGCACATTGGCACTCTCTCCGTGCCAGACGAGACGATCCTCGTCGTGGGCGCTCCCCCGAATCAGCCAGAGTGCGTCGTCGATCAGGTGGACCCCACGGCACCGACGACACTGACCATCGTGGCGCTGCCGTCCTCGACGGAAATCGCCGTTGGCGGTTACAACGTGCTTCAGTTATTGGCCTCCGCGCCCCCCTTGACGGTCACCTTGTCCTGCGGATCGCTAAAACTGCCGGCGTCAAACAACGCGCCCCCAGGCACCGCCGCGACCATTTCCGTCGTGTTGGGGCAAATGTCAGTGTGGGTGCCTCCGGTCCCCGTGGGGGGCGTCGCCTGTTTGGTGCCACTGACCGCACGGAAGAGCCAAGATGGCAACGATGGCAGTGCCGCTTCTTGGGCGTGCCTCATCAACTCGACCAACGTGTACGGCGGGGCTCTCCTCCTCGCCACTGAGGCGGCACCATCAGAATCGTCCGTACGTCATGTCGCGACGCCAACACACGCTGTCGCCAAGGTCCATGAATCCAAAGACGACCGACGCGAGAAGGCGCCGACCGACGACCTCCATCATGACCATCCGGATGCGATGGGCCCAACGTTCCTTGTTGAGAGCATCGCCATGACGGGCACAGCGCATTTGTGGATGCTGTCCGCTTCCCCTTCTCCTTCGTCCACACCGTTGATTCTGTCGACAACGATCGTGGCCAATCAACTAACCTTCGTGCAAGGCGTTGGTGGCCAATTTCAGGAGTCGAAGGTGGGTTGTCGTTCTCCTTCTCTGCTCAAGAGCCGCCGCCCCTCGCAACAGACATCGCCGTCGGTGTCAGTTTTACCCACGCCATCTTCATCTCACCCGCAAGGAGGACGTGGGGGACGAGGTGGAGGAAGGCACACGTCTCTCACCACGAGGGGGGGCACACCCCCTTCCTCATGGCGAGCCCCCACGTCGCCTCCTCCGCCCTCCTCGTCGTGCACGGTTCAAGTCCTCGACTCTCTGTCCTTCGACCAAAATCCGACGCAGCAAATGGAACGGAGGTTCTCCCTTTCCGGGAATGCGTCGTTCCTGTACGGCCCGTCGTCATCTTCTTCCTCGTCCTACTCCACGCCATCGCCGGCCGTGTTCAACGTCTGGGTCAGCAATCAGGTTCATGTGAGACTCACGGACGGATCGATGTTCGCACCCGCGGCGGATTCGGGACCCGACGCACCCCTTTTCAACGTCATTGTGTCGACCGCGTTGCTACAAGGGTGGCTGCAAATCGAAGCGGGGGTGGGTTCGGACGGGGCCCTCGCCTGGATTCCTACCTTCAACATGTCCCAGTCGTCGAGGTACGTCGGACCCTACCTACCGACTGTCGAAAACATGACCGTGATGGCCCCAGTTGGCACCGTGGTGGAAACGTGCGTTCAGTCACCTGGAAACGAGGCTGGGTGCAACGGCGTGTCGGTCGATGTCAGCGGCGGCCCATTTCGAGTCAGCTTTTCCATTCTCGCGGTACCACCGACTCCTCCGCCAACGCCGTCGACCACAATGGCTCCGTTGACAACCGCGCCGCCCATCCCTACCACGTGCGACGGGTTCAACAACTGGGCAGGCTGCACCAGCCAAGCTGGCTTCCAAATGGGCTGCATTTGGTGCGGAGCCAACCAAGACCCGATGCCCAACGCCAGCTGCACCGGTTTCTGCTTCCCGGACAACAATGGGTCCTCGTGCTGCGAAGCGCCCTACACCACGGAGTGTTCGTTGTTGTGCCCGCCGACGACCCAATGCATGAATGGTATCAACGGGCCGCTGTGTTGCCCGCCAGGATCCGTGGAATGCGGCGACGCGTGTTGCCAAGGGCAATGCGTCACCTCGACTGGAGATCAACCCACCGAGTACGCGTGTTGCAACGCTCAAACGGGGACGCAGCCTTGTACGAATTACAATGGGGCGACGTGCTGTTTTAGCACCGACGTTTGCTGCTCGGATGGAAATTGGCCGCATTGCTGTCCAGAAGGAACCAACTGTGACCGTGGGTCGTGCTCTGTGCCCCCGCCGTTTGAGCAAAAGACGACGACGACGGCGCATCGCAATTAGCCCACACGCGGAGAGGGACGGTGGCGATGCGCCAGATGGAAGGTGCGCAGGCAGGAAGGCGCGCCTGGCCATGTGGGAGCCATCGGCGGGCACAATCGGTGACGTTGGTTGTAACTTTTATGTTTTTCGCGCCGTACGAAAAGTAAATTTGACGTTCGAAACCCTACAGCACACAAACATTTTTCTCGTGTCATCTGTTTTCGCGCGATCGCTCTTCGTTCTCTCTCCGGGACAGAGAGTATTTATTATCGAACTCACTCCATCACAAGCCGTTTTCCTGTTCTTTTACTGCAGGGGTCACGCTCGAACAACGGGGCCGAAAAGGTGTCGCCCCCCCCCCACACAGTTTACCAACCAATCCCCACCATCGCCAAAGCAAATGCCACCAGAGTTGCGGTCGGAAAACCGTTGGGTGCTTTGCCGGCAAATCTGGGTCCACAGACAAGCCGCCGACCCCCAATGCTGGGAGCGTATCAAATTGGTCGAATCTGGAATGCGTCCGCGACGCAACCTGTTACAAAAAAAGAGCGAAAGACGAGAGGGAAACCGAACATCAAGAAAATCACAATGAAGGAAAGAGAGGCCCAACCACACGCTCCGCTTTCTTTTCACCACCTCTCAGTCGGAGCTTACGCGCCGATACTGTCACACTCTCCACCCACAGCGCCCGTCTGGATTAATGCAATGCACTCCCCGCGCAATGTTCCTCCAGTGGATTGTCCTGTGGAAAGCATTTTTTTGGACTCAAAACATGCAATGTTTTGGTCAGAAAATATCTTGCGTTTTGGTCTTCCCCTCTATTTCGGATTCGAGTTAATCGCGAAGACGAAATAAAGCAAATTCTTTTTTCGTTTCCCCCCGCGAATACCGCGATTTGTATTCGTCCTTCCCTGGCAGGGCAGTGCCTGACCGAGTATTTGTCCCTGGCCGCCACCTGACATTTGTATGTTCGCGCGGACCATTTGTTTTGGCAGACGACGGAGAGCATCTGACCTCCCGCCCTCAGACGGGCAGCGCGTCGTGTAAGCCCCCGTGGTACAAATCATTGATGTCCGCGAAGGGGTGATAAGACTTGCGCCAGAAAGAGAGAGAGAGAGAGTGGAGGACTCCTCTCACAGGAGCCTTTTTTCCCGGGTGTCCGGATTTAGAAGAGACCTTCATCCTTCGCGCTGCAGACGCAAAAAAATTATTTGAAATTGATGCACAACATCACAGCCAAAGCAAAGACAGGACGAGTGAAGGTCGGTAAGAGAAACAATGGAGGCGCTCAGCCACCGGGAGGACGAGCCCAGGCAGATCGTTTCTCGCATCGCTTCGGCGGGAGGCTCCTTCGCCGCGGCGATGCTCTCATTTTTCGTCGCTCCATTGGCCATGGTGGCCTTCACGACGCGAAGCGGCACCGGCCACCTTCCTGGGGACGGCGGTACCCCGAACACGACAGCGGCGGCGTCATCGTCGCTCGCGGCTTGGGAAGACGTGGTCCAGCTCGGACTGATCCAGTGTTCTATCTCCATCTCCACGGGCCACGTGTACGCGGTGCTTCACCGCTTCTTTGCCCCGCTGTTATCGTCCGCGGAGGACGACGCCCATCGTGTCCGCTTGTTGACGTGGATCGGCGCGCCGTATTTCATCGGCGTCACGTTGTGTTCGACGACGGTCCTCATGGTCGCGCTCGCGGCTCAGACGGGCGACGTCGCGGTCATCTGGGCGATTCCCCTCGCCGTCATCGTTGGGTTTTGGGAGCTGCTCGTGACGTTACTCGTCCATCACGATCGCTGGAAAGAGATGACGATCGCCTCCACGTTGACCGCGCTGATTTCGACGTTGCTGTTCTTCGCGATGAAAAACACCACCACGACGGTTCTAACGCGCGTGTTCGTGTCCTGGTTCGTCGCCATCCTCGGTGGATCTGTCCTTCTTGTGGCGTTGGTGACGTGGACGGGGTCGCTTTCGCCGTATGCGTCGCTGGCCAAAGCGCAGCTATTGCGTCTGTGGCCGAGGAGGACGATGAGTGCTGGCAATGCGATCGCCTTAGCACCTCCTCCACCGCCGAGGCCGCGTGGCTTTTGGGCGGCGTTCGCGTCGTCGATCGTCACGGGAGTCTTACTGTGCGGGGACCTGCCCCTGATCATGGGTCTCGAGCTCATGTGCGCCTCCCGCGGCGCGACGCCAGGCGGTGCTTGGAGTGCGTCGTGCTTTGCGACCAACGCTCCGTATTTAGTGTCGACGATAGTGGGCAATCAGCTGCGCGGCTCGATTCACTGCTTCGCGGTCGCGTTGTCCGCCGCGACTTGCATCCGGACGTCGCGATTCGCGTTCCTGGACAAGCCGCGCCAGGCTCGGTGGTCGGCAATCTTGTCGCTAGCGATTTGGTGCGTGGTTTGCGCCGTGGCGTTCGCCTTCATCGTACCCATGCGGCACCTTTTGGTGGGGTTGTTGTTGAACACCAACCACGGCGCCGTGTACGAATCGGCCAGTGGATCCGTCCCCGCTGCGATGGGATTCGCGTGCGTGCATGGCTTCTTGATGCTCGCCGTCTCCGTCAGTCACGCCCTCGGATCCAAAATCGGCGTGTTCGTGTCGTTGGTTTGGCTTTCCTCGTCGGTGGCACTCACGATTGCTCTGCACCGCGGCTTCGCGTCGTCGTCGGGGGTTCCGGAAGGCGGAGGCGGCGAGGACGACGACTATCTTCGTAACGACGTGCGGGCTTTGTTCATCGGGCCGCTCATCGCCTCGGCGCTATCCGCGGTCGGCTGTTGGTCCTACGTATTCACGCGCTGTGAGTGGACAGCGATCGTCGTCAATGCCGGCGGAGTCAACGACGGTGATGCCAGCACTGTGTGCCGACTTGACGCCGCCGTCGAGATGAATTTGTTGCGTCGCGGAGTGTCGGTTCAGTCGTATACTTAGTAGTCATCGACACTACATGGTAAGTGGGGGGAGTGACTCTGGAACGACGGAGAGAAGAACCGACGGCGCTTCGAATCTACGTTTCCTAACAACCATCGATTTTCAAACCCGCCAGTTACCAAAAAAAAGCATCCGTACTCATTTTTTTGATAGCTCGAAAACCATTTTCCTCAGTCATGCTGATGAACTGTGGCACTACATGTCATCGTGTCGGGAATTACTTTGGTTGGCGTGAAGGGGGAAATGCCGGCAGCAGCAGCCGGTCACCCAGCGCAGCTGCTGTGGTACGACGTGACGGCTACCGAAAGATCGCTACACGACATCGATGTTGCCTTCCTGAATGACCGTGGGGTCGTTGGGTCCTACGTATTCACGCGCTTGGAATGGACAGCGATCGTCGTAAATACCGGCGGAGTCGGCCACGCCGCTGACGAGATGCGTTTGCAGCGCCGAGGTGGGTACGGCGGTCACCATACTCCTGTCAAGCAGTTGTGCGATCGAATACTGCCGTGGTTTGCGAAACGCCGAGGTCCGGCTCATTAACCGCACGACAATAAAGGTTGATGTTGGTTGCCCGTCGATATCGTTGCCGCACGACCCTCGGCCACGCGACGTCACCGGTCGGATCGCCATGCCGGCGCCACTATAGCAGACGCCGCTGTCTTGCCGCTCCCACTTTCGCCTAAGGAGAGCGTGGCGGCGGTAAGACAGCGGCGTGTGCACTATGGCGCGAGCGGCATTGTCTTCGATCCGCGATGCTGAGTCCTTCGGCCTCGCACATGCTTTAGCCAGCACGCGGCGCGAGCCTTCGGTGTTTCTTGATCTTTCGTGAACGGATCACATCCACTTTCCGCGACACAGACGAGCTATTTCCAGCGGCGACGATCGGCAGCGTCCTGGACTCGGCCTTGGCAATGTAAACGAAGGATCAAACTCGCGGACGCCGTGTGGCAGTAGGAGCCTCGCGCGAGAAACGCATGTGTACTGCCAATTTCCGACCATCGCGCCCAACATTTGACCTGGCCGATCCCGACGAGAACGCTTTGGGCACCTCTGTGAAGCACACCCAACACGACCATTTAGCGAAACAACCGGTTCAATCTCATTTTTAATAAATCACTTTGCGATAGATGCAATCGCGGGCGGATACGATACAGCCGCCGCCACGTTGTGGCCCCTCAACCGTTCACCGCGGGCGGGTCCTGGCCTGCCGAGGTTACGATCCGTACTCAGGGCGTGGTTGGGAGTGCCCCGGCTGCCATCGGGCGTACCCACCCGCGGTATACGGCTGCATGACAGTGGGATGCCCGAACCCTACAACGTGTTACGGCGCACTCGTCGCACCGAGTGTTGTTGCTCCTCCACGAGCCGCTGCTGCATCCGCGCAACCAGCGGCTGGCGGCAGCGAAGTGCCCTTAAACGTATCAGCCGCGGCAGTGGAGGGAAGCCAGCCTCATCGACAACAACCACGCAAGGCGCCTTCAGTGGCAACATCCGGCCCACGCCTCCGGCCAGTAGCGACTGCAACTGCATCTCCCCGCTACGATCCCTATTCGGGATCACCCTGGAAGTGCACGGGTTGCGGCGGCGTCTATCCGCCGGCCCTTGACAAATGCAACAATGTCACTTGCCCGAAGCCCACGACTTGCTATGGGACCTGATCGTGTAGGTCCTGTGGGCCCCAGAAGTGTCAGAGCGGACTGAAATGGTACGCGAAAAGAGTCCAGTGTGGTACACACCCACATGTACGTCATGCGGGGCGGCTGTCTCGGCCTGCCAATTTTGCATGGGCCCCCTTCGCAAAGAGTTTGGTTCGGCAGCAGCCGGCGCAGGGAGATTGGTAAAAATGCCGCCAGCTGTCTTCACCCGACTGGTGGGGATCCCACGCGGGGTGCTCCCCAGGTGGATACTGCGAAGCGGCTTCGTGGATACCCCGAATTCACTGCGGCAGCGACTGTTTGCCACTTTTC
>ERZ1292633.3524-Hain-H41-02um-R1-3524-length-15147-cov-6_pt2 | contig 12299 bp, 4 predicted proteins | sample MGYA00564406_ERZ1292633 | MGnify/ENA primary metagenome ERZ1292633 (study PRJEB36523, sample SAMEA6512639) | groundwater metagenome | collected 2019-01-08 | study: AquaDiva: Metagenomics assemblies of 32 groundwater samples
CCCCCCCCCCCCCCCTTATCCATGCACGGCCGCAGGTAGGTCACAGTGTGTAGGTACGGAATGCTGTTGTTGTGCTTGTTTCATCGCCGCCATTAGAAGGAGGATGTGGGTCGGATCCGCGGATGGCCCGGAAGGGGCGCTTTCGACCGCCTTGCGCGAGTGTCTGCGCGACGCCGCTCGCGCCGCGGCACTGCCACCAATCTACGAGCGGTCCATCGCCGAGGAGGAAGCCCGCGTCGCCGCGACCTCTCACGCCAATGTGTTTGCCGTGACCGATCTTCTGTCTTCCGTGTCGAGCGTGCGTCGGGATTTGCAGTCGCTGAGGTATCGCATGCGTGCCGTCTCGCACGGAACGACGGATGGGTCCGTGTCCGTCGCTCGCCACGTGGCGCTCTATGTCCGCAGGGAGGCGGATGAGGCCCTCGCCTCCCTGCAAGGTCTGGGCGACCAGTTGGACGCGCTCGACGTGCGACTGTTCAAGCTGCTTGGATGCACGACCGCTGGCGGCTCACTGTGGCTGCATGTCGACGGCGCGGCCCACTCCACGGCAGCGACCGTGGTGTACGACGCAGAAATCGCCGACTCGCCGGACGCCCGACGCATTGCAACGTCGGCCTTTGAAGGAGCCGGAAAACAACTTGTGGGCGGCAGTGGTGACCATTTGTCTAACAGCTTTGCCGGTGGGGACCAGCTACCAATTCATCTACATCCCCCGCCGAAGATGCGCCCGAATCCAGGCGCCGCGTCGCTGGCGTCCGCCCTCGAGGGCCTGGGCTCGCAAGATCGTGAACGTCTGCTGGAGTTAGTTTCGGGGGGCCCTGCTGCACGAAAACCAGCGACAATGGCGGGAGAAGGCGAGACGTCTAGTCCTGCGGACGTATCGGCGGGGTCATGCCGTCAACGGGTGCTGCCCGCTGCGGCTCCGCGTGGCGTTGCAGCTCCATCCCCCCCGACGCCGACTCGCACAGCGGGCTCGTCCGATACCAAGTCACCGGCAAGCGTTGGGGGAGAGCTGGCGAGGCCGCCGCTATCTCCCGCGCACCAGGCGTACCAACGGCGACGCTCCTCTTTCGCTCGAAGCGGCCTCGCGACACCCGTGCATCAGGCTACGCCAACTCAGCAGCCGGAAGACGTCGAGATCACCTCTCACCATCCACGACGACGGAGTGTCGTTGAAGGAGTGGCGACGGAGGGGGCACCACCGTTCGACGGCCGCTCCATCCTCCCCGTGCGGTCGCAGGGTTCGCCCGTGTCACGCTCCGTGCATGCGACGTCCCCCGCCCCAGGATTGGCGGCGGATGGGCGCCCCACGGATGGGAGCACAACCGCCCTCGTCGAAGCGTACCTGGCGGCGTTCCTGCTGTCGGCTCAGCAGCTCAACGCTACGCCGCTGTCGCAGCAAGCTCTTGACCTTCGAGCGGTCACACCACAGCAGACACCGCCTCCAACTGCCTTCACCTTCCGGTCCGTCTCTTCTCAGGCACCGAATCATGCTTTCGCAGCCCTTTTGGAGGAATCCGAAGAGGCCGCGTTCGCTTTAGTGCGCCGGTCACTAGCGCAGGGACAAGCCCCTCCTGCTCCTCGCAGCGATCCCTTGACCGCGGATTCGGGCGTGCCCTTCGCCGCAAGACCGTCGTGGCGTGACGCTCCGCTCTCATTCGGCTCGAGTGATTCGGAGTGTCGACGTGCATCGAGGCAGTACTTTGCCGCCATTTTCGAGCAACGTCACCAGTCGGACCACCTCGACTTGCCCCCCCGATGCGACGAGCCTGGCGTCCTCACAGCGGTGCTGCAGGAGGACGTGTTGCGCGATGGACCGTTCACCGACGACCAAGCTATGCCCTTAGGAGGCAGCGTTGGCCGCGTGTGTAAAAGCGAGCTGTCCTCGCGTCGGGCTTCAACGAGACCTCTTTCTTCTCAGTCTACCGCGGAGGTGGTTTCTCCGTGTCAACCCCCTTCGGGCGATGGGGACGCCCCTGGATTGTACCATACCACTCACGTGCTCCCCAGTGCTAGAAGCGTCTCAGCAGCCGATGGCGCTCCGCTCTCGCCTCCAGCTGAGGACGCCATCGCGCTGTGACGACGCCGGCCCCTAAGTTGTGATTCATGTGCATGGCAATAGAGGTGGCTCGGGAGTCGCTCACGTGCAGCAGCTGGCTGGTCCCCCTACCACCCCCTTGACAGTATCCTCGGTCTCTGCTTCGTCCCCCCTTTCCGTGGTGAGATGCGACAAGGTGCATCGTCGTTACGGCTGCAGCAAGCGTTCGTCGTCGCGTTACTATCTGTGCTGTCGATCAGCGCAGGAGGCCAGCAGCCCGCACCGGCCAGCAGCAGAATTTTCATTGTGGACGTTGACGATGTGGCCACAGAACTCACGCCGTTCCGACCGCTGGCGACGCTCGACCTACCCTTGAAGCATCCGGACCAGGATCCGGGCAAGATCTTCGGCGTAACCATCGGCGTCGTCTACCGCGACTGCTTTTCCAGTCTCAGGTGGTCCCCTCCGTCGCCCCAGCTGCTAGTTGGTCAGCCCCCACTCGACATCGTCGTCGACCATGCCACGTGCTCGGTGTTCATCAGGGACGCCCCGTCCGGCGCGGCGCTGACATCCGGCACGTTTCAGCGCTTCTCGCTGGCGATGCGCAACACGGTGCTCATATTCAATCGCCCCCTCTCCCCGACCGAGATCAGTCCTCCTTCGTCGCCCGTCGGCTCAGGGGTCGTTCGTCTGCAGCTTTACTGGATGTTTTGGACCGACGTGACGAGGCCGCGACCCATCCGGCTGGGAGAGCCGGAGGTGGCCTTTCACTGTCCTGACGCGAACGAGCCGCGTCGAATTTTCGATGCCGCCATTCAGCGCTGCGCCCCGTGGCTCACCGTCGAATTCGAACCGGCCTCGGGCGGAGTCATCGCGGGGCCAGTGAACGACCGCGCAGACGTGCTGCTTGACTACTTGCGACGCTCCGATGACCGTGCAGCCGAGGGCGGAGCCGGGTACGTTACCTACATTGGTCTGAGGGGAACGAGCGACACTTGGTTTTCCGGTGCGCGCGTGAACGACTTCTCAAACTTCGAGCGTGGCAGTCCCGAGGGAGCTGAATCCGCCACCGTCATGCTCGACAGCCGCAAGTGGCAGAGTCGGCTTGGAACCGAGGCGCACGCCTTTTGCTGTCAAACCTTCGGTGCGGGCAGCCTTGAGCGCGCCGTCACGGGACGGGTCTCACTGACGGTGCTCCCCGCCACGGCGGACAGCCCGCTCTCCTCCCTCGCGCGGCTCAATCACAGCGCAGTGATGAAATACGATGCCGACCGCTTCCGGCCCTTCGCCACCGTCGACATGGGCGACGAAGCCCTCTACGTCGGCATGGTGGCGTGGGGCGTGACCCTCGCGGTGCATCCAGAGGACTGCTCGTCACGCCCTGTGTTTCGTTTCGTGCCTCCCTTCGTCTCGAACGCCACGTTCAACGTCACGTACGACCTAGAGCTATGTCACCTGTCCATCGCGCTGGCACAATCCGCGTCGAGTGCCTCGTCGCAGCGAGCGCTCAACGTCACGTCCTGGTTTGACATACTGCGCGACGTGGTGCTGATCACCACAAGCGACGCAGAGCGGCCCACGTCCGCCAGTCCCCCTTCACCGCCGTTGAAGCTGCTGTGGAATGCATGGAGCGACGATCGCTCCCCACGGTGGCTCTCGGGAAGCGTGTCTGCCGCGGGCTACCTCCCGTCGGCATACCGGTGCGCCAGTAGCACCCTGATGACGGCGGCGAAGGCCGAGCAGTCCTGCGGAGAGTGGGGCGTGGGTGACATCGCGAGCGTGGGATCGGGCTTTCTTGTGACCATCGGATCCGCGAACGAGCAGCGTCTTGTCGAGGCCGTTCGCTTGCGCGCATCCCTGAACACTGACGCGTGGATCGGCCTCGACACCACCTTCAATGGAAAATGGAAGACCGGCGAAGCCCTGGTGTACCGCAACTGGGCGCCGAGCGAGCCACAGTGGAAGAAGCGCCCTGCCGTTCTTTCGGCCGACAGCGGCGCTTGGCGCACGGTTCTCAGCCCCCTGCTGTCGTCCTACGGAGTGTGCTGCGAGCGGGTGCTAGCGCCGTCGGTCAGCCTCGCCGGGGCCGCGACGGTGTCCATCGTACCAGGCGGCGATGCGATCGGATACGGCTCCGCGAACTCGCCGGAGCCGCCACCGCTCGCGGCCTCCTACGTCCACACGCGAGCCGCCAACCTGATCTTTGGCCGAATGCCGTCGTTCCAGCGGCTGCTCTTGCCCTTGACGCTCGCCGTCGCCGCGGATGCCAAAATCGTGTACGGCGTGACCATCGCGCTCGACCCCATGATGTGTGGAACCCATGATGCGTCACCGCAGTGGCAGCTTGCCTCCTCCACCGCAGCGACGGCGGCCAGGGTGTCCCTCTGTGGTCACTCGACGGCCGCAACCTCGCCTCAGTGCGATGCGAAGACCGCTGAGGCGCTGAACAAACGGTGTCAAATGTGGCTCCTCCGCGACGATGGCAGCGGCCTCCCGTGGGCGCAGTGGCAAGGGCTTCTCGGCGGCGTCAGCATTCGTCTCCGGGTGGCCATGGGCCCGCTGGAGTCCTTTCTTGTTATGTACACCGCGTGGTTGGCGTCGGAATTCGCGCAGCCGTGGTTCGGCTACAGCCGCACGTCTTTGTACCGTTGTGAGGGTGCTGGAAATCTGCGGACCTTCGTGGACGCACAGACCTACTGCCGTTCCTGGCACGGTGACGCGTTTCTCGTCGCCGATCGCGACGACGAGGAGCACGACCTGATCGCGGTCGCGCGCAATGCAACTGTGTCGGCGGGCATTCCCATCGTGTGGCTCGGTCACCAGTTCAATGCCGCACGTTGGCTATCCGGCGATCCTGTCGATCCTACCACGACGCGTTGGGACGTCGGGCAGCCTGACCTAACAGGGCCAACAGCCTTGCAGGCGAACGACCGGTGGCGCAATGTCCTGGGCAGGTGGGTGTGGAGCGCGCAGCGGTACACGACATGCTGTTCACGACGGGCCGCGCATGGGCAAACTGCATTTCCTTTCACCGGTCGCGTCTTGGTCACCGGCACCACTCGCTCGACATCTGTGTCACTGACTGCACCTTCACGGAGCTCATCGTTGCTGACGTCGTCGCGCAGCGTGGCGACGAGAACGCGGCCGGTCCGAATCCCAACGCAGAGCCCCTCCCGCCTAACGATGTCGAGCACCGGCAGTCGCACCAGGGTGCGCAATAGCCGCTCGACCGCCGTGACGCCGAGCCATGCGACGAGGTCGATGTCCGTGTCCCGTTCCTTCTTCGGGTCGCGCAGTCCGTCGTTTTCTGGGACCCGCGTGAGGCTGCCACCCGTCGAGATGGATGTCCCCGAGGATTTTGATGCCGAGGGCGATGCGGTGCGTGGCGTTTTGCCAGAGTTTTCGGATCCCGGTAAGCGGACGGTTTACATCCGAATTCAAAACGCGTGGTTCCGCTCTGATCCGGCGTTGCTCTTTCAGTTCGTGAAGTTGACGCCGCAGCGCATCACTTTTTATGGCTTTAGCGCCTTCAGCGGGACCATGATCACACCGGACTCCTTCTCGGCCAACCTCACTCATCTGTGGATCCGGTTTCAGCTAGAATCCAGGTTCGATGTGGCGAACAACGAATTGATCAACGTCGACATCGACCGGCGGGCAACGACAATGCTGGAGAACGACCTGCCTGCGACACTCCCAAGGGTCGTTGTTCGCATTCTGCACGGTGGGGAAACCACGGCGCTTGCGGATGTCGCGATGACGTTTGCCTCCGTGGTGGCCGTCGTCGGGAGCATTTCGGCGATCAAAGATCAGCAAATCGCGGCCATCATCGGGACGACGAAGTGCGCCCGTGGCCCGGGTCGCGCGGTGTTTCGGTCTGTGGGTCGCATCATCTCGCCGCTGCGTTTCGGCGATGAGCTGTACAGCCCTTGGCTCGGAACGTTCGTCCCGGCGTTTGGTTTTGTTTGGCTACACTTGGCCCTTCTGGCGGTCACTCTGCCTTCCATCCGGCAGCGCATCACGCTGAAGCGCCTGGCGCCCCACCTTGCGCGCTGGCGTTTCCCGAGCATTTCGGTCCTCGTGGTGGCGCTGCTGTACCTCGGAACAGCGTTTTACTCCATCGAGCTCTTCAAGGTCACGCGGGAGCCCGTTTGGTTGGCCATGGGCAGCTGGGGGTCCCTCTTCGTGGTGTCGGTGCTTGGCCTGGTCGCCTTCTGGTCCTTCGCCGACCGCAGTATGACCTTCACAACGTACGATGCGTCCGACTTTTTAGGGGTGCCATCCGCGGCGCAATGGATCGTGCCCTTCGGGCGCTGGGGACCCGAACATGCGCGCGTAATGACCGGCTTTCTCGTCGGCGACTTCCGCGTGAAGCAGTACACGTGGCTTGAGTTCTTCCTCGGGATCGTGGTCGCCCTGATCGCGGCGTACATGCCACCTGACATGGACATGTGCGCCACCCAATACGCCGTGATGGGCGCGGTGTTCGGCGTCAACGCGCTGGCGACCATCGGGCTGCGGCCGTTCCGGTCGCACTTCGCCAATGTGAGCTCCGTCGTGAGCCACCTGCTGCTGTGTCTGTTTCTCGTCACGACGTCCCGGCTCGTGAATGACCCCTTCGGCGCGTTTTACACTCCGACGAATGGGGTGCGCTGGGCGTTCACCGGCCTGACCGCGCTGCGCGGCATCGTGGGGGCTGTCATTCGGTTCTTGGAATATAAACTCGTGTCGACGCGCATCGCAGCCGTCGAGCAGGAACGCAAACGACAGAGTCAGGCTCTAGCCGTATCGAGTGTGTTAGACGACGAAGCCTTCGCTGAGACCTTGAGCCCGTCAACAAGCGAAAGCAATAAGCGGAACAGGAAAGGTCGCAGCCGACGCAGTCCCAGGGAGAAGGGCGCTGGCAGCCCCGCTGGCGGACTGCTCACCGCTCCGCTGATCAGCACAGTCACCACGCCGCCCTCAAAATACGCCGCCGGCATCAACTCCCCCTCTCCGGCGACGGGTGTCCGGCCGGGAAAGGGACGAAAGGCATCCAAAGGGCATGGGTCGTCCGATGACAGTAGCGGCGATGAGGGCAAGACGACGCCGCGGCGCAGAGGGGGGGCGACGCCTAGCGACATGCAGTCCACCGTCGTGGTCGACCACATGACACCCGCGTCGCGGAATGTGGGTGCTTCCGCACCTCCCCTCGTCACGCCTCAGCGCGCCGCGAACCCGCTGGACTCCGTGTTCACGTTCGAGACGATGGGGCCACGACCCGGCGCCACCATCTTCACGCCCGTCGCGCCTGCTAGCAGCGAACAGGACCGCCGCCAACGAATTTTAGACTTGTTGCACCACGACACCCACCCTAGCGCAGGTCACACGACGGCGCAAGTTGCGGGTGGCCGGACGCTTCCCAAGTGGCTTTAGGGGACAGGTGCGACGTGTTGTGTCCAATGCCAGGGGGCGGCTGTTTCCAGGAACTTCCACACATGTGGTGATGCGAGCATCTTGCCTTTTACTTTTCGGTTTCTTAACTGGAGACAGCCTCCGCACCTTTCGACGAATGCGATCAGTCGCCGCCGTCGTGCTGCTCTGTATCGGCCTCGCTACGCTGGCCGTCGCCAGCTCGGGGGGCGACATCAGCGAGTACTACGCCTCGTCGACCTTTTCGTGCACCATCCAGAACGGATGGTCCTTCGTCATCGTGCGGTCGTACTGCTCTTATGGCGGCGTCGACAGCAACGCGCCGGCCACGCTCAATCAGGCGATTGCGGCTGGCATGCCGTACCACGACGTGTATCACTTCCCTTGCATCGGCGTGGACGCGAGCAGCCAAGTGCAGGCGGACTACAACCAGGTGCACGGCCTCTTCGGCATGATGTGGTTCGACATCGAGACGAATCCGAGCCCCAACTGCGGCTGGAGCGACGCCAGCACCAACTGCAACTTCATGCTGCAGCTCATTCAGGCGGCGCAGGGGCTGGGCATCCATCCGGGCATCTACGCCTCGGCGTACATGTGGGGGAATATCATGGGCGACGGGTGCACCGTCGGCGCGGACAACGGCGTCCCGCTGTGGTACGCCCACTATGACCAAAATCCGTCCTTCAGCGACTTCAGCCCCTTCGGTGGGTGGACGAAGCCGAACATCAAGCAGTACTGGGATAGCGTCGGGATGTGCGGCATCAACGCAGACGCCGACTGGTATCCGTAACGTACCAACGCAGAAGAAGAAAAAAGGGTAAACTGTCAATATCGTGTTCGCGTGTGTCCTCAACAAAGAGTTCACGGGTGCGGGGTTGTGTGTGACAGTGTGACCTCAACTTCATCGAGAGACGCAAATCGTTCGCGCTTAGCCCGCTCCCTTCCCAATCGCTATGAACATGTTTGCTACATTTGCTTCTCGATTGAAAATGAATACCTTCGGGGGGTTGGGTGGGGCGTGAGACTCGCTTTGGCCACATGGCCACCACGACCGTCACGTCACTGGCCGCACGGTTTCGACACTGGTACGTCGCGAGCTACTGCGGCGACATCCAGGTGCAGCAGATGTGTGCGTGGCAGCAATCGCTCTTGCGGTTGTCGGCGCTGCCCCCGTCTCCAATGGGTGCCGCGTCCGCCAACGCGATCGGGGGCGCTGACGGCGGCTGCCTCCCACGAGCGCTAATCGTCGTCGCCAACGCGGTGTCCGAAGTGCAGTCTGGTGCCTTCTACATCGTACTGCTGACGACGCTGATGTGGTCCGGTTTCGAGCTGCAGGGAATCCAGTTCTGCGTGGAGCTCTCGTTGGCGCTCGTGTTGAGCAACATCCTGAAGGACATCTGCGCGTGTCCACGTCCGCCCTCGCCTCCCGTTGTGCACGTTGGCCGCGCGTCGCACAGTCTGGAATACGGCTTCCCGTCTGCCCATGTCGCGTGTGCAGTCGTCATCGCGTACCACGCCTCGACGTGGGCCCAAAGTGTGCTGACTTCTGCCTGGTGGCTCGAGGGCACCAATCCCGAGCCGGTAACACATCTAAACGGTTGGCAGCTGGGAACCATTGCCGGGGTGTCGATTGCCTTCGTCTTGAAGACCGCGGCCGCGCGCTACATCCTCGGCGTGCATTGGCTGGCGGACCTCATCGGCGGCGCGTTCCTCGGCGTGGCGGTCATGGCCGCGAGTGCCAGCCGCATGCTGCCAAGTGTCGTCGAAGGGCTGTTTAGCTCTTGCATGACGAGCGCTCATCAAGCGGACGCCGCCGGTGGCCCTCCGTGGTGGTGGCTGTGCGCCCCCTGGATGGCCATGTGGCTCGCCTTGGCCGCCCATCCCACCCCTGCTGGGCCGTGCCCGTGCATCGAAGATAGCGTGCGTTTCTTCGGTGTGGACGCTGGACTCGTCTTTGGCATGTGGATGCGTTGCTGGCTCGGATTCCGGGGTTGGCACGTTCCGTTTCAAGTGAACGCGCGTGATGATCAGCCCGACGCACCCCAGCCGCCGCCGCATGTGGCGCCCCCCACGACTTCTGTCGCACTGCCGTATCGAGACCTGTTTTCGATGCAGCATGTGGGCCTCTTGTTGGTGTCGCTCGTCGTTGCCGTCGGCTTGCAGTCGGCCGTGTCGCCTGTGTTAAACCGGCTGGTGCGGCCCTCGCTGCGGTGGCTCTCCGGTGCCAGCTTGCGGACGGGAGGATGGTTCGCGCTGCCGGTCGCACCGGGTTGCGCCATACCCGTCGTGGTCGTGTCGCTGGAGGGCGCGACGCCGAACTCCGTTGCCGGGCCGGAGGAAAGGACCGACCCCGTGGGAGCGGCATCTCGTGACGTGGAGAGCGTCGCCGCCGGCAGTGCTGGCGCCCCGCCACAGCAAGTCACCGAGTCTCTCGCGCTCGCCGTCCTGCGGCTCATCTACGCCTCGCTTTCGGTCGCGTTCGGAGTCATCGTCATGGGGAAGCATAAGCACGTCAACGGCGCGGTCTGGCGACGCGTGTGGCGCCTGGTCAGGCATCGACCGACGGCCGCACCCGCCGCCGCCGCGGCGTTTTCAGAGGCGTCCCTTGTGTCGCCGGACGCGGAAGGGGCGCCGAATCTCGTCGCCGACGATGAGACGATCAGTCTCCCCGGCGCGGATATGGGAGTGTTGTGGTCGCTGCGCAACCATACGCACTGGCACGACGCCGACGTGGTCGCGCGGTTCGTCTCCTACGGGATGTTGGCCGTCGCCGTAACCGTCATCGCCCCGATCGGCATCATCGGTGGCACCTTCGTGATGGAGCCGCCCTCGCCGACGGGGGAAGGGTCACACTGAGAGGGGGCACGCGTTATCTAAAAAAGATGTGAAGGTCAATCCCAAGAGAGATGGTAGAGCTGTTTTTTGTACCATTGTGATTTCGAATGTATTTCGTCCCTTCGTGAGCAGTCGTCCGCGATTTCATGCGCAACGCGACCAAGAGCGGGGGCTGGTCCTCGAGCAAGCATGTTGACGTCGGAGGTCGCCACGCTGCCCAGGACGTGCCGCCTGCCGGCCGCGCCGAGGCGGGCCCAGTCGCCTGTATCCCTTCTTTTGCGGATGACGACCTGCTTGCTCACGGGCTCGCGCGTGCCGTGCGCAGCATGTCAGACTTCGGCGCGGACGCGGGAGGCGTCGTGCCTCGTCACGGCAAACCACACCGCTCCCGCGACGTCGGTGCGACCCAGCACCCAGGCGATTCCATGTCTCTTTTCCGGACCGTCAAATCCACGTCATGGACAGCCGCATCAGGCGACGCACCCGCCCCCGTCGGACCACCCGTGAACGGCTCGACAGCCCTTGCGCTCACGTCTTCTCCCATACCGGACAGCCCACCGCCTCCCTTCACGAAGCGGCGCTACTGGGAATCGGGCGTCACCCCTCCTCCGGCACGGGCGGCAGCGCTTCCGCACCTGCCGCCCGACGTCGTAGCGCGTCGCAGTGGGGCAAGTCTGCTCGGCGCCCCAACCGCTACCGAGGACGCAGCAGTGTCTCACTGGCTTGCCGCCGCATCACAAAGCATGCGTGACGTTTCCCCGGAGCTCGCCGCCGAGAGCATCTTCCGTCACGTGCAGTCGGTCACTTCCCACGAGCCTCCAGGCGGCTCTGCGGTGCGACTGGCCGTCGCGTCCCTTTTGCTGGAACAGCGGCTCGCGACGGAACTCACGCTGCCAAGTCACCGCACATCGTGGGGCGGCTCAGGCGGATCCACGTCGCTGCTGGCCACCCTTTTCCACGAGTTGCTGCTGAGCGTGTACGGCGGGACCGAGACGGGCGGCGGCGCAACGCTTCTTGTCGCGGCCGCGCTCCACCGTCTCGGCATCGAGCCGATGACGGGCATCGAGAAGTACCTCGCGCGGCGACCCTTGTTTGAGGTCAATGCGCAACTACAGCATCAAGTCGTGCAAATGCAGCAGCGTGTCGAGCACATGCGCTCGAGCATGGGCCAACGTACGACGGTGGTCGTTCACTGCGCGGAGAAGTGGGCCGGCTCGTTTGCAGCGATTGTGTTTCGCACTTGGAAGGGGTTGGCCATCGCGTCGCAGCTGCGCATTCGCGGCATGACAAACCTGCTGTACCGCGTGCAGCGCCGCGACATGCTGCTGACTCATTTCTACGCCTGGCGCTGCGCTGCCGTCGTGAGCGACGCGGAACGTGCGCAGCGACGTCTCATGGACGGCGTCGACCATATCGTGGAGCGCGAGGCGATCACCAACGTGCAGGTCGTGGAGTTCGCCGACAAGCTCGACGAGCTGAAGCTGACGGTTGCACGGCTGAAAACGGAGAAGATGGCCCACTCCCACGCTGAGATTCAACTAAAGGACCTCGCGGAGCGCTCGAACGCGCGATCGCTGGCGTGGAGGGAGCTCACCAAAGCGTCGCTCGCGCTCGTCGCCGACATTGGCGCCAAGCTGACGCAGTCGTCACCAATCGCGACGCAGGTCGCGCTGCAGGACACCTCGGAGCTCGCGGCCTCGGTGCTGCTTCCTTGGGCCAAGTCGGTCGTCCTCACGCTCGTGCCAACGAAGCCCGAGGGGAAGAAAAGCCAGCAACCCCAACTGTCGCCGGACGCGCAGGCGGCCGCCGCCGCCGCTTCGGCCAGCACCAAACGGCTCGAAAACTTCGGCTCTCATCTCAAAGACATGACAGTGTTTTTGCTGCTTACCCACGTGATCACCGGAGGGCAACTCGACCTCGCGCTACTGCAAAATCCCGAGCCAGCGCGACGAGCTGCGGTCATCATGGAGGCACTGCAGAGCTCCGGCGACTACCGATTCCCATTCCGCGCGGA
>ERZ1292633.4866-Hain-H41-02um-R1-4866-length-12299-cov-7_pt1 | contig 12299 bp, 12 predicted proteins | sample MGYA00564406_ERZ1292633 | MGnify/ENA primary metagenome ERZ1292633 (study PRJEB36523, sample SAMEA6512639) | groundwater metagenome | collected 2019-01-08 | study: AquaDiva: Metagenomics assemblies of 32 groundwater samples
AACGTCGATTTTATGACAATCGGACAATACCTACAGCCCACCCCCAAACATCATGCAGTTATGCGCTATGTGTCCGATGCAGAATTTGCTGTCTATGAAAAAATGGCGTGGGGCAAAGGATTTCTAATGGTGTCATGTTCTGCTTTAACCCGTTCTTCTTACCACGCCGGCGAACACTTTGAAAAACTGAGACAACGCAGGCCTGTGTGATTGAAAAACTTGAAATCACATCCTGCTTTTCAGCAAACTGTTGACCAAGTCTGGATTGGCTTGGCCATTAAAATGCTTCAAAACACTCCCTACAAAGAAACCAAATAATTGTTCTTTACCGGCTTTATATTGTGTGACTTTGTCTGCATTGTCTGCCAATATTTGTTCAATAGCAGCAGTGATGACTGCCGGATCAGAGATCTGTTTCAAATCTTGTTCTTCAACAATAATCCTCGGATCTTTACCGCTGTCCCACATGTGTGTAAAAACAGTTTTTGCAATTTTCCCCGAAATGACACCGTCATCAATTAACTTTACCATCGCAGCCAAATGACCTGCCGTAATTTTTGACTGTATGATCGTTAAACCTTCTTTATTCAAAACAGAAAACAATTCGGAAATAATCCAATTCGCAATCAACTTTGGTGATGCACCCGAGACGAGGGCCACCTCAAAATACGCTGCTGTTTCACGATCTTGGCATAAGACATCAGCATCATAAGCCGTTAACCCCAGCACTTCTACAAAACGTTTTATCTTGGCATCAGGCAATTCGGGAAGACCTGTCCGCACCCTCTCTACACGATCATCCGTCACAATAACAGGTGGCAGGTCAGGTTCTGGAAAATAACGATAATCGTGCGCATTTTCCTTGCTACGCATGGTATGTGTTTCGCCCGTTTTGGTATTAAATAACCGCGTTTCCTGTTCAACCGCTTGGCCCGATTCAAGCAAAGAAATTTGTCTTTGCACCTCATAGTCAACAGCTTGCTTTAAAAAACGCATAGAGTTTAAATTTTTAATTTCACAGCGGGTTCCAAATTCCCCACCTGGTTTGCAAATTGAAACATTCACATCGGCGCGCAGACTGCCTTCTTCCATGTTGCCATCACACGCATCGATATACCGCAAAATTGTGCGTAACTTTTTCAAAAATGCAGCAGCCTCATCAGCGCTGCGCATATCTGGTTCGGTCACAATTTCCATAAGACCTATACCACTACGATTCAAATCTACCAAGGTTTTATGAGAATCGATTTCATGATTGCTTTTTCCAGCATCATTTTCCAAATGAATATGGTGCACCCTGATATCTTTGGCATTACCGTCCTCTAGATCAATATAAATCTTTCCACCAGAAACAATGGGATGATAAAACTGGCTGATTTGGTACCCATTTGGATTATCGGGATAAAAATAGTTCTTACGATCAAAACGAGAATATTCGTTAATAGACGCTCCCAAACTAAGTCCTGTTTTAATGGCCTGATCAACACAGTAACGATTAATTGCGGGCAAACTACCTGGCATACCTGCGTCCAACAAATCAACGGCCGCATTAGGTGCCATACCAAAAGCGTTTGGCGCACGTGAAAACAACTTTGTCTGTGACATGATTTGGGCATGAACCTCTAGTCCTATAACAACCTGCCATTCTCCCTTTTGGCCTTTTACCAGAGACACCGAACCCACTCCATCTGTTATTCTTTCACTTCTGGCAGTGTACCATGTTAGGATAGACTTAATAAATATGCTGTTTTTAACGCCTCATATGTCCAGTGATGTGAAAAATTTTTTTCTGGCAATTGCTATTTCAATTGTTATCTTTTTAGGTTTTAATTTTTTCTATCCATCTTTAGAACCCGCTAAACCCCAAACTACAAAAGTGACCTCCACACCAGCAAAGGCAAACCAAGTTTCACAACAATCCGACCAGACATCACCTATTTTGGCGCGTACCATTTTGGAACGTAAAGACGCGCTTCAATTGTCAGAACGAATCTCATTTGAAAACAAAGTTGTCCAGGGCAGTGTCAATCTGAAAACAGGTGTCATCGATGACTTGCAATTAAAAGATTATAGAGAGACAACGGCAAAAGACAGCCCCATGATATCTTTATTGCACCCACAAGATACCGCAAAAACTAATATTCTAGGAATCACTCTTGTAAACATCGATGCCACAGCACCGGATGAAACACCCTGGACTTCTGAAACAACTAAAGAACGTCATACTGTTATCCTCACAAAAACATTGCCATCTATGACGATTAAACGCACTTTCACTTTTGGAAATGATTACACCATTTCAGTGAATGACGTAGTCATCAATACCGGCGCTACCCCCCTTAAACTGCGCAGTATTCAAAAAATGTATATGGCAGAACATGATCTGGTAGATAGTTTCACCGGCATGGCTGATGATAAGCTTCGCGAATCAACCCCAGCGCAAGTAACAAAAAACACCATGGTCAATTATCAAACCACTACAGGCTGGATTGGCGCTGGCACAAAATATTGGTTTACAGCGTTTATCCAGACGCAAAATCTTCAATCGACCCTACTATTGTCTAAAGTGAATCATGGGTACGAGATGAGCCTATCTTATCCCGTGACAGTCATTGGCAAAGGCGGAAAAATGAACCGCACACATCTATGTTTCTGCGGCCCCAAAAAACTGGATGTCCTAGAGCATATCCGTGATACAAAAAATGTGCGCAAGTTTGATTTGGCCGTAGATTTTGGATGGTTTTATTTCATCACAAAACCTTTATTGAAGGGCATTAACGCTGTTCATACCGCAGTTGGTAATTTTGGATGGGCCATTTTGATTCTGACCACATTGATGAAAATCTGCTTGTGGCCTTTGGCGATGAAGTCCCACAAATCCATGTCGGCAATGAAAGCTCTGCAACCGAAGATGAATAAATTAAAAGAGAAATTTGGTGCTGACAAGATGCTTTTGAATCAAGAAATCATGGCCCTTTACAAGAAAGAGAACGTCAAACCCATGGGCGGATGCCTACCCATCTTGCTACAAATCCCAATTTTCTTTTGTCTGTATAAAGTATTGTCTATTAACATTGAAATGCGGCATGCCCCCTTTATTTGGTGGATTAAAGATCTGGCAGAACCTGACCCCACATCGTTTGTCAATTTATTTGGATTGCTTCCTTTTGATGCTCCGCAAATTTTCATGATTGGCTTGCTGCCTATTTTGATGGGACTGACAATGTTTATTCAACAAAAACTAACACCAAGTGTTGGAGCCGATCCATCACAAGAAAAAGTCATGCTGCTCATGCCATTTTTCCTGACCTATGTCTTTGCTTCTTTCCCTTCAGGATTAGTGATCTATTGGCTTTGGAGCAATGTGTTGAGCATAGGGCAGCAGATTTGGATGAATAAACGGTATCCTTAAACTTTAGGATGGATAAAAAAGTTCCCAATGTAGTGTTCACTCGGAACATAAACATGTTCAAAAATTAGAAGTGTTATCATTTTCAATGTTCATAACTTCATCCTTGACTCACTACCTATTTTGATGACGTGAAAATGTTTAATTAAAACAATATAAACTGTATAATAGATTATGTTGTAAAATAAATTAATAGTAATATGACAATCTATCCTGTATCGAAATTAATGGTTTGTACACCTTTTCATTTCAATAGGGAACGCCTTCATTTTTTACGTCAAATCTTAAGCGCGCATGTTGAGTTAGCAGATGTTGTGCACGTTTGTATTTCGACTAACACATCACAAGAAAGTGAACTTACAGAAATTCAATCGTGCATTCCCGAACAAAATGAACGTTATTCCTGCCGTATTGATATCTGTGATCAGCTGTCTAACCCATGGCTTCTTGAGTGGAGCCATAAGAGACCTTTTAAAGAAGCATATTATTCAAACGAAAATTATTCACATTTTTTGGCGAATGAGGACGATATGCCAATTTTATCAAACAATCTATTTTATTGGGTTCAAGCTCGGGAAGATCTTAAACCATTTGATTTATACCCATCTTTTTTTAGGGTAGAATGGGATGACCTCCTAGAAGACTGGACCGTTCTTGATGTGGCAACTACAAATGAGCACATACACCTCTCTACAGCAAAGACAGTAGTAGTTAATGGACATGAATATGTAAATAAACCAAATCCTCATCAGGGATTAATCTTCTATGATCGCGAATTGCTATTAGAGCACTTTTCTTCTCCATCTTTTGAGCCCACGCATGTTCATCACTGGGGCATCGGAGAAAAAGCCATGATTGGTCAAACATTCATCAATATACCTGAGGGATTTTCCAGTAGAAACGTTGTACCGATTAATCGAACTTTTAGATTAATAGAACCGAATTGTCTAATTCATCACTTACCTAATAAATATACAAAGTTACGCAAACACGAAAATGTTTTGTTATCAAAATATTTAATTTAGGAAATCATATTCAAGACATACTCTGTCATTTTTTTTGTGGTTAAACTTTCCTTTGTACACTCAAACAACTGATCGCAAACTTCATAATATTTTTCCTCAGGGAATGGATTTTGATTTCGCAAACTCATCCCCTCTTGAATGAATTCTTTAGGTAAATGTGTCATGATGCGAGGTGGACACGTATCAAGATCTATAAAATATGGGATACAGCGATTTGCCAAAATTTCGTAATGACGCATGCAATCCCATCCCGCTTTTTTCATCGTTAATCCATAAAAAGATTCTTGATAATCTTTGTAATACAAAGCTTCCTCATTTTCTTTAAAAATATAGGTTTCTAATTTCCCAGGAAGAACAGCACCCATTTCTTTTGTTTTGGGGGGAAAAGGAAGCATTGCCATTTTTACCGCTGGAATACAAAAAGAAATAGGATGTAGATTTTGTCCGTCATGCACTAATTCACGCTTAAAATAGGAAAACCGTTCTGCAAGTGGATGGATACCTGTATGATCTTCTCCATCCAGTATAACGACACGCTTTGAGGGATACGTTTTTGTCACCAAATCGATATAATCCAAGCAACGCCAAACACTACCGTATATAATATAATCATAAAATTGATCAGCTATTTTTCCTGCAATGTTGGTACGATCTATTTTATCTTCTTCAATAATCCCAGCTACCGAAAAACCATTTCCATACAAACGACTTTTTGACCATTCATGTTTGTAAGTGTCATACAAAAATGTAAGTGGTTTGCTATCTACAGCTTGTTCGCCAAAAAGTTCGTAAAACCCATGAAAAAGCATGTCATTTAGGTAATCCATAGGACCACCTTTTGTGATATATAGTATTTTCATGTCAATCTGCCTTTACGGTTTTTTGTACCACCAAAAATCCTTCGTCGTATGTAAATCCAAATTCTGCTCTACAGCAAAACGTTCACAGGCCCGTAAAACCGCATCACCATGAATAGGATGAATCGTATCGTCTCCACACATCATTCCACCAGATTTACAAAATGGGTGCCACAATAACAAATCCTGATAAACGTTTGCTTCATCATGTGAAGCATCAAGATAAATCATATCAACTATTATCTCGAGCATACTGGCAGCTTCAATGCTTGACGTCCTCAATGGTGTAATTTTTTTGCTTACATCCTGTCCAGCACGTTTAACATTTGACAGAAAACGATAATATAAATCTTGTGGATAAGCTGTTTCACCTACAGATCCTCCAAAATGATCTACGCAGACAATGGATCCATCATCCGGCAAATATTTTGCCATCCACATTGCGGACCAACCCTCACAACTGCCAACTTCTATGATGGATTTAACATTTTGATTTATGATGAAATCACGCAGCTCATTTGCGTTACGTGGTGTTGAATATCTGTCCCAATTAGGACACAGCCGTGTTTTGATAAAATCACAATTCATACTTTTTTCCTTTCTTATTGTTCATATAATGGTTGATAGTTTTGTCATGTCGTATCATGCTCCACCCGCAACAAATTAAAAAAAAAGTGGAAATTTTTGGATTGCTCTATAAATCCGTACAGTATAGATTCTGGCTGCACGCACATATCCGGAACATGTGCATTTGGCTGAAGCTTTCTGAAGAAGAAGTAGCCATTTGCCCGAAGCCATTCAATTTGTTTTTCAGTTATAACTGATAGCCCTCCATAGGAACCTCCTATAGCATAGTTGTAAAGTAAGCTACGCCGAATAACTAAATCTTCTTTCTGATGATGCACAAGAACATTGCCTACATAATGCTCAACAGTACCTCGCACATTCTCGAATAAATCAGTATGATCATTTTCTACCAAAAAATTAAGCAATTCTTTTGAAAAGCCAATCCCATAACAAAAATGTCGTACCCACTGTTTTTGAGAAACAAAGGTTATATCTTTTAACTCTCTTTGACGGCGTAGATATTCAGGATCAGGATCATCAATGGCGTTAATCCAATTCAAAAACCCATGATCGGTACTGATCAGAGTTTGATAAACAGTATCAAAAGGCACAATGGGAATACAAGAACCTGTCAAATTAAGAGCCATATGAATGTCAGGATCTGTAAAAACCGTTTTGAGCAAATCAAACATGGCGCGATCTTGACTAATGTGTGCGTACTTGGGATGACATTGCTGATCAACTAGATATCCTTTTAAGAAATCTTGTGTAACGTTTTCTGGATGCAGTGCACTAACAACAACTTTATATTTTAAAGGATCAGCCGCTGCAAAAAACTTTTCCCAAATTTCAGAGTTGTGCAAGTTATCGTACGTAAAAAAACAGAAAGCGATTTTTTTCATAACGTGCATCCCTGTATTAAATTACGAATTTGTGGCTTATCCTGCCACGGCCAAACACGATAACGGTATGACACTTTGACTTGCGTTCCATCCTTTTGTAGGGCTGCTGTTTGATAGTAGGTATATTTGACCAACTGATTTGATCCACCTGCGGCATGAATACATCCCAGTAACTCTTTCGAATCAATACTGTAAAATAAATTGTTCTCTAGGTAGGCAGACTTTACAGGATAGAAATAATTGTTTGCCGAAGATAACACTGAATTTATGTTAAGAGCCCCTAGTGCAAGAGATAAGGCTGATTGATCTGTGAAGTTTTGTAAGCCTCGCTCTTGAATGTTTACATCTACATTTTCCGCCCATTTTCTACATAGATTTGACTGTATGTCCAAACAATATATACCAGCATTAATAGCTGGTGCTTTTCTGATAAGCTCCTCATCCCAGAGAGACGAAGCAATAACATGCGGGTAACATCCGAAAAAACCATAAAATTTACCATTCTTTGGCGCACATAAATCCCTTGAAATCCCTATACCGTATTGGGTTGCATAATGGATATACATATCAATTGAGTTTTCATTGTATACCCAAGCATCTGCATCTATGAAAAAATAATAACGGTATCCAGGAAATAATTTATCTAATCGTGGTCTCATAAAAATGTTCTTCAGAAAACCATCTTGAATTTCTGGACAGACAGTTGCCATATCTTTGATGTCTTTGATGTGTAATTCCTTTACCAAATAATCCTTATCCTCATCCGTCAACCCACAATCCAAGACACAAATCGGCACATTCTTATACAGCCTCGTCGCCTTAAATGACTCAATACACTCCACCATCAGCTGAAAATATTTGCTATCCGCTCCCGTAACGAAACACATATTCTCAAGCACCTCAGTACTCGGAATTGTCTTCGGATCTCGCGGTAAATGCAGCGGCTGGCGTGGAACAACACGATCGAAGATTGGAAGATCGTGCCAAGACAGACGTTCACGCATGTAGGCATTACTACCATCGATTTCAAGTGCTTTATCAACCACAGTTTTTTCAAGGTCGTATTCATCATCATACCGATGCAGCAACGATAGTAAATATAAAGCCTCTGGATCTGCACTTTCTTTTGCGAGCATTTGCTTGGCCACCGCAAGCTCCTGATCCTTCAATAATTGGCGGGCCAAATCGATACGACCAGACATTTAATTAATTTGTATTTATATCATATTTATATATTACATTGATATTTATAATTATTTCAATTGCTTGCCTCTCATCCTCGGCAAGGGCGAAACCCACGATCGAGGATCGATTAGCTACTTGAGGTAACGAGCAGAATGTTTTGTGCGATATAAACAGCATCGAATAGGAATGCTCGAAATGAGTCCTCGATCACGGACTTCGCGCCTGTCGAGGATGACAAACTATCCAGAACTCGATACAATCTGTGTATAGATCGGCAACTTGATTGTTCACATGCGTCACAGATTACCCATTCGGCTCCCTCTTATAGCCTTATTGGCTTTTTTACCCATCGCCTGTTCTCCCGAATTGGGACACGATGAATATTCCACAGATAGACCCGGTGAATTATCATCTCGCTTTGTAATGGGAACAATCTCCGAATCACAACCTGTCACAGTACGTTCTGGCGAAAAAGGCAACAGGGCTCTTGTCGGTGGAGGTGGCGGAGCTTTAGCCGGGGGTCTGCTTGGCGCAGCACTTGGCAGTGGATCTGACAACACAGGCACAGGTGCATTGATTGGCGCTTTAGCCGGCGGCGTTGGTGGAGCTGCTATTGGCGGCGCAACTGGCAAATCAAAAGCATGGCGCATGATTGCCCAAACCGATGATGGGGAAATGATCTCTTCCGTCTCAACGCAAAGGTTATACAAAGGCACACGTGTACGCGTTGAAATCCCATTAGGTGGTGGACGCGTACGCTTTGTCCCAGTTGGTTGATAATTTTTCATGGTTTCTCAGGTGCTCGCCTTAAAATATAGACCACAACGTTTTGCTGACGTTAAAGGACAAGATCATGTGGTCAACGCCATCATGACAGCGATCAATCAAGATTGCTTACCCCATTCTTTACTTTTCTCTGGTGTGCGTGGGACCGGTAAAACTACTTTGGCCCGCCTGGTTGCCAAACGTTTGAACTGCGAAAATCCTACAGATGGTGATGCGTGCGATATCTGCTCCAGTTGCGTTGCCATCAAAGAAAATCGCCATTTGGACGTGCTAGAGGTTGACGGCGCCAGTTACACGGGTGTTGATCATATTCGTGAAATTATCGAATCAGCCCAATACAAAGCCGTTATGGGGAAGTACCGCGTCTTTATTATTGACGAAGCGCATATGTTGTCCAAAAGCGCGTTCAATGCTCTCCTTAAAAATTTGGAAGAACCTGCCGATCATGTCTGTTATATTCTAGCCACAACAGAACTCCATAAAATTCCAGACACCATTTTGTCACGTTGTATGCGTTGTCAAATGGCAATGTTCTCGGTGCAACAACTGGTTGAAACACAAAAAGAATTGCTGCAAAAAGAGAACATTAGATTTGATGAGTCCGCTTTATTTGATATCGCCTATGCAGCCGATGGGTCTATGCGAGATGTGCAGACCTTATTAAATCAAACTATTTTGTTATCAAAAGACAAGCAGCTTACAAAAGAAACAACAGCCCAAATGCTGGGTCTTGGCCAAAGACAAGAATTGTATACATTACTTGAATCTCTTTTGACAGGTGAAGTCGAGCACGTTTTGGAGCATTCTCGACAGCTGATGAAGCAAGGTGTTTCAGGTCATACACTGATTAGCCAACTGATGGATCTGGTTTATTGGGTATGCTGCATTAAATCAACCCCGCATCTGAAATTAGAGAGATCTTATCCTGATCTAGAACGTACAAAAGGTAGTATGCTGGCAGATCAAATTGATTTGCCAAAATTGCATATGATTTGGCAGATTCTACAAAAAGGCTACCAAGAATATATGGCATCTCCCCTTAAAAATCCCACACTAGAGATGATTTTAATGCGGCTTTGTTTTGTCCAAGACATTAAATTGAATATGACACCCATTCAAGAACAACACCCTCAGCAAAAATGGACGACTTTGGATAGCCTACTGAAACATGTGCGCCAACATAAAGAACCTGTTTTGTACGAACAATTAGCTAAGACGTATCCGTGCCTGTCTTATAAACCTGGAGAACTTATTCTAAAAGGAGAAGAGAATAAAGCAATTAGCCTGGAAATAATAAATAAATTAAATCAATTGACGGACATATCCTGGCGGGTTAGCATAAAGAATGAGGAAAGCACATCTTGTGCTGCGCCTCATCACGACCCTCAATCCTCCTTGCCTCACATCACTGATCCGGAGTTACCGGATGTCGTTGCAGACTTGGTGCAAACTTTTCCTAATATGGTGGTCACAGTTAACGAGCACGCTTAATACTTTAAGGGGGATTTGATGGCTAACAATATGCAAGACATGATGAGACAAGCACAAGTTCTACAAAAAAAAATGGAAGAAGTCCAAAAAAGATTAGATGTGACAGAGATAACAGGATTCGCTGCTGGCGGAGACGTATCCTTGACCTTGTCTGGCAAGATGAATGGACGCGACGTATGTATAAAAGAAGACGCACTAAAAGCCTGTGGCTTGTCCGAAGAAGCAATTTCTTCCATGAAAATTTCTGTTTTAGAAGATTTAATTCTTGCTGCCTTAAACGATTCCCGCACAAAAGTCGAAGCGCATGTTCAACAAGAAATGCAATCAGCAACCGGGGGGATGAATATTCCTGGACTTATGGGCTAATATAGGAACTAGATCCAATACGAATTGATCAATGCGTCCATGAATAAAGGACAAATCGCACAAATCTTAGGCGCTGTTGTGGATGTTGCGTTCACAAAGCGGCTACCCCCCATTCAAAATGCTTTATATGTTGGCAAAAATCGTGAAGTAGTATTAGAAGTTGTTGCCCACATCGGCGAAAACATAGTACGGACAATTTCTATGCACTCCACGATAGGATTATCCAGAGGGCAAGAAGTCATTGACACTGGTGGACCTATTACCGTACCCGTGGGGCGCGCAACATTGGGACGTATCCTGAATGTTACAGGACAACCGGTTGATAATCGTGGTCCAATTGAAGCACCCATACATTTATCAATCCACCGAGATGCCCCTGAATTTATGGAACAAAAAACCAGTACAGAAATTTTAAAAACTGGTATTAAAATCATCGACCTGCTCACCCCTTATCCCCTTGGTGGAAAAATTGGATTGTTTGGGGGTGCCGGTGTTGGGAAAACTGTATTGATCACCGAATTGATCAACAACGTCGCGAAGACACGCGGTGGCTATTCTGTTTTTGCCGGCGTTGGGGAACGTACCCGTGAAGGCAATGATTTATATCATGAAATGATTTCTTCAGGTGTTATTGATATCGAAGGTGATAATTCCAAAGTGACATTGGTTTACGGCCAGATGAACGAATCTCCAGGAGCGCGCGCCCGCGTGGCATTAACAGGGCTAACTATCGCCGAACATTTTCGCGATCATGACAAGCTAGACGTTTTATTCTTTATTGATAATATCTTCAGATTTACACAGGCGGGCGCTGAAGTTTCTACGCTACTTGGCCGCATACCCTCAGCCGTGGGCTATCAACCAACGTTGGCATCCGAAATGGGCGCTTTACAAGAACGCATCACCTCCACCATGAACGGTTCCATTACATCGATCCAAGCCATCTACGTGCCAGCTGACGACTTAACAGATCCTGCACCTGCAGCTTCCTTCGCCCATTTGGATGCCACAACTGTTTTGAATCGGCGCATTGCTGAAATGGGCATATTCCCTGCCATTGATCCTTTGGATTCAGCCTCTACCATTTTATCTGAAGACATTGTGGGCGAAAATCATTATCGCCTGGCACGTGACATCCAAGAAATCCTACAAAAATATCAATCCTTGCAAGATATCATCGCTATTTTGGGAATGGATGAACTATCTGAAGATGACAAACGCATCGTATATCGCGCCCGAAAGATTCAAAGATTCTTTTCCCAACCATTTTTTACAGCCGAAACATTTACAGGACAAAAAGGCGTTGCTGTCGATTTAGCCGATACCATTTCTGGATTCCAAGGCCTTGTTAACGGTGAATATGATAGTATCCCAGAAATGTGTTTCTATATGGTGGGAACGATAGATGACGTGCTTCGTAAATACAAAGACACAGCGGCATGACTTTTCACCTAACCATCGCCACGTTGGATAAAATTCTTTTGCAAGATGATGTCACAGCCATTTATTTGCCCACATCAAAAGGAGAAATCGGCGTTTTAACAAACCACACAACCTATTTAACCAATACCCTACCCGGCCAAATACGCTCTATCAATGCCAATAATGAAACCATCACTGTGGATATCATCAGACCTGGCGTGGTTTTTTTTAAGGTTAATCAGGCACGGTTGTGGGTGTGTTGATCACGTAAGTGGCATCTTAACCAATC
>ERZ1292633.4867-Hain-H41-02um-R1-4867-length-12299-cov-6_pt1 | contig 12299 bp, 2 predicted proteins | sample MGYA00564406_ERZ1292633 | MGnify/ENA primary metagenome ERZ1292633 (study PRJEB36523, sample SAMEA6512639) | groundwater metagenome | collected 2019-01-08 | study: AquaDiva: Metagenomics assemblies of 32 groundwater samples
GTATCGACGGCCCCAGCATCCACGGCCCCGGTATCGACGGCTTCAGTGGCGCTAACAGAACGTCCCCAGTTGTCAACCTACGTCGTTCAACCATGGTCGCGTGATGACGTCTGGGCCTACGCGCGTAACTATGTGGAACGCCTCGACACAGCCCGCGGCGTTGTGCGCCGTTGTGACCACGGACAACGACCACTCGAAGTGATGCTCTCGACAGCCGCCGCCGCGTTAGCGGATGACGTCATCACGGCGATGACCACGTTGGCGGCGGCCGCGACAAGCAGCACTTACCGCGGCATGGATGATCGTGATTTGCATGGCTGTTTTCGCAAAGTGAACATCATGGTGAAACGTAAGATGGGCTCCCCGCCACCCTCTTGCTGTTGCGAACGAGCGGCGCGCGCGGCCATCTTCGGGCATCCGCTGTTGGTTCGACGCATCATTCGTGACCTCTACGATGACGATAATGACAGTCGTGTGGTCCGACAAAAGTGTGACCAGGACAGCTCCTTATCGGCTCCCCGCTGTGAAGCCGTGTCGCGGATTGGCGTGATTGAATTTCTTTGCCGAACGACGTTCGAACACCGCTTCGATCAGGAACTTCGGCGGCTGGTTTCAAAGGCGTTGCTGGAAGGCCAAAATCCCATGCTTTTCAGTCGTTGCTCGGACGAACGCGTCTCGCCAGAGGGCGATCTCCGCAGCGTCGGAGGCACAGAGGATGCGAGTGCGTCATTCATCATTTCGATAGAAAAGAGCAAACGAGTCGTCGAGGACACCGCTGTCCTCGTTGTGGCACGGTCGTCAAGGGAAACCTTGAGTTGTCGTTCTCTGCCCAACTTGGACCACCAAGACGACCAATCCGACCCATCACCGCAGGGAGAGACTCAACCTGGAGGGGCCAGGTGCGGGACAACGGGTGAGCGCCCACCAGTGCAGTCGATAGCAGCGGCAACGGATGTCAGCCACTGGCTCAAGCGGTGTGAAGAACTCCTCGCAAAGGAAATCGATGATGCGCTTCGGGGCCACCTCGACGGCCCCTTGTCCTCTTCGCCGGATTCTGTCCGACGCCACTACTACTCCGTTTCTCTGTTGAAGCATGCTGCGACCAAGGCACTTCGCGAGTGGCTATCGGCGGCGAGTAATAAACTGCTGGAAATGGCCGCCGCGGTGTCTTCTCGGTCGCTTCTGCTGGGCCTCTCGCAGCTGTCGGATTCGTGGACAGGAGGGAAGAATTTTGAAGAGGCGGATCTGTTTTCGCAGCTGCCTTGGCGCCGCGATATCGTACGTCGCCTTCTGAGCGTGATGGCGCACAACGGTCGCATCGATCACTGCCTCCGCTGCGGCGTAACGCCACCACCGGCAACTCAAACGGTGCCAATTGCATCATCGACGTCGAATACCAAAGGCGCAGATCATGGGTCAAATTCGATGGCTTCTAGTCCTGCAACGTGGTCTCGTTGTGGCATGTTCCCCGATGACGGATACATCCGTCACTGGGCGGTATATCAGGCGCTGTTCGCTGGCGGCAAAACGAAGACGACGGCGGAAGACACAGTCCTCCGCCTGAACCCACTGGTCCTCGCTGCGTTCGATCTGCGTTCGGAGGAAGAGAGTTCGTTCGCAATTCTTCATGAACTTCAGCACAAGAGGGGGGTGGCAAATTCATCAAGCCGGCGTGGGAGGTCGACACGAACTCCCACTAACTCCAGTGGTTGCCGTGCCGTCGGTCTGGAAACTTTCCGCCGCGTTGCGACCCCCAGTTTCGCGGCCGCTTTTCTGATTTCGTGGGCTACGTCGCCAAAATCGCTGCTGCAGCGAGCCGCGTCGGCATCCTCTGCATTTGACTCAGTCCCGTTCGTCCCGTCGATGAACTATAACGTTAACAGTGACGCCACAGGTACCAGCCCGGATGATGTTAACGTCACCGGTACCTTGCCGACGGCTGGCAGCCTCACAGCTGTCACGTCGCCGCACACAGCTTCCACGAATGGATCACTGCCGTGGCGTTCGACAATCACTTCGCTTGGAACCGACGAGGAGCGACGAGACGGTCGCAACATCCTTTGCCATCGGCTCTGCCTCTCAACGGTGGCCGACGCCTTGCGCCAGCACATAAAGAATAATGAGTTCGTCTCGGGACCGCTGTTTCAAGCTCAGGGAGCGAACGTCGCTGCTTCCGAGGATTTTCCGGTGCCGTTTCGTTGGAAGCTTGGTGACGCGCTGCAGCACACTTCCCCAACCGACCGTGAGAGCCTCTGTATGCTGCGTTTCGTGATCCTTGTTTCCTCCATCGCACCCGCATCCACCGGAGGGGCGAACGACGACTTCGTCGCTGAGTATCTGGCTGACGTGTACCGAAAGCTGCCCGGGGCGGAAACGAAAATGCGATTTCTTGCCGCTACGGCGACATGCTGGCTGTTCGCGATCCTGAGCAGTCGACGGATGTTTGATGACGCGTCTGCGCTGTGGAGCGTCTTACGGGAACTCGCCCGCGCTCGTACCATCACTTCTATTGCGGCCCTTTTCACGTTTGACTTAAAGCCACAGCAACAAGACAAGGTCCGCTCGATGCAAGCGGCGGCAGCGGCGCACCTCGTCTTCCTCCGCCGGATGTTGTCGTCGTCCATGTCGTACCTGAGTGAGTGCTACGCAGGTTTTGATCAACCCCGGACGCATGCAACGCAGAGCTTTTTGCGTCCCTTGTATCCCATACCGAGAGAAATTGCCGATGACATCCCACGACTCTTCTGCGCCGCGATGCTAACCGACAACGTGTTCGTCACCTACACGGTCGCTGCCACGCTACGGAGCACCGCGATGTTTCATGAGCGGACGGAACGGGTGCTCCCATATATCCGCCGCGACCCCCGATCAACCTCACAGCATCACGTCTCCGATGGGCTGCCATTAGCTACTAGTAGTTCAGGTGGGCTCAGGACCATTAAAGGAGGGGGTGGTGGAGCTAACGCAACGGACGAGGCCATTCTCTTGTTCACGCGGTCGCTGCTGACGGATGTATTTGGAGCCGCGGAGGTCCTACTCCAGGTAAGGTTGATGCGAGGAACCCAAGTCATTGACTGTGAAAACGCTTGGAGTGATTCATTTCGACGCTTGCAGACTTGCAACCCCAAGGCGGGTCGCCTGTTCGACGCACTCACGGTACCAACGGGGTGGATGTCAGCGTGGAGCAGCAACGACCGTCATCGAGCCTCATCGACTACCAAGTCAAGCAGCGCCACCTCCGGCAGCTTCAGCGAGGCGACGACGATACTGATGTCGGAACTGAAATTTGATTTATTCCTTAAAGCGGTCGCCGTATTCAGCGACGATGTGTTTCACTCAATTCCCGATATGTCGATCTTGTGTTGCATGGGAGCCGCAGCCGCAAAGCCACCCGTATGCACGACATGGCCGCTGAGTGTGGCTGAAACGGAACCTACAATGGAAGCATCGCAACGCCACGAGGAGCTTCAAACGACCGACAAAGCGGCCTTGCCGGTTGAAAGTTCGACGCGAGCGGTACGCTTCGCCGACGTAACTGATCATCATCGAGCCAACAATCAAGGTGATGCTCGAGCCACGAACAAGATCGTCACGCGGTTCGTCATCGGTCCCATGGAGATGCTGCGTCGCGTCGGGGATCGCTTCGCGGCACAGTGCCCCTATCTCACCGCGGTGGATCTCCGTCGTGGGTGGAAGCACGTGACGGTCATTGGTGCCCATTTCTTGGCGCAGTGTCCACGGCTGACACGAATTGATTGGTCTTTCGGAGGCGACGACGACGATAAGGCGCTTCAACAGGGGAGCGTGTCGGCTGCCCCTGTACTGGGAGTAGGCCCCGCCTTCGCGCGTGGCTGCGCGGTGCTCGGCGTCGTGAACCTGAAAGGCCTCGCTTTCAGTTCCATCGGTGAGGCGTTCTTCGAGTCCTGTCCACAGTTGACGGGTGTGCAATGGACCCTTTCTCTTCCGTCCAAAGATTTCGTCAACGTGCTGTCTACGATTAGCAGCGGTTTCTTCAAATCGTGCACGAAGCTCCCAGCGTTGGATGTCACGGGGTGCACATCCGTCACCCATATCCACCACGACGTGATGGCGGACTGTTTGGCGCTTCAAGGAATGAATGTGGCGACGATGACGAGACTGGTCACGATTGGAAATGGGTTTTTGAGGGGCGCGGCGTCCCTCACGAATATTCAGCTGGGTCATTTACCTTCGTTGACTACGATCGGCGATGATTTCCTCAAGGAAGCGAAATCCCTGCAAATCGTCGACCTAAGCGGACTGACTGCCTTACTCACCCTCGGAAAGGGGGCGCTATCGAATTGTGTCTCGTTGTTCACCGTCACTCTATTCACGGACCTCACGACGGACAATGATGGTCCTCGGTGCTGCTCGGCCGTTGAGCGAATCGGCGCCAATTTTGTCCAAGGATGTAGCCGGCTTCGACAGGTCGACTTGTCGCCGTTGACGTCCATGTTGCCAAGCGACTTTGGTCCGTGGACCCAGACGTACGCTAATTTCTCCTACACTTCGGAGCGGCGAGACGTCAGCGGGTGCCAACCCACCGGTGAAGATGAAACGACCACGACGTTCGTGGTTCCCGCAACTGACTCATGGACCCACCGGCGGCATGAAACTGAATCAGACGCATCACCAGGATCAATAGGATCTGGAGGAGAGCGACGAAGCGGAGAAGGAAACGACCAAAACCGGTTGAATCCACAGAGTCGTGAGAAAGATGCGTCGCCCACCCCGTCATCAGCCGTGACGTTGACGGAAATCGGTTCACAGCGCTCGCAACCCGTAACCGCGGTGGTGCGAGGCGGACGATGCTTACCCGAGGGACGACCCGACCTATCTGAATTCGGTGGTCAACTCAGCAGCTTTCAGGAAGAGACGGATGTTGAATTCGGTTTTCGGCGGCATATGTCAGTTTTCAGCACCTCACGATCGTCGGATTCGGTGACTGAGGCAGCGCGTAAATCCGATCTCATTCTCCCGCCGTACAAGCGACTTGAAACAGAATACGTTTTGTAGCTTTTTTTAAGCGATAAAAGGCGGCACAACCTTCGCTCCGTCCGCGTTGACGTGACGACTGGGTGCTTTCTGTTTATCCGTTTCGAAGCATCCGCGTTTTTCCAAGACCCTACGTCTCACTCCTGACCTGAACGTTACCTTTGAAAAAAGAGAGAGAGAGATAAATTTCTCTCTCAGCAACTGCCATTTCCGTTGAATCGGTGAACGCTATTTGTCGGATAGTCGCAAAGGGGCGGATCCTTCCTTCCTTCCTTCCCCCTGAATAGAGAGAAAGTAACGGCCTCCCGCAACCCTTCGCTACATTATAATCGTTGACGACTTCTTTTCTAAACCGTGTGGCGTGTGCATATAAAGCCTGTGCACCGACGCCGCCGTTGTTTTCTCCTGTGCGGTTCCTATCGACGTTACGTACTTGGAGGGCAGTGCCGACGGGTCATGGATCGCCGGCGACGGCGACGGCCGCTCGCTCACTTTCGTCCCCCCGGGTGCACACGTCGCCGCGATGGCGTCGCTGCCCGCCGTCCGAGACGCTTTCGCTGCGATCGGAGCACAGGCCGACTCGTTGAAGCGTGCGGATGGGCTCTGCAGGGCCGTGCAACAAGCGTTGACACAACCTGCGTCTGCGACGGTTTCGGACGCCGCCCTGCGTCGCGCCGTCATCGACGCGACCGACGGTCTGCTGAGCGTCTACGATCGGCGCAATGCGGAGGCCACCGTTCAAGGAGCACTCTACCTTCTGGCAGACCTACCCGTGCGTCATGACAACGTGCATCACAGAATTGACAGCGACTTGTCCTCGCTGCTCGACGCCGCTGCCGAAGCGCGGCGCCACTTGGACGTATCCTGCACCGTTGCCGACGCTCTGTCGCTGCTGTCCGTGTGCCTACTGCCTGCGAGAACGTCACCCCGCGTCGTCGCTGAAGCATGGCAGGTGATTGGCTCCCTCGTCGGGTGTTTTCGCGCTATGTCCGCCACCCTACAGCGCGCCGAGGAGGCCCTGGCTCTCCGCCAGGAGTGCGAAACGATCGATGTGGCCCTCGGCCGCCTCGCCGAAACCTGCGCGGAGTTGCACTCTACGGAGGAGGCGCTGGGGGACCTGCGTTTGAGGGCTGAAATGTCCGAGCGCAAGGCACAGTTAGATGCCATGAAAAGTGCCGCCGCGGCGCAGTTGCCGAACTCCGACCGCACCACCATCCGAGAGGCGGTGCGGGTTAAGCGCCGGGCAGCTAATGAGCTTCGATCGTCCCTCGCGCTGCTCGTGGCGAAAGTGCCCGCCGCGCGCGCACATCTGCCGCCATTTCTTGCTGAGAGCATCCAGCCGTACCTCACGCTCGACATGGACGAGGTCGTCACTGGGGCGACACCGGTGCCTGGGGCCGGGCGGCACCGCATGCTGTTTGGCACGCATGTCAGCGGGTCGCCGGTGATCGTGAAGTTGTTCGAGGCGGCAGCACTGCCGAGCATGGCCCGCGAGGCTGGTGTGCTGCGGCGTTTCGGCGGTCTTTGCACCCCGCGTCTCATCGACGCCTTTGTCACGCCGGACGGCAGGCCGGCGCTCGTGCTCCAGCGCGTGGCGAGCGACCTGACTGCCTGGGCGGCCACGGCGTGCGCGGACGCCAACGTGATGCGCGGGACGTTTCTCGGGGTGCTGCGAGCACTGGCGCAGCTGCATGCGAGCGGGATCGTTCACCTGGACGTGAAGGCGGCTAACGTCGTGGTTGACGCAGAGGGAGCCCCGTTGTTGATCGACTTCGACGTGTCTGTTGACGACGCCGAGCGGTGCCGCACGGTGACCAACACGCGGTTCGCGGCGGGCACTCCAGGGATGATGGCCCCGGAGCTGCTGCGCACGCCGCCCAGCATATCGGCGAAGGCGGACGTCTACTCGTTCGGAGCGATGGTGCGAGGACTAATCGAGGGGCGACCGTTCGCGGCGGAGCCGTTGTGGACCTCGCTGGTGGCCGATGCGACCATGGACGACCCTCGGAATCGACCGTCGGCGGCTGCGTTGATGGCCTCAGATTTGTTCTGGGGCCTCCCGCCGGACGTTCGCACGCAGTCGCTGCGCCAGCTGCCGCCCCTCTATTGGAGCAGCAGCGAGAGCCGTTCAGCTGTCAGCATGTCAGCGAGCGGGGGCGCCACCGCGGAAGTCGTACGCTTAGAAAGCGGCAGCGTCGAGTTCACAGCACTCGCGGCGCTGCTACACAACACCTGTGTCGCCGCGACGCTTGGCACCGGCCGTGACCAGCAGGAGAAAACGGAGTACAACACGCTGGAGTTGGCCGAGGCGTACCGCGTGGAGAACTCCGCGGTGTGGAAGCGGTACGCCGCACGTCGCGAGGAGCTGCGAGGCGGTGACGGCGCCGGGGAGGTTCGCGGGGTGCCCGACATTGCCACCGTCCGGCTCGCGGGCAAGGCCACGCCGCTGCTCGACATGATGCAGCTCGATGACGCCGCGGGGGAGGCGGTGCTGTGGCATGGGACCAAGCCGGACATCGTCCCAGTTATCCGCGACGGCGGCTTCGACGAGCGCTTCTGTGCCCTCGAAGGCTTGTTCGGCGCTGGCGTGTACTTTGCGGAGCAGTCGTCGAAGAGCGATCAATACTGCACGAAGGACGCGGCCGGGCTGTACAGTCTTTTCCTAAGCCGCGTGTCGCTCGGTCGCGTCCACCACACGAGCGGGCCTCGCACAAATGAGCGGCGCGCGCCAGACGGGGCCGACTCGCTGCTGGGGCGGGCGGGTCCCATGAGGTACCGAGAGTTCGTCGTCTACGACCGGACACAGTGCTACCCAGAGTACCTACTCCTGTACCGCCGCGTTCGACGATAAGCGGTCACTCACACGCACACAGGTCCGTCACAGCCCCACTTTCTCGTTGTGTTTGTTGTGTTTTGTGTTTTGGATCGGTTGATTGCGTCAATGGTCTGGCGGCGTTGGTTCGTCAACAAGAGCTCTTTGCGTTGTGTTCCACCATTCGAAATTCGCTTCGCGAGTTGACAATCCGCATGTAAAGACTAGCTGAGTGTAAGCCTCGCCCCTCTGGTTCATATGGTGCGTGTGCGCTTTCGGGACGCCGATCCACTGAACTAGATACAACAGCTCCATACCCACCCGTCGGCCATGGTTCGTGGCGCACTTGTTGCTGCGTGGTGCTTGTATCGTTGCTTTTTCGCAACCGCACCGTGGGACGTCGTTCACCTCTTCCACGCGCGAGAGAGGCCAATCTTCATCTCTGTGAGTGGGGTGAGGGCCTCTGTCAGAGGGTGGGCGACCCCAATTCGAAATGATTCAACGAAAGGCGACCCCAGTGATCCAAACGAGAGTCAAAGGGGGTCTTTTTGCGACGCTGGTTCGTGAATAATGGAGGTGTTACGGGACGAACGTGTGTGACGTTTACGGACGGACCGTCAACACTCGTCCAACACCTGCGTCGGTGTGTTCTATTGTTCCAAAACAGTTGTTGTGTATCTGTGCATTTCCACTTCCCGAATGTCAGTGGCCACGCCGTCCGCGGATAGCGGTGGCGATCGCTCCGACACCGCCACGACGTGGGAGGGCGCCACCTCGCCGAGGAGCATGGCCAAGGCGTTTGCCAGCGAGATACTCAGCGACGCGGTCATGAAACCGCGCGACGCCGACGAAAAAGATGCACCGGCTCAGGCGATTCATCATGTCCACCAGTCGAACTGCATCGCGGGCAAGGCGGCCGACGGTGATCGGTCGGAGGTGGACGAAACAAGCCGTGCACGCAACGACGAGGCGGAGGTCAGCGCCGTCGGAGGAGGGAATGCTGTGGGACCGGACGCAAGGGATGATGATGATGGCAACGACGAAGAGGGAGAAGAAGAGGGACGTCCCGATGCCGACGCCGGAGAAGACGAGGAGGAACAGGAGGGGGAGGAGGAAGGCCCCGAAGCCGGAAAAGGCGAGGGGGAGCAGGAGGCGGAAGACGAGGAAGATGACAACGCACAGGAAAACGAAGAGGTGGAGGAGGAGGAGCAGCAGGAGGAGGGGAGCCCCGATGACGACGCCGGAGAGAAGACCAACGAGTCCAACGAAGCAGCGGCGGACAATGGCGTGGCGTCTTGCGAGGCCGCAATGCCACCTGACGACGGAGGGCAGCCCCAACAAGAGGTGGTGGAGGAGGCTGCCACGAGAGCCGCGGAGAGCCCCCACGAGGATGAGACGAAGGACGGTGACGGCGAGGAGGTGGAGGTGGAGGAGGAGGAAGAGGAAGCAGAAGAGTCGGATGATCGTGGACCCACCAGCCCGAAGGGCACCGGCGACACGACTGGTGGGTGCGTGTCGGGGAGTCAGCCCCCCCCACCACCCCCCCCAACCCCCCGATTCGTGGCCGGCCACGCCATCATGCACTGGTGGATGGCGTCTCGCGAGGAGCAGCAGGGCCGCGACGCGGCGGACCGGACCCATGATGGGGGCACCTCCTCGGCGTGGACCGAGTCGCATGGGTCTCCTGCTGAGTCATCGTCGTCCGCGAACCACCACCACCACAGCGCTCCTTCAATGCACGCTGCGACCGGTAGCACGACGGAGGCTCGAGGTACCCCACCATCCGCGGTGACGATGGCTGCAGCCCCGTTCCGTCGGCTGTATCCTCATCTCGCGCTAGTCTGCCGCTTAGGCTTAGCGCCCCCGTCACTAATGCACGCCATGTCGGGCATGACGGCAGCGGATGAGGCGGAGGTCGTCGCCGTGCGGAGTGAGCCCAGTAAGCCCACGAGAACCGCTGCCTCAGATGGTCAAGGGAACGAGCATGCCGACGAGGAAGGTCAACTCGCCGCTGCCATGAAGAAGAACGACTTGTCACAGGCCTCGGCGGTGGCGGCGGTGACTTTTAGTTCCGTACCCGCCGCGGGCACCACCGAGGGTGGCGTGGGCGGCCATGGTGGCTTTGACGATGATGGGGAACCCTTTCTCCCTTTGTTCCACGTGGAAAGCGTGTCGAAGCCTCAAATACGACTCTTCAACAAACACGACGCCGCGAAACGCATTCAAACGGCGCACCGAGGGTTCGTGGCCCGCAAACTGCGCGCAAATCGCGCGACGAATTTGTTGGAGTATTTGTCCGCCCTGCATGGTGCGAGTGAAGACGACGAAGAAGAAGGAGCGGCCGTGGATGAGGCCGAATACGAAGCGGGCCGCCGAGACCACTACGTCGTCGACGATGGCGCCCCCGGGTCCTCATCCCCTCAGAAAGGAGCAACAAACGGGAAAGAGAGCATCGCCAATGGACAAAAAGAGAAAAGGGGGGGAAGCAGCGGTGGGCCGAAGAAAGAGCGGAAAAATGGTCCGTTGCAGCCTTCGCCACCACCACATGGTGCGGCGGGCGCCCAGAGCCACGGGGGAAGCCTGCGCCCTTCCCCGGGCCACGGCGCGGATGGCTACACGACGCATCTCTCCTACAAGCACCGGGCGGACGCCGTGAAATCAGCTTCGCCCCCATCTCACAACACCACCATGCCAATGGTGGACGGGGAATACCCACCACTTCCGGTCCTCACGAATCGTCAAGCGCCAGTTAACCGCGCACGCGGCGACGATCCCACCGCCCAACTTCCACCACCTGTTGAGGCATCGCCGCCGGCCGCCATGGCCCCCGTCCGACCGCCGCTCCAACGGGCCACCGCCGGAGCCAGGAGAGCGGTCCGGGTGGTGGACGATCCCCTCATCGTCGAGCTGGAGGCAAAAATTCGCGACCGCCGCGCCAAAGAGCGTCAGCGGCTCGAAGAAACAAGGAAAAAGCAAGAAGCGCTTCAAGAATTGTTTGAAAAGCGTCAAAAGGAGATCGACGAACAAACCCACCGACAGAGAATGGACGCGCTTCGCATTCAACGTGAAGCCACGGAGAAGCGAGCGGAGGAAATGCGTCTGCTCGAGGAGCAGCGGCAGCAGCGGCTCTCGAAGCTACTCAAAGCGGACATGGACGTGATCACGGGGAAAAAAAGCATCGTTGAAGTGTTTCAGCAGCGATTCGACCAGCAACAAGCGCTTCTCAAGCGGGAGCGAGAAGATGCGTTAAAGAGGCGACATGAACAGTTTGGCAGCCACACCGGACCCAAGTTTTACGAAATGCTCGCCGAGCATGAGAAGCGCGTGGCGGGTGCGAAGGAGGAGCGACGGAAGCGGGATCATGAGCAATGGTTGCATCAGCTGCAAGCGGAACGGGAAGCCGCCGCCGCGCGCTCTGGCGACGAGGGGGGGCTGCCAGGCGAGGGGAGTAGTCGATCCGCACCCGCGGACGGTGCCACCGGCGGCGGTGGCCGAAGCGTGTCGCCTCCGGCCGTCAACCCAGCCTTCGTCACTCGCGCACACAAGCGCATCCTCAAGGAGCAGCGAGAGCGCGAGCGATTGGCTCAGGAGAAGGAGGAGCGCATCCGCCAGCGCCTCCGGCAGGTTCAACACTTCAGCGAGGAGGTCAAACTGCACCACAGCCCTCCAAAGCCGGCGCCTCCGAAGAATCGCTGGGGCGGCAATCGCAAGGCGCAGCGCAAACACGAAATGGCAGAGCTGTTCGCGCACATCAGCCAGCGCCGCCAATCCATTGACAAGGGCCTCCCGGTCGATGTCGATGACGATGACGGCGGCGGCGGAGGCAGCACAGACGGTGCCACGTCGACCAGGCAGCCGCAGCCACCCCAGCCCCGTCCGTCGGGCGCGGAACCAGGAACAATGGCAGGGTCACACCGGAGGCAGGTAAACCACCGCCCCCGCCCCGACGCCAATGAAGTCCACGACGACGACGAGAACGAAGAGAGGGAGGAGGGACGCGGCCCGCGCCATCACCATCATGACGACGAAGAGCCCATGGGGGGCGCCACGGTCGTCGAGCGGGTGCAAGACGAGGTTCTGCAATTCGATTGAATCGATCCCCCCTCGCGACGCGATCGCTCCCCCCGATTCATGTTGCAACACCATTCTTCTCCGCCGACGTTCGTCAAGGGGCGCCCTTTATGTGTGTCATGATGAACCCAATCGCTGCGCAACCGGGAAACAGTCTCCGATCTTTATCATACAGTACTCCGTTATCACACGCGATGACTCCGCTTTACACCTCCTCGAGAAGTTCCGCCTCATCTCCAATTTTTTTTTCCGGTGTGTGACCTTTCCCCCCTTCGATCACCCAATCGGCGTTTCCTCCCGGACGCAATGAGACCGCCGTGGAGGTAAAGATCGCACGGGAAGGGGTTGATCCCCGTCGCGGCCAGCGAGAGGAAACGCAGCATTGCCCGGCCCCCCCCCCCCC
>ERZ1292633.4868-Hain-H41-02um-R1-4868-length-12299-cov-5_pt1 | contig 12299 bp, 14 predicted proteins | sample MGYA00564406_ERZ1292633 | MGnify/ENA primary metagenome ERZ1292633 (study PRJEB36523, sample SAMEA6512639) | groundwater metagenome | collected 2019-01-08 | study: AquaDiva: Metagenomics assemblies of 32 groundwater samples
TCGCTTTGATTAACGTGGTGGTTGCGACAAAAAAACCATTCTCTACATTGCCCCAGGCTAAATTATCCAGCATCAAATTGTTATTATCATAAATAGCTATCCCATTATGATCTGCGATGCTAATAGTAGAAGTAGAAACATCGGGAATAACAGAAGAGGAAAAAACAAGGCTTGTTAATAAATAAAAATGTTTTGGTAATATTTCTTCATTATTTTTCCATTCATACAAAACCGTCTCTCTGGAAGTAGACGCTGCTGTGCGCTTCACAAGTTTAAAGCCTTGCAATAAAACCGATTGCTCTCCAGGATTAAAAATTTCCACAAAATCTTCGCCGGTTTTTCCGTCCCCCCCTGTTACTTGCACCTGGCTTATTACTATACGGTTTGCCACAACGTCGGCCCGGGCAATAGACGCCGAAAGAATGACCCCGACAACAACTATCAGAACGCAAAAAAATCCTTTTATTTTAAAGCTCATGCTTTTGATATTAATTTTTATTAAATAAAAAACCGATCTAGGAAATAAATTCCTTAAATCGGTTTTTTATGTTTTTTCAGTTGACAATTGTTCCGGATCTTTGGCTTCCGAATTTTCCACCCCAGCAATATCTGCCGGCTCTAACTCCTTGTACAGGGTACCCATAACCCCGTTTATAAACTTCCCCGTAGATTCCCCGCCAAAGGTTTTGCCCAGTTCCACTGCTTCGTTAATTGCCACTTTAGGCGGGACTTGCTTTAAGAACATCAGTTCAAATATCCCTAGACGCAAGACATTTCTGTCTACCGGCGGAATTTGATCCATAGGCCACTCGGTAGCGTGTTTGATAATTATTTCGTCTATGGCCGCCAAGTTGTCCCTAACCCCGTAGGCCAGCTCATACACGAACTCCTCGCCTTGCGCTTCTTTGCCAAATTCCTGAATATGATTTTTTAAAATCTCTTCCAAGTTTTCTTTGCGCTCGTTAAAATCCCATTCAAACAGGGACTGCATGGCTATGGTTCGGGATAAATGTCGGTTGGCCATTTTTTAAACCTTTGACAATTGACATGTTACACTTAACTTTCTGCCATGCAGTCAGTCAAATGTTAAAAGTTAAAAGTTAAATGTTATTTTGTTACCTTACGTCCTTTGTAGAATCCGCAATTTTTGCAAGGCAAATGCGGCATAACCGCGGCTTCACAATTTTTGCAGGCAGCAAAAGAAGTTTTCTTTAAGGCATCGTGGCTGCGGCGTTGATCTCTGCCGCTACGAGTTTTGTGCTTTTTGGGAACGCCCATAGTAGTAATTTAAGATTTAACCTGCCTGCCGGCAGGCAGGGATTTATGATGAATGATACACGACCATCAAAAACTTTGTTTATTATAGCGAATACTCATCTTTTCGTCAAATAAATTTTTGGAAGAAGTGTCCCTTCTTCCAAGTTGATTTTATGGTATAATAAAAAAATTTTCTGTTCTAGACCGCTTAGCAGTTACAGGAAAGCGAATAAACAATTTATTTTGCAACAAACTTTTTATTCGCCTAACCGCTAAACGGACCACAAAAGAAAATTTTGGATTGTAATCCTACGCCTCAATTCACAAATTGCATTTTGCAAACTAAGGTATAGGGGGAGCTATGAGCGCGGGCAGAGTTGTCTGTCCGCTCTCAATTGTCGCTCCCGAGCCAGATGATGATAAAGACCACAGCGGCTAAAGCAGCCGATCCAATCAGGAAGACTAACGGCTTGTAGATATTGCACCACAAGACGAACAGCTGCTCCTCCACGTTACACCATCCAGGGTGGCAGTTTGCCTTTGCCCCTCTCCTTCTGACGAGACGGGTTTTTTGCATCTTCACAGGCCTTGAACCAGTGAAGAACTGCCAAAAAAATTCCGATCGGTAGCATGATGATTGTGCCGATGATATTTTTTATTTTCTGCATTCATATCCTCCTGTGAGCCGCTTAATGCCGACCCTTGTTGTGCATTGTCTCATCACCCCCCACTTTCATGGGGAAGATGAAATTCAATGCCATGTATATTACCGTGGCCACAATGGCCACGATTGATATCCATAAGAAAGCCTTCATGGATTTCCTCCCAAACCTGACAACAAACATAAATTGTTTACTGGCAAATTTGGAAGGGGCGAAAGCAGACAGCGATCGCCCAAGATGTGAACACGCGATACGGGCCTAGTGCCCCACGTATGGAACACCGGAAATCGCGCAGAGCACACGGCCAATCAGACTGACTGGCCACTGGAGGTTTCCGCCATCAATGGCGGCAACAACCAGGTATGCTACGATAAAACCCAGAGCCACTGGCCACACCGGCCAGTTATCTGGTGTATCTTTAATAACAAACATCTTCATCATACCCTCCTTGTGGGTTTGATGTTTCTTGTTAGCCCCCGTCGCAAAACAGCGGGAGCTGGTCTTCGTGTGATGGCACTCAGCGAGGGCCATCGATCCTGCTAACGATGTTGGCAAGAGCCACCAACGCCAGAAGGATACAAAAGCCGATTATTATATTCTGAGTGGCCGGGTCTAACCCATGCCACCAGAAACCAAAAGGCCCCTTAGACTTCACTTTCCGGGGGAAATCCATATGTCCCTCCCCCCTTCCTCCGGCCCCTCGTGGACCAGCACTGGCTGATTCTTCTGCCAGACCTCAAAGGCCCATGAAGTTACCAGACCAGTGGCCGCGGCAATGATTATAACTGTAACAACAGCCTCTTTGAGGCTGCTGAAAAACCAACTCTTATTCCAAAGGCTCATAAAGAGCCTCCCCTCTTTTAAATTTTCTCACGAACATTTCTGCCAACAAATCTTTGTTTGCAAAAATGTTCGGACAATTCTTTTTCCTAATTGTTAATATGTCTACGTAAACAATCAGATGTTATTGCGAGAAATGCCGCTGTTTTTGCATCAAAAATGCGGGGCGACGTGGCAATCTCTCAAAATATAGATTGCTTCGGATGCTACTGCCAATGACAATGAAGCAAAACAACAAATCTTTTCCAAAATTGTGGGTCTAAGATTTAAGGCCGAGCCCGCCTCAGGCGGACATAATATATTTGCCTTCTTAGACGCACGATTCTGAAAAAAATTGTGCCTTGTAAATTTCCCTGCGGCAGAGACCGCAGGGTGTTAGCGGGCTCATAAATTATTGAGGCGCAAAAAAACCGTAAATTCAATACAGGAGAATCAATTTAAAAATTATTCTTGTATGCAGTATACGGCTTTTTCGCGCCCCCAATCCGGTATTCCCGAAATCAGGAGCATGTAGACCACAGATACACAGATCTACGCAGATTACGCAGATAAATTATCTGTAGATTATTATCCTCACACGAATCTTCACCAAGTAATGTGTAAGCGACGAAATCTCTAATAAATGTTTGTCAGATTCTAAACTGTGCAAAACCAATGAAGATTAGCGTGAGGACAAATACCGTTACATTTTCCTGTAAAAATATAAAGATATGCTATTTAGTTGTTAATGTCGTATATTTGGGTACGACTAAGCAGTATACTCCAAAATAGCTATTTTGTCAACCCCGTTAGAGATAAATCCCCTTGTTCAAAGCAAAAAGTATATTTATTACCTTAAATAAAAGAAAAAGCCGGGGTGTTACATCCGGCCTTTTTCGATGATTGTCGGACTCATTGAGTCCTACGGTTTTTCCAGTCGCATTCCAGGGAACGCAGAAGCCCCGGAACAATAACCTTGTTGGAATGATGCTGATGGATGCGATCCAGCTGGCGCCGGATCCACTGCCCCGGCTCCTCCTGAAAATGGTTTTGCAGTACCATCTTAAGCTCGTATTTCAGATTGCTGGGCAACCTGTAGCTCATCAAAAACTCAACATACTCTTGCGGAGTCGACATTTGTTACTCTCCCTCCTTATAAAACTAACTCCATATTATACATATTCTTTAAGAATTTAGCAATACCAAAACTCCCCCGTCTTGGCGAGGGAGTTTTTCTTTTTTGATATACTTGTGTCCTTGTATACTTACATCCTTGCCCTAATACATTCCGCCCATACCGCCACCCATGCCACTTGGGGATGGTTCAGCTGTCTTGGCTTCCGGCTTGTCTACGACAATTGCTTCGGTGGTTACCAAAGTGGATGCAATGGACACCGCGTTTTCCAAAGCTAAGCGGGTAACTTTCACCGGGTCAACAATTCCGGCTTTCATCATATCTTCCACTTTGCCCTTGCCCCAGTCGGCTTCGTCATATTTGAGAAAATCATACCCGGCATGAGTGCCGCCGGTTTGAATGTAAGTAATAATTCCCGTCGGCTCAACACCGGAGTTTGCGGCAATTTGCCTCAATGGCGCTTCCAAAGATTTACGCACAATTTTGTAACCGGTTTTGCGCGCGCCGTTTACTTTGGCCATTTCAATTTCAAGCAAAGGAGCGATTTTCGCCAATGCCGCGCCGCCGCCGGCAACTATGCCTTCTTCTACTGCCGCTTTAGTAGCATTTAACGCGTCTTCAATTTTAAACTTTTTCGCTTTCATTTCCGTTTCGGTAAAGGCGCCGACTTTAATTACGCCAATTCCGCCGGCAAGCCTGGCCATTCGTTCCTGCAATTTTTCTTTATCAAAGTCCGAGGTGGATTCTTTATATTCGGCTTTAATTTGGCCAACCCGGGCGTCTATAGCGCTCTTGTCGCCTTGTCCGCCGACAATGGTGGTGTGTTCCTTAGTGGCAATAACTTTTCTGGCCCGGCCAAGGTCGGTAATTTCAGTTTTATCTAATTTCAAACCCAAGTCTTCGGAAATTACCGTACCGCCGGTTAAAATGGCAATATCCTGCAACATTTCCTTGCGGCGATCGCCAAAGCCCGGGGCTTTAACAGCCAACACGCTAAAGGTACCGCGCAATTTGTTGACCACAAAAGTAGTTAAGGCTTCGCCTTCCACTTCATCGGCAATTATTACCAGTTCCTTTTTCCCGCTTTGCGCTACTTTTTCCAAGAGCGGTAAAATTTCCTGGACTGAGGAAACTTTTTTATCCGTGACCAAAATATACGGATCTTCCCAGACCGCTTCCATTCTTTCGGTATTGGTAACCATATAAGGATTAACAAATCCTTTATCAAAACGCATACCCTTAACCACTTCTTTTTGCAGGCCCGTGGTCTGGCCTTCTTCCACGGTAATTACGCCGTCGTGGCCGACTTCTTCCATTGCTTCAGAAATTAATTTGCCGACCTCTTCGTCCAAAGAAGCGATAGTTGCCACCTGCTGGATTTCCGACTTTTCCTTTACGTCTTTTTTTACTTTGCTTAATTCCGCCACAACAAACCTCACGGCATCGTCCATGCCTTTTTTAATTTCGTTAGCTTGGGTGCCGGCTATTGCCGCCGCTTCAAACGCTTCGGCAATCATAACCTGAGCCAAAACCGTAGCTGTGGTCGTACCGTCGCCGGCCGCCTCGTTGGTCTTGTTGGCTACTTCTTGAATTAAGGAAGCGCCGACGTTTTCAAATTTATCTTCCAGTTCAATATCTTTGGCCACGGTTACGCCGTCATCGGTTACTACCGGACTGCCGTAGCCCTTATCTAAAATTACCGCCTTGCCCGTGGGCCCAAGGGTAACTTTTATGGCGTTAGCCGCCTTGTCTACTCCGGCTTTAATTGCTTGCTTGGCTTCAAAACCGTACTTGATTATTTTACTCATAATATATTCTCCACAAATTCACTAATGGCACGAATTACACGAAATCAGACTTGGTGATATTTGTGTTAATTCGTGAATTAGTGGATAAATAATTGTTATTCTACCAGCGCTAAAATATCGCTGTCGTCTTTTTCTTTTCCTACGTATAAAATCTTGTACTCAACTTTTTCACCGGCTTCTTCAATTTCCACTTCTTCCCCGGCGTATTTGCCAAAAACTACCGTGTCTCCGACTTTAATGCCTAAACCGGCAATTTCGCTGCCGTTGCCTAATTCCACAATTTTTCCTTGCGCTTTTTTTTCTTTATCCGCGGTATCCGGCAAAACAATTCCCGACTTGGTTACTTCCTCGCTGGAAAGCTGTTTTACCAGTACCCGGTTGCCTAATGGTTTTACTTTCATAGGTTTCTTTCTATTAATTATTTTAAATATTATTAATTATCACTCTACGATATTGAGTGCTAGGGGTATTTTAGCAAAATTCGGGACTCTGTCAACCCCTCACCAACTTCTTTAAATAGACCTTCAAAATTTGATAGTTTTTCCAGCAATTCAGCTCATCCGCGGATTAAGTATTAAAGAAGTTGGTGAGGGGCATGATATAATAACATCATGATTAACGCTTATCAAGCAGCGGATTCGGCTATAAAATACCTAGATTTTCTAAATTCGACAAACGGCCAAATTCAGCAAAATATTCTTTGGCAGGCAATTTTTCCGCGCTTGCCCAAAAACCCCGCCTCTAAAATTTTAGACGCGGGCTGTGGGCCAGGCTGGCTGGCTGCCAGAACGCGGAAACATTACCCAAACACCCAAGCCTGCGATTCTTCCGAGATATTTATTAAATTTGCCAAAAGCCGCTACCCCAATATTGTATTTAACGAAGCGGAATTATTACAACCCCTCCCCTACTCCCCAAATTTTTTTGACGTCATAATATTAAATATGGTCGGACCGGATTTAGCAGACCTTGAACTAGCACTCAAAAATGTTGCCACGATTTTGAAACCAGGGGGCAAACTAATAATGACAGTACCTAGCCCAAAATTTTCATATCCGGCAGCGGTTTGGAAACGAAGCATTTTTGACGTGTTGCTCGGCAAAAAACCAAAATTAATTTTTAATCCACCGCCGGTCGGCGGACAAAAAATTGCCAGAGAATTTTCCGCAGGTAAAACCATTCCCTCCTTTTACTATACTATAGATAATTACCAAAAAGCGGCTCGCTCAGCCGCTTTGACCCAAACCATGTTAGAAGAAGTTAAATCCTCAATTGACAGCGAAAAATTTGATTTAAACTACCAGCTTTACAGATACCCGCTCTTGTTGCTTTTGGAATTTAGCAAAGTCGGCTAATAAACCTTGTTGTTTGCTTTCTGGGTGGAAAGACAACTCATCTTCTTCCACCACAATAAATTTTTCGGTGCGGATTTGCGGTAATTGCCAATTTTTCAGGACATTGTCCAGCCATAAGCCAAACCGGTTGGCAAACAATTTTTCCAAAAAAGTTTGAATTCTGCTAGCCATCTCGGTTTCGGGATGGTTTAATTTAATATTCGGGAAAAAAGCTTTTAGCCACGGCTCATTTATTTTTTGAAATTGCCACAAACTATGCCGGTAAGTAAGCGGCCGTAATTTTAAATATTCCGAAGCGGTGTAAAGATTTTTAAGCTTGGTTATTTCCTTCGGCCCCATAACGTAATGATTTAAGCAGAATCGATTGGTAATATGCCCATCGTACCGTCTTTTACCCAAAACCTGAAAATACGCAGTTATAATTGTCCGCGCCAGCCACATAAAATCCGGACGAACAATTACAAACAAATCTATGTCCGAAGATTCTTTTTGCTGGCCCATGGCCTGGCTACCGGCCAGGCCCACTCCCCGGACAAACGGTAAAAATCTTAAAGCCTTTGTATACCGATAAATTAACTTTTCCCGTGCTAGTCCAAAATGATAATTTCGCAGCCTGGCGCTTACAATATCTTTTCGGCCCGACAAATAATAAAACCCCAAATAATTTTCTACCTGGCCCTGGCACTCGTTATCTATGCAAGATAAAACCTCATCTACTCGGACTTGGGGTTCTGGTTGACGATTCTCTATTAGCTCCCCTTGCGAGTTGAGGTGTAACTTTAATTCCGCCCAATCCGCTGCTAAAAATTTATGCAATTCCAAAAGCGTCAAGGGATAATCTTGCAGATCAAAAAATTTCAGGGTAGATAAAATCCGATTTTTTAGCATCTTATAAATCCTATAGGTCTTATTAGTATGAACTCATAGCGAGTAGAGTGTCATTGCGAGCCCGAATGCATCTGAGGGCGCGGCAATCTTTGGAAAATATAGATTGCTTCGTCGGTTGCACTCCTCGCAATGACAGACGCTGATGATGACCGTTTAAGCCTTATAAACATAGGCTGATTACGAAATACTCGCTATCACTTATATTATGGGACTGTTGCCGAATGGGCTTTTTGATTCAAGAGACGGGTTTGAGGAAAATTTTCAAAACAAATTTTGATGTTTACCTGAAAGGTAAGCGGATAAATTTTTTTGGGAATTTTACCAAACAAGCTCTTTTTGGGCAAAAATGACATTCGGCAACAGTCCCATTATATGACCTATAGCCCTAATCTGTCTAAGGTTATCTCATCCCACTCGTCAAAATCCACTTCCTTAAACACCCGAATTTTGTGGGAAAATTCGCTTTGGGAAAATTTATACTGCGCCTGGGCAGACTGTCCGGCGCGATGGGAATAAAGTTCCTTTTTTTCCAGCACTACGGGCTTATTTTCTCGAACGACTTTAAACTTGCCTGCTGGGTTGGTAAAAATTAGCACATCCTGCGTCCCCGTCTTTATGGGTCCGTCTTGGGTGTCCATAATTAAATCTTCCGTTGTTAAAGTCACAAACTTAAAATGCTTTTGCGCGGTATCCACTAAATCCTGCCATTTTTCGTCTTGCATATATACGAATGATTATACAAATATACTAATGAACGAATGATACAAATATCTACAGATTTCTCCTAAATAGGATTTGTTGTTATTTGTTTCATTTGTACAATCCGTATATTGGTATCTTTAATTTTTATTGAATTAAACTCCCATAACTACTGGTTATTGAACTAAGCGCCATAGGCAAAATAAATAAAGCAGCCAATAGCGGCAACACTACCAAAATAATGGTAATATACAGCGACCACTTCATATAATTTTTGGCCTTACGCGTATTCTCTAAAATCTCCGCCAACACTTCCTCGGTAGACACAACTTTGGTTTCTTGAGTTTGGTTGTTTTCCATACTTTTTGATTCTTACTTTTTAATTTTATCTCTGACACTTAGGACAATACGAACCCGTTCTGCCTCCTAATTTAATGCTTGTTATTATTGTACCGCATTTCTTGCATTTCTGCTTAGCTCGTCCGTAAACAAAGTGATATTTACCCATTTGGCCCCAACTGCCATCAGTTCTTATAAAATCCCCCACGCTGGAACCTTTGGCCTTAATACCTTTAATTAATACCGGCTTAATCCATTTATAGACGGCTGATAGTTCAATATCACTCAACGATGACACCGCCCGCATTGGCAGTATACCAGCATGAAATAAAATTTCATCGCTATAAATATTGCCAATCCCCGCTACAAACTTTGGATCCAACAGCGCTAATTTAACACTTCGTTTATTTGGCGCGTTTTTCGCGGCCGCGCAAAAAGCGCCAAAGGTGAATTTTCTATAAAGCGGTTCCGGGCCGTATTCCTTTAATTCTTTAACTTGGTTTAGTTCTTCGTCCCGCACTAATTTTAAATACCCAAACCGGCGCATGTCGTTAAAATAAAGATGCGAGCCATTCGTAAATTCAAAAATCACATGGGTATGTTTGCCCGGTAATAGTACCAACGGCGCGTTAATTTTATTTAACAGCCGATACTTGCCTAAAGTTTTAGCTCGCAAAGCTTTGTCTTCAAATATAAACTGCCCGGTCATCTTAAGATGTACCAGCATAGCCAAAGGCCCCGATAAATCAAAAATCAAAAGTTTTGCCCGGCGTTTGACCGAAAGGATTTTTTGTCCATGCAGTAACTTTACAAACTTAATAACTTTATAACTTGAAACTTGTCGCTTATTGGCCACTGTGCCCGGCCCAATGCTAATCATTTTTGGCGCGTTAACCTTAACCGACTTTATGGTTCGGTTTTTAAGCTTTTTATTAAGCTCAGAAACTACCGTTTGAACTTCGGGAAGTTCGGGCATAAAATAATTGTACAGAATTGATCAAAATTGACCATAATTGCACAAAATTTGTAATTTAAATTATGTTCAATTATGTCAATTTTATTTAATTTTGCTCAATTATATTATACCATTCCCTAGCCGTGTTATAATGTCTTTAGATGAACCCCGTTAGAAATAATGAATATTTCAAGACAATGGGGATGAAGTGATTTTAATAAATGATTATCCATATTTAAAAAATAATTAAATTTCTAACGGGGTGAAAAAATTCCAAAACTTTTTAAACTGCGTCCCGCACAAATTTAAGGCCGAAGAAGAGGCTTTAATTAAGCGCGCCTATGAGCTCTCGCTATCCGCCCATAAGGGGCAAAAACGCAAGAGCGGTGAAGATTATTTTACCCATGCATGGGAAGCCGCCATAATTTTAGCCAGTTTATTTCCAGACGCCCCCACTTTAGCCGCCACCCTGCTTCACGACGTACAGGAAGATACTGCTGTAACTATTGAAGAACTGACTAAAAATTTTGGCGAAGAAATATCCGGGCTTATAGACGGGGTTACTCAGCTGGGTCGGGTGCGCATGAAAGACAGCAAAGACAAATTTTACGTGGAAAATTTACGCAAATTGTTTATTGCCACCAGCCGGGATATTCGGGTTATTTTAATCAAGCTCGCCGACCGCCTGCATAATATGCGAACCATTGAATTTATTCCGGCAGATAAACAAATAAAAGTCGCCACAGAGACCTTAGAGATTTACGCCCCCATCGCTGCCCGCTTGGGAATTTCCAGCTGGAAAGATGAGTTGGAAGATTTGTCTTTTGAAATTGTTTTCCCCAAGGAATTTAAAAAAACCAAGAATCTTTTGGACGCAGAGCTGGCAAGCAGGGAAGAAAGCAATAAAGAAACACAGAAAAGTTTAACCCATATTTTACGCACCGAAGGAATTAAATTTGAAGAGGTAAATGGCCGGGTAAAACGTTTGTATTCTCTTTTTCGTAAACTGCAAAAATATGACGGCGACATTACCAAAATTCACGATTTTATTGCTTTAAGAATTATTACTAAATCCACATCCGACTGCTACGCGGCGCTTGGAATAATCCATAAACATTTCCAGCCGGTGCCGGGGCGAATTAAAGACTTCATTGCCAATCCTAAGCCCAATGGCTATCAAAGCATCCATACCACGGTATTTAGCAAAAACGGCAAAACCACAGAAATTCAAATTCGCACTGACTTGATGCACGAAGAGGCCGAACGCGGGGTGGCGGCTCACTGGTTTTATGCCGAAGAAGGCAAGCCCGAGGCCGCCGGCAGGGCTCAGGCCAGTTGGATTAAAGAACTGCGAAGCTGGCAGGAAGAAACCAACAACCCGGAAGAATTTTTGGAAAGCTTAAAAATAGATTTTTTCCGTGACCGCATTTTTGTGTTTACCCCCAAAGGCGACATTAAAGACTTGCCGGGCGGGGCTTCGGTAATTGACTTTGCTTTTTCCGTGCATACTGACTTGGGCTACCATATGATGGGCGCGAAAATAAACGGTAAAATGCGCAGTATTTATGACCAGTTGGAAAATGAAGATATGGTAGAAATTATTAAAACCAAAAAAGAGGCGGTCATTTCCCGCGATTGGCTAAAAGCGGCCAAAACCCACAGCGCACGCAATAAAATCCGGCATTACTTAACCGAGCATGACACAGGAATCTTAAAAAGGATCAAGGAGCTAAAACTAAAAGATTTTTCCCTTCCCAGATTCTTTCGAAAAAAATGAAAATTATTTGTAGCTTTCCTAATAATTTTCACCCCGAATGCCTCTGAGGGATCTATTTTACAATAACACCAATAATTTGACTCAGTCTCCCATTACCCTATATAATCCTCTCTGAAAGGAGGGGTTATGCCATCTTGCAACACCCCTGATATATTTTTGAACTGTATGTGCGGAGGCTCGGGGTATCACGAACGAAAGCCCCATAAGTTCGTTCAATATCACCTGTTAGCAGGATGGGAGTCAGGGCAAACAAGAATTGCTCCATACAGCGTGATATTTTGCTTCACTTACGCCTGCAAGTCCTGCGGAAAGAATATCGCTGTCCAATTGGAAGCGCCGGATGGAGTGCGCGCTGCCAATATCACTGACCACGGCAAAATCAAACCACCTGACTAGGGGTCATTTTTACGCGGCGGGTTCCGAAAGGTTCCCGCCATTCTCTTTTTTAAAATTTTAAATTTACAAAATTCTCCCCGCTCTTTGTACAAAGGGACGGGGAGAATTTTTTTATATGCCATATGCTAATTCCTAGTACGCAATCGTATGTTTGGTATAATCCGGCTTGTGGTCGTGCAGTTCTTCGGGGGTAAACCAGACAGCAAGCT
>ERZ1292633.4871-Hain-H41-02um-R1-4871-length-12293-cov-6_pt1 | contig 12293 bp, 2 predicted proteins | sample MGYA00564406_ERZ1292633 | MGnify/ENA primary metagenome ERZ1292633 (study PRJEB36523, sample SAMEA6512639) | groundwater metagenome | collected 2019-01-08 | study: AquaDiva: Metagenomics assemblies of 32 groundwater samples
AACGCTCGGCGATGGCGCGGAGGAGCACTACGAGCAACACGAGCGCCAACGCCACCTGAATGGCGAGGTGACGCAGCAGCCGGTGGTATTGAACGCCGACCACGGCGGCACTCAACACACACAGAAAGGGTCCGCTCAGCAGCGACTGTGTGTGGTACGCGACGCACAACACCAACGTTGCCAGAAGGGCGACATAGTTAGCCGCGAAGCCAAGGACCGCAACCGTCGCCGCGGAGAGCAGCCGGTCGAGGAACATCGGGAGCCGATTCGACCAAGAGGTCAAGGGGGACAAGGCCTCCGGGCCGCCATCGAGGGCGTCGGGAGCCCCCTCATCCCCGAGAGAAGTCGTCGCCACGCCGCCGGCGGCGTCCCTTGGGAGCAACGGCTGAGTGGGCGCCGCGGCGGCGTGTCGAATGGCCGCCTCTTCCTCCTCCTCCTTCTCTCGAATGACGTCCTTCTCGTCAGTCGGCGGACGAGTCGTGTCGAAAATTAAATGAGAAGCGAAAATGGCTAAAATCACCGTGGGTGCGTCGGTGGGCATCCAGCGGTGGATGTCTGGCCACGTGACGGCGAAGAAGTATGTGTTGGGTTCGGTGTTCTGCGCCACCAGCAGCTGCATCACGCGGTCCGCGAGGAAGGCCGCGATGCAGACGACGCTGAGGGCCATCGGCCCGCGCCCCACGACGTTGCATCCGACAGGGATGGTCAGCACCACGGTGAAGGCGTTGGGACGCACGACGACGAGCGCCAGATGACATGCGTACACCAACAGCCGGGCGCCGTGCGCGCACAGCACGAGAACGCAGACGCCGACGACGTCCAGCAGCCTGACCGCTCGGGCGAACAGACGACACGTCGTTTGGTCGGGGTGTGGAAACAGTTTCGAGGCATGCACGGTTTCAGCGTTGTTTCGGCCCATTCCGAAGTGCGTCGTCGCGTCGAGCCAAACAGAGGACGTGGGTGGCGACGCCCCCGGAAGAGCGCCGTAGGAGCCGTTGGAGAACGCGCCGGCGCTCTGCGAGCCTCCTGTGGAAGGTAGGGATGTTGTTGCGAACGTCGTGGTGAACGACCACGCCATCGCCGCCGCGCAGAAGCACGAGATGAAGTACGGCAGTAGCGCTCCTGTCAGCGTAAACGGGGCCGACGGCGGCTCCAGCAACCCGAGCGTTCTCGTGCCATTGATGGACAGGACGTGCTCCAGGATCGCCCTCCGCGCGGGCGCAAACTGAAATGCGGTCTGCAGAAAGAAGACGAAAAGCGTCGCGGTGGCCGTGACGAGCCAGTACACCAGCATCACGCGCTGGCGGACGCCGTACAATCCCAGCACGACGCCAAAGGCGATGACAACGATGTAGCCAACAATCAAAACTTTCGGATCAAAGTTGGACGCGATCAGCAGCCACGCGACGCTGACGCCGAGCACGAGCGTCAAGGCGCGCCGACCCCAGGACGCGACGGAGGGGTGCGACGTCAGCTTTTGAATGTCCATGCGCATCAAGTAGTTGTAGAGAACGTTGGGAGTCTCGTGGCTGACGCGAAGGTCGTTGGACATGGCGAATCGAGCCCCCGCGCAGCACAGGCAGGCGATCAAGTTGGCCATCGTCTGCCACTGTGGAAACTGCCTCGGCAGTCCCAATATTTGCACGGTGGCTGCGTTGTCGATCCGGCGAGGGTCGAACCACGGCGAACATGCGCTCCCCGTGGTGGCGCTCGACGCGGACGCGCTGATGACGTCCAACCCATTGTTGACCTGGCGGTGGAGCACGGTCGCCACTAAATATGCGACCAAATAGACGGTGAGGAAGGCCAACACGAGTGACCAGTGAGCAATGGTGCTCTTTAGCCTCAGCGAGAGCAGCAGCATGAGACACGCCATGACGCCCAGCCGCGCGTAGTCCATCGACGGATCGCCCGTCGCGGTCGCCGCCAGAAACAGCGACGCCTGGGCCACGATGGCAACGTTCGTTGAAAAGAACAGCTCGACGGTGTCGACGAGGACGTGATCGGACACCACCCGTCGCCATAGCTGCGACGCGGAGGCAGTGGGAGAGGTGTCGTCGGACGTAGTGGCTGGCCGTGTGACGACGGATCGTTTGCGCACCTCGTCACGCAACACGCGGAGGGCGAGCAAGCGGTCGCTGCCCTGAGGCACGCTCGGAAGAGAGTCAATGCAAGCGTCGTAGTCGCTGTCCGGACGCGACATCAGGACTTCATCACGCCGCCGCGACGGCGGCAAGCGAGGGCAAGAGGACGAAGGCGCCATCTGACCCGCCAAGGGGTGCACAAGTGGTGCTTCCGGGGCAGGAATGAGCGGTGCCTCAGCGCTGTGGCCTTCGCCAGTCGTGGCGGGCGGCGGCGACTCCGTCCCACTCCCAGCAAGGAGCAACTTGCTGTCGCGCAAGTGACTGCCTGCGGCGGCGAGCAGCGCAACGCTCGCAATGTAAACGACCGTCTCCACGGTGCGCCACTGCTCCGAGCCGTTCGCGAAGACGGCGTTGCAGACGAAGCCGGTCGTGCACTGTCGGTATCCCGAGGCGAGCGCCGTGGTGCCGCTGAGGGACGCGGAGAGACAGACGACGAGTGCGGAGTACACCGCCAAGGTGAGCAACGCCATTAGGGGTAGCCACGCCTTCAAGACGCGGCCGTAAATGACCCCATTGCTGGACCACGTCCACGCGATGAAGAGCGGCACGTAGCTGATGCTGGGGAACGCGGGGAAGGCCGCCACTTGCACCGCGAGACCCAACACCGGCAGTACGGGCAGGTAGAAAGCATAGTGACTAAAAAGGGTCGACGCCTTGGTGTAGGACGACAGGACACTGAGAAGCGGATGGGAGGTCATCCAACTCGGCAGGTGCCACGTGGTGTCCGCGGAGATACCACTGGCCGAGGAGCGAGTTTCGTCCCTTCTGACCGCCGAGTGAGCGACGGAGGTGCGATGGGGTCGCTCAGCCGTCGTCCGGGAGGGTAAGCCGCTTGTTGCGGTGTCGTTGACCGCCGTGCCGAGGACATCATCTCCTCGGACTTGGTTCAGCGAGGAACGTATGGACGCAGGGGCCGACGTATCGGGCGACGTCGTCGTGCTGTCGGTTTTCATCTGCGTGTCGTTCGGAGAGCCGTCGCGTGGCGGCTCGTCGTCGGCCCGCATTCCGCCGTCTGCCGTGACGGGGGCGATGGCTCTTCTTCCTGCCGCGGCGGGGGCGGCGCGTTGTTGCGTCGGAGAAGCAGCCGCCGTCGTCGCGGCGTCCACAGAGCGATGATGCCGACGGCTGGACGCGAGGAGTGACGTCGACTCATTCGCGTCGTCCCCGCTACTGGTGGCGTCGGGCGGAGGAGCTTCTGGAACCGCCGAGGGCCGTTCGCTTCGATGCACTGGCGCATTGCCTGGGGCTGGCGAGAGGCCGGTAGAATTCCGGCTGGCTGCCGTTGCGCCCGCACTGCAAGATGCGCTTTTGCGCAGTCGTCGCGCGTGAAAAGCCCCCCGAAATCCAGCAACGATCGAGAGCCATCCGCAGACCGCGAAGAGTGACACACGGACGATGGACCCAGCCGACCACGATCCATCTGGGTCTCGTGAAATGCGGTCGGTGAAACCCGACAACGAGAACGGTGGTGTGTGGGCTCCGAGGGTGGGGGCCATGTTTGGATTGCACACCAGCACGGCAGCCGCGCACACGGCGAGGGCGGCGATGACGCACATGGCGAAGACGGCGGCGTCTTGCGACAGGCGGAGCTTCGACGACGCCTTTTGGAGCGCCGCGAATGACGCGGCGGTCGTTGCCAACAGCAGCGAGTAGAGGCAAGGCATGAACAGCGCGACGCCATACGAAGAGGGCAGCGCCACGGCCGCCACGAAACCGAGCACGGAACAGGCGCTGAAGTAGACGGGCATGAGCAGCTCGGCGACCTCGGCCCGGGTGAAGCGGTGCTTGGACTGCTCGTCTTCCACCCCGTCGACGGCCACGGCGGCGTGGCTCTGACGCCCGTTGCCGGCCGCTCTGTGGAGAATGGCCGCGAACCCGTCATGGTGGTCATGGTCATGGTGGTGGCGGCGCGTCACGTCACCGGCGTGGACCGGCTGTCGGCGTGCAGGCGGCTGCCCTCCCGCCACTGCGCCTTGCAGAGATGCTCGAAACGCGACAGAGGCGACCGCCCACAGCAGCGCACAAATGGGACCGATGCCAAACGAGACGCCATCGTGCCGCACGCCGAGCCAGTTGATTGTCTCAATCGTGCGCGCGGTCATGGACGCGCTGTCGATAGACAGCCGGACGATGACCGAGGACAAGAACATGGAAATACCCAGAAGCACGGCAACGACAAGGGCCGCAATGTGGACGTGCCGTTGATGCATCGCAAAGGTCAGGCTGTACAACAGGTAGACGGCGGGTAGCGGTGCGCCGGTGGCGAACGTTGTCCCCACGAGAAGTCCCTGAACCAGCAGCCTCTGCCAGGAGACCGAATTATCGCACATAATTTCCGAGCGACAAACAGAAGGATTTGCGTTTTGTTATTGAGCGACTCGAGAGGGAGGGCCGAAATAGCTTCGAGGGACGAGGAAGGAATAATCTGCTTTTCCACTCCATTTTCTGTGCGCGAGGGAAGAGAAGCAGGTGGGGTGGTAGTCCACACTCAACTCACGAGGCAATGCAAAAGCCGCTGCGGCCGCTGCTCGAACAAAGCATCTTGGGCTGCTTGTTCAGCAGGTCCCGGCCGCTGGAGGGAGACAGCATCATTGGGGCGTTGCGAATCCGTTGCTCGTTCAGCAGACGATCGTTCCGCGCCATGAGCGTCACGAGCGTTAACATGGCCTCGTCGATGCCCACGCCGGTCTTCGCCGACGTCTCGAAGGCGGCCGCGAAATGAAAACGCTCGCAGAACGAGTCAATGGCCTCCTGCGACAAGTGCGGCGGCGTGATGTCGACTTTGTTGATAAGAAGAATGCACGGAATATTTGTCGTTGTCCCGGGAAGGAACACGTGCCGATCGAGGTCGCCTTTCCAGTGGCTCGCGGACTCGAACGTCTCCGCGCGAGTCGCGTCCACGACGCACACGGCAGCGGCCGCACCGCGGTAGTAGACCTGGGACATGGATCCGCAGCGCTGCTGCCCGGCCACGTCCCACAACTGAAGCAACGTGGATGACGTGGACGAGGCCCCTGGGGACCTCTTGACACCAGTCGCACCACTGCTCCCCTCCGTCGTCGCGTCGTCCCCATCATGAATGGGACTGGTGATGGAGACTAACTTTAGGCTAAAGTCGACGCCGAGTGTTTCCCGGCATCCATCCGCAAACTCGTTGTGGACGAAGCGCCGCAGAATGGACGTTTTGCCAGAACCGCTCTCGCCGATGACGACGACTTTTCGTTTCATCGGTTCATCTGTCCGAAGGGCGTCGCCCATCGTTGAGGGAGGGAAGGAGGGGACAACGGCGGCGGGTTACCGGCGCTGTGGTTTGCATCCTGGGGAACACAACAATCTGAATGAGGAGCGACCCTCGTCACGTCGGTCCTTGCACCGAAAAAAAATTGTCGATGGGCCGAAAGACTCAGTCACCTAGCGTTCCAGTGGCTGTCAACGACGGGTGTCTCACGACTCGGTCAGAGAAATGCGCTCAAGAGATGACACTGGATGCCATCTTCTTGGCCTCAATTGAAACAAATGCCGGTGGTTGACGTTGCGCAGCCGATGCTGTTTTTTTGCATGTTCGACTCCGCAACATGGGGGGCCGCCAAAATTTCTCAATCCAAAACCTCGCAGTGAGTGCTGTCCAGCAGCAGGGTTATGAAAAATGCCCACAAAGCCACAACGCGAAGGTCATGAAACGCGGCAACGCGAAGCGTCCGGCGGCTTTCCGGCGGCCTTCGACGTCCTGCTGTCTTGTAGAGGACGGAGGGGGTCGCCCACCACGGTCAGCAGGTCTCCTCGGCCGCTGCGAACGGAAAGCATTTCCATCGGTGGCGGCTTCGGTGGGGGATCGCCGGACGGCCCGCCATCTTCTGGGCTGGACGGTGAGGGCTCGGTTGGTGAGGGCACGGTCGCACCACTCGGGTGCGTCGGCTCGTAGCCTGCCCGGCCGCTGCCACTTGTCAGCATCTGCATGCGATGCCGAAAGTCCTACGGTTGAGATATTGGGTGGTGAAGGCACAAACGGCAGGTTGCTTGGGGATGTTGGGGAGACGGAAGAGGTGCGTGAACGAGACGGCGTGTCACAGGCAATGACAACCTCCGCCTTTGTCAGTTACAACGACGGATGGATGGTTCGAATCCCACTCGTCCACTGCTGGACGCGAGCATCGTCGCGCGGCACGCTGGCATACTTGGAACGGGCGGTGATTCACGCCGAGGGTCTCTCTCCGGGGCGAGCACCAGAGGCTGCGTGACGAACCCGGACCGGCCGCTGCTGCTCGCCAGCATCGCTGGCGCGACAGGCGGACCCGTCGGGTTGCTGCTCATGATGGTGGTGGGGGGAGGGGTCTTTTGCTTCGTGTCCTGGGGGTGTTTGCGTGCAACGAGCCAAATAAAGACTTCTCCCGATCATTCTCTCTTCGTGCATCGCCATCATACCCGTTGCAGGGAGGGACACTGTTAACAGTCACCCTCAGTCAGTCAGACTTTTTAAGCCGACTTGACAGCCCTAAATCCCGTGGCCCCGATGAGTGCTTCAGAACTGCGCAGTAAATCGAGCAGCTCGAAGTACATGGCCTCCTCCAGCTTGAAGTCCTCCGGGCGCCGCTCCATGCGCGTCAGCTCGATGAGGTCGAGCAAGTCCCTCACTCGGTGGGGGTCCTCCATGTCCTCGAGGGCAATCCGAATCGCGGAACCGCTCATCGACCCGCGCAGCACCTGTCCGATGGCCAGGATGAACGTAGTGTACAGCGCGATGATGCCAATGTTGGGCAGGAAGCCAGACGAGGAAGGCACCTTATCGGAAATGGCGGCCATGTAAAGCGGTAAGGTGGTGGTGTTGGTTGGGGGCGATCGCTCGTAGTCCGGCGGGCCGTCGTCGCCGCAGTTGCCGAGCTCGACGCAGCCAAACTCGTTTCCGCATTCTGGTTGCGGATACAGCCCGCAGTTGAACAAGGGCGAGCAAGACATGCAAACGTGGCGCTCCAATATCTGGGTGACGGGATCGCGCTCCAACTCGAAATTGAGGCTGCAGTTGAGCTGATCGCCCAGTGGGAGACCTGCCACGAAGGTGACCAGCGGCGGCGTGTTGGCGACAAACGGAGTGTAGAGTGCGTGCGTGCGGAGCTCCGCGCTCCGGGTCGAGCCGTTCAAGAAGAGCGCGAGTTGAAGCAGGGAGGCGCGATTCAGAATGTGGTAGAACTGAATCATTTGCGTGAGACGCGCCGTGCCTGAGGTGCCATACCGAGTAATCGAAAACGCCCCGACGACGGCGAGGGGGGAGTTCGAAGTCGGCGCGGACTTAGCTTCCGCGGGATCGCCTTGGCCAGAGGACGACGTTTCCGAACTGTTTGCCAACAGTGCGACGACGATTGCCTCAGACAGTGTCCTCAAGGCACTTGGCGTCACGGGCCAGGGCACGGAGCTGCAGTTCGGGAAGGCAATGACCTGCGTGGTCTTCTCATCGTTTGTGATATCGTGCGACGCGAGGACGGGCCGCGTTCGAGCGAGGGCCGTGGAAACGTTGTCGCCGTCCGCTTCTTCCACTGTCCGCGCCTCTGCCTGATAAAATGGTGTCCCTCGGCCAAATTGAACTGTCGCCGTCGCCGATAAGACGCGGTTGGGCACCAGGCTTGGGTTGAACGTCGAGTAAAAGAATAACGGGAAGAACAGAATGACGAGCAAAATTGCGAATATGATCGCTCCCTGTTGAAGCTTTTTTGCCACGGGAAATGGCATGCCTGGCTGCGGATTGGTGACCGCACGCAACCCTTTCTCGACGTAGCGCAAGTACACAAAGTGACGGATGTCTTCCAGCTTGAGCCAGTAAGGAAAGGACAAGGTGGTTGGCGTGCAGCTCCAGTCAAGCAAGGCGCGCATCTCAAATACGAATGGAATCGCGCGGTAGACCTGATAGGCGGTGCTAAACGGGAACCGCGGCCGGGCACTGAAAGGATCGTGGTCCGGAAACATTGGAAACCCTTTCCGGATTTGGACGCTGGATGTCATCAAATACATCAGCTTGAAGCAAAAGTAGGCGACGCCGGCCGAGGACGACACTTTTGGCATTCGACGCCAAGCAACAAACGCGGCGTGGAAACCTAACACGAGGAACACGTGAAAGCCGAACTTCGCCTTCGCGTTGGCCGTCTTGTAGATGACGCGGTCGATGACGATGAAGATGACGGAGACGAACATCGACACGACGAGTGTGCCCGGAAGCAGGTCGGACTTGATGCTGGCAACAAAAGAGCCCGTGGACATCCCAGCAATCGTAAAAAAGTTAGTCACACCAATCGTAAAGGCGATGAGGTCAAGGAGCAGCATTAGCGCGTACAGGTCCACGCCGACGCTCGTGCGACTCTGCACATTGTCGAGCAAGGACCGCTTCACCTCCTCGCCGGCGTAGATCGCCTGGCGACGGCATGCCTGCTGATGTAGCAAAACGGCCGCAAAAATGAGAAAATCACCAAGCAACTCAGACAAGATAGAGCCGCTGCGGTCTTCCGGAAGCGGCAGCAAGAGGACGGCAATGTACCGTCGAGACGACACCGCAAACGGTGTTGCTTTATGCCACAGGGCAATGAACGACTTTAAGATGATCCCAACCACCGTGTACACTTGGCACGCCGTCCAATACTGCGCCGGCGGCCACGGGGACAGGATCACGCCGTAGGTGAGGGACACCACCGCGAGGAGCGCGTCGAAAACGGAGCCGCTCATCACAAAGTTTGCGGAGAAAAGGATGAAGCACATCTCGGCTGAAAACCGGTCGAGTATGCCGACGCACGCGCGAAAAAGGCGGGCTTCCGGTTTTCGTAGAATTTCCACGGCGGGAACGCAGTGCGCGATCGTGGCGATGCGCATCGCCAGCGCGTCACATTTCTCCCGCGCCCGAGCGACCAGCGACGGCTTGTTACTTTTTTCTTCTTCCTCCGCCGTGGTAGCGGCTTTCGTTTCCTCCGTCGCAGACGCACCGGTTGTGTCACTCCTCGTGGCGCGGCGATGGGCTCCCTGGACCTCGCCGTCACGGTCGCTGTCCTCGGCATCGTTTGAACGGTCGCTGTTGGCGTCATCGTCATCGTCGTTGCGGCGCACTGCCACAACGCGACAGACCACCACGATCGGACGATGCTCGTCAGGGCGGTCTTCGCCGTTTAAGGCACGGTTATTGTGATCCTGGGCCGCCGCGGCTCCGCTGCCGTTGCTGCTCGCGGTCTGTTCCTTGCCTCCACCGTCGTCATCATCTTCATGGATGTCTAAATCAGCTACCTTGCGGTAGTCCGTCGTGATTGCGGTCGCCCCGAGCTCCCGGGCCTTGCGGATTTCATCGAGTTTGCGTCGCCGTTCCTCCATCCGGGTCTGCGCAATTTGTAGCTCTTCCTTTGCGACGTCGGCAAGAGACTCCTTCAAGGCCACGTGTCGCTCCTTTTCGGTCAGTTTGGCCGAATGCATGGCGCGCAAAATTTCCGCAAAGTAGGGCTCTTCGAACACTCGCCGCTGCACGAACACCGACCACATCAACATGACACGCAGAAACGAGATTCCAATGGGCCCCTGCCCGTCCGTGATGCCGAGCGCCAACAGCTGCGACCTGCCGTAGATCGCCTCCGCGACCGGCGGCAAATTGAGCACCACAACGATAAATTGGAAAAAGTTGGAAAACTTCTCCCACTTCGGCCACAGCGTCGCCGACTCCCACTGCAACCGCTGCTGGTGGCTGAGCATGAGCAGCCCGCTGACGATGATGAACAAGTTGAGGACCGACACGTCGCCCGCGCCTTCGAAGAAGGTGAGCACGCCAGTGGGGACGGTCATGCAGAAGCCCCGGATCAGCCACTGCCTCGTTTTCGAGCACTTTGGCAGATCATCGAGACTCGGCAAGACGCCGTCGGCCGTGCGGCGGATGGCCAAGCGCAGCTCACGGACCAGTCCGGCGCGGTCGCGCAACAAGCTTTGAATCGTGCCAAAGCCAATGCGCGCGTGCATGAGCGAGAAGTAGCCATGCCAGAATCCGTGGCGACTAAGGCACAGCCTCGAGAACACAACGCCGAGGAAAAAGAAGACGACGTCAACGCCGGGGCCCCGCACGCCGGACCACAGCACCCAGTCGTCTGTTGGGGCCGCGAGCTGGGCTGGAAAGGCCGACTTGTACGCATCGGGCACGCCGACGCGCAGCAACAGCGAGGCGATCATAAAGACGCTGTTAACCACGGACGATACGGTCAGAAACGTTCTCGACGTCAGTGTCCTCTCGCGTCCGATGTGCATGAGCAGCGTGCACAGCAGTGCGTGGACCGCACCAGGGGCACGCTTGATGCACACCGCGCAGCCGGCGATGTGCACCAACAGCAGCAACTCGTAGGACAGCTCGGTGGGCGCGATGAGGATAACGTCTAACGCGCGGCGCAGCCGTGATTTTCGTACCACTCGCTGCTCTTCGACCGTTGGGGAGTAAACGTTGAGTTCGCGGAACGACGCGGGATTGACGGCCGAGTCGCCGTGAACGGCGTCCGCGCGCTTCGACGCGTCGCTCGAGGCATCCCTCACACGGGTGGCCCGTATTTGCGCGAGACTAGTGACAAAGACGAGAACAGGGCCAAGCACTGCGTGGTTGAAGTCAGGTGGGACGCCGGCGATGCCGACGTACGCCATAATATTGAGACGGTCCTTCGGCACCCAGCTGCAGTGGAACACCAACGCGATTAGCATGTGGACCATCGAAGCGATCATCACGAGCGTCGAGGGCGCGTCGGCGATAAAGAGCGCGCAGTACAGCAGTGAGACGACCCGCTGATCGTTGACCATCGCGACGCACATCGCGGCGTAGACAAAGTGATGGCCCTCTCGGCGCAGCATCCACGACACGTCGTCGGCGACCGCCAGAATCGTCCGCACACCCCGACGTGCAACGGGGAACAGTCCTTTCAGCGACACGTCCGACAGCGGCGTCGAAAAATGGTGGCCGTAGTCGGCGAAAGTCACGTAAGCGACGGCCATCGCGGTTAGCGTGGCAAAGGAGGAGAGGAGGAACAGCGCCATCGTGGAGCCATCGTCTTTGCTCAGACCGATGTCGACGAGGCAGATGAATTTGCACGTGCCATCTGGGTACCGCAGCACGCTCGCCGCGGAGGTGCGCACTTGAGGGAATTGCGTGATGCTAAGGGCCAGCAGGCTGACGACCGCGTAGCAGACGCCGACGAGGAAGACGTTTTGCATTTTGGTGTACCAAGTATCGTGCAGTGCGAGAAGGGCGACCAGGAATAGGAAGCAGGCGTAGCCGACCATCATCAGCGAGTGCGTCTCGAACACGATGCGGAACGCGATGACGACGACGACCGCGACCAACGCCGTGAGGCACTTCACGCGGGCAAGCAAGGGATGGGCGCTGAGGCGCTCAATGTCCAAGCCAACGAGGACTTGGCGGAACGTCGCGCGTCGGTTCATCACGACGCCCCGCTCGGCGGCGGCGGCGAAGACAAGCGCGACGTACCACAGCACGTCCCATTTCGTCGGTGGGGGGATGAAGCCGACGATTTCGAGCGTCTGCGCCGCGGCCGTGTCGCTGCCGGGCAGCACGTCGGCAACCACGAGCGTCGTGAAGACGACCGCGGCGGTGAAGATGGCGTAGGCGATGAACACGATCCAAAAGCGTTCGCCCAAACGGCGAAACGCACCGAACACCGCGAAAAAACCGAGGAGCACCAAGTGGATGACGTCGAACGCGCGTAGGTGCGTCGCCGCCGCGAAGCCGAGGAGCAGCGCGAGGGAGCGAGTGTTCTCGAAGAAGAGCTGCTTCGCGACGAGGCGCACCGTGTGGAAAGCGGACTCGTGCTGGAGGAAGTGGAGGTGGATCGTGCTGCGCAACGTCACGTAGCCGCTGAAATCGAGCTCATCCATGTCGGTCGCGAAGCTCCGGCGCGCCCTCGAAGATGGCTGGGGAGCGGCTGCCGACATGGATGAGCTCAAGGAAGTCGACGTCGCCAGGTGATAGTCAAGCGAGGCAGTTTGCGCTGAAGGGCGCACGACGACCGTCGCAGCGTGGCGCCTCGTCCCAGGAGGAGGGGGTGATTCGTCTGCCGCGGAGGGCGCCCCAGCGGCATCGACGTGGGTCGTTGAAGCACCCCCCTCCTCTTCCGTCGCAGCCTCGTCGGCCGCCACCAGCGG
>ERZ1292633.4872-Hain-H41-02um-R1-4872-length-12293-cov-5_pt1 | contig 12293 bp, 14 predicted proteins | sample MGYA00564406_ERZ1292633 | MGnify/ENA primary metagenome ERZ1292633 (study PRJEB36523, sample SAMEA6512639) | groundwater metagenome | collected 2019-01-08 | study: AquaDiva: Metagenomics assemblies of 32 groundwater samples
TATCATTTGCTGATTCAGGAGAGCATTGAGGGCATCAGCCATTTCGGCGGAAAGTCCAGCTTGATTTGATACATAAGCCAGACCCAGCCTCATATCCAAGCGGTCGGGATATGACTCGATTCCTTGCTTCAAGATTGCGGTTCCGATGCCAAGAGTGTCAAAATTAAAGCCTTGATAATCCCCCATATACCCAACCGTGTCCCCAAGTGAGTCGAAAATCGATATTGACTGGTCACCTTCGAATCGTTCCCGATCAATACGCAGATAGCTCTGCATGGACTTCTTGTAATAGAAATTCACGTACAATACATATGCTTCCGGATCTGTTGAATCAGCTTTTCTGAGTGCATGGATACTCTCTAGCGCTTCAGTAAATTGTGAGGAATCAATCAGAGTCATCGTGGAATCGAATTGTTGTTGCGTTACTGCGGCAACGCGACCTGAAATCAACGCTAACGATACCAGCCCCATCACAAGACAAATAGACTTCATATTCAACTCCCGTTTAGGTTCTCCCATTCCCCCAAGTAAACCAACTTCCAACCTGTTTTGTCAATCCCAATTAGCGGATTAGTCAGTCAGCTATCGCATGGCATATAATGTCATCTGGCCTAAATCAATGCCCCTTTCTCCCGATAATAGTAAGAGACCACCAATCGGATAGATAAACATGAACGAGGCAAGTTTGCGCTTACGCATATTGTATTTCGCGCTCTGGATGGCATTGGCTCCGGGATGCATTGCCGGAGTTGTGACCGGTCGCGTTGAGCGTCCGCCGTCCCAGCCCGCCACTGCACCCCAGATTAACCGCTATCGAGGCCCGGAAACTGCCGCGCCAAAAACTTCGATGCCCAATTGCTCCTGCGAGCCGCAGAAGTTTGCGGTGGTATATCTCACCGGCGACAGCCTTCCACCTGTACTGCCGGTAGCAACTCACCCTTCGATGGCGCAGAAAGACATGATGTTCCAGCCGTCGGTGCTGGCAGTGACAGTCGGTTCATCGGTGGAATTCCCCAATTTTGATCCCTACTTCCATAACGTCTTTTCATATTCAAAAACGAAGAAGTTTGACCTCGGTCGCTATGCCATCGGAAAATCGAAGAGCATCGTTTTTGATAAACCGGGGATTGTGAAGATCTTCTGCGAGATTCACAACTCGATGCGCGCTTATTTGCATGTGCTTGAGACCCCGTATTTCACGGTCTCCGATGACCAGGGAGTTTTCACAATCTCGGATATCAAGCAGGGGGATTACACCCTTCATGTCTGGCAGGAGAATCAATCCGACCTCGAACAAACGATAACCGTGGTCGGCGACACCACGCAGGTGGCTGTCCGATGATTCGCCGTCTCACGCTCACCAGGCGATATCTTTTGATGGTCACGATCATTATTGTCGTATTCGTCACCGCCTCTTTGTTTATAACCACGGCTGTTTTGAAAGAGGGGATGGTGAGTCTGTTCCGGCAAAATCTTGACCATGCCCGCACGGTTTTCGCACAATATGAATCAAACCGCACGATTGTCCGCGAACAGGAGCTTGATGTCATCCTTGGTTCCCCCCGATTCCTGGCGGCCATGGAGACCGAGGATTCGGCCACGATATCACAGGAAGCGCCGGTATATCAGCAGATTCTTTCCGCCGATGTGCTGATTCTTCTCGACAACTCCCGTCGCGTCATGTACGGGAAGGGCATTTCACCGCACGAGGTTGGTACGATTGTACCCGCTTTGCTACACAGCGATCGCACTTCCAATCTTCTCACCTATCAGATGACAAACGGTCACTGTTTTGAATTTGCGGTGTCGCCGGTTACGAGCAACGGCGGCGCAAAGCTCGGATGGATGCTTGTCGGCAAGGAATTTTCATCGGGAATGGCGCACGATTTGAAGCGTCTGACAGGCCTTGACGTGATAGTAGCCATGGACCACACGGTGCTTGGTCACTCAGAATCACCGCTCACTCAGAAGTTAGCAGAGCGCCCGGCCCTTCTCGATTCACTAACGGCTACGACCCTTGAACAGCAGATCAAAGTCGACGGCGAGGATCTTATCTGCTCGTCACTGCCGAGCGCATCGTCAGGGGCGATGATTACCTTTGTTGGTTCGCTCGACGAACACGTCGCGCCGATTCGATCGCAAATTACGCTTTACCTTTTGATCATGGCAATTGCCGGAGGAGCCATTACGCTTGCGATTATCTACGCCGTCACCGAGCGTCACATCGGTAAACAGATCGACTATCTCGTACGATCCGCCGAGACAATCGCCTCAGGTAATATGGAAACGACCATTATGCCTCGTTCCTCCGACGAATTCGGTTTCCTGGCGGGTGAGATGGAAAGGATGCGCGCACGAATTGTCGCCGACCGCGAGACGATTGACCGCGCCCATGCGGAGCGTCTGGCCTCGACCAAGATGGCGGCGCTGGGACAGATGGCGGCAGGAATCATCCATGATTTCAAGAATCCTATTGCAGTAGTCAAGGGAAATATCGAACTGATTCGCATGAAACCCGGTGACGCCGCTCGCCTCGAACGATACTGCGCATCTATCGAGGACCAGACCGACCGCATGCTCGCATTGGCGCAGGATATTCTGGACTACAGCCGGGGGCGCACACGAATGGATTTGAGCGTGACAAGTCTCGCACGATATTTCGAGTCGGTGCGTGAGTTTCATGCCGCATCGTTCGCGTCTGCTGGTATTCAGCTCTCGTGTAGTGGCAATCCTGATGCGCATGTCAATATGGACGGTCCCAGATTCCGGCGCGTGATTGATAATATTCTGAATAACGCCCGTGAGGCACTGAAACCGGGGCAATCGGTAATGGTGCGGTGGAGTGTTGATTCGAGAGCGGTGGCCATTGAAGTCGACGATAACGGCCCGGGCATTCCGGAATCGATCTGTGCCACAATCTTTGAACCGTTTGTCACCAGCGGCAAAGAGAGCGGCACCGGTCTTGGGCTGGCGATTGCCCGAAAAATAGTCGAAGATCATGGCGGCGCAATTTCAGTCGAATCACAATCCGGAGTCGGCACGCGTTTTGTGATCACGCTTCCATCAACCCTTGTTCCCGAATCACAAGCTATGGCTTCTGCCGTAGCAGGAGGATAGTGTAATGAAACTGGCATTAGCAGTGTTATGCGCTGTAGTCATCTGTGCTGAGTCCCTGTTCGCCGAAGCGAATGTCAGCGGCCTGACAGATATCGTCTTTAAGAATAGCGACGAGTTCCGCAAAGATGTCACCAACGTCACCTTCAAGAATTTCAGTAATTTCCACTCCATGCGCACGCGACTGTTTTTCGACGCCAAACCGGAAGACAATCTCTCGATCTTCATTCAGGTTCTCATTAACAACAACACCTTTTCGTTGTACGGCGCGTATGCCCGCATAGAGCATCTCGGCGGTAGTGGGCTCAATGCCAATATCGGATTCATTCCGGGTACGGTTGGGGCGTTCGGCCCCCGCACATACAGCGACAAGAATCCGCTCGTCGGACAGCCGCTCATGTATATCCATCACTCAAATTTGTATCCGGGAAGAAAAGACTCTGTTAATTCAGTCGACGATTTTCTTGCTCAACGCACAACCCGCAGTCGGTTCGGCCTTCCGGTTATATACGATGCTTGCTGGAACACCGGCTTGGAATTGTATGGATCGAAGGGGAATCTTGATTACTCGCTCGGCTTGCTGGTTGGTTCGGTAGGGTATACCATGATTGAGCAGAATAAAGATATCCCTCAACTAACCACGCATCTTGTCATGCACTCCGGGCCATCGCTGTCGTACGGTGTATCGGCATGGGCAGGACCATACCTCTATGAAGATGCGCTTGGCTATGAGGCAGACAACACCAAAGAGTACAATTACAATGATTACCTGAATACCGGCGCCGCAGCCGAGGTGCAGTGGATTGGGGATTATCTTTCGATAATTGCGGAAGCCGCGTACACCAATTGGCAGTACCCCGGTCTCCCCGATCTTGGCCTTGCCGCCGGATACATCGAGGCGCAGTACAAATTCACGCCGGGGTGGTATCTGGCCGGAAGGTACGATGCCTGGCGGCCATCGCAACTCTCCGATTCACAGGGGAAAAAGCAGTATTGGGATTTTCCGGTATCAAGAGTGGAATTTGGCATCGGCTATCATCCATTCCGACGGATGACTACGAAGCTGGTGACTCAGATCAACCGCTTCGAAGGGGATAGCGACCTGAACACGAATCTATACGCCTTGCAGTGGTCGATAGGCTTTTGAGGGGGTTGGGGCAGTTTTACAGTCGCCACCAATCAAGGCAATTGGATTCACGATTCCAATAGCAGTGAAACCTATCGCACTCTCCGCCTACAGCAAAAACCACTAGTCCTTTGCACCGTTCCGAGGCAACATACCCATCCGGTATATAGTCAAGCTCACTCATCATTTCCTCATCGGAACCATAGAGCGCTTCCACCTCCACCCGAGCTTCTTTTCCACAGATGTCACTTTGTGATAGAGCTGGAGAACCGATGCTAAACTCGATTGTCGAACGCATTGAGGAATCAGTCAAGGGCCCGAGTACAACGGTTAGTTCGTAGATAGAATCCCTTTTGATTCCGAATGCGATATCCATGACGCCATCGCAGTTGATATCGACGATTACCGTGTCACCATAATTGGGCTTTTCAGAAGAATAAACCGATTCAGATTCCTGCTTGAATTGTGCTAAAAGGCTCAGGAATCTTTCTTCTTTCATGAAGCGTTGAAAAGATCCGTCCTCCGCGGGATCCGGGAACTGCTCCCCTTCAAGCATATTGGCCTTGAACGTATATGCCCTCTTGAGATAGACGATTGTGCTGTCGAGATTCTCGCGCTCGGCGTAAGCGCACGCGATGTTATAGTAAAAAAGCGGATAGGCTGTATCTTTGGAAAGACCATAGCGAAATATTTCTTCGGCTTTGTCAAGATTGCCGGTTATTCCATACGACATGCCGAGATTGTCAATCAAGACGTGCCAATAGGTGTCCGAGAGACTTGGATTGGCAGTATCCAGTTCAAGTGCCTCTTGGAATAGCAGGATAGCTTTATCGTATTGTCCGGCCTGGTAACAGATGCCTGCCAAAAGGAAGTCTTGATTTGCCGGTGATAATTTCGAAAAAGCAGAATCATTGATTTGGCAGAGTGCAGGCACGACCAAAGTAATTTGGATTAGCACCGCGCCAAGCGCTTTTGATATAGTGTTCATCGCGAATCTCCTTTGCGGGGAATCACTTCCATCAATCTAAAATGCAATGCCGAGCGATCCGGAAATCCACTCGAATTGGGGGACCCACCCCCATATTTCCGCGCCCGCGCTCTGCTTGTTATAGTTGAACTGAACAGCAAGCGATAATTGTTCACTCATTGCCCTTTGCAATCCAATACCAAATTGCAGGCGAAAACCGCCAAAGTCAGACTTGTTAAGGTTTCGCCGCCACCCGAGAGAATACCCCCCTTGCAGACGCAGATATGGTCTCCAATTCCCATCAGTAAAATAATAGCCAAGCTCTCCAAACACCGGCAGGAAGCGGTTGTCTTCATGTTGGTCCCAGCCCGCTCCAAATCCGACAGAGACGCCTTTTCTTGTTAGTAGAGCCACTACTCCGGTCAAACCGATTGCGCTTGAGGTATCGTCGGCGCCAATGTTCAGGTCGGCATGAACGATAGTTTTAACGACTGACTGCGATTCACTGCGGTGTTGCTTCAGTGAATCGAGAATCTGTCGATGTCTTGCCTCGTAATTCGCATCACCTTTCATGATTTCCGCAATTTGGGTGAAGCGTATAGTGATCTGCTGTCCATTCTCCATCTGGACGGTAATGTACTTTCCCTCAACACGTCCAATGATTTTCCCCTTTACCACGCTCCCGTTGTTCCCCAGGATAACATCGATTTGCTCTGACTCGGCGCCAAAACCGACTTGATTCGTCAGACCAGCAACGACAACTGCCATTAATATGATTCTTCGCAAAAAGTGCTTCATCGCAACCATCTCGTGTCTTTGCGCCGATTCCAGGGGTAACCCGAATACCGATTTCGTTGTCTGCTCATAATTATTTGCACACGATGTATCGTGAAGGCTTTGAAACATATCGCTTCGTTTCAAGTCTGTCAATATCAGAAGAAGTCGTCGAATCCTCTCGCTTCACAAAACCGCTTTGGGACTCGGGGAGTAGACTTCAATTAAAACTGATAATCAAAACTGAGGAGGAGATTCGACACAACGAACCAGAGTTCAGCCACTTGGCTTAAAGCGGAGAGGTAGGGATTCTTTTGGATGCGTCCTTGTAACTCTTTGTTCCCAAGATGCTTACACGCTAAGCCTTTTTCGTGCATAAAGATAGTCATTTTGTCGAGGTTTGCTAAAATTATTGACAATAACTCTGACTTTGTGGGGTAACAGCTTCAGTTTAGCATCCATAATCTCAACTCTTCAATCGTAGACGCAAGACACGGATCGACTTGCCATCTTGTAACTCTCACTCTTATAGGTCTATTTGGCAAGCTTGCGAAGGACATCGGTCGCCCCCGTGATCCGCATCCATCGCTTCTCTGACAAAAGTGAAATCAGGGCTACCGCAGGCACAATCAGATAGATCGCACCGATGGTGATGCCAACCACCGCCTTGGTGGTAGGATCCCAGGGCATAAAAAGAAGCAATGCAAAAGGGACCATCACCAGACCTGCACCGAGCAGTGTGATCACAAATACCAACAGGCAGATCAGGATCAGGATGCGGTGTGCCCCTTTGACTCCTTCGAGATAATAGATCGCAGCGCGGATCTTGAGCAACTTTAATGAAGGCTCAAGGTATGAAGACCTGAGCCAGTCATATATTCCCTGAAACAATGACATGATCATTGTTCAGCTCCTGCGCGATCTGCCCAACAGGTATCCGAACACTAGCGCCGCGGCGGCGGCACCGCCGACAAACGCCCAGGGATTCTTATGAGCACTCTCGTTGATATCAGTAGCAACGTCCACCACCTTTTGCTTGCCTGCCTCGAACTTTTCGGTTGTCCGGTTCTTCACCTGGTCGGTAAACGCGCTCACAACAGATGAGAGATCGGTATACTTGGTTTCCATCGCAGCCTGAAGCTCTGACTTTTTGTCGCGGGCGGCCGCGTTCAGCAGTTCAAGCGCTTCATTGATTCGTTTGTCTTCAAATCGGTCCATTTCTGTTTCCTCTTTGTTTTATGCATTTATGATCGGATTGAGAACTTGTTTGCACATTTGGCATCCAATGCTGCATCCTGCCACTTCAAACACTGTGATCTCTGGGTTGATTATGATCAGACAAGTCAACCTTGCTTCTTTTGCGACGTGGTTGCCTTATTAATAGCCTCCGACCGTAGTTTCAGCGCGTCCAACAATGGCCATGCGGTCAATGATTCAATTGACGATTTCGTTATCCAGGTATTTGACGAGAACATTGCCGCCACCAACTCAGAGGTGAAACAATATGCCAAAGTTCAGGGAATAGAAGTTCGCATCCGCACCATCCAGCACCGCGCCCGGCAATTCCTTGAACTTGTAATTGAGAAACACATAACGAATGTCGCCGAACAGCTTCACACTTGGCGATGCAGGCAGTTCAACACCGGCGGCAAGATGCCAACCAAATTTACGCATCGTCTCATCCGTAATCCCGGCATCGTTGTACACGTCGGCATAATCAAATGTCGTGCCATACCAACCGCCACCGAGCCCACCATAGATGACTGGTAGTGGATAAAGAAGTCCTGTAAATGTAATCGGCCAGCTTTGCACAGTTACCGCGTCTGATCCAAATTTTTCTTGACGATACCCGATATCCCCTTCGGCACCGATAGCGGACAATAATCTGAGTCGCAGCGTTACACCTATCAGATAATTTGATCCCTCAGCATCTTGTGATTTCTGAATACCAAAATGTGGGCCAATGTGCGCACCGATTTGACACCGGGCTGGGGAGAAAAGCAGCATTGGTAGAAATACAATTATTGCGAGTAAAATACCAGTGTAGGATGTCTTAAACATGCTGGTTTCCTTTTCTTGTCGAGTTTGCCTGTGGAAGTGATTTCTCAGAAACGCACATCTCAACAGGCGTGAGATGTTGTCTGCCTCCAATATTGCCATAAAGACCATTGCGTGTCCATCGTCCAAAGGATTGAAAAAAGAGCTAGTTCTCTTGAGTGAATAGAAATGACGTTTGTCGTCCCACATACACGGCACGATGTAAGACAGCAAATTGTTAATTGGACTTCCTAAATACAAGGCTCGCTGAAGACGTCCATCAATTGGACGCATCCAGCGAGCCAAATCGGAGAGTCAAATTGCTCTACAATCATCTAATTGAACTTGTCGCTTTCCACTCGATAGCGAGATACAAGACGCTTAGATCGAAGGTCTATTGCAGTCGAAGCATTGTACCGCGATGATTAGAGTCAATTGCCACCATCTTTAGACTCTTTGCCTTTCTTATTGTCTTTGTCGCCATCATCGGTATTATCCACTGGTTTGTGCTTTTGACCCTTCTTGAATTCGCTCCGATACCGCGCGACCTTCTCGTCTTCCGCACTTGGCAATGCGGTCTTGTAGAAAGACTTCTTTCCAACCATTGTCTTCTGGCGCGTTACCTGAACCTTTTCAACTCTTTGATTATTCACTTCGACAAACAGTTTCACATCAGGTGAACCACGTCTAATGAATTTTCCTCCTGGTCTGGACGGAGGTCTGATCGCCACTTTATGACGCCCGACGTTTTCTTGCATAAAACTCCTCTTTTCGACTACTGTCCATACAACCGTCACATTTGTTTCCCAAGGGCTTGACCAGGATACTCTCCTGGGCCGAGTCGGCGCCCAGCAGACGTAATCATCATAAACATACCAACTCACGACTGCCGGTGACCATGAATTGCCCGGGACCCAAAACCACCCAAGGTCGTTATCATAATCCCAATTACCGTAGTGAAACACGAGCCAGCCATATGGTTCATACGAAGACCACAGCCAGCCCTCATTGCTCCACACCCAATTGCCATATGTGAATGGCGCCCACCCGGGCTCTGCATACGGACACCAGACGTTGCCAAATTGCGCATGCACTGTCCACCCACCCCATTCATCCAAATCACTGTAGGCTGCGGATACGCCAGCCGTTGTCGATGCATGCGTACCCGAAGAGTACGTACCGGAAGCACGCATTGAACCACACCCAGCGATTAATAGGAATCCGATACAGAGACTGAGGCACAGCGTCATGACAAATGTTCGCATTGATTGAATTGACTGTTTCACAAATACTCCTTTGTTTTGAATTCCTCATGCATTATGTACTTGTTCGGGTGAAGTCGGCATCTTGAAAATGACACTCCTTGCAGAATGCTCATAATCACAGTTGTCGCATCGTCGCTTATGATGGCAGGGACACTGACTGTTCTCATATCGCGCTCTTGCTTGATTGCGGTCGTCGTCCAGCCAATATCAGTAGGCCTCCGCCAATTAAGGCCACAGCACTCGCGATCGGTGATATTGGTATCTGTCTTTTCTCTTCGATCTGGAGATTGACATCTCCCATATGGATAGTATTATTACTAGTGGTATAGGATATGCCTCCGTAAATCAGTCCCACTGCACCGAGTACAACTAAGACAATGCCGATTATTGTTATGTTTTTCATACATGCTCCTCTTTCGACTTTAGGTGCATCATATCACCCGCCTGCCGGATATCACTCTGAGTAGCACAGTCACAATGGCAATTACTATCAGAATATGAATGAAGCCGCTGATCGTATAGCCTGAGACCACACCAAGTAGCCATAGAATCAGTAATATGACAGCTATTGTGTACAGCATATAATTCTCCTTTTGGATTTCGACGAAAACACTGTTGACAGATGCATCCCTCACATCAACCAACAGTGATCCGTTCATTTACTTAGTTGCCGCTTGTGTCAGGTCTATGGTCATATGGTTGTTGACCCTTTTCACACCATGAATATCACTGACGCGCTTGGTTGCAAGGTCAATTTCTGCCTGGTTCAATGCCGTGCCGCCCAGAGTAACAACGCCTTTGTGGGTTGACACTTTTGTATCAAAGACATCCATTCCGTGATGGTATCGCATGGACATCATGACCTGGGTGGTAATAGATGCATCATCAACCTTTTGGTCCTTTGTTCTGTACGACTTAGCGGGGAACTTTGAGACGGTCATCTGGTTGTCAACATCTTTGACACCTAATACGTCGCTGGCGTATTCTGTGGAAAGTTGCTTTTGGGCTTCGCTGGAGGCCTCGCCTCTTAATGTCACTTTCCCTTCAATGACAGTTACGTCTGAGTTTGCAAAACTTACGCTTCGATGTATGAGAAGCGTGTTTTTCACTCTCTCAGTAAGCCACAAATCCGAATTGGCGCTTGTGGGTGCAGCAGTGACAATCAGTTGGTTGCTTACGCTTTTGACGCTGGGCAATCCTATCACAGTTTCCTCTGCCATCGCCTTATGCGATTCCCGAGAGACAGTTCCAGTCAGAGTAACGACGCCATCTTTAGACTGGACTTTGATTGCATCGTTTTTGAGATAGCTCTTGAACACATACGACTTCTCAGCCGACGACGTAATGCGTCCATCGGCGTTGGATGCCTGCAGAGGAGCGCTAGTGACAAGCAAGAGCACCGCCACTGCAGTCGCGATCAGATTATTCACTTTCCTATTGGTCATTCGGATTACTCCTTGTTAGTGTTTGTGTGAAAATCGAATTTCTTACATACGATGCAGTCTTACCGTATCTTTGGGTAAGCAATAGGTTGATTTGCATGAACTAATTCCCGAAGGTCCAGCCAACTGTGGCCTTAAAATCTGGAGCGTCGACCAGGCCAAGCTTGCCTTCTATGAAGAAATGACCGGACTCACTCTGCGCTGAACCTTTCCCAACGCCGAACTGCAAATAGAGACCGAATTCGGACCAGCTGTTTCCATAGTCTGCCGAGTAAAACACTGGGCCGATTCCGCCACCCAGATATGGCGTCCACGCACCCCAATTGTCACGGAAGCGGTGATCGAGTTCAAAGGAGGGCGCCACCGTCGTGAAGTTTTCTCCAAAGCCGATTTCCAGATTGGCCAATATCATAAGATTGTTTGCCATATCTCCGAAATCGATGTGTCCACCGAGGTGAATCTGATCCGGGTTGAACGTGAACCCGACTCTTGGACCAATGCCGTGATATCCGGCACTGCGAGTATTGGCAGTGACGCTTAGACTACTCAGTAGACCAATCGCAAGTGCTGTGATGAATATTCTCTTCATTTGATGTTCCTTTTGTGGAGTGTTTGGCGCTTTGCGCGTTGAATTGCGTGTCAAACCGTGTTTCAATTTATTTCATCGCGACTTGTATGGAGTGGCTTGAAAGAAATGTAATCTCCGAACCAGCTCCGTGAAAAATGTCCTGCTTGCCAGTGGCGGCTGACAGGCCAGTGCCGACTACCGCACCAGTGGCGGCACCAATTTCTGTGCTTCCTTTTCTGTCAATGATCTTGCCGATGACACCACCCACTATTGCTCCGCCTCCAATCATTGCAACCTCTCTGCTGGTGTGCGAACCCTTCTTCTCAAGGATTGTGTTGGTAGCTACGTTGATCCATTGCCCATCTTTGTTACGAATGGCCGTCAAGCTAAAGTTTAGTTCTGCAGGAGTCTTGAGTTTTCCAGACTCGACGACTTTGTTGAGGACTCCTCTTGCTTCGGCACCATTCGCGAAGAGAGTGTGACCCTCAACGACAATCGGTTGCAAAAGTTGAGCGCGGAATTCGTCGCCGGATACCTGAACATCAGTGTCAATCGAATCAATGAGGACGACATCGATGAAGGTATTTTGCGGCATGATAACATAGTGAGGCGCTTTCGCCACGCTTTCGGTCGATTTGGTGTCGGCCTTTTGTTCGGCGGAACTGTCAGCACCACAAGAAGCGATGATGAATGTTAGCGACACGGTTAGGAAGAGACTAATTATCTTGAACATTGTGACTCCTTTAGAACTCTGAAATTGCATTGTTAACTTGAACGCCGATTACGTACTCATTCCTCCACCTCCGACTCTGTCTTGTGCCAAGTTCCTTATGCGCTCGGATGTCATGCGATCGAGAAGATGCCGATGCATAAGGTTTCGACCCTCATTTAGCTTGGATCCAACAGTCGCCAAGTCAATGCCCACTATATCAGCTATTTCCTGATAAGAAAAACCTTCTAGAAGAGAGAGTATCAAAATCAGCCTGTATTCATTAGGCAG
>ERZ1292633.4036-Hain-H41-02um-R1-4036-length-13855-cov-6_pt2 | contig 12290 bp, 6 predicted proteins | sample MGYA00564406_ERZ1292633 | MGnify/ENA primary metagenome ERZ1292633 (study PRJEB36523, sample SAMEA6512639) | groundwater metagenome | collected 2019-01-08 | study: AquaDiva: Metagenomics assemblies of 32 groundwater samples
AGTTCGGAATGGACGTTGCGAGACGTGAAATTGGCTGTGCGGGCGATGGGTGCGCCGCTTGCCGCCATGGGCTACTTCACGTACGCGGGGACGAAACTGCTCGACGACAACTCCACTCTTCGAGCGTGTCACGTGGGCCGCGACGCCACGTTGCACTTACCGTCATTGCGGCTACGGAATAGTCAGCGCGACTGTCGAGATTTGCAGTTGTCTGCCTTTACCGATGATGAGTCGTCAAGTTGGAGCCCGAGTAGCCGGATCTCCGATATCGTGCGCGATGGAATTTTGTTTCATTCGCATTGGGAGAGGTCGTGTCGGTTGACGGCCCTGCGCGAGAGGTTGCCCAAAGGTATTTCGGCGGACCAGTTTCAGTGGATCGCTCGGGCCGCGTCACCGTCTGTCAATGTGCGCTGGACGCCCGAGAATCACCAGCTGTGGCCTCTCACGTTTCGCCGCGTCGTCGCCCTTCTTGCGCGGATTGCGTTGCCCACGCCGCAGGGTCGGATCACCAAATTGCCTCGGGAAATGTTGGCTGAGGTCCCCGGGTTCCTGTGACGACCACCGTACTGTGTTGACGTACACACACACTCTCTCTCTCTGTGTCGCGATTCCTCGATGAAAACGCGCGTTTTGACTGACGTTCGGCTGCTCCCACTGTGTGTACGCCATGAGAGCTTTTTTTCACTCGACCTTTTTACATTGTTGGGAGGATCGGCACAGTTTCCACTCGACCGACATTTGCTTTGTAAAAACCAACATGATCAACGGTCGGACGTCCCTGATCACCGCCGTCGTCCTTGTGGCACTCAACGTCGGCATCAAGGCCATGACGGCCGCCGCGACGACCGCCCCGCCGCCGCGACTCTGCTACGTGTCCAACGGCGATGCCCGCGAAGCGGCTCACTTCTTATTCGCGAGTCGATATTATTATCAAAATCAGTTGGCCTCAACCAGCGCCGGCGGTCAAAGTATCCTCATCGGTGAGCCTCGGATCTTAGCTCCGTCCACCGCTCGTCGCTCATCATCGGCCATCGCCGATTTGGTCCTCCTGAACTCTCCGCGTGGTGCCGTATTCGCCATTGCCGACGCGGGCAGCAACCTCACGTCCGATTGCGCGGTGATCCTCGGCCCCCCAACGAGCGCGATGACCGTCGCCATGACTCCCATGGTCGAGCAGCCTGTGCTTTCGCACGGTGCGTCATCGGACGAGTTGAGCAACAAGGACGCTTACTTCTGGTTCAGCCGCACGATCCCCGCGGACTCCTACGGCACGCAAGCGCTAGCGGTGATGACTCGGGACCGATTGGGACTCAATCACGTGACCATTATTGCCGGGGACGACGCGTATGGGCGCAGTCTGGCCACCGGCTTTCGCCGCGCGTATGAGGCGCCTGGCACCCTGGCGCAAGTCGACGACGTCTTTTACATTCCTTCACCGAATTTGGCAGCGACCGTCAACGTTAGCCGGGCGGTCGAGACCGCGTTGGTGGGCGCTGCCGATGCCAGCGTCATCCTGGTGGCCGCGCTCGCGGATGTCATCCAGCTCGTCGTCAGTCAAGCCAAGCAACTTGGCTATCACAAGGAAAAACTGTTTCTTTTCTCCGAGGCAGCGTGCGCGCCGCTCGCTGGAACAAGCTCCATCGCGGCATTGACCGTGCCGGGTTCGCTGTGTTACTCGTTTGCGCTGGATCCTGTCGCGTACGCGACGTACAACACCGCGTTCGTCGGGCGTGTGACGGCCGCCGATGAGCTTGCGTTGCTGACCGACGTGGCCGGGCCGTATCGATTCACATTGTCCGGCGCGGCGGCAGCAACGTTCGCTACGGGGGCCACCACCGTGTCCGAGGCACTTCTCGTTGACGCTGTTCGAACGGCCGTGTCGGCGCTGTATGCCACCAGTGCTGCGGTGGCAGGGGGCACGGCGACCCCCGCCGTGCTGTTAGCGGCGATCAGACGGAGTTCCTTGACGGATGGCATCACGGGTCCCGTCACGTTCGACGCCTCAGGAGACCGTGTCGGCGCGATCGTGGAGGTCAACAATGTCCTTGACAACGGCGTCATCGTGCCCTGGGGACAACTGCAACGCAATTCGACGATCATCGGCAACGCGTGGTCGTCGTCGTACTCCTTCGTCCCCTATCCCAATCAAACTGTCTCGTTGATCGTCGCCGCCACGACTCCTGCCACGTTGGACGTCATTCTTTCTCGACTGCGGACGCGCATTTTCACCATGTGTTACATCTGTCAAAATTTCTTCGTGTCCACGTTAACAGCCTTCCACAGCGTCATGGCCGCGAAGTACTTGTCGGATCGCTTTTCATCGTCGGTGAAGTTTCGACATGTGTTGCTCTCCGTCAACGGCAACGTCGACGCGCCGTCGATCGCCCTCTCCATCATCAATAACCGGCAACGGTGTGACGGCTTTCTGGGCCCGCTGATGAGCCGCGTCGCCATCGCCAGTAGCCCGCTGATTCAAGCCCCGTGGATATCGGAGACGGCATCGTCAACGGAGTTGTCGGACAAAACGGCGCATCCATTCTTTTCCCGCGTCACGCCGACGGATGATGTGACGGCGGGGGCCCTAGCGGCGCTCGCACGTCAGTTCGGCGTCCGTGCCGTCCCGGTGGTCTGCTCTGACGAGCCCTATGGGCGAAGCGTGGCGGCCAGCTTCCAACGAAGCTTCGCGTCGCCGCCTTCCACGTCCTCCTCCTCGCAGGGCGACGGCACCGCCACCGTCTTCGCGTGCCTCGGTGCCTCCGCGGATGAACGCATCGTTGAATCCCAACTAAGGGACGCGTCTAGCGTGTCCCGCTTCATGGTCATCGCCGTTCTGATCGATCTCCCTGTGTACCAAACCATTTCGCGGGTGATCCGCCGTCTCGGATTGCACGTCACGCACGCTTTCGCCTACCCGGAAGCGGGCTGCACAGATGACGACGCGGCCCCGCCACCGGGCTCCTTCTGCGCTCGGGTCAGCGTCAACCGTACGCGCGCGAAGCCGTATCTCGAGTTTCTGGCGGCACCGAAGAACAAGGCGATGGAAACGTATCAAACCATGATCGATCCGGCGTCGGCGACGAAACTAGCTCCGTTTTTTCCCGGATTCGCTCCCACCATTTTCACCGTAGAATGTGCGCTGGCCTACGACGCGAGCTACCTCATGATGCAAGCCATCCACACCGCGGCGACGGTCACACCTACCCTCGGAGGGTCAACGATGACGGCGACGGCGCCAATTCTTCGTTTCGACAACGCCACTGAAATGGTTCGACATCTCAGGAACACGACTGTCGACGATGGCATCACGGGTCGCCTCGCACTGAACCCGCTGACGGGCGATCGACTTTCTGTCACCATTGAACTCCTCAACCGCGGCCCGACCGGCGCCCTGGTCACCTTCGCCGCATGGAATGACCTTGATGGCTATTACGGCGTCGCCGAGTCCACCACCATGTCGTCGTCATCGTCGCCTAGGCTGTACTGGTTCAACACGTCCTACCGCACGGATATCCCCAATCTGAGCATTCACGTGCCCTATGCGCCCCCTTCGTGGCTCAGCCTCCTCGCGATTGGCGTCGCCGCGTTCGTCGGCATTGGCGTCTTTGTCCTTTATAAGATCCGTCACGTGAGCGACTCCATGTACGATCGGCTCATTGTGACGAACACATGGGCGCACATTCTTGCCTTGGTGTTCCAATGCGTCGACGTCGCCTCCGATATCATTGGCTGCGTGTCCGTTGTGCAATCCACGGTCCTCGACGAAATGTTCACGTATGGCTACCTGACGGTCACCATCGTCGGCGTGTGCTGCGTCGTGGTCGAAATGACGGTCCTGATTCGGCATATTCGGGTCGCGTTTTCCGGCGACCTGTTGGATTTAGACCTAATTACTTCCGGTGAAATTCACATCCAAAAGACAGAGGTGCTCACGTTTATCCTCGAGGACATACCCATGGTGACCGTGGGCTCCGTCGCTCTGTTCGGCGACACCTCCATTGTCGTGGTCATCTCCGTCTTGCTATCGGCACTTGGACTAGGCCTCAAGTCGCTCAGTGTTCGAAAATTGCTCGCCAGCACGTTTCAGGCACGCGGAGAGGATGAGGCCATCGACGATGTCAAGGAGGTCGAATTGATGCACCGGAGCGACAGCTTGGTCGCCGGCGGCCATCCCAACCCGCTACTCCTGATCAACGCGACCAACACGACGACCGGCGAAGTCGACAGCGGTGCGAGAACACCGCCCCAAGGCGGCGGCGACGCGGTGGCGGCAGCGGCCTCGGGTGACTTCTTCGTGGCGGCCGTGGCGCGGTTTCTCCCGATGCGTCAACGCGCGCTCAACCGGAAGGCGGACGAAGTGACGTTGGAGCTGAGGGCGATGCACGTCACGGCGCAAGAGTACTTCGCTTTCATCGCCCCTCGGCTGACCACCTTTTTCGAAGGTTTGATGATGGAGGCCTCGATTGGTGGCGGTGCGGCGATGGCACACCCCTCCTTCGCCGCTTCTCCATCGTCCACTACGATTCAGCACGGGGGTCATCCCCCCCTGAATCGACCTCCTCCCGCTCGCTCGGCGACCATGATGTTTCGCAACGCCATAGCCAGCGCCGCGCTCGGTAGTGGCAGTAAGTTAGTCACAACCAATCAGCCACCACACGCGCTTCCGTCCATCGCTGGTTCGAGCGATGCCAACAGTGCGCCGCGGCCGGCAGAAGAGACCGAACTGCGGATGATTTCGGTCGACGACGAGCGACTGAACGCTGTTTCCGACGTACCGCGCCGTCCCACTCCTGAGCATGGTCAGATCGTGGGCGTGGATGACTTTTTGAATGAGTGAAGTCCCTTCCTCCCACAGTTTGCGTCGCGTGTATGCCGAAGAGAGCCGATGACATGATCAACGTGTGTGTGCGGATGTGGTTGCGGACGGGTGTCCACCTTCTTTCCTCCCTGCTTTCTCGCGATTTCTCTCTTTTGACCAAGGAGTGACCCAAATCTTTGTTCTCGCAATCTCTCTCTCTATCTCTATCGACCATGATGGATTCGCACCTTTCATGTTTTCGCTCGCTTTGGTCCAATCCTTTGGCGGCGTCGCCTCCCTTTACCCACACGTCTCCTAGACTTGACCACACACACGGATATATCGATTGGTGATCATGATCTCTTTCTCCCTTCTCTTTCTTCCGACCCTGTTGTTCAGCTGCTGGTAGAGCAGTCCGCCAAACCGACTGGATTGGTCGGCGCGATTGGTCGGGAAACGGAAAAGGTATGGGAGAGGATTCATGAAATGGCGCGCTTGTCACCTTTTGTCGGGGGGTTGGGATGGTCGAAGCACACAGCCACTCTTTAACACACACATTTCACCACAGCACGCAGTATCATCATCCGCCGCGGCGGCGGCATATTTTTTTTTCGCAATTTTCGAATGGTACCAACCAACAGGGAGGGAGACGCCGCCGCCTCGTCCTCCTCATCCGGTGCTCAGTCGTTCCTCGACGACGCGGCCCGGCGGTCGGCTGATCAAGAAAGCATCGCCGAGGCGGTGGATCAGGGCCGACGGTTGATGGTGGACCTCGATCGGCGCATGAATCAAAGCCGAGAGGCGATGCGCGCCATCGAAAAGCTGCGAACGACCGCTTCCCCGCCGCCGAGGTTACTGTCTTCCTCCTCATCGATAAATGACGGCGACGATTCGTTCTACTCTTACCGCTCCCCCCGTGTGTCCGCCGCGAGTCATCACCACCACCGCACTGGCGGCCGGGAAGAAACCCAGCTGGGGGTCGGCACGACCGATCAGCATGCGGTGTTGTCGATGGTCGCCGCCTCTCAGCAGTACCAACGGCATCGGCAAGGAGGAGCAGGCAGCGTAAGAGGAGGCGGGGAACGGAAGATGAGCCAGCCGCCGCTCGTGGACACGAGACAACTGTGGCTTCTTTGCAGCGGTGGTCACTTCCTTCTCGCGCCGATCGCCGTGGCGAATGCCGTCGTTCGCGAGGAGCTGAAGGAGCTGTCCGCTGCCAAAGAGGAGGCGCACGCCACGCTCAAGGAGAGCGTGGCCGAATTGGCCCACCTTGAGGGCCCCGAGTCGGCCTTGCATCGGCTGCACCAAGGATTCCAACTGACGGGCTCTGTGTGAGAATCCTCCTCCACCTTTCCCCTTTCTCTATTTACTGCTGTCTCTCTCTCGTTTTATCATTTTCACCACGTATGATTTGAAGTGTGCGGATTTCAGTAAAAGTGAACAAGAGGTGGCAGGCAGGAGCCAGTGACCACAAGAGGTGGTCATTCTTTTTTCCTCCAGGTAGAGAGCGTTCCTTTTTCGTGGGTGAGGGATTTGATCAATCAACGACAACCTACAAATTTTTCGCATCCCTCTCCACTATTTCAACACGTTCCCAAACCGCTGCGCGGTAATTACACAAAGCATGGCGAGGTGGTCGGCTTGCGGTTCGCTGCTGCTTCTTCTCGTCGGGGCTGTGATGTCTTCTTCTTCGGTGGTCAGGGCTGACACCACACCGCGCAGGATGTCGAATGTGGAGTTGGCGGCCTGGCGACGCAAGCACCTGTTCACGTTTCAGCCTGGCTCAGGGCCCGCCCCTGCTGTCGACGACACCTTTGCGGCGGAGCTGAACGCCGCCGCCCGGGGCCAAGGCGTCCCCGATGCGGTCAACTGGGTCACTCGAGGCGGCGTCACTGCCGTCGGCGCGCAGGGGATGTGCGGCACCATCGCCTTCGCGATCACGGGAACGGTCGAAGGGGTCAACTTCGCCATGAATCACCGGTTGGTGAGTCTCTCGGCGCAAGAGGTGCTCGCGTGCTCGACGCCAGACGGCTGCAACTGGGGCGGCTACCCTTCCGATTCGCTGCATTGGTTCGCCAGCAACACCAACGGTTGGATTTGCACCAATGCGAGCGACCCGTACGAGAGCTTCGACGGTGTCTCCCCGTCGACGTGTGCGTTGAACTGCACGAAGGGCACGCGCTTCGACGCGGTGGTCAACTTACCTCACAGCGAGGCGGCCATCGAGCAAGCCGTCGCCATCAACGGCCCCGTCGCCGTGATGCTCGATGCGACCAGCTGGTGTGGATACGACGGCGGGGTGTTCGACCGATGCACCTTCGAGAGCTTGACGCACGCAGTCACCGTGGTAGGGTACAACAACACCCATCGTCCCCCATATTGGTTGGTCAAGAACTCGTGGGGGTCAGGCTTTGGCGAGAACGGCTATATTCGCATTGAAAAGGGCACGAATCAGTGCGGGATCAACAAGATGCCCACGACCGTACGTATCCGGCGGTAAAAACCCACAACAGAGGGGTCATCACAGAACTGAGACGGTAGACAGTACTGTAAGGGGAGTCATCAATCGATCGACCGACTTCGGGTGTTAGTTTTTTTCTCCCCCTCTCCCCACACGCGCGCGAGTGTCAAAATTACCGTTCTGTGTCCGGACGTGATACGGTGGGGTTTCTTTTTCGACGAGCGGAGTGACACTTTCTTCTATGCATATGGGGGCATCCTGCGGTGATTGTTTTTCGCAGTAGCAGCCAAAGTGACAGGTGGAAGCGTTGCCTCCGCACAGAGAACAATGAGCATGTTCGCCGTCGTCGTGTTTCTTATCGGCGTCATTGCCGCTCTGTCCTCTGACTTCGTCGACGCCGCGCGTCCTGTTCGTCTGTCGAAACTCGCTGTTCGTCGAGGTGCGGGTCACGCCGTTGATCGTGAGCACATGGCGGCGTTGCAGGCGTACCACGCGACTCACGGCCTTCCTACCTCCATCAACTGGGTCACCATCGGCGGGGTCACGCCGGTGATGAGCCAAGGGCAGTGCGGTGGCGGCTGTGTGGCGTACACCGTTGCAGCCAACGTCGAGGGCGTGAACTTCGCGACGAATCACAAATTGGTGCCTCTCTCGGCCGAGGAAGTGGTGGCTTGTGCGATGGGAACGTCGGGATGCGACGGCGGCTGGCCGGCCGATGCCATCCAGTGGTTTCTTTCGAACACTAACGGGGAGATCTGCACGGCGGCGAGCATGCCCTTCAACAGCTCGGACGGCATCCCCGGTCCGTGCTCCATCAACTGCACGACAGGGGCGCAGGTGACCAAGAGCATTAACTTACCGGCGAGCGAGCTCGCCATCGCGACGTCGCTTGTGATGAACGGGCCAGTGGCGGTGGCCGTGGACGGCACTTCGTGGGCCTTGTACACGGGCGGCATTCTTACCAACTGCACGTACAGTGAAGTGGATCACACGGCTGTCGTCGTGGGCTACGACGATCGCTCGAATCCGCCCTACTGGCTGATTAAGAATTCCTGGGGCACGTCGTGGGGCGAGAACGGCTACATCCGCATCGCGAAGGGGACAAACGAATGCGGCGTGAAGGAAGTACCAACGACGGTGCAAGTGAGGCGACTGTGAAGGGTGTGTGCGTGGGGAATGGAGGATGAGAGGCCGCTCCTCGGCGATTAAAAAAATCTCTTTCTTTCTTCAGGTGGACCAGTGTGCAAAACGACGAGCACACCGCTCATTTGCCGTCACAAAGGGTTATTTTTAAAACAATGCGTTTCGCTTTCTACGCAGTGGTGGTCCTACTGCTTGTCGGTGCCGCCGCGACGGCCAACGCTTCGTCTCGGACGAAACCATCACGGCCGTTCCAACTGGCGGCTGCGCGGGCAAGCCACAAAGCGGATCCGGAGCACATGGCCGCGCTCGCGGCGTATCACCAAACACACGGACTTCCTTCGTCCATCAACTGGGTGGCCATGGGCGGTGTCACGCCGGTGTCGGACCAGGGAAGTTGCGGCGGCGGCTGCGTCGCATACGCCGTGACCGCGAACGTCGAAGGCGTCAACTTCGCGACAAATCACAAATTGGTGCCTCTCTCGGCGGAAGAAGTCGTTGCGTGCGCAATGACGGACGGCTGCTGCGGTGGTTTTCCCAGCGACGCCATTCAGTGGTTCCTGACACACACGAACGGGAAGATCTGCACGGCAGCGAGCATGCCGTACAACAGCTCGGATGGCATCCCTGGGCCTTGTTCCACCAACTGTACGACAGGGGCGCAAGTCACGAAGAGCATCAACCTTCCGAAGAGCGAGCTCGCGATCGCCACGTCGCTCGTGATGAACGGCCCGGTGACGGTCGCCGTGGATGCCTCCACGTGGGAATTCTATACCGGCGGGGTTCTCGCCAACTGCACGTATTCACAGGTGGATCACACCGCGGTGGCGGTGGGCTACGACGACACACACAAACCGCCCTACTGGCTGATTAAGAATTCCTGGGGCGCAGCGTGGGGCGAGAACGGCTACATCCGCATCGCGAAGGGCTCAAATCAATGCGGCATCAAGGAGCTGGCCACTACGGTGCAGGTGAAGCGCCATTAAGCCGTGCCCTATCGTTTTCAGGCGCATGTCGGTTTCGACCGACACACACATCCTATCCTTGGCTTTTCTTCCTCCGCAGCGTGTGGTCCTCTTTCCTGTCCCCATCTCCTTCTATCCAACTTTTTCCCCCCGGCGCTTCGGGCGCGCGCGTGACCGTAATGTAGAGAGCCTGTCTGTCGGATGCGGAATGATACCATCCGCGCGCGCATGAGGTTTTTTTTCTCTTTGCCTCTCTGACGACGGGAAAAAGTTGCTAACGAAAAAAGAGAACGCGGGGGAGGAACGTAACACATAACCAACCCGAGCCGCGCTCCACACACATATGGCGAGTTTTTTCCGCCGCGGCATCCAACGTCGCCGACCGTGTAGATGTGACGACCCGGTGGATTCCTTGAAGTAGCGTGGCATGAGCCGAAAGCGGAAACCACAAAACGCTCGGAAAGTTGAGCGGGGGCATGAGGCCGCATTTGCCGGTATTGGGGTTCGCGTCCCCCACTCGCATCATGCAGAGGTGTTCGCGAGCGACACCGCGGCGATGAAAAAAGCCGTTCTTCAAATTAAATTGGTTAAAGCGTCATTTGCCTTTGAAGGGATTTTTTTCCCCCCAAAACACGATGCGTTTTGCCTTCTGCGCAGTGGTGATCCTACTGCTTGTCGGTGCGGCCACGACGGCCAATGCGTCGTCTCGGACGAAACCATCACGGCCGTTCCAACTGGCGGCTGCGCGGGCAAGCCACAAAGCGGATCCGGAGCACATGGCCGCGCTCGCGGCGTATCACCAAACACACGGACTTCCTTCGTCCATCAACTGGGTGGCCATGGGCGGTGTCACGCCGGTGTCGGACCAGGGAAGTTGCGGCGGCGGCTGCGTCGCATACGCCGTGACCGCGAACGTCGAAGGCGTCAACTTCGCGACAAATCACAAATTGGTGCCTCTCTCGGCGGAAGAAGTCGTTGCGTGCGCAATGACGGACGGCTGCTGCGGTGGTTTTCCCAGCGACGCCATTCAGTGGTTCCTGACACACACGAACGGGAAGATCTGCACGGCAGCGAGCATGCCGTACAACAGCTCGGATGGCATCCCTGGGCCTTGTTCCACCAACTGTACGACAGGGGCGCAAGTCACGAAGAGCATCAACCTTCCGAAGAGCGAGCTCGCGATCGCCACGTCGCTCGTGATGAACGGCCCGGTGGCGGTCGCCGTGGATGCCACCACGTGGCAGCTTTATACTGGCGGTGTTTTTGCCAACTGCACATATTCGCAGCTCGATCACACCGCGGTGGCGGTGGGCTACGACGACACGCACAATCCGCCCTACTGGCTGATTAAGAATTCCTGGGGCACGTCGTGGGGCGAGAACGGTTACATCCGCATCGCGAAGGGCTCAAATCAATGCGGCGTCAAGGAGCTGGCCACTACGGTGCAGGTGAAGCGCCGTTAAGCCACATCGGTGTGGAGCCGCCACTCGTATTCTTTTTTCACAGTGGGAACACTTTTCTTTTTTCTGTCAGCCGCGTGTGTCCTTTTGCCTGCCCCCATATCGGATCCAATTCTTTTGCTATCGGCGCTGTTCGAGCGCGCGCGTGACCCAAGGCGAGAGGTGGACAAACACTCTGTGAGCTATCATCGCGTTCAACACACGATGGGGAATTCTTTCTATCCGTTCGCTTTTTTTGATACAAAACTGTTTGCTATCAAGAGAGCAAAAAAACACAGTGGGAGGTGGAGAGACATATGGCAAGTTTTTTCCGCGACGCGGCGTCCAACGTCGCCGACCGTGTAGGCGACGCGATGGATTCCTTGAAGAAGCAAGTCGAAGAGCTCAAAGAGGAAAAGCTCAAAATGCTCCGAGAGTTTGAAGACGAGAAACGCAGGTTGATCGCCACCACGATCATGGGTAAACTCACGCAGCTCTTCGACCACGCGATGCGCATGCTATGCGAGTTGGTGAAGGAACAAGCCACGGATGACGCCTTCATGCCGGAATGCGTCAAGAACATGATCCTCAACTTAATCGATTCGCTCTTCCCGGACTTCAAGGCGGAGGTGAAGGACGCCGTAATGACTGAAATTGTGGACATGGACCACCGCATCGAGCACGGGGACAAGCCTTGCTTCGGCCACTGCTGCTGTCATAGCCCGATTTCCTTCCTCCGATACACGTTATATCCATACGATCGCAACGTGTGGCGGCTGATCCGGGACCCATTCTGGTGGTTCTTCAACTTGGTGTCGTTGATACCGCGCTATGCGATTGCACAGATCTACTACTGCTTACTCTTCTTCGTCATCGACAAGGGCGATGAATATCAGTTAGTCCGTTTCATCTCAGATTTCAAGTCGCTGCAGTTCGTCAATTTGGGCTTCTTGTCCGCCATGATCGGCTCGGTGCAGTACTTCATTTGCACGTCGCAAGTGCCGGATACGTGTTCCACTTATGCACCGCAGGAGTCGCTCTTCACGGTGGGCCTTTTCGTGCTGCAGGTGATCCTCGTGTGGACGACGTTCGGCCTCATTAGCTGCTCCACGCAAAAGGGTGGCATCTACCATCAGCTCACGCGAGAAGCGAAGAAGCAAATCCACGAAACCGCGGAGGATAAGAGCAAGCTCTCTGGAAGCTTCACGGCGGTCTTCATGGGCGAGCAAGTGACCAAGGAGGCGTACGAAGTGGACGAGGAGCTCGCCTTGCTGAGCCGCGGCCGGCTCCTCGCCTTGCTCATTTACGACCTGATCATCTTCTTGATCTGCGTCGCCCTCACCATCTGGGTCGCCTTCGCCAACTTGCTCGACACCGACAGCAGCGTGCAAAAGAAGGGCGCTGACACGTGGAAGTTTCAAGCTAGCCTGTACTGGATCAAGGCCTTCTACGGCTTGATGTCGTTCCCATTCTTATTGCTCAAGGTGCCT
>ERZ1292633.4874-Hain-H41-02um-R1-4874-length-12289-cov-6_pt1 | contig 12289 bp, 6 predicted proteins | sample MGYA00564406_ERZ1292633 | MGnify/ENA primary metagenome ERZ1292633 (study PRJEB36523, sample SAMEA6512639) | groundwater metagenome | collected 2019-01-08 | study: AquaDiva: Metagenomics assemblies of 32 groundwater samples
CCTCTGCCCCCCGCCCGGCGACTTTCGTGAGGCGCACAAAACACAATGGGGTGTGGCGCATCGGCGGGCGTGAAGGAGGGACAAGCAGCGGGGAACGAGGACAAATACCGCGAGAGCAGCCCCAAGACCGAGCCGAAGGTAGGAACGAAGACCGACCGGTCGGCGGCAAAGCCCGATGGCGCCCTCGTATCGGGGCTGCAACCCGTTCCGGTGCAACCTGTCCCTGCCAGCTCTCCCAAACCGGGTGGTGGCCACCCCTCGACGGTCGAGACGGAAGAATTGGACCTGTCTCGCAAGGAAAGCATCAGCCGACTGACTAGCGAGCCCGGATCCATCGTCGCCACCGTTCGGCTCAAGTACCACGTCATCAGGGCGCGCATCACGAACGGGATCGACGACGACGTGGACCAGTTCACCGACGAAATAGTCGAGTCGTTTCCGGCGCTCAAAGAAAAAGACATTCGCCGGATGTGCAAGTGGATCGACGACCACATCGCGTTCTCAAGAATGCAGTGGATTCCCCTTCCTTTGGACAGCTTTTACTTTCCCGACGCCCCGCCGCTCCTCACCATTCCGGCCGGTGGCGAGGTGGAAAGAGGGGCGGCCACAGGGGCCGCGGCGCCGCCCGCGATCACGACGGCGCCCCCTGCACCGGTCGCCGAGGGCCATGCGATCACGGGACAAGGTGACAAGGCCCAGCCGCAGTCGAACGACTCCCTACTGTCGCCCCTCAGACGTCAGCGTGCCGGAAGTGCCGCGGAACCGTCAACCGACGGGGACGAACCGCGGACGGATCTGGTAGACTTCAAACGGCGCCTGTCGACGTCATCTAGAATTGACTCGGCCGGCAACAGCATGCGCATGTCGTCCGGCGCAGCCTCCGACGTGTCGGTCGGTTCACCTGCCGCAACGCCAACGGAACGCACCACCCAGAAAAGAAGAAGCTTCAGCGCCGAGGATGCCCCGCCACAGAATGGTGCACGTGAAGCGGCGTAGTACGCGGTCACCTCCCCTTCCTTCCTCCCTCCGCGCCCGTCCCACTTTCCAACATCGCAATAGTGTTCACGACGACCGTGACACTGCCAATGCCGCCCTGCCACTCCCGGAGAGGCGCGAATGTCTACCGATCGTTTTCCCGTCAGTTCAGTTGTTATCACCTGCCTATATTGTGGTTGTTCTTCGGTGGTCGTCGAGCCAAAGTTGTGTATCCGTCTGTCGGCACATGTGTGACAGCGAGACTTGCCGTGACGGGTGCATACCTTTCTTTGGTGGACCATTCTCTCGCGCGCACCACAAGCAGCCACGGCGCATCACACGTTTTCCGTGTGGCGTTTTTCGTTCGTGCCTCGACGCTGATGACGTCTCCGGCCACCCTTCCGCCGTTCGCGCCGATGCTGGGCCAGGGTGGGCCGGCCACCGGATTGGACTTCTCATCGCTGTGCAATCAGTCGTTCGGCCACCGCAGTTCGACGTCCGCAGTGTCCGGCTGCCTCGGCAGCCTCTCGCGCATCGAGGCGCAAGTGGAAGAAATCAAACATTTTCAGCACGGATCATGCGACATTGAGGCGTTTTTCTCGTCGAAGCACCAGATTGGCCACGGCACCAGCGGCTCGGTAAAGATAGGCGAATTGACGGCTGTGCCCGAGGCCACGGTAGGCACACCCGGATATGCCCTGGCGGCCAGCTTCGCCCCTACTCGTGCGACGCCGGAGCGCATTGCTGTCAAGGAAATGAAGCTGAGCAACGATGCCCCCGCGATGGAAATGATCTGTCGCGAGCTGATGACCATTTCTCGTCTCTCCAACCACACGGCTCGCACCTCACCGAACCCACGCCCCATCGTGCACGTGCCGAATATCGTCGCGATTCATTGTGTTAATAACTCCAATGCGGAAATTAAAATTGCAATGGAACTGATGGAGGGTTCGCTGTCGGTGAATTCGAGATCGCAGCGCGGCCATCCGAGCGCCGCAGCCGCGCCGGGTCTCGGGGACACGTCACCGCGCACCGTGCGGTTAGGACCGAACCACCGCTTAGCCCCGGTGATGAGCGAGGACGCGTTGCGTTTCGTGACCACATGCGTCCTCTCCGGGCTGTCCTGCCTGCACAACTGCAACTTGGTTCATAACGACCTCAAACCGGCGAACTTGCTCTACGGGTATGACATCGACAACGGACGCCGGTCGGCACCGACCGTCAAACTGTGCGACTTTGGATCTTGTGATGGTCACTTCGTCGATAGGCCGACCTCCACGAGCGACGACGGCGTGTCCAGCGACGCCGCTTCCGCCTTCGGCACCACAAAGGCGAAGGCAGTCATCGGCACCGGTGTCTACATGGCTCCTGAACGCACGCGCACCGACGCGTACAACGATCGTGCCGACATGTGGGCTCTAGGCTTGACGCTCGTGGAGCTTGCTGCTGGCCTCGTAGAGTCCTTCGGCCTCATTTTAGCCAACGCCCTATTGCGACGCATGAACTTATCCGGCCTCCCGGATCCCTCCTCGAACGTCAAGGTGTGTTACGCGGCCATGTCAGATATCAATCACGCCCACCTAGTGACCGAGTGGCCGGCCGTCTGCCGCGAAATCATCGTTGGCGTCCTGTCAGGGGATCCGGAAGTTGTGGCGCCGACCTCTCACCACTGCCATCACGAGACCTACGACATACCGTCGGACGGCTTCATCGACTTCGTCGTTAGCTGCCTCTCTCTCGAACACAATTTACGGCCCGGTGCGGGTGACTTGCTTCCCTGGATCGTCGACGGAACCGCCGATATCTCTGCCGCTGCCTTCGTGCAGTGGATGACCGCCACAGGGGCGTAACCACCGAAAATACTGAATTCCCATCTTATGGTCGATCATCCGTTACCCTCCGTTCCATCTGCCACCGAACGGCCAGTCACTGCCCTTTCTCTCGGTGTGTGTGTGCTGCGATGGCCCCTCTCCCAAGCGAGTTTCGCATGTGCGTGTCGTCAACAACCAATTAGACCCGTGATGACATGCATGTGGACCCGGTCTAGCCTTGCTGTGCGGGTGTCTGTGCTCTTTCTGGTCCAGAGTCATCACCGTTCAACAACACACAACACAAAATATGGTGGTGACGACATGCCGTTGGCCGCGCCTTGTGGTGGTGGTGCTGCTGCTGCTCGGTTCCTCCGATGTGCGTGCACAATCTGCTCCGAGTTCCGTCGTCGTGTACGAGACGTTCTCGTGCGTTGCAGGCCAATCTCCAACGACCGTCTACCTGGACGTCACCGTTCGGCAATCCCTATCCGTGGTGCTCGACGGGTGCACCGTGCTAGGCCAACTGGTCATTGAGAACACCGCCGTGATTCCGAATGCCGCGTCGGCGCCGTTCATCTTGTCGCAAACCGCCGTGTCTCAGCTCATGAGTGAGCGTGGCTCACAGGTCGTTTTGCCCCGCTTTCTTCAGCTCGTCAACGTGACGGGCTCTGCCATTGCAGGGGGCATCGTCATCGACGCGGAGATCCTGCCGGGTTCGTTCATCGCGTTCACCGACGGGACAAGCATCGGCTGCGCCGCGCACGTCCCGCCCACACAAGTCACCGCGGGGGGCGCGGCTCCCGGAGCGACGGCCACGATCGGTATTTCAGCGGCCACGCGATTACCCAGCGGCGTGCGTTGGGCTCCCCCCCCGGTGTCACTGATGCCCAATCCCAACGCGCGGTCCCCTTTTAATGTCATCGCGCCGCGAATCGCACTCAATTTTCGGCGTCCGATTCGAGTCGGGAGCCGCATCGCCGTGCGCGGCTGCACGATTCGCGCGGACGATGACAACGCAACTCTCACCACCGACGACAGCAACACCCTGCCGGTAGCGAACACGGGGTTTCCGAATCCGGCGACCTTCACGCCCCGGGAGGTCGCCGCCATTGCCCTTTCGACGAGGCTGCCGCTGAGCAGCTCGTGGCAGCCGTCGCTGTCGGCTGAGGCCGGGGCGAGCGAAGCCTTCCTCGCCTCCGTGTGGCTGAACGTGACCTTCGACGTGAGCGCGTCGACGCTGTGGGTGAACTGCTCGACGTCGGACGTCGGCGCCACCTGCGTCGGGATAGCGATGGGCCGTGGACACTTTATCGGCAGCGCGTTGGACGTGACCGGCGACGACCGTGACGCCGCGCCCAGACCCAGTCGTGTCGCCATCACGGGCAGCGTGATTGTGGTGCTGCCTCGCTCGATTCCCGCGAGCTCGGGTGTGGCTGCTGTGTCGCCTGTCCTGCGAACCGGCTATTCCCTAACCCGGGTCATTGGTCTTCAAGTCGGCTCGTTGCAGCAAGGCGGGCAGTTGTCCGTCGCGAAAACCACGATTGTCGCGTTCGGGGGTGGTCGAATCACGGCCGGGATCCTAGTCCCACACCTGTCTGGGGCCAGTCCCGGGCTTCAATCCGCAGTCGAGTCCACCGCAGACTGCTTCGAGCAAGGGCAGCGACTCGGCGAGGAGCTCGCCCCGTTTCTCTCGGCGGAGGACACGGCGTGGATGTCGCCCGTGCCGTCGTTCCTTCGCAAAGGGTGTCGCTTAGCAACGCTGGGCTCCGCGACGGCCATCACCATCACGGACTCTGCCGTTTTAGCGATGACCCATCCTGGCCTGACGGCGCTTGAGTCCTACTTGCTGCAATCGAATCCCAGGGAGCTAGACGTGCAACCCTTTTGGCTGCCAGCCCCCCAGTCCGGCGATCCGGCGCTGGCCGCCTTCGGTGGCTTGCTGGCATCGGATGCCACGCCAGTGACGTACGTGGCAGGCATATGCGTCGGCCGGCTCACCGCGTCGCTTCCCGTGGTGGCGTCGATCTTCGCGCCCGTCGCACCGTCCCAGCTCATCCGCTTCGGGGCCCTGTTCGGCAACCAGGAGGTTGAGGGGCAACCGTTCTTCCACCTCCGCGCCGCGAAGGTATCGGTGTACAGCAACATTCGCTACATGCCGGTGGCCGCGGTAGTGGCGGACCAAGTGCGCGCGGGCCACATCGTCGTGCCGCCCATTCCAACGACATCCGCGGTGGTGCCGACGGCCGCCATGACGCCGACCTCGCTGGTGGCAGTAGGCGCCAACGGCGGCAACGTCGCAGGCATCACCGTGTCGGCGTTGGTCGGGCCTTCGAGCTCGTGTTCCATCGGCGTTGCCGGCGTACCGCCCTGGAATTTGCTGGGCGGCTGGGTGCCCACTTTGTTGGACACGCCGGCGCCTCCGCCCCCCGGTGCAGGCGTGGCCCTGGTGTCGGTCGCCATCACCGTCAATAGTACCGACTCGTCTAATTCGGGCGCTGCAGGATTCGGCATCAGGATCGGGGAAGCGGGGCCGCGCACCACCGTCCGCGTGATTTCCGTTGCTGTCACGGTTGCCGGCCGCACGAGGGCCGGGTGTGTGGCGGTAAATAGCATCACGGGCACCAACGTGTCGCTCGATGCGCTCGCTTGCAGCCTCTTGGGGGCCGCAGGGGGCGTGACGGTACCCTTCTCGGTGAGAGTCAACTCAACCAACGTCGGCCCCAACCCTACGGCCAAGACGCCTGCCACTCACGTCTGGCGACTGCGCCGCGGTAGCTACTCGTTGCCCGTCGTGTTTTCTGCCATCGCCAAAGCATCTTGGATTGTGCTGGACCGCGTCGATTTTTACGGATCTGGACCCACTTATTCGTCCAACACTTTCGCGCCAGCGCTGACCAACGATTTCGCGGTGATCGTGAACCGCTGTCTACGCCGAAAGCCTGCGGATCAGTGGATGCCCTCCCCGATCCCATTCCCAGCGGCGAACAACGTCCTCGTCACCAACCAGTGCGGCTGCAATGCCACAGTGGACTGCGCGTCGCTGTTCAACGCCACGGCGTCGGTCACTCAGTTCGCCTCCCCAACGTCGGGTAGCTACTATTGCAGCTGCAAGTGTAATGCGCCGTTCCTGGCGCGCTTTGCTTCCGATAAGCAGTGCACCGCGTTGGATGTTCACTCCAACACGCCGACCGACACAGCGTCGCCCTCCGCGACCGATCCACTCACAGCGACCGAAGAGATCACTTTGACGCGCCGCCCGCGCACGTCGTCGCCCGTCCCGTCCCCAACGGCATCTCGCTCTGTGCAGCCCGCGCGAACCCCCACAGCCGAGGTTACGCTCAGCGCGAAGGCGACACCCACGTCGTCCAAGGCGTGGGTGCCCACGAGGACGCCGCCTCCAACCCGAACACGCACGCCGTCGGAGACGCCGCGCAGGCCCATCACCCGTACCCGCACGGAGACAGACATGCCTCCCCAGGCGCCGTGGCTGACCCCCTTGGAACGCGCCTTCGTCCGTATGGGCGCGTCGCTCAGTGCGGCCCGGGGGCTGGAGGCCACAGCTGCCGTTGCCACGGCGCTCACCGCCTTCATCAACCCGTCGCAAGCAAACAAGGGCAACACGTTGGGTCGCGTCGCGGCGATTTACGACTGTGCGTATCTCGCGGACCGCTGGGCGCGGCGTGACCTGCCTCCGCCGCTCATCGACGCGGTAGCGCTGTGGAGGATCGACAACACCGAGTTGGCCTACTACAAGGCCGGATTCGTCATCCCCCTGTTTTGGATTCTGGTGGCCCAGACGGTGCCGATCGTGTGCCTCCGCTTTTTCCCTTACCATGTCCGCGTCCGCACCGTGACAGGACTGTTTTCGCTCATCTCGACGGCCTTCTTTCTGCCCGGCGCGATGGGTAACTCGCTTCTGGTCGCCATGTTCGGCGAAACAGCCGCCGGCCGCACCATTGGCGCGTTCGGCTTCATTGCGGGTGGCGCGCTGTTTACGTTTCCGATTGTCGCTCTCCACGCGATGCCGAGCCTGTACCTCGCCTTCCGCATGTTCGATCGCGGCGCGCGCACGTACGATCACTGGTACGTCCGCTACTACCTCTTCGAAGACATGTTCGTCGCCGTGCTCTTGGCGGTCATCATCAAAATGCCGCAGAGCCGGGGCTGGTGCGTGCCGATCGGCGTGTCGATGGGCACCGTGATTCTCGCCCACTGTTGCTACCTTTTGTTCGTGCGGCCGCTGAAGCGACGGCTGGATGTGGGGTTCAGTCTCGCGATACAGATCGCGCAGCTCGGAGTGTCGGTGGCTTCCATCCTTGGCATTGAATGGCCGGGCGGTGTGAAGCTGGTCGGCCAGCTGGGAGCCGTTTACATTACGCTGCTGCTGTTACAACTCGTCGTCACCTATATCTGGCGTGGCGTCGTCCGCTCGAGACGCAACATGCTGAGCGCCGACGCCAAGCGCGGTCTTATCGACGAGGAGCGGGCAGCGACGATAGCTCGTTTCGGACCACCTCCCGACGAGCCGCATGAGGAAGAGGAAGGAAAAAAGCCGCTCGAGAGGCGGGGACTCGGCCTGGCCGAGAACGAGTTCCGTGCGGTCACCTTTATTCGCGAAGCGGGCCAGCTGAGCATTCCGCCGCCGCCTCCCAAGCCCGCGCACTTGCTCTCGCAGCGCATCGCCGCCATGTCTGAAACAGCCAGCAGCAACACCCTGTCGCAGCCCCTACGCCTGTCGTCGATGACTGTCCCCCCAGCCGCGTCGAAGGGTAAGGAGGAGGTGCCTCCGTTTCCGCTCTCGTCAAGGCCGACCGCGAATCCCCTCGGTGCGTTGCCGCGGTCCCGCCGAGTCATCTTGAGCAGTGGCGCCACGATCCGCAGCAATCTCGTCGGGGCGGTCGAAGGTGGCGCTGAGGCCGATGACGCGCCTCGGATTCACATTTCGAAGCGTCGCCCGAAGGACGACATTGAAGAAATGGAAGCGTGGCTTTGACCTCGTTCAATAGTAGTTAGATTCCCTTTTGCTACGCTTGCCGACTGTGCCCAGAGCTCGTGATGCGTGCGCTAATAACGTGCGCGATGATTCCTTTCCACCACCGGACATTCAAGTCCCCATCCGAAACAAACCTTTTCCTCTTTTATCGTCCATGCGCCACGTGTCTGCTATCGTCGCGATTGTCTGCGCGATGCTTTGCGTCGGTTCTGAAGCGCTGCCTACGACGTACTTTGTCAACCGCCCTGGCGTGTGCTGGGCCAGTAGCAAGGCGGCGAAGCAACAAATGCCGCTCGAGTTCTGTCATTGGTACAACGAGCGATCTTGCTGCAATCCTGGCCACGACCAAGCCGCATCAGGCGCGTTCTTTGGTATGCTGGCCGCTGGCCCCGGCTGTGCGCCGATGAACCAGAAGGTTCGCGCGACGTACCGCGAGGCGCGGGAGCTGCTGTGCATGCCCTGCGACCCGCTGGAGCCCCGGTTCCGCGTCCGCCGCAACATCGGCGACGCGCACCTTGGCGGCAGCATCGCTGCCGACCCGACCGCGGCGGAGAACGCATTCACCTGGCGCATCTGCTTGTCCTTTGTGTTCGGAAAGCCCAACGATGTGGGCGGTTTGTGGGGACTAGATGGCTCTAAGTACGACGACTGCGGCATGCAGGTCCAGAACGACTGCAACTCGCGGACGCAGGTCACCGTTAATCCGGCCACCGGCGCCCTTGTGGACACCGGCGTCTCGGTCGCCCCCGACGGGATTTCCTGCGGGGCGACGTTCGTCGTGCCATCCACCGAGTTCGCCAACGAGACGGAAACGGGCACCGACGCGCAGATGAGCTCAATGCAGCGCTTCGTGTCAAAGATGCCCCACTGGATGCAAACGCCGGACTTCACCTTCGTCGACGACCTGGCCGCCCGTTTCGTGTGGAATAACACCCCCTGCTTCGGACGCCGTGCGCCGGATGGCTTCGTCGAAACAGCGGGGGTGACCTCCATCAGCTCTTTGACCGCTCTCATCCTCGCAGTGGCGGCATTAATCGTCGCCGCGTAGTCCACCGTCGAGTGCTGCTGCTGAAAAGCCGATGCGCATTCTCACTCGTTTTTCGAGCGCCGATGTACATGTTGATACCCTTTTCTCGTCGGTGTACACCGCCTAAATGACACCCGAAATCGAGACGTTTACCCGACTCATTGGGCCGCCAACCGCGTTTGAGTTTTGCTCCTCTTTCCTCCACCGAAAGTTGACCATCCGCACAGCATTCCGTTCGGGATCTCCGGTGGGGGAATGATAACGACGACACCACCGTCGCCAAGGACGACCCGAACCGGAGGCGCAGCCGAGCCGTCGGGCGGCGACACCTCTCCGGTCACCCGCCCCGCCACCGCTCCAAAAACGGTTGGTTCCACGCCGTTCGGCGATGATTCTAAGCAACCGGCGCGAGTCCCCACTGCCCCGCGCCGCGTGCTGCCGCCGGGCCACGCCAATCCAAGAGGAGTACGCCCCGCTGAAGGCTTGAATGCAGCTCCACGCGCCGCCCGCGAAAAGACCGATGCCGGTGTTGCCGCATCGCCGCCGTCAGCGTCGCCAAGATCCCTCCCGCCGCATCCGTTGCCAGACGTGCACGCGGCGCAGCGCACGCCGCAGGATGGCGCCGGATCACCGACTCGCCCTAGCGGAATCAAACGATGGTCTCCGGGCGCTCGTATTCGCCACAAGCTAGAAGATGCGGGTTTAGGGGAAGCATCCGTCGGCGCAAAGATGGCCTACTTCGACCAGCTGAGACTGCATGCCGCAGCCGAAGGAAGGTGGCGCGACGCGCAGCAACACCTCGACGATCTGAAGACCGCGTCGCTCACGGAGGGCGAGCGACTGCTAAAGGACATCCGGTCAGAGCCCAGAACGCAACAGGCGATGGCCGAGCTCCGGCAGCAACTTGGATCGGAGTTGACGACGTTTTCGCAGCTTTGGGAGCGGCGCATCGCGGAGTTCGACAGCAAAGCGTCGGATGCACTCAAGCAACACAAATCTCGAAGCGCCGCCGACCTTGAGGCTCAAGAGGACGTCATGCGTCAGGAGTTGAGCCGCCGGCGACCACACTTTTCGAAGTACGTCATGCGCGCCCGGGAGGCCCTCGAAAGCCTGGTCAACTTGCAGCAGTACGGTGAAGCCGACGTGCTCCAACGTGCCCTCAATGCGCAGGAGGCAAAGGAGCAGGCGACGTTCAGCGACACGCTGAGCTCACAATTAGCCCATCAAACCAAATTGTTGCATGAGGCGGCAGCCAAGACGCTGGCCGCGCTGCAGCAACGAATCCGCGCGAGCCGCGATCAGTTGCTGTCGCAGCGCAAAATTGACTTCATGGCGTTGCTGCAAAAGCACGATATTCGCCGCACGGAGACAGTCCAGCGGGAGGAGCGAGCGCAGAAGCGCACGCTGCGCCGCCTTAAGCAGCGCATTGACCGTGCCGCTGCCTCCGCCGGCACGAAGCAGCAGCGACTACTCGCCGACGACGATGTACTCGTCGCGTGACGGAATCCGCGCCAGCACAGTTTTGGCCCTCGTGTTTGTAGACTCGCTAGCCCTCCTCGTGTCTTACACGCATTCATTCGAGTTCTGTAACGTTGAGTCCAAGATCGAGACAAAGGTTGTTGCCCGACGCTCGCCCCCTTAGCGTAGCTTTCAACTCTTTCTTTCATCTCTTCGTCATTATGTCTCAAGGTCACCGTTGGTGCGGGGGAGTCGGTGCCACTCAGAACCAAGGCAACATTCTAGGCGACCGGCCGTGCGTCCGGCAGTCCAAGCTGTACCGCGAGCGCGACGGGGGCAACGCGATGAAAGACCTCTTGGGCCAAACGGACTTGAAGTGGCAGACGGACCGCTGCCAAGGGGTGTACGCTGGCCAACGTGTGCACGACCCCCTGAGCGACCGCCCAGCGAACCCTCCTGTCGTCGTCGCTCAAAAGCCCGCCGCCGTGGCCAACCCCCCTCCGCAGCAACAAGTCGCCGGCATGCGCCGCGGCAACGCCAACCAACAGTCCTACAACATTCTGACTGGGCAATAGCGGGCATGCGACAGCCCGATCTCCAACTCCTCCACCGTTAGAAAGATTACAAGGCGCCGGGCGGCTTTCGCCACGGCATCGCTAGATTGTCGTCTCATGTTCATGCTCGCCGCAACCTTCCGAGCGTTGCGCTGCCCCGCTCTCAACTTCCACCCCCTCGACACTTTGCTTTTATGTATTCCCCCCTCGGCGCCGGTTCTCTAGGCGCCCGCTGACACACAGCTTTTCCGGCACTCACCTCTAGTTCAGTGTTTCGCTCGATGAAGAGCGCGTTCGCTACGTCTCGCACCCTCCTCCGCGACAAGAGGGGCCAGCTCTCTCCAACCCCCATGGTCCCACTCGACTACAACGACTGCTAGAGAGAGCGAGAGAGACATTGATCCAGCCACCCTCCCGCACGCAGCACCACTCTGTGGCGAAAATGGATCCATCCCTCAATCGGACTCCGACTAGTTTCGCGGTCGTCGGCGGAATCATCCTCGATGTGGAGCTCGCAACCGAGACGCCAACGGTGACACTCGGCACATCCAACATCTGCAGAAAGGCAAGAGAAGGGCCAGGGGGCGTCGCTCGAAACCTCGCGGAAGCTCTTGGCCGCCTTGTCGACCCGCGGGCGGGCGGCATTACATTGATTTCAGTTGTGGGCCCTGACGCGGTAGGCCGCGAGCTGATCACGTCCTTGGCTCCGCCGACATTTAGCGATCCCGCACATCGCGACTGGCGGAGTCGGATTCACGTCGACGTGCTCGTCGCCCCCCGCGGCGTGGCCAGTGCCATGTACCTGTCACTCTTGGACGGGAGGGGCGAGCTCGTCGTCGGTGCCGCCACCAACATGGCGATATTTCACGAGTTTCTACGCCCCGAATGGGCGGTCGCACGAGTCACCCGGGCGTTGTCGCGACCGTCGTCCAGCGCCGCGGTAGCGGTCGATACGCCACAATTCTTGGTGATGGATGGAAATCTCCCCCCGGAAACACTTTCCGCATTAGTGTCCGCATTCCGCAACGATAACGATTATCGCCGGCCGCGGACGGTGTTTGACCCCATATCGACGGAGCAAGCCATGAAATGCCTCGCCCCCGCTGCGGCCCTGCCTGGGTCGTCCCGCCGGCTCGTGATCGATTGCCTTGATATGATCAAGCCGAATTTGACGGAAGCGGTCGCGCTGGTGACGCGCCTTCATCGAGACGGTCGTCGAAGCCTCCATAGCCCCTACCTCGACGAGGGGGTCCGAGAAGCGTGCGACGTCCAGTATCGCGGCGATTCTGAGGTTGCGGCCAAGGCAGCAGCGGTGGCCGTTGTCGCAAACGCCTCGTCGACCGTTTGCAGTCTACTCACTCTGACGGGGATTGCCGTCGTGTGGTGCACCGTGGGGAAGCATGGAGTCGTGGTCGGAAGCCGCTCGGCCAACAGCGCCACGCCGCGCATATGGTGGGTCCCAGCCGCGCCG
>ERZ1292633.4876-Hain-H41-02um-R1-4876-length-12284-cov-17_pt1 | contig 12284 bp, 15 predicted proteins | sample MGYA00564406_ERZ1292633 | MGnify/ENA primary metagenome ERZ1292633 (study PRJEB36523, sample SAMEA6512639) | groundwater metagenome | collected 2019-01-08 | study: AquaDiva: Metagenomics assemblies of 32 groundwater samples
TGCTCCTGCTCCTGCTCCTGCTCCTGCTCCTGCTCCTGTAGCAAACCCCGTTCCAGAGCCAGCTCCGGCAACGGAACCCACGCCGGAACAAGCCCTCGCTGAACCGACTTTAGAGACCGCACCAGCTCCAGAACCGGCTCCCGCTCCAGAATCAGCTCCGGCAATGGAATCGGCTCCTGTTCCGGCTCAATAAAGCAAAGGCGTGATATACTCGATTGGGTATGTTCAGTAAATCCTCGACATTTACAGTTCTTGTGTTAGTTGCCATCGTTGTGAGCGCCGTGGCACTCAAAATATCGCAAACGTTTTTCAAAGCGAATGGCTCACTGACACTGCTCGATCGTGTTTCAAAACATATTCTGATAACAAGAGAGCCGGCGCCGATCATCACGACGCTTGATAATGCAGACGAATTACGCCAAAGTAACCCTGCTTTTTACAAGGACGTGCAAAATGGAGATACACTATTACTATGGAAAGATAAAGCAGTTTTGTACTCGTCCAAACGCGACATAGTGCTGGCCGCGACATTGATAGCCCCGGTAGATTCACAACCACCACTAGCGACAAGCTCACAAATGATCGAGACACAACCATAAAATCTATGAAAGAACTCCTAAAAAAGAACTTTTTTCTTCTAGTCACGCTAACTTTGGCATTTCTAATCTCCAATGCTTTGTCACCGGTAATAAATAGTCGACTGTATAGCCAATCAACAAACTCTTCACGAGATGGAATGTATGCTGTTTTTTTGACAAACGGTCAGGCATATTTCGGATCCATGGCCGAGGAAAACGAACGTCAGATCGTCATGACAGGAATTTACTATCTTCAGAGCAAGTCGGGATCGCAAGGGGATGTCGCCAATCCGTCGGAAATGTCACTGTTGAAACTCGGAAGCGAACTTCATTCTCCGGAAGACAGGATGGAAATCGAACGATCCAACGTGTTGTTTGTGGAAAAACTAAAAGAAGACGGAAAAGTAGCGAAGGCGATAAGCGAATATAAGAAGAAATAATAGGTACCAGGTACGTACCTGGTACCTGATCCGCAGTTTATCCACAACGATGGATATTCAATTTTCTCGCTTAACACAGCGAAGATTAATGCATTAGTGGGATGTAGGTTACACTTATATTAGTCAATTCGCCGCGCACTTTTTCTTCCCACCCACTCATTCGACGACGTTGACGCAAAAAAAGACTCTCCGAACGCTTTCGGGGCAGAAACAAAAACAAAAAAAACTCCTGTGCACAACACGGGGGTTTTTCTATGTTATACTATTTTTATATGATTAGAAAAAATGAAAAAGTTTCGGCGGCAAAAACCAATAAACGAGCGAGGAAGATTTCTTCGCCGTTAGCTATTGGTATCGTCGCGATTTTAATTATCGCCCTTGCCTTTTTGGGCAAAGCGGCGTTACGGCAGAGGCAGGAAACGTCCGTATCCACTCCTGACGCGCTTGTCGCGAAAGTATCGAGACATATAATCGTGAAGAGCGACGAGAAACCGACGATCGCAACTGTTCAGGATCCGGAGGCCCTGAAGAAGAGCAATCCGTTTTTTTATGATCAGGCGCAAGTCGGGGACCGTCTACTTGTCTGGACCGACAAGGCGGTTCTTTATAGCGAATCGTTGGATAGAATACTAGCGGTTTTGCCTATTCAGCTTCTTTCAGCTGTTGCCGGTGGATCTCAGGCACAGGTTGAGAATAGCGTCGAAACGTCCTCTACGCCGTCAGGAACGGAACAGGCAGAGAAAGTGACGATAGAGATCCGAAACGGAACAAGAACGCCAGGTTTAGCCGGTAAATTAGCCGAGAAATTAAAAGCCGCAGGCATCGAAACGATCCTTAAACCGCGGGATGCATCTAGAAAGGGTTATGCGACAACTACAATTAGCGAGGTTGTTGGTAGTGTTTCAGATGCGACAGTAAGAGCAATCCAAGAAGTTATGAAAGTAGAAGTCGTTGATTTACCGGTTCAGGAAAGCGGCGTTAAAGGAGACATTTTGATTATCATTGGAGCAGATTTTCAATTATAAACAGTTTGTCCACACGTTGAAAGCGTTGATTCTGATCGAAATATCCGCTCTGTAGAGCCAAATTTTTCAAATAGTGAAAAAATAGCTATTATGTATATACCTCTTACAAAAGGAGGAAAAAAAGAAACAAAAACAAAAGAAGAATCAGATTTTGGCTCTCACCATGCTTGAGCGCCAGTTCTGAAGGAACGGCATGTCGAAACGATGGTTCGATATGCCGTTTCTTTTTAGTTAATTTTAACATATCATGTCTCCATGAAACTTATTACAGACCTACATCTGCATTCGAAATGGTCGCGTTCTTGTTCAAAAGAACTCACGCTTCCGAATATCGCGCGAGCTTGTGAGAGAAAAGGTATAGGTTTTGTCGGAACGTCCGACGCGCTCCATCCCTCTTGGCGTCAAGATATTGGAAATCTGCTTGAAATGCGGGATGGCGCGTTATATCTCAGAGACGGTTCATCTCCCACGGCATTCGTCATTTCGACAGAAATTTCCTGTATTTATAAACGTCATGGAAAGACACGTAGAGTCCATCATGTGCTGTTATTCCCAACTATTTCAGCATTGGATCGTCTTATTGAGGCACTTACCAATCGCGGATGCAATCTCAAAAGCGATGGAAGGCCGATCGTAGGCATTGATTCAGAGGAATTGCTGAAGATGGCGCTGGAAGCGGATCCGGAGATGTTGCTTATTCCGGCGCACGCGTGGACTCCGTGGTTTGCGATCTTCGGTTCTCAATCAGGGTTCGATTCCATCGAGGAATGTTTTGGAGACTTGAGCGGTCATATTTGCGCAATCGAAACCGGTCTTTCGTCGGATCCTTCCATGAATTGGAGATTATCCGCTTTGGATAAAGTTTTTCTTGTTTCAAATTCGGACGCGCACTCTCTTAACAATCTCGGACGCGAAGCCAACGTATTTGAGATGGACAAACCATCATGCGCGGAATTGCGTCGCATTCTCGTAGAACACGATACGAAAAAATTTATTGAGACGATTGAATTTTTTCCGGAAGAAGGAAAATATCACGCGGATGGACATCGTGATTGCAAATTTTGGTGCGACCCGGAAGAAACGAAAAAGAAAAAAGGAATTTGTTCTACCTGTGGAAAACTTTTAACGATTGGAGTACTTCATCGCGTTTTAGATTTAGCTGATCGTCCGCAAAATCCGCCGCGTCCTGCGAGCGCTGTCCCGTTTCGATCCATCGTTCCGCTTGCTGAAATCATCGGAGCGACTCTCGGCGTTTCATCGAAGAGCAAAAAAGTTCAGAAAGAAATTGAACGACTGATCGCAGATGGCCGAACGGAGTTTGGAATACTTTTGGATCTTTCGGAATCTGAAATTGCAGACGTGAGTACGCCGGAAATAGCTTCGGCTATTATCGCGGTACGCAAAGGAGATGTGGATGTTAAGCCCGGCTACGACGGAGAGTACGGAGTGATTAGACCAAGAGCAAAACATCAAATAATCGAGCAAAAAGGCTTGTTTTAAGTCTTCATTATCAAATCCATCCCATTGGGACAATGGGGAGTTAGAAGGGATTCTATAAGAAAATAGAAACCACTAATTTTCCCCTTGTCCCATGGGGGGGTGGAAATTAATAAAAACAACCCGACGCTTGTCAGGTTGCTTCCTCCTTGGATCCAAGGACTAAGTCGCGTGTTTAACGCTTCTTTTTCTTGGCGGCCTTTTTCTTTTTAGGAGCGGCCTTTTTCTTTGCTTTCTTTTTTGCCATGAAAATCATCCCCCTTTCTTTTTAGTTCGCCCCGAAAGCTTTCGGGGTCGATGTCGAGAGCTGTATTTATCATACGCTCTGCGAGCATGAAGGAAGTATAGCACACATTATATGTGTCAAGTAATTTTTTGTGCATGCAAACAACAAAATAAAAAAAACGCCACGATGTTTATCGGGACGTTTTGTTGCTGGCGGTTATTCCGTTGCGCCTCCGAGACATCCGTCGCATTTTATTTCAGTGGCACCCACGCTGTTTCCGCATTTGCAGTCACATACCTCGCCGGAGCACGTCATTGTCACTTTGCACTTATCGCAGTGCGTTTCGCCTTCTTTCATCATGGCATCGCACGAAGAGCATTTCATTTCCATAATTATTTTTCTTTGAATTAGAAACGAAGGATACGGTCAATGCCTAATTAAGGCAAGTATATCGTAAGACGATCATCAATCCGCAAATTGCATTGTCGATATAATATCAAGAAGGACGTTGTTTTTTGAATCGGTATTTTTTGCCCACAATAAATTACTTACATGCCCGTTACGATATATTCGAAGCAGGAGAATGGTTTCTTTTTGAGAAAGCATTGTCCCCGTATAGCCGGTCAACAGCCGCCCATCGACCAGATATGAAACGGCGGTCGACGTGGTGAGCGATGCCAGCAATTCCTGTTCCAACGCAGGATTATATTGAGTCAATGAGAGCCAGCGCGCGTCAGAACCGTCCATTTGGTTTTGGCTTGTGACAATTAGAGCTTGGTCGTCATTAGTGAGAACAGTATTTCCGGAAGGAATTTTGAATGATAAGCGAAATGGTATCGTAACCACGGTTGACCACGATGAAGTTTTGCGAGATGGTGACGAGATCGGCACAGCTTCCGTCAGCAATGATCTTTCTTCTTCGAGTGATTTGATGGCATTTTGCGCCTTTGCCACTTCTACGTTTGCGGCGAGGAGTTTTTTGTTCGCCTCCTCGATTACATGCTGATTTTGTTCACGCGCCTGTTGGGCGTTTCGCGCAGTTTCCGTAAGTTTTTCAGAGAGTGCCGCGCGATCTGTGTTCGCTTTATAAAAAAAATATCCCACACCAAGACCTGAAGCCAAAGCGCCAAGAAGAATGCCGATAAGAATGCCTGTAGCTCTTCGCATAGGTTGGAGTGTAGCGAGCTTGTTGACGCAGTTCAACCCTTGAAAAAAGCTTTTAAGCGGGCGTTGATTTCCGGATCAAGATGCATGGCGAGAATAGCGAGCATTATGTTCGGTTGGCGAAGCTTTCTTTTGAGACACATGTTTTTTAGGTTAGCCCAAGGCGTCGGAATTAGTTCGATTTTTTCGCCTGCGTCAAAATGCGCACCGCTTCCATCATGAAGCCCTGTTGCGATAAATAGCGATTCATCGAAACGGTTCATACCGTTGTTATTCAGGTTATGCCACTCCATCCAGTGTTCAGCCCTGCTTCCCGTTTCTTCTTCCAGTTCACGTTTAGCAGCGTCGAGATGAGTTTCTCCTTTATCAACGCGCCCTCCCGGAAAATCAAAAAAAGGTTCTCGATGAGGCTGGCTCTGTTTTGTTAGTAAAACCGTGTCAGGATTGATAAAAGGAATGACAGCCACCGTGTCCTGCCTGGTTACGCACTCAAATATCTCCGTTGTACCGTCAAACATTTCCTGTTCCCACTGCCAAAGATCCACAATCGGACCGTGATGAAGACGTTTAGCGTTGGATGGGGGAGGTGTTGGCATATAAGATTAAGGTAACGATGACACACCTTATCTCTTGAAAAGTTCCAGATATTCGTGCAAAACGAAAATCCGGTTACGGGAAAAACCGGTAATCTCCTTAAGAATACCGACACGCTCCATTTCGCCGACAAGGGTGTTGGTCGCTGTGTTTGAAGCATTAAGATATTTTGAAGCATCAGAAACTTTAAAAGCAGGCATGGAAAATAACTGTAATAAAAGTTTATGAGCCAGTTTTGCTCGGCGTCCGAGCTCCATAATTTGTTTCTCGTAGCGAGCGCGCAGATCGATAATTTTCTCTAACGTATCCTTACCTTTTTTGGCCGTCTCAATAACTGCAGAGAGGAAAAAGACTATCCATTGATCCAGGTCATTCCTCTCTCGCACAAAAGTAAGCGCATCATAATACGCACTCTTGTTTCTTTCAAAGAAGTCCGAGAGATACAGTGTAGGCTTTCGCAAAATGCCAAGCTCGATGAGATGAAGCCCAATAAGCATTCGGCCAATTCTCCCGTTGCCGTCATTAAACGGGTGAATTGTCTCAAACTGATAATGGGAAATGGCCATTTTGATCAAGTGGGGCATATTCAATCCTTTGTTATGCCAAAAGAACTCAAGGTCCTTTAAATCCTCATGCATATCTTCGGGATGTGGCGGAATAAAAGCGGCTGTCTGAATGCTTGTACCGCCAATCCAGTTTTGCGCGGTGCGAACTTCTCCCGGTTGTTTGTGTTCACCGCGAACGCCAGACAATAAAATCTTGTGAGCTTCCTGCAGAAGCCTCATAGAGATAGGGAGCTCATTCAATCGGTCAATACTCTTATTCATTGCGGTAATATAATTTTGCACCTCGATCCAGTCATCTCTTTTTTCCGGAGAGATTTCTTCTTCCGGCAAAACAGCTTCATCCATACCAGTGCGAGTTCCTTCAATACGACTGGATTTTACCGCTTCATTGCGCACGTGCATTTGAATGAAAAAATCTACATCCGGCACAAGGATGGAATAAGCATTCAATTCTCCGACAAGTCTGATCGCCTCCTCAAGGAGAACTGGAATTCTTTTGTCTTGCCATTCATACGGACGATTAACCGGAGACGGCAAAAAACTCTGGTATTCATAATCCTTACCCCAGGAGTGCTTCTTGTGAGTACCTGCTATAAATTTGTTATTTTGCTGTGCTTTGTTAGCCATAGTTTTGCTTATTTTATCTAAGTTGAAATATGTATTCTCATGTTACTAGATATCAACGAAAAATGCAATAAGAACATCTGTATTACGACTTGGAACGGGTAAAAGTGGTAAAAAAATGGGGTACTTGCCATTGGAGCTGTGAATTGCGACAAACCCCGACAGGAATACCAAGAACAGAACAAAAACGAGAGAAAGAAAATTGCCAAAGATGCAGTGGACTTTTAGCTGGGAAAATTACACATAAAAACTCCCGTTAATCGGGAGTTTTTATTATGGTGGACCCTATCGGATTCGAACCGATGACCTCCGCGTTGCAAACGCGGCGCTCTACCAACTAAGCTAAGGGCCCTTGGAATCGCTCTTTTTAGCGTAGAGCGATTCTAAAGTAATTAAAGCGCGAGGTCAACGTTTGGTGAATTAATTTGAAAGTCCCGAAACGTCGTCAGCCTGCATGGATTGAAGGTCGGATTTCAAGGAGTCAAGATCTTTTTGAGTAAGACCGGTATCGTTTTTTTCAGACACGTCTTCGTTTTCATCTTTTTCAGTATTAGTTGAGGTCGCTCCCGTTTCTTCCACGTCTTTAAATTTTTCTTCGGCGTTTGGAGCCGGATTTTCTACCGCCTGTCTTTCTTCCTGAACTTTTGGAGACGGAGCATTTACGCAACCGGCGCCAAGCAACGCGAATAGTGAAATAGCGGTTGTGCCGAGGAGGGTCGTCGGTTTCATATTACTTGTTTATGATTAGATTAAACACGCTGTTAAGTTGAATCTGCGCGTTAATGAGATTGACTTTCGCCTGACGCAGATGAGCATTTCCTTCCGCGAATTTTATCAGAGGGGTTCCGGTTAGGCGCACGTTTTCATACGCGGTTTTTGCGAGCTCGATTTTTCCTTTGGCCGTAGCGACTTCCTTTTTAACAACGTCGAGTTTTGCGAGCGCCTCGGCATTGTCCGTCATTACGGACGCTGCCGCGCGTAATTTCGCTTCGTATTCCGAGACTTTTTTTGCGAGCTGTTCGCCGATATGAACCCACATGGCGCCGGAATTACGTGCGACATCGGTAAGCAATCCTGTATAACCGCCGACGATTTTAATAAACACTCCTATTACCTGCAAACGGTTTTCGATTCCGGCGACATCCGCGCGAAATCCGTCGATTTTCGCAAGATTCGCTTCAACGTCGCTGTCCACGTTGTTTTTTATTCCTTCCGGGACGTCGATATTATCGTCAGCTTCCAACTGTTTCCATTTTAGCCATGCCTCCGCTTCGTCCAACGCATCGTTAAGCACGGTTTTTGCGGCATCAATCACGCGTTGATCATTTTCCAGAGTTTTATCTTTCTTATAATCCAGTTGCGCCTGCCTATACGCGGCATCGGCCTCCAGACGAATTTTTTTTGCGTTAAGCCACGTCTGTCTCAGCTCGTTTTGGCTTTCCGCAAGCGCGGGAAGGGCGTTCGTCGCCATCGACGTCACCAGGACTAATGTGGCTATGATTTTTTTCATAATAGATAAACTATTTATTTAGCTGGATTTAACGGTTTCTTTCCTGACAATACCGCGATTATGTTGTTTGCGGCAATCATGCTCATTGCCTCGCGCGCTTCGATCGTGGCGCTTGCGATGTGCGGAGTCAGTACCGCGTTTGGAAAAGATCTAAGCTCAAGATTATCTCTAATGTCACAATCAATTGCCGGTTCGCATTCGAAGACGTCCAGTCCTGCGCCGGCGATCTTTTTCGTCTCAAGAGCGCGGAGTAGCGCTTTTTCGTCCACGATGGGACCGCGAGCCGTGTTGATGAGGAACGCGGATTTTTTCATCATCGCAAGTTGTTTGGTGGAAATAAGATGGCGCGTGGATGGGAGAAGGGGAACATGAAGCGAAACGAAATCCGATGTCTGCAACAACTTTTCAAAAGTGACGCGCTTTGCTCCAAGCTCCTTTTCGATCTCCGGATTTTTTCGCATGTCCGAATACACGAGCTTCATTCCGAATCCTTTTACGCCGCGTCGCGCAGCTGATGCGCCGATCCTTCCCGCTCCGACTATCCCAAGTGTTTTTCCTGATAAATCCGTGCCAATTAAAAGCGTTGGCGACCAACCCGTGTATTTTTCCGCTTTTGAGAACTGATCGGCTTCCGCGATGCGATGCGCTAGGCAGATGATAAGAGCGAACGTGTGTTCGGCGACTGCTTCGTTTACCTTATCGTGCGGAGCGTTCGTTACTTCGATGCCTCGTTTATTCGCCGCTGCCAAATCTATATTATCAAAACCGACGGCGTAATTCGCGACGATTTTCAGCGACGGTCCGGCCGCCGCGAATACCTCCTCGTCTATCTTATCCGTCAGAAGAGATAAAAGCGCATCAACTCCTTTCACTTTTTTTAGCAGTTCTTTTCTCGGTATTATTTCGTCCTTCGGATAAATTTCCACGCGATATCCTTTGGCTTGAAGCGCCTTGATGCCTGAATCGGCAAACCGGCGAGTGACGTAAATGGAGGGGGGCATAGAAAAGTCTATAAAGTCTGTAAAGTCGAATGGCTAGGGATTAGGGGAGGGAAAAAGGTTGAAGAATTTTTGAAGTTTTTGTTTTTTTAGGCGCGGCTTTTGCTGCGTGTTTGGCTATGATTCGCAACGGCGGTAAAAGTGCGTTTACGATCATGAGGATGATAACGAGCCGTGGGACAACGTTTTGGTCGCCGAAATATCTATTGCCGATGAAAAGTGCCAGCGTATTGTTCATGTATATCATGCTTAATGCGATGGTAGCTTTTTCTCCGGGTGAACGCCACCATGCCATGACGTACGCGAGCCATGTTAGGCCTGCGAGATAAATCAACATGACGATCAAAATACCAACCTCGTCCCATCCGAGAACGATGGTTGAGCCAGCGGTCGTATCAGCTACGATTCCTGCGACCAGAACGCCAAACGCGATAATGGAAATTTGTTGCCACCAGAAATCGTGTTTTTTAACGAATTTTTTAGCTTTGCGTTGTACAAACGCGGCGACGGCGAACGGCAGGACGATTGTGTATAGAAGGTCGAGAAAAAGTTTCAGCGCAGGAATCGGAACTGTTTTGCCAATCAGGAATTGGAAAACAAGTGGGATCGTGAACGGCGCAAGCAACGAAGTGGCCGCAGTAATGACCAGCGCAAGCGTCGTTTTTCCTCCGAAGTATTCCGCGATTAACGCTATGGTCATTCCTGTGGGCATCGCACCGACGATTAGAAACGGCAACGCCCAATCCGGAGCGAATATCCGAGGAGGGAGCCACATTGCAACAGGGAGGAACACGAGCATGAACAAGCTCGTCAACACGACCATTTTCCAGTCTTTTGCATAATTTTTCAGCTCGTTTAACGACAGACGCAGACTCGACGTGAAGAAAATCAGCATTAGCAAAAAAGATCCGTATGGCGCAATTGGTTTAAAGAATGCCGGAAAAATAAAACCTCCGAGGATGCCTATAAAAACAACCATGATTTGGTTTTCCAGAAAAAAATGTTTTATGCGATGGAAAATTTTCATTGCATTATTTGGCGGTCGAGAATTTTTTCCAAAGAGGGAGCATCACCGCCCATGGGATGATGGATAAAATAAGAGTCAGTATGACCGTTGGATCGGGGAAAAAACGACTTGCCAAGTAAATGGCTAGTGTAAAGTTCATGTATGTTAAGCAAACGGAGATGGTTTGACGATCAGACCTCGATTTCCACCAGATGACGTTATACCCAAGAATATGTAGTATCGCGAAAAAGACAAAGAGTAACGCAATAAGAATGAGAGCTGTAGAAGGATGAGAAACGAAAGATGTTTGAAGACGTTCTGCGTATGGCGCTATTGCGGTTGCAATGAGAAGGCCGAGCAAGAAGATGGAGATTGGTTTTGTGTGAGAGGCGATTTTTGCGACCTTTTTCGGGGAGAGACGTTTGACGATCATTGCGATAATAAACGGTATAAAAATTACCAACGCTAATTTTTGAAACATGCCAAAAGCATCGACATGAACGGACGTCCTATATGCTAAGAGCGTTATGAGCGGGATGCTAAAAGGTGCGAGGAGTGACGTTGTGATCGTTATCACAAGCGCCATCGCCTGTTTTCCTCCAACGATTTCTACAAGGAGTGGTGCGGTCATTCCTGCTGGCATGGCAGCGAGAAGAAAAAGAGCGAGAGCGGGCCCTGCGAATAAGTCGCCGAATGGAAAAAGTAGAATACGCACAAGAACCGGAAGGGCTAGGAGCATGAATCCCGCAGTGACGAGTATGGTTTTCCAATCCTTGAGATGATGCGTGAATTGATCAATGTCGAGTTTGAGACTTGATAAGAAAAAAATGATTTGAAGAAATAGTGTGTTCCATGCGCTCAGAATTTGAATTTGTGGAAGAAATATTCCGATGCCGAGAGATGCGATCAATATAAAAAGATATGATTCTATCAAACTGCGAAGATACTTTAACATACTATAACTTCTTGATTTTCACGCGTTGAAGATCGGTTGTTGATGGAAATTTCTTTAGGATTCCGGCTTTGGCTCCCATGTGCGTAATCACGCCGAACGAATTCAGCATTCCGGCTCGTAGCGCGGTTTCTAGATTTCCGGTTGTGATAGCGGCGGCCGTGAATGCGGAACCGAAAGCGTCGCCTGCGCCGGTAGTGTTAACGCGTTTGCCGGGGATTGCAGGTGCGAACCATGTTGTGCCGCGGCTATGAGCGTATGCTCCTCGCGCGCCATCGGTAATGACAATGGCTTGTCGCGGCAATATACCGAGGTGATGGAGGATTTTATCCAGATCCCGAGGAGGAACTTCCGCCAGCGCCGCGGCTTCTTCGCGGTTGAAATCTAAAATATCGGTTTGGATGAGGAATGGTAGTAGTTTTTTTATTCCCAACTCGATTTCCGCGTTCCCCGGATTCCATGCGATGTGGATTCGTAGTTTTCGCGCAGAGTCAAAGATATTTTTTAGCGTTTTTAAGTTACCGCCAACGCTTGTGAGGTAGATCCATTCCGGTTTTATTTTTTTTAGATTGATTTGAGATGCGTCCAAATCGCTTGAAGCGCCGCGTGAAACAAGGATCGCGCGCTGTCCGCTGCTGGATACGAGGATGAGGGAGTAGCCGGTTCCTTTTTTTGGATCCGTCTGAATTGAGGAGGTATCGATTTTTTCTGATTTCAATCTCGCTACTATTTCGTTTCCGCCAGGATCATTTCCAACGCGCGCGGCGCAGGCAGTACGAAGCCCGAAACGTGAGAACGTTACGGCCGCGTTTGTGGCGCCGCCTCCGGTTTCGAATATGACGGAATCAATATCTATTTTTGCGCCAAGCGGAAAACACACGTCCAGTCCGTCTGCCGCAAGAGGGTTTTTGATGTTTTTGAATCTTTTGCTTTGAATAAAAACATCCCGTGTCGCCGCGCCGACCGTAAGTACGTCCAATTTGTAAGATTTTCGGTTTTTTTGAAATGGATTTTTCTGCATGGGATGTTTCCATTATAGCATTGTAGATACTGTCATTGCGAGGAGTAGCAACGACGTGGCAATCTAATCAACTGTCATTGCGA